>JACCDO010462526.1_pt1 | contig 83580 bp, 82 predicted proteins | sample 7446101 | NCBI WGS metagenome assembly JACCDO01 (sample SAMN15323440, study PRJNA562643) | freshwater metagenome | isolation source: river surface water | place: USA:Blue River Watershed | collected 2017-08-16
AGTAATATACCCCTGTAAAAATACCGTTACCAACGAAAGCGAAAATTACTGCATTCGTGTGTAAAGGTCTTAAACGACCAAAAGATAGGAAACTAAATCCTAAGTAGTCGTTGAAAAAATCGGGAAAAGCAAGTTGTAATGCCACGATTAATCCGACAACCATACCCGTTATCCCCCAAATGATGGTGGCATAGGCAAAATTCTTTACGATTTTATTATCGTAACTAAATTTTTGTACTTCCATGTTGATTTTTGTTTTGGTTATTATTTGAAATTAGTTCATCCTCAAAAAGGATTCTAACAGACGGTGTGTAGTCATCTTCGTATTGACCTGTCTTGATAGCCCATAAAAAAGAACCTAAAAAGAAAAGTGCAACAAGTAAACTCACGACTAACATTATGTAGATTATTCCCATAATGCAAAGTAAGGAAATAGGAATAGGGTATATTCTGACTGCAATTAGTGTAAAAACTGATTTTTGTCAGGTTTTCTGTAATAGATTAAAGATCTTGTTTTGTTATTTTTGTTAAAATTGATTGTGTTGAAAATTTCTCTCCTTTTTATTATTTGTCCGATCGTTGTTTTAGGTCAAATTTTTCCTACTAAAATTGGAAAAGTCACTGGTTTGGTACATTATGTTTTTTGGGAAGAAGATACTTTGGGGAATGTGATTGCAGGGAGCAAAGATGTTTTATTTCAGCACAATTACTCTGTGGAAATACAAAGATCAAAGAATCAGCAAGATATTACAGTTGAACAATTGAGAAAATGCATATTTGATTTTGTGACTATTCCGAAAACAGCAATTCGATTTCAACATAAAAAGTGGAATGATTCTATTTCAGGTGATCGGGTAATTCTTTCTTTGACGAGAGTTATGGAAGTAAAACGTTTGAAGCTATCTTTTGTAAAACGAAAGAATAATTGGATTGTTTACAAGCAAGATTTTCCAACTGAAAAAGATTCGAATTCTGTCGAAGCAAAACGTATTTTGATTTTTATCAATGGTTATCGACATTACAAAGATGAGGGAAATCAAACAGATAATTTAGTTACCACAAAAGATAGATATCACTATTGGTATAAATTAGATGATCGGTTTATTGATACGCTAAAGCCTACTGAATATTATTATTTAGATGCAAGTATGAGTGTAAAAACTTCTAATCATCGTAGTTTTTTTCGGTTTGCTAAAAGTTGGTATTTATCAAATCATTTTATAAATAGAAAAAAAGGAGGGGGTAAGTTCAAGCGCTTGAATCAAAAGCCCAATGAAGCTGGGTTTAATTATCGAAGGGAGCAAGGTAGAATTGGAGGAAATAGTCTAGCGCAGAATTTACACTCTAGTGTAAAAGACACATTAGATATTGTTTGTCATAGTATGGGGTATGCTTATGCCCTCGGTATTTTTGATGTGCTTTCTGAAAAAGTTGTTCTTGGTAATATGTATATTTTATCTGCTGAAAATGCTGCTCAAGATGGCGTAGATTGGTCTAAATTTTTACAAGTATGGCAATATGGAAGTAACTTGGATCAACCCAATCCAGATCCTGTTTGGGAACAAGATGGTATTGCCCCTCAATGTCAAGTCAAAGGGTTATTCTTTGATTTAAATCACGGAAGAGCATTTATGCCAAAAGGATGGCCTAAGAAAAACTTTATAGATAGTCATATGCCTTATAATTACGACTGGATATTTGAACGATTTAAAAAAGGGGAGAGTGGGTATATTAGAAGGTCAACATATTAAAAAAAAATAGTATGTTTGATAAAACTAACATGATGAAAAAACTAACTTTTATCCTTTTTTTATTTCAAGTTTTTTCTTCGATAACACAAACTATTGAGGAAGAAAAAAAAGACACTACTAAATTGGTGATTGGTAATAAAGTATATAAAATTTACCACAAAAAAGGAGCAATTGATAAAATAGAGGTTGATGAAAAAGATACTACATCGGTTTCAAAAAAGGAAAAATCTGAAAAAGATGAGGATAAAGTATGGAAAAAATATGGTCATTGGGGAGGGATGGATTTTGGTTTTACCTCTCTATTAAATACGAATGGTACTTCTTCGTTCAATAAACAACTCTTCCTAGAAAACGATCCGTCTAAATCATTTTATGTTTCTTTGAATTTGTTAGAACATAAATTTCCTATCATAAATAATTATGTAGGTATCACAACAGGTTTAGGTTTTGATTGGATGAAAGTCGGGATTAAAAACAATCTTCAATTAAATTATAACGCAGATTCAGTATGGACAGTTAAAGATTTAACATATAATTACGATAAAAATGTATTGCGTGCGACTTATTTAGATATCCCATTGTTTATAGAATTTAATACAAGTGCTAATCCAAGAAAATCGTGGTTTTTTATGATTGGTGTTGTCGGAGGTATGCGAATTGGTTCAAAATTTATTCAGCAACTTTACGATCATAAAAATGAGATAAATAAAAAAATAAAAGGGGATTATGCATTAAATCCGTACAAGTTGAATGCTTCATTTCGTTTGGGTTACAAACATGTTGGATTATTTACAAATTATAGTTTGATTCCGATGTTTGATACCAAACGTGTTGAAAAAGCGTTTCCGCTTACTTTTGGTTTGACTTGGGTTTGGTAGCTAGGAAAAAATTTAATCCTATCCCGGAATAAATTGGATAAATTGTGGCTAAGCCATTTATTCCATTACCCGTGATAACATTATAACCACCATATAAACTTGCGTACAGATAATTTTTTAATCTGTACCTTAATCCTGTTTCAATAGATAGTACTATAGATTTTGAAGGAATTCTGCTATAATCATTTCCATAAAACGCTTTGGCAAAACCAAAGTTTAATCGAGTAATTGGCTGTAAAGATTTACGATATCGGAAGTATTTAATCAAGGATAATTCTGTTTCCAGTGTTGGTATGGCATTGCTTCGAAAGGCTGTGCCTAATATCGATGAGGTGATATTTATTCCAAAATGAAGGCTACCCATAGCTATTTTAGGGGTTGAGCATTCTGCAGTTAGCCCATTTACCCAATAAAAACCAACCTGTTTTTTAGTACGAATACCAATTTCAGTTTCAACGCTAGTAGAATCCTGACTAAATGTTATTTTCGTAAATAAGATGACTAATATTATTAAAATGTATTTATTCATTTTGAAATGTTTAATAATTCGTTAAATACTTTTTGTTGATTTTCAATATCTTTTGATGTAAAGCTATTTCTTCCGTGTAAGCGAGTAAATACATGTAATTCTGATTCAATCATTTCTATTTTTTTAGTTGCTGTCCCTTTCATTTTTAATCCTTTATCTAAAAGTACAGCACTGATTGGATCTGCAGAACCATCTTTATTCGATTTGTAAACCGTGATAGGAATTTCCGTATTTATTCCAATTTCAAGTTTTTTTCTAACCTCTTGCGTAAGTGTATTTAATTCTTTCAACGATTGATATGGACGATACTTATACCAGAATCCCACTTCACCTGCTTCAAATTCACTCGTAGAATAACCTAGCATTGGTCCCACAGCACTTACAAGTGATAGTGTTTTATTTGATGGAACTATAATAGGGTCAATTAAGGTGATTCCTTTAACGTTTGATGAAAGTTTGTTTTGATATAAGGCATTTAAAATCAAAGGACAACCTGTTGAAGATCCAATTAAATAGAGGTTTTTATAGCCTAGATTTGTTAAGTTCTGTATTTCAGTTAGAATAGGTGCTTGCCAATCTGTCCACGTTGCTTTTTTGAAGTCTTCATAATCTCTACCATGACCACCTAATAAAACCAATGAGGTAGTTGCATTCCCATTTTCTTGTATAAAGTCTCTAAATTCAATCCATTCAAATGTACTAGCAGAATAGCCGTGTACACAAATAAACACAGGTTGATTTTTTTCTGTCTCGTTAGGTGTTTTGTTTCTAGCAGATTGTAGAAAAAGTTCTGGATATAACAAACTTGAATCGTTTATTAAAGTACCATCCAAATCAATAGCGTTGTCTATTGGAGGTTGTTTATCTGACTTCTTACAAGAGACAAACATTGAACAAATTATAAGTAAAAGAAGAAAATAGATTTTCATTTTGGTTAAATCATTTAAATAAAGGTAATGTTTATTTAGTTTTAATGTAAATAATTTTATTTTGTTTAATCTTTTTTGTTCTTAGTTAAACAAAACTGTATTTTGCTTGTTATAGTTATTACGATTCATTCTATATTACTTGAATTTATAAATGAGTTGTAGGTCATTCGATTGAATTTCTTAGTTGTTTGATTTGGTTTTAATAATTTAATACTATTGATAATGAACGAAATAATTGTAGATGTTGTTGCTGACAACGATAAACTTGTTTTAACAGGACTGTCGCACGACGAAATAGGAGACGAACACATAATGACGGGTGTAGAAACACCGATGGTGAAAGATGCTTTTGTTAAAAGTGATGCTGAAAAAAAAGAAATTATTGCTTTTCATTTTACAAAAATAATGGAAACAATGGGGTTGGATTTGACAGATGATAGTTTGAAAGGAACGCCTGAACGTGTCGCTAAAATGTATATAGATGAAATATTTAGTGGTTTAAATCCAGCTAATAAACCGAAGGTTGCTCTATTTGAAAATAAGTACAAATACAGTGAAATGCTCGTGGAAAAAAACATTAGTTTTTACAGTAATTGTGAACATCATTTTGTTCCTATTTTCGGTAAAGCACATGTAGCTTATATAAGTAATGGTAAAGTGATTGGTTTGTCTAAATTGAATCGCATTGTTCAATATTTTTCAAAACGACCTCAGGTCCAGGAAAGACTTACGATTCAAATTGCTGATGAATTAAAGCGTGTGTTAGGAACTGAGGATGTTGCTGTTTTTATTGATGCAAAGCATTTGTGTGTTTCATCTCGTGGAATAAAAGATGATACTTCTTCAACCGTTACTGTTTATTATGGAGGTGCTTTTCAAAATGAATCTACAAGAAACGAATTTTTGAAGTATATCCATTAGTTTTTCCCTTTAATTAATACAAGAAACGTACTCAATCCTACAACTGTAATCGAACTTATTGGCATTAATATGGCAGCAATAAGTGGTGTCATAGTTCCTGAAACAGCAAATGATAATCCGATGAGGTTGTAGGATATTGAAAAACTCAAGCAAGTTTTCAGTACCGTTTTAGCATAATTCGAAACAGATAAATATTTAGGTAATTGATTTAAGGTTGATGCCTCCAAAATAGCATCTGAAGAAGGAGTGAATCTAAATATATCTTCCGAAACAGCAATACCTACATCTGCCTTACCTAGCGCACCAGCATCATTTAATCCGTCGCCAATCATCAGTACATGATGACCTTGTTTTTTCAATGATTGAATGTAATCTGATTTGCTACTTGGTGATTGGTTAAACAACATAATCGTATTTTTTGGGAAAATAGCAAGCAGCGTTTCCTTGTCTTTTTCATTATCGCCCGATAAAATATGGAGTTTGTAATTCTTTAATCCATTTATCATTTTCTCAATTCCCTGTCGCATCTCAGAATGGAAAATAAATTTCCCGAAGTAGGTATTGTTGATATTAATATGCACCGCCGTTTCGTCTGAATGATACTCACTATCAGGTGCGCCACACAACGAACGAGAACCTAGTTTTACTTCTAATCCTCCGTAGTGAGCAATGATTCCTTTTCCTGAAATCTCATCATACGATTCAATTTCCTGTGTATCCAACACTGTTGTTAGTTTTAGGAAATTCACTACCCCGCGAGAGAGAGGATGTGTTGAGGAATTAGCAACGGTTAGGATACCATTTTTATAAAATTCTGTTAATTCTATTCCTTGGTATTCAATGCTATCTAATAAACCTGTTGTTAATGTTCCTGTCTTATCAAAAACAATATCAGTCACCTGATTCATACGTTCGATGACTTTTGTATTTTTTAAATACAATCCCTTCCGGCCTAATACGCGTAACACATTTCCCAAAGTAAATGGACTCGATAAAGCAAGCGCACATGGACAAGCAACAATTAAAATCGAAACGATAACGGGAGTGATTTTTGAAGGATCTATAAAAAACCAAACCAAACCAGCTATAAATGAAATAGCCATGACAATCGCCATAAAATAAACAGAGATTTTATCTTGTGTGGTAACCTGGTGCTTTTCTTTATCTTCATGAACAACTTCATTCCATAATTGAGTTAATTGACTTCGGTCGCATGGCTTCAGGACCTTAAAAGCAACTCTTTTTCCAATTAATTTCCCACCTGCATAAATAAAATCACCTTTTTTCTTGGTGATTGGTATGGATTCGCCGGTTACAAAACTGTAATCAATTTTAGCTTCTTCTGATAGTAGTTCACTGTCGCAAGGAATAACTTCCTCATTTCGCACATAAATTCTATCGTTTTCTTGAAGGGTTTCGATTTCTACGATTGATTCTTTAATTTCGTCAAATTTAGTAATTGCCACAGGGAAATAGGAGGTGTAATCTCGTTCAAAGGATAAGGTTTTGTAAGTTTTGTTTTGGAACCATTTTCCAATCAAAAGCCAGAAAATAAAAGTCGCAAAAGAATCCATATATCCTGGTCCACCACCTGTGAAAATCGTATATGAACTTTGACCGTATAATGCAATGATTCCTATAGTGATAGGTACATCTAAATTTAAACTGCGGTATTTTAATGCTTTATATGCTGAAACAAAATATTCACTTGCAGAATAAAAAAGAACAGGCAATGAAACAACAAATGATAAATAAGAGGTGAAGTTTCTCATTTTGTGATTCATGTCCTCAATCCCCAAGTATTCAGGAAAACTCCAAAGCATAATACTTCCAAAGGCAAATCCAGCAATTCCTAATTTATAGAGGAATTTTTTATCTAATTTTTTTTCAGATTCGTTACGATTTCCAAAATTAGGTGCATAACCTATTTTGTCTAAAATACTGGCTAATTTTGCTAAACTGTAACCAGAGTCTGTTTTATATGAAATCGTTGCTTCTCGCTTAGTGAAGTTTACTTGACAAGAAATGATATTGGGTTCAATTTTGGCTATATTTTCTAGTAGGTAAATACAAGACGAACAATGAATAGAAGGTAAGAATAGGGTAACACGTTCGATTCCATTGTCTTTAAATTGAATATAACGCTCTTGAATGCTTTCCAATTCCAAAAATGCATATTTGTTTTCAGAACTCGAAGACGGTTTTATTCCTGGTTTATTTTCAAGGGTGTAATAGGCATCCATGTTGTTTTCAGACAACAATTGATACACCGTTCTACAGGCACTACAACAAAATTTCTTTTCGACATAGATATATCCTTTCCCGATTACATCATCGCCACAGTGATAACAAGTTTCAGCCATAATTATTTTTGTATTCCCCCTGTCATTCTGAGTTTATCGAAGAAAAAGGGGGGAGGATTTTTTTAAACAGTTTTTGAAAACAACCCTTCTCTATGTTCTTTATCGATTAAATCTCGATCAAATGCCATACACGCATTTCGAACAAATGGAATTCCCGCGTCTGTAATTCGAACGTTGGAACCTTCAAAAACAACCAATCCGTCTGTTACCATTTCTTCCAATCGATTACGGATATCAAATAATAAATTTTCATCTACAACTTCAGTCTCAAAATGGCACATCAAATCAAGTATGTGTCTGCGAATAGTAACATCCTCTTCTGTCAATAAATGACCTCTAAAAACAGGTATTTCTCCTTTATTTACACGTTCGATATACGTTTCAACGGTTTTTTCGTTTTGAGCAAAACCAAACCAACTATCTGAAATCGAAGACATACCCAATCCAATCATCATCGACGTGTTTTGAGTGGTATATCCCATAAAGTTTCGGTGTAGTTGTTTGTTTTTTAAAGCAATAGCTAGTGAGTCGTGAGCCAACGCAAAATGATCCATGCCAACCTCTAAATACCCTGCATTTTCCAAGGTGGTTTTTGCTACTTCATATAGAGCACGTTTTTCTTCGTTTTTTGGTAAATCATTTTCGTCAAATCCTCGTTGACCAACCCCTTTTACCCATGGAACATGAGCATAACTATAAAGCGAAATACGATCAGGCATGAATAGGAGCGTTTTTGCAACCGTATCTTTAATGTCTGATACATGTTGTTTTGGTAGACCAAACACCAAATCGTGACTGATGGAAGTATAGCCTATTTCTTTAGCTTTACGATGCACTTTTTCTACTTGTTCAAACGATTGAATGCGGTGTATCGCTTTTTGAACTATTGGACTGTAATCTTGAATACCTAAACTTAATCTTCGAAAACCAAGATCAAATAAAGTTTGTAAATGTTCATCAGTCGTATTGTTTGGATGCGCTTCAAAACTAAATTCGTATTCAAGTGGATGAATGTCAGCCATCGAATAGATTGCTTCCAACATGCGTTTTAATTCGCTTGGTTGAAAAAAGGTTGGGGTACCACCTCCCAAGTGCAATTCTCGAATTACAGGTTTGAATTCCAAAACTGTTAAATACGTTTTCCATTCTTGGATTATAGCATCTATATATGGACTTTCCACAGCATGATTTTTCGTGATGCGTTTGTGACAACCACAAAAGGTGCACAGACTTTCACAATATGGCAAATGTATGTAAATACTGATCTCGTTTGAGTTAAAAAACTTGAAATTGGTATGAATCGATTGAATCCATACTTCTTGTTTCAAGTTGTTATTTTTCCAAAAAGGAACTGTTGGATACGAAGTATATCTCGGTCCTGGAACATTGTACTTTTGAATGAGGTTTGACATAATCGTGGGAATTATGTGACAAAAGTAAAATGTTAGTGTTGCCTAAAAAATGATAAAACTCAGGAAAAAAGCTCATTTATGTCTAGATATTAAATTCAACATTCTTGAGTTAATAATAAAATAAAATCATTCCCAAATACGTTTGAATACTTCTTAGTTTAGTACATAGACAATTAAGTATGAAATACGCTTCTTTCATAGTACTCGTTTTAATAGCATATTTCTCTTTTTCTCAAGGCGAATCAAGGGGTGTGTCAGCAATTTCTACCAATCATTTTAGTAGTGTTTTAAAACTGAATGAAAAGGATTCTGTGGTTTTAATTTATGATCATCTTGGGAATATAGTAGAAGAAAAATATTTTGAAGTTGGTGATTTTCTTGATGTTATTTTTAGAAAAATAAATAAGTACGATCATACTAAATTGATTGAATCATTGGATTTAAAATTGAATAAAGAATTAAATCTTTGGGATACCATTTTTAAAAAGAATTTTTACTATGCAACTAATGATAGTTTGTATAAAGTTATTTCTTCAAAAAAATCAAATGATGTTTGGAAGTATACTCATTTGAAAGAATTCCAATTTGATGAAAAAAATAGGATTTCTGAACAAATAGAATCTGATTGGAATGGATTAACTAATTTATTTATTCCAAAGCATAAAGAAATTTTTAAATACAACAATAGTAATCAAGTAGTACAAATTAATCGCCAGGTTTGTAATCCAATCAAGGGTTGGTTAAATACGGTAAAAGATTCAATAGTTTATGTCAATGGACAAAAAACCGAATGTTTTTCTTTTTATTTTGACGATTCACGAAAAGGAGAGTGGATTAAGACTACTAAAGAAACGATAAGTTATGACAATCTAAATAGACACTCTCAAACCTTAGTTCAATATTGGTCAACTGAAAAAAATCAGTACATAAATAATGAATATACACAATTAATCACCTCTGAATACAATTCCCCCAATCGTTTAAGTACGATTAACGTCAAAATTTTTAATCCCACATTAAATAAATATGAAGATTTTGAACAGAAATTTTTCTATTGAATTAGTTCATTTTTTGTTCGATAATTATTTATTTCATTAAAGCTTATTACTTCTTTTTTTAGTTTAGGTTAAGATTGATAACTTATCAACTTAAAGATTATTAAATTGATTTTATTAAATTAAATATACTTATAAAGTGTTTTTAATAACTATAAATAAATAATTTAGAGAATAAATCATTTCTCTTTAGAAAATAAGATCAATTAATTTTCAATAGATTATAATGAATGCTTAGATTCTTCATCTAGTTAGAAAGTATAAATATTTCTATTAAGAAATTTAATACAACCTTTGTTTCATTTAAAATTTCAGTTGAATTATTATCTTTTATTTCCAACAACTAAAATTTTATCAAACAATATTTTTCTGTTGTAATAATTCTTCTAATGCTTGAGGATCTTGGTAAAGTACTTCGCGCGCTTTAGCCCCTTGGAATGGTCCGATAATACCAAAAGCTTCTAGCTGATCTACGATTCTTCCTGCACGGTTATAACCTAATTTAAGTTTTCGTTGTAATAAACTAGCAGAACCTTGCTGGTGCATGACAACGATGCGTGCTGCATCTGCAAACATGTTGTCGATATCGTCTAAGTCAAAATCTTTGGAAGCACCTCCATCTTCTCCAACATATTCAGGAAGTAATAAAGCTTCAGGATAGGCACGTTGATTACCAATAAAATCACAAATAGATTCTACTTCTGGTGTGTCCACAAATCCACATTGTAAACGGATCAAATCTTGTCCTGTTGAAATAAGCATATCTCCTCGTCCAATTAATTGATCTGCTCCGGATTGATCTAAGATTGTACGTGAATCAATTTTAGATAATACCCTGAATGCAATACGAGCAGGGAAATTAGCTTTAATCATACCTGTAATAACGTTGACCGAAGGCCTTTGAGTTGCAACAATTAAGTGAATTCCAACTGCGCGTGCTAACTGAGCTATACGTGCTATCGGATGTTCCACTTCTTTTCCTGCAGTCATAATTAAATCTGCAAATTCATCTATTAAAACAACGATATATGGTAAATAGCGATGTCCTTTCTCGGGATTCAATCTTCTTGAAATGAATTTAGCATTGTATTCTTTTATTGTACGAACTTGTGCGTCTTTAAGTAATTCATATCGAGCATCCATTTCAATACATAAAGAATTCAAGGTGTTTACAACCTTTGATGTGTCTGTGATAATGGCATCTTCTTCACCTGGTAATTTTGCAAGGAAGTGTCGCTCAATTTTGTTGTAAAGAGTTAGCTCTACTTTTTTAGGATCAACTAAGACAAATTTTACTTGGGCAGGATGTTTTTTATAAAGTATTGAAACTAAAATTGCATTTAAACCCACTGATTTACCTTGACCAGTAGAACCTGCTACTAATAAGTGAGGCATTTTAGTTAAATCAAACGTATAGGTTTCATTTGTAATTGTTTTCCCAAGTACTACAGGAAGTTCATGATCTGAATTTTGAAATTTTTCCGAAGCAATTAAAGAACGCATCGAAACCATTTTGGGATTGCTATTTGGAACTTCAATACCAATTGTTCCTTTGCCTGGTATTGGAGCAATAATTCGTATTCCTAATGCAGATAAACTCAACGCGATATCATCTTCTAGATTTTTAATTTTAGAAATTCGCACACCAGGTGCTGGAACAATTTCATATAAGGTTACTGTAGGACCGATGGTAGCTTTAATTTGAGCAATCTCAATTTTATAATTCATCAAAGTCTCAACAATTCTATTTTTATTTTCTTCAATTTCTTGTTTATTGAAGCTTATTTCATTATTACCATAATCGCGCAACAACTCGATAGAAGGAAGTACATAACCAGATAAATCTAGAGTCGGATCATAATCACCATATTCTTGCCTTAATTCATCTGCCTCGTGTTCTGATAAAATTTCTTCTTGTTGTCCTACCTCAACTTGAAAATCTGTTTCAGGTACCAACGGTGTAATTACTGGAGTTGGACTAACGTATACGGGTTCAGTTGGTACTTCAATTTGAAAATCATCGGTTTCGTCAATTAATTTCACAATTGGTGATTCATGATCAGGTTCAAATGTGTTTGAAACTGCTACATCTTCTATTTCAGTTATAAAATTATCTGATTGATTGGATTCTGAGAATTTAGATGTCTGATTATCATTTTTTTTTGCATTTATTTTTGTAATGAATTCGTTTTCAGGTAATTCATCATCTACCTCTTCTTCAAATAAATCAGGAATTACTGTTTTTTTGATGCGGATTCTGTTTTCTTGTTCGTTATTTTCTTCTTTTTCAATAGATTCTACATCATTGTATTCCTCGTCGTCACTCTTTATATAACGTTCATACAGGTTTAAAAATAAATTTCCGAAGTTTGGATTGTAAAGTGAAACTAGAACTACATAAAGTGTAAGTAGAATGAATAAAAAAGCACCAAATTTACCAACGATATGTGTTAACCAATGGTTTGTGTAAAAACCAAATTTGCCTCCTACAAAATTGATGTAATTACTAAAGTAACCTAAGAAAAGTGAACCAAATAGTATCCATATTGTAGTTTGTAGAGTTGTTTTTCTTAAAGGAAGTAAGTGAGCATTTGTAAGAAGTTTGACTCCGAAAAGAAAAGTAAGAAATGGTATTGCAAAAGCAGAAACACCAAACAAATCAAAGATTAAAAAGTGAGAAACCCAAGCTCCAAATTTGCCATTCCAGTTAGCAACTTGCTCAATATTACTTTCAAAAATATACTCCCAAAAACCTTTTCCGATAATTTCACTTTGGTCAGTTTTCCATGTAAAAACGTAAGAAACACAACCTAGTGTGATGTAAAAAGAAATGAAAATAATGATAGCTCCTAGAATAACGATAGTTTTCTTTGCATCCCATCTGTTTCTGAATTTTGAAATGAAGTTTTCCTCAGAATCTCCTAGGGTTACTTTTTGTTTTTCAACTTTTCTTTCTTTTTTCTTTCTTTTGTTATCTGTTGTAGAATCAATTACTTCAGATTCATTATTTTTATTAATTATATATTCGTTTTCGAATGACATAGTAAGTTTTTTTCAACTTACTAAAGTAAGGTCTTCATTTATCGGTTTTAAACAAGGAGGTCGAGAAGTTTAAACATTAAAATGTTGAACAATTGCTTTTTAGTTTTCCTTTTTGGTTTCTGTAACTATTTTAATAAAGTCTTCGAAAGTGATTTTGAGATAGTCTTTACTAAATAAAAAAGCGGTCGAGGGCAAAGATGTTTCTTGAACTTCAATCAAGGTGTATCTTAGTATACCGTTATTCGAAGGCAAAAAATATTGAGTAGGTAATCCTTTGATTCCTTTTAGTATATCTAGATAAATTGGATTTAGTTCAATGGAGTAATACGTGTTAAATTTATAAGGCACATTTTTAATGCTGGTGATAGCTAATCGTGATTTTTTCTTTGCGAATTTTTTAAATTTTTGTTTTTCTTCAAATTGATATTTAGAAGGAGTGGTATCTGGGAATAATTGTTGTTGAATTGCGTATTTTTTGTTGTTGTACGTTAACAGAAGATATTGTTTATTTAATTTTAAATTTTTTATAACTATTTGTTTTCCAAATAGTTCAGATTCATTTTCTGTTCGTACCATTGTGTCGTTAGTGTAAATCCGCATATAATATTGAAAGGTCCCTTTTTTCAAAGTGCTGTCAACTAACTCTACCTTGTATGTTAATGCGCCAGTAAAAGGTTTGAAAGATGTTTTTTGAGCGTATAAAATGGGACCAAATAAAAGGAATAAAATGAAAGTTCTTAACATAGGTTTATTTTTGCTGTACTTATTATTATTTTTGTTTCATACTCGAAAAGTATGGTTAAAGATATAACTTTTATTATAAACCCTTCTGAAATTACCGCTGGTACCAGAGGAGCTTCATTAGGTCCATATGCTGTTATTACTGAAGCTAGAAAAATCAAAAACCAATTATTCGGTAAATTTCCTATGCAAACAATAGCTGATTGTAATCATCTATTGGATCATGAAACAAAATTTACATTTGCAAAAAATGCAGAAGGATTAATCATAGTGTATGAAGCTGTTTCTGATGCTTTAGCTTTGGTTTTCAAAGAGAATCGTTTTCCATTTGTCTTTGCTGGTGATCACGGTTCAGCAGGTGGAACAATCGCTGGAATCAAAAAACAATTTCCAGATAAGCGTATTGGTGTAGTATGGATTGATGCTCACGGAGATATTCATTCACCATATACTACTCCATCGGGAAATATGCATGGAATGCCCGTTGCTACTGCATTGGCAGAAGATAATCATGCGAATCAACGAAATTCATTAAGCTCTGAGGAAACTGAAATTTGGAACCAATTAAAAAATCTTTATGGAATTTGTCCTAAAATTCTACCTCAAGATCTAGTATATGTCGCGGTGAGAGATGTTGAAAAAGAAGAAGTTGATTTGATAAATAGACTCAATATTCGTTCTGTTTCTGTTTCTGAGGTAAGAACTAAAGGTGTAAACTCTATTTTAAATGAAATTAACTCAAAATTAGCTGTATGTGATTTAATTTATATTTCTTTTGATGTTGATTCTATGGATCCCGAGTTTACTTCACATGGTACAGGAACTCCTGTTGAAAATGGTCTTAAGCCAAGTGAAGCTTTCGAAATTATGGATGGGCTTTTAAAAACAAATAAAGTAGCTTGCCTCGAATTTGTGGAAATCAACCCTTGTTTAGATGAGAAAAAAAATAAAATGGCTGAAGTAGCCTTTGATATTGCTAATAAGTTAATTACAAATAATTTTAATTAAGTAACGAGGTTTGATGGAAAACACAATTAAATCAGTATTATTAAAAAATGCTGAATCTTTTTTTGGAACACAGATTGAAGAAAAAAATATCCAATTTCAAGTAACCCGTAAAGAGTTTGAAGGTGATTTAACTTTAGTAGCTTTTCCATTTGCGAAATTATGGAAGGTATCGCCTCAAGATGCTGCTCAAAAATTAGGCGGTATTTTAGTTGAATCCATAGAAGAAATTGAAAAATTCAATGTGATTCAAGGTTTTTTGAACCTGGTTTTAAAAGCTGATTATTGGAAAAAGCAACTAAAACTAAGCGAAAACAACCCTCGTTTTGGTTGGTGTGAACCAAATTCTAAAGGTACATTGTTGGTTGAGTATTCTTCTCCAAATACAAATAAGCCATTGCATTTAGGTCATTTGCGAAATAATTTTTTAGGTTATTCAGTTGCTGAGATACTAAAAGCAAATGGTCATAAAGTTATTAAAACTCAGATAATCAATGATCGCGGTATTCATATTTGTAAAAGTATGTTAGCGTGGGAACGTTTTTCTCCATTAGATGAAAAAGGGGAAAGAGAGACACCACAGAATACGGGTTTAAAAGGGGATAAGTTGGTTGGAAAATACTATGTAGAATTTGACAAACATTTTAATAAAGAAGCAAAAGAATTAATAGTCAATTGGGAAGCAGGAATATTTGAAGGGGTAAAGCAAGATACTGTTGATCAGTTTAATAAATTCAGAGCTGCTCGTGAAGGTAAAGACGAAAAAGTAGTTGCTGAAATCAATGCTAAAATAAAAGAATTAGCCAAAAACGAAACAGCGCTTTTGCGTGATGCTAAGGAAATGCTTGTTAAATGGGAAGCAAGAGATCCACAAACATACCTGCTATGGAATACAATGAACGGATGGGTATATGATGGATTTGCTTCAACATACAAAATGATGGGCGTAGATTTTGATAAACTTTATTATGAATCTGAGACGTATTTGCTAGGTAAAGATATAGTAGATGAAGGTCTAGAAAAGGGAGTTTTTTACAGGAAAGAGGATGGTTCTGTTTGGGTTGATTTAACCGCAGAAGGCTTGGATGAAAAGTTAGTATTACGTTCCGATGGAACAGCTGTTTACATGACCCAAGATTTAGGTACAGCCTTAGATCGTAAGAAGGATTTTGAAGATATGGAAGGGATGGTTTATACCGTCGGAAATGAGCAAGATTATCATTTTAAAGTGTTGTTTTTGATACTTAAAAAACTTGGATACTCTTGGGCTGATAGATGTTTCCATCTTTCTTATGGAATGGTTGATTTACCTTCAGGTAAGATGAAATCTCGAGAAGGAACGGTTGTAGATGCTGATGATTTAATGGAGGAAGTGATCTCTTCAGCAAAAGCCATGACAAGCGAGCGAGGACATTTAGAAGGAATGTCGATCGAGGAGAAAGAAAATTTATTTCGTCAAATTGGTATGGGGGGCTTGAAGTATTATTTATTGAAAGTCGATCCTAAAAAAAGAATGATGTTTAATCCAGAAGAGTCAATAGAACTAAATGGTAACACAGGACCTTTTCTACAATATGCTCATGCAAGAATTCAATCTTTGTTAAATAAAGCAGGTGATATTGGTTCTTATGAGAATGCTAGCTTAGGTTTAGATGAAAAAGAGGTGATAAAATTAATTAGTCAATACCCCTCTGTAATAAAAGAAGCTGGAGAGACTTATTCACCAGCTGTGATTGCTAATTATTTGTTTGAATTAGTGAAAACCTACAATCACTTCTATCAAGCTGTTCCAGTGCTTATTGAAAAGGATGTCCAAGTGAAAAATTTAAGGTTGACCTTAAGTAAAAATGTAGCAAATATAATTGCGAGGTCTTTAAGGTTATTGGGGATAGAGTCTCCTAATAAAATGTAACAAAAAAAGCTTCCAACAGGAAGCTTTTTTTGAATTAAATATATTTATTGATTCTTCGGGGTCTGAGCAGGGGTAGCATTTTCTTGTGGTAGAACCGTTCCTTTGATAGTTAAAACAATTGGCTCACTAACATTAGAAGTAACAGTAATTGTTTTTGTAAATTGTCCCACTCTTTTAGTATCGTATTTTACTGAAATATCAGCAGATTTTTTAGGTGCAACTGGCGCTTCTGGTTTTTTTGCTGTTGTACAACCACAGCTCGTTTGGACATTAGAAATGATGATCGGCTCTTTCCCTGTGTTTTTAAATGTAAATGTGAAAGTTTCATCTGATCCATAAGGAATGTTGTTTCTTTCAATAGTTAATGTTTTGAAAGTGATTGGTGCTTTTTTCTTTTTAGCATTTACTTCCGTTTTGGCAACTTCTTGTGCGTTTGAAAATGTAGTAAAACCACCACACAGCATTAATATAACTAGTACTTTTTTCATAATTTTTACTTTTACAGTCACAAATTTAATTAGATTTCAATAGTAATATTGTTTTTTACAACAAATTGACGAATAACATCTTCAATAGAAGCGTAGGTATTTGTTAAAATTTTAGAAATTTTAGTTTCTTTTTTCCAAGAAACTTTGCTTATTCCTTCTTCCATCTGAGGTTTCACTTCTTTAGGTCCATCGTATTGCATTGCATACCAATAGGTTTTTTTTAGAGTTGGCAATCCTTTAAATTCATAAGTATGATAGGTAATCGTGATTAGATAGTCAATTCTAGGGTTTTTGATTCCACATTCTTCCTCTATTTCTCTAATTCCACCTAGCTCAGGTGTTTCATTTATTTCTAGCTTCCCCTTAGGTATATCCCATACACCATTTCTTTTTATAAATAAATACTTGTTTTTTCTTTTTACAATACCTCCTGCCGCTTCTATTTTTTCATAGTCATCAAAGTAAAGTTGAAAACTTTTTTCAGGATTTTCACACAAAACAAAAACAGGGTTGTTGATGGAACTGTTTTTTAATAAGTTGTTAACTAGGTTTCTATCACTAAATGCAATGCTTTCTTTTATGAGAATTCCATTAAAATTGTCAAATTCCGAGCTATTGGCGAAAATCAGAGGTTTGTTTTGAATAAAAACTTTATACATTTGCAATATGATTTTGAATAACGAAAGAGCATTAAAAGTTGCCGAATTCTTGTTGCAAATTAAAGCAATAAAACTACAGCCTGCAAATCCATTTACTTGGGCTTCTGGTTGGAAGTCTCCTATTTATTGTGATAACAGAAAAACATTGTCTTATCCAACCATTAGAACATTTATCCGCCAATCCTATGCTGATGTGATTTTAGATAAATTTGGTAAGCCAGATGTTATTGCTGGTGTTGCTACTGGTGGAATTGCTCAAGGTGCTTTAGTAGCTCAAGAATTAGGACTACCATTTGTTTATGTGCGTACTTCTCCTAAAGCTCATGGATTAGGAAATCAAATTGAAGGAGATTTTGAAGCAGGGCAGAAAGTCGTTGTGATCGAAGATTTAATCTCTACAGGAGGTAGCAGTTTACAAGCTGTTGATGCACTTCGTGCTGCTGGTTGCGAAGTAAAAGGTTTAGTTGCAATTTTTAGTTATGGTTTTGACGTAGCTACTGAAAACTTCACAAATGCTAAATGTCCATTCGAAACACTTACAAATTATGATTATTTGATGTCTCAAGCGGTTAAGCATGATTATATCACTGAAAGTGATGTGGAGTCATTACAAGCTTGGAGACAAGATCCAGCAAATTGGAATAAATAATTATGGTAATAGAGAGTACACCTGCTGTTGCGAAAGCATCTATTCAAGAAGTATTCTCTTTTTTACGTGATGTATCCAATCTCTATCATTTACTGCCATTAGACAAAATAAAAGATTGGGAGGCTTCTTCTGAACATTGTAGTTTCAAAGTGCAAGGTGGGATTATTATTCCAATGGAATTTCTTTCAGAAAATCAACCAAATCAATTGGTGTTGAAATCCGGGGTTAAATCACCTTTCCCTTTTACGCTAACAGTTAATCTAAATCAAGTAGAGGATCAAACAGAAGGTCAATTGATATTTGATGCAAAAGTGAGTAAGATGATTCAACTGGTTGCCGAAAAACCATTGCGTAATTTGTTTAACACTATGGCAACAAAGCTTACAGAGCGTTTCGCTTAGTGAACTTAATTTCTTTAAGTCCAAACGATTCTAATCTAGATTTATCCTCTCTGTAAATCATCAGTTTTCCTAATGAATCTGTTCCTTTTATAATTCCAATAAATTTCTCTCCATTTTCAGTCTCGTATTCAGAAGACTCATTGAGTAACCATAGATTATTCGTGTAATTTTTTTCCAACACTGAAAAAGAGTGTTGTTGTAGATGAATAAATTCTTGGTTTAGCGAGTAAATCAATTGATTTAAAACTGGTTTAATCAAGATTTCTTTTTTTGATTCTTTAAGGATACTTGTGCAATTAATAAAGTCAAAATCCTCTTGTAATACATTTAATCCTATTCCAATAATACTACTTTTAATTTTTTGACCCTGAAATTGATTTTCAACCAAAATACCAGCTATTTTTTTATTTTCAATAACAATATCATTCGGCCACTTTATTTTTGCTTTTAGTCCAAAATGGTTTAAGCAGTTTATAATGGCTAAACTCACAAAATGAGTTATATTTTGTTGGTGTTTTGTTGAAAGTTCGTTGTGTTGAATAAAGAATGAGCAAAGAATATTTTGGCCTGGTGTAGACTGCCATTTTGCCCCGCGTTGCCCCCTGCCTTCCGTCTGTTCATCTGCCAAAATTACCATTCCGTTAACAACTTTTGACTCTTTTAACAATGTGGCAATATAATTGCTAGTTGAATCTACACGTTTAAAATGGATTATTTCCGAACCAATCATCGTTAGTAATTGTTAATTTGTAGCGCTGTAAAGTTAAAATTAATTAGATTTGTGTAACTAAATAAAAAGAATGTATAAAATAGCAAAAGACATAGATTCCAAAATCCTTTGTGACGCCGTTGTTGAAGGGATGCAGGAAAACAAAGCGAAGGACATTGTGGTGCTGGATCTTAGAGAAATTCAAAATAGAGTAACTGATTTTTTTGTGATTTGTTCAGGTGATTCTACTACGCATGTAGATGGTATAAATAATGCTGTGACTCGTTATGTTAGAAAAGAATTACAAGAACGTCCATGGGGTGCTGAAGGGAAAGGTCCTTCTGAATGGGTTTTGCTTGATTATGTGAGTGTTGTTGCTCATATTTTCCTGAAAGATGCGCGTTCGTTTTACGATTTGGAAGACCTTTGGGCAGATGCGCAAAGAACGGATATTCCAAACCTTGATTAATCTTATTTCATTATAAATCATGGCAGAAAATAATAACAATAACGAGAATAAAAAGAAATTCTCGTTTAATGTATATTGGATTTATGGAATCATTGCGGTTTCAATTATTTTGGTCCAGTTTTACATGAGTGGAATTAATGAAGTTAAATTCACCAGCCGGGATGCATTTCTCGAGTTAGCAGACTCTAATTATATAACGAACGTTTCTATAGTTAATCACCAAAGAGTTGATTTTAAATTGAATCAAGAAGGTGTAAATTTCGTTATGAATTCACCTAAAAGTGAATTTTCTACACTAAAAAAAGTGTATCAAAATTCTTCTAAAGGAATGAACCCTGGTGCTCCAATAATTCAAATGGAAATTGCGGATGTTGGTAATTTTGAAGAAGAGATAAGAGAGGTTAATAAATCTCTAAAAGAAAGAGGTAGGAGACCTGTTCAATATGAATTGAAAGAGGAAGTAAATTATTTATTTACTATATTAAACTTCCTAGCTCCAATTATCATTCTAGTATTAATATGGATGTTCGTAATGCGTCGTATGGGCGGCGGAGGCGGCGGAGGCGGCGGTCAAATCTTTAATATTGGCAAATCCAGAGCGCAATTATACGATAAGGGCAAATCTACTAATGTTACATTTAAAGATGTCGCTGGTTTGACTGGGGCAAAAGAAGAAATACAAGAAATTGTAGAATTCTTAAAAAACCCAAAACGATATACTGATTTAGGAGCTAAAATTCCGAAAGGAGCATTGTTAGTAGGACCTCCTGGGACTGGTAAAACATTGTTAGCTAAAGCAGTAGCAGGGGAAGCAAAAGTGCCTTTCTTCTCCCTTTCTGGATCTGATTTCGTTGAAATGTTTGTTGGGGTAGGAGCATCACGCGTTCGTGACCTCTTTAAACAAGCGAAAGAAAAGTCTCCTTCCATTATTTTTATCGACGAGATTGATGCTATTGGTCGTGCACGTGGTAAAAACAATAGTTTTGGTTCAAACGATGAACGTGAAAACACCTTAAATCAGTTATTAACTGAAATGGACGGTTTTGGTACTAACTCTGGTGTTATCATTTTAGCTGCTACAAACCGTGCGGATGTATTAGATAGTGCGTTGATGCGTGCTGGTCGTTTTGATAGACAGATCTATGTTGATATGCCTGATATCAATGAGCGTAAAGCCATTTTTGAAGTTCATTTAAAACCTATAAAATTAGATGGTGCTATTGATATTGAATTTTTAGCTAAACAGACGCCTGGCTTCTCAGGTGCAGATATTGCAAATTTATGTAATGAAGCAGCTTTAATTGCTGCTAGACACAATAAAACGAGTGTTGATAAACAAGATTTCCTTGATGCAGTGGATAGAATTGTTGGTGGTTTAGAAAAGAAAAACAAAATCATTACTAAAACAGAAAAACGCTCTATTGCATTTCATGAAGCGGGTCACGCTACTACATCATGGTTGTTGGAATATGCTTCACCATTGGTAAAAGTAACGATAGTGCCTAGAGGTCAATCACTTGGTGCTGCATGGTATTTACCTGAAGAAAGAAGTATTACTACTTCTGAGCAAATCTTAGATGAAATGTGTTCTGCATTAGGTGGTAGAGCAGCGGAGCAATTGATGTTTGGTAAAATTTCTACAGGTGCCTTGAGTGATTTAGAAAAAGTCACTAAACAAGCGTATGCTATGGTTTCTATTTATGGCTTGAATGATAAAGTAGGAAATATTTCTTTTTATGATTCGCAAGGTAGAGATGCTTTTACGAAACCTTATTCAGATGAAACAGCTCGTATCATTGATGAAGAAGTTAGTAAAATTATAGAGTCTCAGTACAAACGTGCTTTACAAATTTTAACTGATAATAAAGATAAATTAGTTCAATTGGCTGAAAAATTACTTGAACAAGAAGTGATTTTCAAAGAAGATTTGGAAACTATTTTCGGAAAACGTCCTTGGGAAAAAGAAGAAGAAGTTCCTGTAGTGGAAAATCAAATCACAGAACAAATCGAACATACAGAAAATACTGAATCACCAGCTTCTGACGAAGTAGAAGTGGTGTCGGGAGTTGTAGAAGATGCTCAAGAGTCTCCGACTAGTGAAGAAAATACTGTTGAATAAATTTAAAATCATTAAATTTGAAGGCTGTTCTAAGGAGCAGCCTTTTTTATTTTTACAATATGAGTAATTTACTTCAACGTGCTATAACTGGAACCATTTTTGTTGCTTTGATTATTTTTTCAATCTACGCAAATAAATTTCTTACCATCGGTGTTTTTTCTTTATTTCTATTATTAGGAATAATCGAGTATTTTAAGCTTTTCAAAGAAAACAAGATAGTTCAATTAAAATGGCAAGTTCCATCAATTGTGGTTTTCTCTATTTTTGCTTTAATGCTTCCTGGTGCTTTGGGAGAATGGAATATGGATGTAGTAATTGCATTAGTTATTCCACTATTTTTATTATTATTTATCACCGAACTTTGGCGTAAAAAAACAAATCCATTAATGAATATTGGTATTCAAATTTTTGGTTTTTTCTATTTAGTTATTCCTTTTTTCTTATTGATTTTGATACGTGTAGAAGATACCGAATCAGTGATTCAATTAATCGGAATGTTTGTTTTGATTTGGTCAAATGATACATTTGCTTATCTATCTGGTAGATTCTTTGGTAAAACTAAATTGTTTGAACGTATCTCACCGAAGAAAACATGGGAAGGCACCATCGGTGGGGTAGTACTGACAATATTAATAGGTTTTGTGTTTGCTTATTTTGATCCATCTAGAGGAGTGCTTTTTTGGATTCCGGCAGCAATCATTATTGTTCCAGGTGCCATTTTTGGTGATTTGTTAGAGTCTTTATTTAAGAGAAGTTTAAATATAAAAGATTCAGGAAATATTCTTCCTGGTCACGGTGGTATATTGGATCGCTTTGATGCTGCTCTATTTACCATTCCTTTCTTCTTTTGTTGGTGGACAATCTATACCGAGATTATTGTTCGTTAACCAATTAATATGTTTATTTTTGCTCAAATTTTTTTAAAATGAAATTACACAGAGAAGGTTATTTAATTATTGCAATTGCTACCGTGATTATCGGTGTGCTTGAATTAGGGAATTTCTATTTATTTAAATCATTAGGTTGGACTTGGTTGTTTGCCTTGATTTCGTTGATTTTGTTAGTGTTTTATTATTTAGTTATTCAGTTTTTCAGAGTTCCAAACATTACTCCTGTTTTTGGAGAAAACGATATCTTATGTCCTGCTGATGGAAAAGTGGTTGTTATTGAAGAAACAGAAGAGAATGAGTATTTTAAAGATAGAAGAATTCAAGTTTCTATTTTTATGTCCCCTTTAAATGTACATGCTAATTTTAACCCGATTTCAGGATTGATTAAATATGTGAAATACCACAAAGGGCTGTTTTTAGTTGCTTGGCATCCTAAAAGTTCAACAGATAATGAACGCTCAACTGTAGTTACAGAACACAAATCTGGAAAGGAAGTGTTATTTAGACAAATTGCGGGTGCTGTAGCGCGAAGAATTTGTTATTATGTTGAACCGGGACAAAGAGTCGAAACAGGTTCCGAATATGGTTTCATTAAGTTTGGTTCTCGTATAGATTTGTTTTTACCCCTAGATACCAAAATAAATGTTAAAATTGGAGATGTTGTAAAGGGTAGAATTACCAAGATTGGAGAATTATCAAATTAAATCGTAATTTAGCGTAAACACTAATACACCGCCGTATGAAAAAATTAGTTTTAAGTTTATCTTTAGTTGCATTGTTCGCAACCTCATCTACTTCTTTGTTAGCTTCTGAAACTAATCACGACAAATGTGCTTGCACAGAAAAATGTTGTGACCAAGAAAAAGAAGCATGCAAAAAAGACTGTAAAAAAGCTTGTTGCAAAACTGAAGGAGAAGACAAAAAATGCGAGTCTAAAAAAGAGTGCAAAAAAGGGAAGAAAAAAGCATGTTGCTCTAAAGAAGAAGAGAAAAAATAATTCCTTTTCTTTCTAATAAATTTAAAACCGTTTCAGTATTGAAGCGGTTTTTTTATTCTATAATTCTATATACCTTGGCAAATTAACCAATCTTTCAATCTCTCCAGTTTGATGATTAATGAAGTATAAATGATGGTCTAATCCATTCGTAAGCCAGATATATTTTGCTTTTACGCTTGAGTTATATTGTGCTGCTTGGTGTAGTACTTTATCATTTATTGCAACCTCAGGTGCTTTACACTCAACTAATAATAAGATCGATTTATTAGATCCAAAAACAATCACGTCAGAACGACGTTTCATTTTATTGATTTTCATACCTACTTCTGTATTCATCATTCCGATAGGGACTTCTGAATGAGTTAATAAAAAATGGATTACATGTTGACGCACCCATTCCTCCGGAGTAAGTAACAATTTTTTTTTACGCACTTGACAATGAACATAAATTGTTTCTCCGTTTTTCGTTAGTTTCAAAGGAGCTATCGGTAGATTTAAACGTTTCATTACCATAGCGCAAAGATAATGTTTAATGCTTTATGATGAATTGTAAATATAAAAACTAATCACTCTACAGCGGCGGATCTCTAGTGACTATTGACTAAAAACTAATGACTATTTACTAATCACTAACTACTATCGACTAATCACTAAAAATGTTATCTTTGATTTATGGATTTCAAGTCACTTCAGCAGCAAATTAAAAACAAGGATTTTAAACCTGTATATCTATTGCAGGGAGAAGAACCTTTGTTTATTGATCAGTTGTCGAAATTGATACATGATATTGTTTTAGAAGATCATGAAAGAGATTTTAATGAAGTAATTCTCTATGGAAAAGATACTGATGCGCGCACGGTTGTGCTTGAAGCAAAGGGTTTTCCAATGATGGCAGAACGCCGTTTTGTCTGGGTTCGCGAAGCTCAAGAGATGAAAGATATTGACAAGTTAGAAAGTTACCTTGAAAATCCAAATCCCTCAACCGTTTTACTACTTGCGTATAAATACAAAAAAGTTGATTCAAGAAAAAAAATAGCGAAGTTGTTTGTTAAATCTGGTGTTGTTTTCAACTCTGAGAAAATTAAAGAATATCAATTAGTTGATTGGATAACAAAATATGTGACAACTGTAAATTATCAAATCTCAAGCAAAGCAGCTTTATTATTAGCTGAAAGTATTGGTAACGATTTGTCTAGAATCGCTGGGGAAATAGAAAAATTGTCTATTATACTTGAAAAAGGGACAACAATTAACGAAGTTCATATTGAGGAAAATATCGGTATATCGAAAGATTATAACATGTTTGAATTAAGTAGTGCTGTTCAAAATAATGATTTTTTGAAAGCAATGAAAATCATTACTTATTTTAAATATAATCCGAAATCAGGTCCTCTGGTAGTTATCATTGGTTCTCTTTATAATCTATATAGCCAATTGATGAAAGTCCATTTTTTATCTGATAAATCACCACAAAGCGTTGCTTCTTCTTTAAGAGTTCATCCCTATGTAGCTGGAGAACTAGTCAAGGCAGCGAAAATTTATAATCCAAAAATTATAGCACGAAACATTAATTACCTATATCAATATGATTTAAAGTCAAAGGGAATTGGCGATTCTCATTCTGAGGATTCAGAGTTAATGACTGAATTGGTTTACAAATTAATGCATTAGTTTATGCACGCATTTTATATTCCTACATTACTACCCGAAATCAAACACTTATTTCTAAGTGAAGAAGAATCAAAGCATGCGTGTCGGGTAATGAGACTAAATACAGGAGATTTAGTCGAACTATTAGACGGAAAAGGAGGGAGATACGAAGCGAAAATTTTATCCGATCATCCTAAAAAATGTGAGGTTGAAGTAGTGAAGTATAAAAAAGAATTACAACAACCATTTGATATTCATATTGCAATAGCACCTACCAAGAATGCAGATCGTATTGAATGGTTTTTGGAAAAAGCTGTAGAATTGGGATTGACTAAATTGTCTTTAATTCAAACAGATAGGGGAGAACGAAAACAAATGAAAATTGATCGTTTAGAGAAAATTGCTGTTGCAGCTATGAAACAATCACATCGTACTTATCTTCCCGAAATCAAAGAGTTACAATCGTTTAAAGATTTTATAAAAAAATATCCTAAGGGAGGTATTGCTCATTGTGAGCAGTTTCAAAGTCAATCTTTAACAGAAATGGTTCCTCCATCTGATTTTCCAATACTTATTGGTCCAGAGGGAGATTTTACAATGAGCGAAATTCAAATGGCTTTAAATTCAGGTTATAACACCATCGCATTGGGTAAAACACGTTTACGAACGGAAACGGCTGGCTTGTATGCTGTAACATTATTAAAAAGTAAGTTTGAATGAAAATACTCTTTTTTATAAGTGTTTTTTGTGCTGTGTTTACTTTTGGGCAATCCTCACTAAAGTTAGCAGTTTTAAAATATAATGGTGGAGGAGACTATTATGCGAATCCATCGTCATTACCGAACTTAATCAAGTTTTGCAACAAGAATTTAAATACGGAGATAAATCCAGATGTCCCATATGTGGAAGTAGGAAGTCGTGATATTCTTCAATATCCATTTGTTCACATGACTGGTCATGGAAATGTTGTGTTTTCAGCTCAAGAATTAGATAACCTTAGAACTTATTTATTAGCAGGCGGTTTTTTGCATATAGATGATAACTACGGAATGGATGCCTATATTCGTCCTCAGATTAACAAGTTATTTCCAAATAATGAATTAGTTGAAATCCCAAATAATCACCCGATTTTTCATCAAAAATTTGATTTCATTAATTTACCTAAAATTCACGAACACGATAATAAACCCCCAAAGGCTTTTGGTATATTTGTTGAAGGTAAATTGGTACTTTTGTATACTTACGAAACCGATTTAGGTGACGGATGGGAGAATCAAGCTGTTCACAACGACTCCAATGACAAACGTACTCAAGCGTTACAAATGGGAGCAAATATTTTAATGTACGTTTTTTCAAGATAAAATGAAGATAGGAAGAAAACCAGGTTCAGAGCGCATTTCAACATTTAAAGTTAAAAATGAGAGTTCATTGTTTGATTTTATGCAACAAGCTTTCAAAGAGAAAAGTAAAACTTCAATCAAACAATTGTTAGCGAATAAACTAGTCCAGGTAGATGGGCAGTTTCAAACACATGTTACTTTCACCGTTAAACCTGGAAATGTAGTAACCGTAGGAAAAAAAGAAATAAAACAGGTAAAACTTCCTTTTCATTTAAATATTTTGTTTGAAGATGAATATTTGATAGCAGTAGTTAAACCTGAAGGTTTATTGTGTAATGCCACTGAGAAGGAAAAATTAAAAACACTTGCAACGTATGTAGGGGCGCATTTTAAGGCTAAAAACCCTGGTAAATTATTGTACCTTGTAAATCGTTTAGATAGAGATACATCAGGTATAGTTGTGTTTGCAAAGTCTATGGATATTAAAACATTGATGGTGAACTCATGGGGTGAAACAATGAAGAATTCCTCTTTTTTGGCAATTGTAGAGGGTGTAGTAAACCCAAAAGAGGGCGAAATAACTTCTTATTTACGTGAAAGTAAAGCGATGAAAGTGCATGCCTCTAAAAATCAAACGTATGGAAATGAGGCAGTAACAGAATATATTACGATAGCTAACAGAAAGAATTCATCGATGTTGGAAGTTGCACAGCGTACAAATGTAAAAAATCAAATCAGAGTTCAATTACAAGAGATTGGTCATCCAATAGTTGGTGATAAAAAATATGGTGCAAAAACAAATCCTATTGGTCGTTTGGGTTTACATTTCTATCGTGTTGAATTTATACACCCGATTACTAAAAAGGTTGTAGAGATTAAATCAAAAGCTCCAAAAGGATTTAGTAATTATGAATTATAATTGATTTATTATGAATTAATTCAGTTATAAATTACACTTCATAAATCATAATTATTTAAAGGTCTTCAGGTATTACAGCTTCTTTGTAACTCTTCGTTTTTGGTTTTAACTTTTCAATGAATACAACTTTATATTTCTCTCCGTCCTCAGTGATTATTAGTTCAGAGATGCCATTAATTACGGCAGGTGCAGATTTTTTTTCGTTGTTAAACTTTTTGTCAAGCAAGCTATAAGTACTGTCTTCTAATTCAATAAAGATGGAAACAATTGTACCGTTTTCCACTCGAGTTTTTCCATTAAAGCAACTATTTCCAGTAGGAGACAATTGAACGATAATTACATTTTTGTGAATGGCATCTTCTACCGTGTAACTCCCTCTTGAATTAAAGGAATGCTCTAACTTTTTTAAACAATCTGCTTCTTGAGCTAAGAAAGTTTGAGATAATAAAGTACAAATGGTAAGTAATAAAGAGCTATATATTTTTTTCACTTGGTGAAAGAATTTAATTAAAAAAAGAAATATTCTTTTAATCAAAGATAGTAAGTTTAAGTAAAATCAGAATATTTGATTATAAATATTTAACTTTATATCTTAATCTATTTTTGGTAGTACCTATGGCTGTTGCATCTCATTTTATTGAAGCTGGAAAAATTTTAGTTCAATTTTCAACAGAAGAAAATTTCAAAAAAATAGAATCTGCAGGTGAAATAATGGTAGAAGCTATAAAAAAAGGGCGAAAAGTTTATGCCTGTGGAAATGGTGGTTCGATGTGTGATGCTATGCATTTTGCTGAGGAACTAACGGGTAGGTATCGTGGTAATAGACAAGCTATACCTGCCTTAGCTATTGCTGATCAAAGCCATATTTCTTGTGTGTCCAATGATTTTGGTTATGAATATATCTTCTCACGATTTTTAGAAGCTTTCGGAAATGAAGGAGATGTGCTATTTGCTATTTCTACTTCAGGCAACTCTAAAAATGTATTGAATGCAATTGAAGTAGCGATAAACAAAGGTATGAAAATAATAGGCCTTACAGGGAAAGATGGAGGAAAAATGAAAGAAGTTTGTGATGTTGAAATTAGAGCACCATATTCAGATTTCGCTGATCGCGCACAAGAAATCCATATTAAGGTAATACATTCTTTAATTGATCATATTGAAAGTAAACTAATTTAACGTTTCTTAGATATCACTGATTTATTTGTTTTTTTCTTTTCTTTCTTGATTACCTTTTCGTCTTTAAAAAAATCAGATTTGTTTTTTGGTCTTAATGCTGGTTTCCAATTAAAATTTGTTATAAATTGTTCCTCTAGATTTAATTTTTCCATGGGGTACATAATTCCATCTGCTTGATCTGCATAACTTACTGTTTTAAATTCCCCACTGTCTAAATTAACTTTAATACTACTTGAGTATAGTCTCACCATTCCCTTTCTAGTTATTTCAATAATACTATCAGTTTTTTTAGATTCTTCTGGAAAGTAAATAGTTTGTGCATTACCTAGTACATCAATTTTTTTCAAATTATTATTTTCATCAAAATAGGCAAACATATTTTTTCCTCCTATTTGATTATAATATTTGCCACTATCTACTTCAGTTATTGTAATTGATTTATTTATAATTTCACTATGATCTATAATACTATCTTTCATAAATAAGTGAATTATATCGCCACTTATCTGTGCATTTTTATTCCATAAAATTGGGGATTTAAATAAGGTAAGTTGTTTTTCTTTTTTTGAATATTTTAGACTATCTGAAATACCTTGAAGGTTATGACTAAAAATTTTCCCTTTATTATAACCAATTACATAATCAATTTGGTCGAGTGAATCATGATATAAAAATAAAGTATCGGATTTGACAAAAAGCGTATCTTTTTTTTGTTTATAGCTAATGAAAGGTTGTTTGGTTAAATAGCTTCTTTTTTCTTTTTTTGAGTAAAATAGTTTATTTCCTTCAAAAGAAACCCCTTTATCTGAATCTTCATACCTAATATGACCATATGCACCTGACAATCCTTTGCTTTCATATGAGTAAAGTGTATCCGCCGATAGCGTTTTAGTTGGTTTGGAAATACTTGCTTTTTGATGTATAAAACATTCTTCTGTTTCAGTATTCATCCAACCTCTTTCGCAATAGATTTTCGTGTTATTTATTTGTTGAATGTTTGTAGGACTATAAAAATAAATTCGTTTTGTTCCGTATTGAAAACGAATTGTATCTGTTTTTAATTTTGTGGTTGGGCTTTTATAATCTACTAACTTACTCAGTGAAATATTTTTTGTTTTTGGGTAGAAATATCCACAGAGACTTGATATTTCCTCTTTTCTTTTAATGTTTTCAATGCGTCCACCTGAGGTATAAGTCGCAACATCTTTTTTGGAATCAAAAGTTAATGTATCGGTACTGATTTTGAATTCTCGATCCCTCACACGAACGTGACCCCACAGTTTACCCAGTTGATTAATTCCGTTATAATGCATTGAGTCACAATACAAATTTAAAGTATCGTGTTTTGATAAATGTACATTTCCGTATAATTTTAATAAATTTTTATCTTTATAATAAGTGGCTGAGTCACAATAAATTTCGTTTTTTTGGTAAATAAGGTGTATGTTACCTATGAGTTTATGTTCTCCTGTATTTCTGTTAAAAGACAATTTGTCAGCACCTGGTTTCAATTCCATTAGATCTTGAGCAAATACCAAATTACTCAACATAAAAACAGCGCCTATCAAAAGCGCTGTATGAATAATATGTAAAACTGATTTACCCAATTATTTTCTGTTTGAATGTGTTTGCTTTCTATCCGGTCCAACTGAAACTGTAGTGATTGGAACTTCAAGTTCTTTTTCTAGATATGTAATATAATCTTTAAGTGCTTGAGGAGCATTTTCAATAGAATCTAGTTGTGTTAAATCACAATTCCAACCTTTTAATTCTATATAAATAGGTTCGATATCTAATCCATCGATATCAAAAGGTAAATAATCAACTATTTCACCATTGATTTTGTAATGTGTGCAAACTTTTATTGTTTCAAAAACACCTAGCACATCTGCTTTCATCATGGCAAGTTCTGTTACGCCATTAATCATGATGGCATACTTCAATGCAGGCAAGTCAATCCAACCACACCTTCTTGGTCTACCAGTAGTAGAACCAAACTCATTACCTTCTTTTCTGATTTTTTCACCATCTGCGCAATTCAACTCTGTCGGGAAAGGGCCACTACCTACACGTGTACAGTAAGCCTTGAAAATTCCAATAACAGAACCGATTTTTGTTGGTGCTACTCCTAATCCAGTACATGTTCCAGCTGTAACGGTATTAGAAGAAGTAACAAAAGGATATGTGCCAAAATCAATATCAAGCATAGTACCTTGAGCTCCTTCTGCAAGAATTTTCGAACCATTTTTTAAAGCAGAATTTAAGAATTGTTCACTATCAATGCATGTGAAAGACCTTATCAATTCAATTCCTTCAAAGAAAGGTTTTTCCATTTCAGCAAGATTGTATTCAAAACCTTCATGGTGTTTTAAAATACCCTCATGTTTTTCAACTAGTTGATTGTATTTTTCTTGGAACTTAGGAGAGAAAATATCACCAACTCGTAATCCATTTCTACCTGTTTTATCCATATAAGTTGGTCCAATTCCTTTTAATGTTGAACCTATCTTATTCGTTCCTTTTGCAGCTTCAGAAGCTGCATCAAGTAATCTATGTGTTGGTAAAATTAAATGAGCCTTTTTTGAAATCAGTAAGTTTTTACGAATGTCCATACTGAAAGGAGCTAATTTTTCAATTTCCTTTTGAAAAACAACAGGATCAATAACCACTCCATTTCCAATAATATTAGTCACTTCACTGTGAAATATTCCTGACGGAATGGTATGAAGAACGTGTTTAATACCTTCAAATTCTAATGTGTGTCCTGCATTTGGGCCACCTTGAAAACGAGCTATAATGTCATATTTAGGGGTTAAAACATCAACAATTTTACCTTTACCTTCATCTCCCCATTGAAGACCTAATAATACGTCAACCTTCATACTATTTTTTGTTTTGCGTTTCATCTATTTTGTTGTCAGATGAAATCGTGAATATTTCGTTAAGTTTAGAAATTTGAAATAATTTGGCAACATTTGGTTGTAAATTATTCAATAATAATTTTTTTTCTTTATTTCTTGTTCTTGTTAATGCTCGAACAAAAAAGTTTAATCCAGTACTCGTTATGTGAGTTAACTTACTCAGATCAAATATAAGCGTATCCTCTTCACCATCAATTTTTTTTTGCAACTGTTCTATGAGTTCAGTAGTGTCAATGTCTGAAACAATTTTACCCTCCAATTGAAAAGTAACTGTTTTTTCAACTATTTCTTCTGAAAATTGTAAGTTCATGACAGTTTAAGAATTGATTGGTTTTTTCTTTTCCCCATAAAAATAGAGCGAATGGTGATGAATATTAACTCCAAAAACATCTTCTATGGTCGCTTTGATTTGTTGAATACGCGGATCACAAAATTCTATGACTTCTCCTGAGTCAGTTAATATAACATGATCATGTTGTTTGGAACCATGTGATTTTTCGAATTGAGCTATGTTTTTACCAAATTGATGTTTGCGAACTAAATTACAAGCAAGTAATAACTCAATAGTGTTATATAGGGTAGCTCTCGAAACTCGGTAATTTTGATTTTTCATCTTATTATATAAGGATTCAATATCAAAATGACCTGGATAGGCATAGATTTCAGCAAGAATAGCAAATCGCTCTGGTGTTTTACGATGACTATGTTGCTCCAAATAAGCTGAAAATATGTTTCTTACAGTTTCTTGTAATTCCTCTTGTAGCATCTTATTCTTAAAAGGCAAAAATAATATTTTTTTTAGACCACACTTTTTAATCTAAATATTTCTTTATTAACAGGTGTTGAAAAGTGATTAATCCTTTGCATGTATCACTTCACTATCTTCAAAATCCCATCTTTCGATTCTTTCAACCCCTTCAATTTGTTCGAATTGCTTGGTTAACGCATCCAAGTGTTCAGTGTCATATACCATCACTTTGATCAACCCTTCAAATATTCCATCGTTAGCTTCAAACGAGATTGATTTCATATCTACATTTAATTGCTTTGATATTATTTCTGTAATTCGGTTTACGATACCAACACCATCAATACCCAATAATCTCAATGAAGCTAGGTGTTCAACAAGATCTGTATTTGTCCATGTCGCTTTAATACATCTAAACGCCATTTTGGAATTCATATGTTCAGCATTTGGACAATTATTACGATGTATTTTGATTTCATTATTATTGGCAAGATAACCAAAAATAGGATCACCTGGAATAGGATTACAACATTTAGCTAACTTATAAGCATGCTCTTTGTATTGTTCATCAAATTCAATAGTACGTTTATGATAATCATTTGCTTCTGTCTGCTTTTCAGTAGATTTTGAAGCAAGTAATTTTTTGTCTACAACTAAATTACCCTCTTGATCGTTTAGTTCTCTTAACTTATTTAAATCAATTTTTGCTTTAGCAATTCGAATGTATAAATCTGTTAATGTATTCGCACCAAAATAACGCTCGATAATATGAATGTTTTCTTTGGAGTTGTTTAAGTTAAACTGTTTTAATTTTCTTTCAAGAATTTCTTTACCATCTTGAGCAATCGCTTTAATTTGTTCATTTAAAGCTCCTCTGATTTTTTGTTTTGCTCTAGCTGAGTAAACATATCCAAGCCAATCTTCAGTAGGTTTTTGTTTTTCAGAAGTGATTATTTCAACTTGATCACCATTATGTAATTGATAGCTCAATGGAACTAATTGAGTATTTACTTTAGCTCCTATACATTTGTTGCCGATACCTGTGTGAATATCATAAGCAAAATCAAGTATAGTTGCACCTACAGGTAGAACTCTTAATTGACCTTTCGGTGTAAAAACATATATTTCATCAGTGAATAAATTCATTTTGAATTCATTCACAAAATCCATTGCAGTTAAATTATGGTTTTCCATCAAATCCCTGATCTCTGCAATCCATCGATCGAATTTAGAAGTCTCAGAATCGCCTGCATTCTCTTTGTATTTATAGTGAGCTGCTAAACCTTTCTCTGCGATTTCATCCATCCTTTTGGAACGAATTTGTACTTCTACCCATTTACCCTGGTTAGACATTACGGTTGTGTGTAAAGATTCATAACCATTTGCTCTTGGGGTTGAAATCCAGTCCCTAAGCCTTTCAGGACTTGGTTGGTAAAAGTCGGTGACAATACTGTAAATTCTCCAACAATCAGGTTTTTCTAATTCAACTGGCGTATCAACAATGATTCTTACTGCAAACAAATCGTAAACTTCTTCAAAAGGGACACTTTTAGTTTGCATTTTTCTCCAAATGGATGAAATGGATTTTGTTCTTGCTTTTACATCGTAAACATAACCTTCATGATTCAGAGCTTCCTTAATTGGTTCTACAAAAGTTTTGATAAATCTATTTCTAGATTCTTTTGTTGACTTCAATTTACTCTCAATCATGTGATAATTTTCAGGATCTGAATGTAGAAAACCTAGATCTTCTAATTCACTTTTAATGGAGTGTAAACCAAGTCTATGTGCTAAAGGAGCATATAAAAATTTTGTCTCTGATGCTATTTTTAATCGTTTATCTGCACGCATACTACCAAGTGTGCGCATGTTGTGTAAACGGTCTGCAAGTTTGATTAAGACAACTCGAATATCATCAGAAATTGTTAAAATCATCTTGCGGAAATTTTCCGCTTGTATTGATGAGTTTTCATCAAAAATCTCAGGAATCTTTGTTAAACCATCAATGATTCTTCTTGATTTACTTCCAAATAATTCCTCAATATCTTCTAAGGTAATGTAAGTATCTTCAACAGTATCATGTAATAAAGCACAAGTAATACTTGTCGCTCCTAAGCCCATCTCTTCAGAAACAATACGCGCTACAGCAATCGGATGATAAATATATGGTTCTCCCGATTTACGTCGCATATCTTTATGTGCTTCAACTGCAACATCAAAAGCTTTTCTGACCATTTTTTGATCGTCTTTTGATAAGTTTTTAGCATTTTTTAATAACGCTTTAAATGCGTTTAAAATTTCTTTTCTTTCTTTTTCTAAATCAATTCCTTGCGGTACGTTTGACATAGTTGTGTTTTTTAATGATTAATTCGTTACAAAAGATAACAAATTATTTTAAATTTTATGTTAAAATAAAAATGTCCTCCCCGAGGAAAGGACATTTAAAATTTATTTAATTTAATTATTTAGCAGGTAAAACTTTAGCTTTAACTTCGCCAAATCCGATACGAACTCCATCTTTTTCACAATAACCTCGCATGATTACTGTGTCATTGTCTAAGATGAATTTACGTTCAGTACCATCATTCATTTGTAATGGTTTTGTTCCTTTCCAAGCCAATTCTAACATTGATCCATAAGAATTTGGTGTTGGTCCTGAGATAGTTCCTGAACCCATTAAATCTCCACATCTAACGTTACATCCATTTACAGTATGGTGAGCTAGTTGTTGAGCCATATTCCAATACATATATTTTAAATTTGATTCACAAATCAAATTTTCTGTACCATTTTCAGGTTGAATTAAAACTTCTAAATTAATGTCATAACTCTTATCACCAGTAAATTCCAAGTAAGAAAGAACTTTAGGGTCTTGCTCAGGTCCTGCAACTTTATAAGGCTGAAGTGCATCTAATGTCACAACCCATGCAGAAATACTTGAAGCGAAGTTTTTAGCTAAAAAAGGTCCTAGTGGAACATATTCCCAAGTTTGGATATCTCTCGCTGACCAATCATTAAACAAAACCATTCCGAAAATAAAATCTTCAGCTTCATCAGGTGCAATGGAATCCCCTAATGGTTTTCCTTCGTAAGTTATAAATGCTGTTTCTAATTCGAAATCCAAATTTCTGCAAGGGGCATAAATTGGATTTTCATTTGGATCTGGCTTAATTTGTCCTTTTGGTCTGTGTATGTCAACCCCTGATAAAATAACAGAACTTGCTCTACCATGATAACCAACAGGAATCCACAACCAATTAGGAAGTAATGCGTTATTAGGATCTCTAAACATTGTTCCAACGTTGGTTGCATGTTCTCGACTAGAATAAAAGTCTGTATAATCACCAATTTTCACAGGCATTTGCATAATGACACTCTTGTTAGGTATCAAAACTTGTTCAGCATGGTGTTTATTCTGTTGTAATTCTTGATTGTTAGAATCTAATAGGTTAGAAATACGGTTTCTTAATTCTCTAGTTGCAGTTTTCCCTTTTTTCATTAAATGATTCAAACAGTCTGTATCAAAATCTTCTAATCCAAACTGAAGGTTGTCAAGATAACCTAAAACATGTAACGTTTTTAAATCCAATACGTGATCTCCAATTCTTACACCAACACGTGTAGACAAAGAAGATGTTTTGAAAACACCAAAAGGTAAATTTTGAATTGGAAAATCTGAACCTGCTGGCACATTTACCCATGTAGTTAGTGCAGGATTGTTTGCAGCAATTATAGCCATATTTTGAATGTTAATTTATTAATCGAATTTTATGAGGCAAATATAACTATTAAACTTTCTATCTTCTTTTTAGAATTAAAAAATATTCATAAATCAGTTGATTTGTAATATAGAATTAAAGGGGTAATTTTGAATCAAATTATGATTGTATGAATTTGATTGATTTTAGAAGTGATACAGTAACAAAGCCTAGCAAAGAAATGTTAGATTTTATGTTTCAAGCTGAGGTTGGAGACGATGTTTACGGGGAAGATCCAAGTGTTATTGCTTTAGAAAGTTATGCTTCTGAATTTTTCGGAAAAGAAGCTGCATTATTTTGTACTTCTGGAACTCAGTCAAATCAGATTGGATTACAATTGCATTTAACTCCGGGAGGAGAAGTTATTTGTCATAGTGATAGTCATATATATAGGTATGAAGGGGGTGGAATTGCAAAAAATTCAGGTGCATCAGTTAAGTTACTAGAGGGTAATTTTGGAAGAATAAAATTAGATCAGATTAAGTCAGCGATAAATCCAGATGACGTTCATCTGCCTATTACACAATTGGTAAGTCTTGAAGATACTGCAAATAAAGGTGGTGGAGCAGTCTACGATTTCAACGATATTGTAGAAATCTCCAACTTTTGTAAGTCAATTCATTTACCGATGCATTTAGATGGTGCAAGAATGATGAATGCACTTGTGGTTAATAATGTAAATCCTAAAAAATATGCTAGTCAATTTGATACGATTTCTTTGTGTTTGTCCAAGGGGTTAGGTGCCCCTATAGGTTCTTTGTTAGTAGGGGATAAATCTCAAATCAAACAAGCTAGAAGAATTCGAAAATCAATGGGGGGCGGTATGAGACAGGCTGGTTATATTGCTGCTGCAGGTCTGTTTGCAATGAAAAACAATATAAATCGATTAGTTGAAGATCATAGAAACGCTTCTTATTTGGGAGAATCAATCAAAAAATTGGATTGGGTAAAACGTATTTATCCTGTTCAGACTAATATTGTGATTTTTGAGTTGAAATCCCCTGAAAAACAAATAGAAATAATTCATTTACTGAAAGATAAAGGGGTTTTGTGTAATGCTTTTGGACCTACAGCTATTCGATTTGTTACTCATTTAGATTTAAATACCAATCAAATTGAATATGCTATTGATGTTTTAAAATCATTACGAATAAGTTAAATTTTAGCATAAATTAAAGTAGGCAAAAAGTATTTTGTAGAATTCTCCTTAATTCACACTATCTTTGTACTTTAATTTTAATTATAATTTATGACCTTTAGCGAACTAGGGCTTAGGGAAGAGGTGCTTCAGTCGATAAACGATTTGGGGTTCGAAGCACCAACACCTATCCAACAGTCAGCAATTCCACACTTATTGAAAAGTGATAGTGACTTAGTTGGTTTAGCTCAAACAGGAACGGGAAAAACGGCAGCATTCGGCTTGCCATTAGTAAACAACATTCAAGATCAGTACGATTTAACACAAGGATTGGTAATTTGTCCAACAAGAGAATTGTGTCTTCAAATTTCAAAAGATCTTGAAAATTATGCGAAATACGATCGTAAAACTGCAGTTGTTGCAGTTTATGGTGGTACTGACATCCGTCGTCAAATTACACAAATTAAACAAGGTGCTACAATTATCGTAGCAACTCCTGGTCGTTTGGTTGATTTGATTCAAAGACGTGCTGTAAAACTTCAAGATGTTCGTTTTGTTGTGCTTGATGAAGCAGATGAAATGTTAAACATGGGATTCAAAGAGGATATTGATTCTATTTTAGATCAAACTCCTGATGAAAAAAACGTATGGTTATTCTCTGCAACAATGCCAAAAGAAGTGGCTGATATTGCAAAAAATTATATGACGAATCCATTAGAAGTTTCTATTGGACACAAAAATCAAGGAAATGTAAATATTGAGCACATTTATTACACTGTTCGTGAAAAAGATAGATATGCGGCTTTAAAACGTTTGATTGATGTAAATCCAGATATTTTTGGATTGGTTTTCTGTCGTACAAGACACGAAACACAACATGTAGCCGAAAATTTAAGTAAAGACGGATATAATGCAGAGCCATTACATGGTGATCTTTCTCAAGCACAACGTGATAATGTAATGAAGCGTTTTAGAGAACGTACAGTACAATTATTAGTTGCTACTGATGTTGCTGCTCGTGGTATTGATGTTGATAATATTACGCACGTAATAAATTATCAGTTGCCAGATGATATCGAAAATTACACACATAGAAGTGGAAGAACTGCTCGTGCTGGTAAAAAAGGAGAGTCGTTGGTGTTAATAAACTTAAAAGAACACTACAAAATCAAAGCGATTGAGCGTCAAATGCGTACAAGTTTTACACTTGGTGTTGTTCCTAGTGCAAATGAAATATGCGCAATTCAATTAGCTAGTTTGATTAACAAAGTAAAAGATACTGAAGTTAAAGAAAAAGATATTGAAGAGTTTTTACCTAAAATAATGAGTGATTTTGAGCATCTTTCAAAAGAAGAGGTGATCAAAAAGTTTATCTCAGTTGAATTTAATCGTTTTGTTGAATATTACAGTAAAGCTCAAGATTTAAATGTTTCTGAATCTAGAGATAGAAGAGAACGTGGAGAGAGAGGTGATAGAGATAGAGGAGAAAGAGGTGGAGAAAGAAGAGAGCGTTTTGATAGAGATGATAGCAATAGAACTCGTTTCTTTGTTAGTTTAGGTAAAAGAGATGGTTTAAATCCAGGAGGATTATTACGTTTGATTTGTGATGAAGCTGGTTTAACTTCTTCAAGTGTAGGTAAAATTGATGTTATGCCATCATTCAGTTTCTTTGAAGCAGATAATAGTCATACTGAAGCAATCTTAAAAGCTGTAAATGGAGCGAATTACGAAGGAAATCGAGTTTCTGTAGAAATTACTAAGAAAAAGGCGGAAAGAAGAAGTGGTGGTGGAGATAGAGATAGAGGATTCAGCGGAAGCAGAGATAGAAATGATCGTGGTGGAGAAAGAAGAAGTGGTGGTGGATTCGGAGAGCGTAAAAGAGAAGGAGGAGGATTTGGATCTAGAAGTGGGGGAGGAGATCGCGATCGCGACAGAAACTCTAGCAGACCAAGAAGTAGAAGTTCATACGGTAGAAATAATTAATTAAAAAATGGAAATTAGGAATATCGCAATTATTGCACACGTTGACCACGGTAAAACTACCTTGGTGGATAGAATGATTGAGGCAGGTACAGATGCTCAAAAACACGAAAAGCCAAAAGGGGAGTTATTCATGGATAACAATGATTTGGAGCGTGAAAGAGGAATAACCATTGTTTCTAAAAATGTATCTGTTCTATATAAAGGAACAAAAATTAACATCATTGATACTCCTGGTCACGCCGACTTCGGAGGTGAGGTAGAGCGAGTATTAAACATGGCTGATGGTGTTTGTTTGCTAGTGGATGCTTTTGAAGGTCCAATGCCACAAACACGTTTCGTTTTAGGAAAAGCACTAGCTCTAGGTTTAAAACCTTTATTAGTGATTAATAAAGTGGATAAAGAAAATTGTACACCGGAAGAAGTTCATGAAAAAGTGTTCGATTTGATGTTTGAATTAGATGCAAATGACAGCCAGTTAGATTTCGCAACTGTTTATGGTTCTGCTAAAAACGGTTGGATGTCTGATGATTGGAAAAAGCCTACTGATTCTATTACTCCCTTATTAGATAAAATTTTAGATTATTTCCCTCCAAGAAAAATTGACGAAGGAAATACGCAAATGTTGATTACATCTTTAGATTTTTCAACGTTCGTTGGTCGTATTGCTATTGGCCGTCTAAATAGAGGGGAATTAAAAGAAGGTCAAAATATTATTTTGGCAAAAAGAGATGGAACTCAACAAAAACATAAAATCAAAGAGATGTTTGTGTTTGAGGGAATTGAAAGAGTAAAAGTTGCTGAAATTCAAGCTGGAGATATTTGTGCTTTAACAGGTATAGAAGGCTTTGAGATTGGTGATGTAATTTGTGATTTTGAAAATCCAGAACCTTTACAATCTATATCAATAGATGAGCCAACCATGAATATGTTGTTCTCGATCAATGATTCTCCATTTTTTGGAAAAGAGGGTAAAAAAGTAACTTCTAGACATATTCAAGAACGTTTAACTAAAGAGTTAGAAAAAAACTTAGCTATGCGTGTATATAGCACGGATAAAGCTGATAAATGGTTAGTTGCAGGTCGTGGAGTATTACATTTATCTGTATTGATTGAAACCATGCGTCGTGAAGGATATGAATTACAAGTAGGACAGCCACAGGTAATTATTAAGGAGATTGACGGAGTTAAATGTGAGCCAGTTGAAGAATTGACAATCGATTTACCGGAGGAGTTCAGTGGTACTGCTGTAGAAGCGGTAACAAAGAGAAAAGGTGAAATGACAAATATGGAGCCGAAAGGAACTCGTATGACTATCCAATTTCAAATTCCTTCAAGAGGTATTATCGGTTTGAGAAATTACTTATTAACTCAAACAGCAGGAGAAGCGATAATGAATCACCGTTTCCTAGAATATCAACCATACAAAGGAGAAATTCCAGGACGTCAAAATGGTTCGTTGATTTCTATGGAACAAGGAGTTTCAATTCCTTTCTCTATTAATAACTTACAAGAAAGAGGTAAATTCTTTATTCATCCGAATGAAAATATTTATGAAGGACAAGTTATTGGTGAAAATTCAAGAGCAGGAGATATGGTTGTTAACGTTACTAAAACGAAAAAAATGACTAACATGCGTTCTTCTGGTAATGATGATAAAGTGAAATTAATTCCGCCAGTGAAATTCAGCTTGGAAGAATGTTTAGAATATATCCAAGGAGATGAATACGTTGAGGTTACTCCAGAGAACTTACGTATCCGTAAAATCTTATTGAAAGAAACGGAGCGTAAAAGATCTGGTAAATAAACGTTTTATTTATACTTTACAAAAGGTGTTTTCAATTATGGAGACACCTTTTGTGTTATTGGTGAATAACTTCGGAAACATTTTTTTTGATTGCATGGAATTTCGTTTTACTTTTATCAAAACCGAAATTGGTATAGTATGTTTGAAAATGAAGATGAACACTTTTTCGATGAAAGCTTCAACGAAGATTTAATTAGGTTTGAGAATTCTTTGAAAGGAGAGCCAATCGGTTTTATGGATAGTGATTGTATTGAGTCTATAATCGATCATTATCTAATTCAAGGAAACTATAACAAGGCAAGTTTGTGTGCTGATTTAGGAATAGAACAATTTCCATTTAAATCTGTGTTCCTTTTAAGGAAAGCCCAAGCAGTTTCGGGAATGGGTCAATTAAAAGAAGCACTGAAATTACTTAGTCAAATAGAAAGAGTATATGATGATTCATGTGAGTTTTTATTAACGAAAGCTTCCATTTTTAGTCAGCTTAGAGATACCAAGAACGCAATTAAATTTTTTACCGAGGCTTTAGCAGTTTCAGAACCTGAAGATAAAGATGAAATTTATATTGATTTAGCGATGGAATATGAACATTCTTTTGATTTCAAAGGTGCAATTAAAATTCTAAAAGAAGCGTTGGTTAATAACTCTAAAAATGAAATTGCAATATATGAATTAGCTTTTTGCTATGATCAGTTAGGTGAATACGATAAAGCAATTGAAAGCTATTACAATTTTATTAATGAAAATCCATATTCATTTACAGCTTGGTATAATTTAGGAAATTCTTTTGCAAAACAAAATAATCATCAGAAAGCGATTTGGGCATATGACTATAGTGTTACAATTAACGAAGAATTTGCTCCTGCATATTTTAATTTAGGAAGTTCCTATTTATCTCTAGAAAATTACAAAACAGCATCTGATTTTTTTCTAAAATGTATAGAGATTGATGGTGAAGACGCTGTATGTTTTTGTTTTATAGGTGAATGCTATGAGCAATTAAATGAATTAGATTTAGCAAAAGAATATTATCATAAGAGTTTATCATTAAATCCAGAGTATGGAGACTCTTGGTTAGGGTTAGGTATTGTTAAAGATCTAGAAGGTAATACATTAGAAAGTATAACTTTCTTTAACAAAGCAATTGAAATAGAGCCAAGTAATCCTGGATATTTTCATGTTTTAGCTGGAGCTTTAGAAAAATTAGATCGTAATCAAGAAGCAAATAAAAACTACATTGCTGCTTTAGAATTAGATGATCAGAATGATCAATTAGTTACTGATTATTTGGATTTCTTAATAAATACCAAACAATTTGATACCTTTGATGATTTTGTTTGTAGTTTTAAATCTGAAAATGAAAATGTTAAGTTTTCAGTTCAATTGGTTAAGTTTTACAAAGAATTTAAAGTTGAAAATAAAGAAACAGCTATTTCAATTCTTAATTATCTGATATCTGAAAATTTGGATAAGGCTAGGGAAATTTTTTCTTTATACCCAGAGTTGTTAAACGATAACAAAATTGTAAATTTGTTTCCTTTATCTAATGATTAATTCATGAATTTTGATTTGCCATTCATACCTGAGAGAACAGTTCAGCCTAGAAATAGTGGCTTAACTATGATGATGGATAAAGGTTTAGGATTGCGTGAAGCAGAACATTTTATTGAGGCAAATTTAGAATTTACTGATATTGTTAAATTTGGATTTGGTACTGCTTATGTAACAAAGCAACTTGTTGAAAAAATTAAGCTGTATAAAGAAAACGGAATTAGACCTTATTTTGGTGGGACACTTTTTGAAGTGTTTTATGCCAGAGGAAAATTTGAAGACTACCTAAGGTTGTTAGATAAGTATCAGTTAGATTTAGTTGAGGTTTCTGATGGTTCAATTATTATTAATCATGATGAAAAATGTGAATTAATCCATCGTTTATCTAAAGATAGAATCGTTTTATCTGAGGTCGGTTCTAAGGATTCAGGAATTTTAATTAGTCCGAATCGTTGGATAAAAATGATGACTAAAGAATTGGAAGCTGGTTCTTGGAAGGTGATTGCTGAAGGAAGAGAGGCTGGAAATGTTGGTGTTTTTAGACCAAATGGAACTGCGCATACATTGCTGATTAATAAGATTATAGCTAAGGTTAAACCTGAAAATATTCTGTGGGAAGCACCGCAAAAAAATCAACAAGTTTGGTTTGTTAAATTATTTGGAGCAAATGTTAATCTTGGGAATATTGCACCAAATGAAGTTATTCCGTTAGAATGTCTAAGACTAGGACTTCGTGGAGATACTTTTTTTGATTATTTACCTAAAGATTTCGCTGAACGATTAAAACAAGTTCAGTCAGATGAAGAAGAAGAGGAACTTGTATAATTATGTACAAGAAGAGATTTGAAATTAAAGAACATTCAGGTGCTGTTTTCAGCTTAGCCAAAGATGAAAACTATATTTATTCAGCGTCTGCAGATAAATTTGTTACCAGATGGAATCCAAATACTGGTGAACAAGATTCATTCGCTATTAAATGTGAAACTTCAATTTATAAAATAAATCATTTAAAGAATAAAAGTATACTTGTAATTGGAACAAGCTCAGGAGATATACATATCATTGATACTAAAATCAAAAACGAAATTAAATTCATAAAATATCATAAGGTACCAATTTTTGAAATTCAATTTGATGAGGTGGATAATCGGATGTATGTTGGTGATGCAGATGGTAATTTATCAGTTTGGAATACAATTGATTGGTCACTTTTATTAAATCTTCCGTTTGAGTGTGGAAAAATACGTTCAATATTAATTTTAAAGAAGTTAAATAAAGTAATATTTGGTGCGCAAGATGGAAAAATTAGAGTGCTGAATAATACTAATTTTAATCAAGAATTTGTTTTTGACGCCCATGTTAATGGTTGTCTTACATTGTCTTACAGTGAGTTTAAGAAAAATGTTTTATTTTCAGCAGGTAAAGATGGGAATATAAAAGTTTGGTGGTTAGATGGTTTTAAAGAGGTTTTTGTTTTTCCTGCTCATAAAGAATCAATATACAAATTAGTCGTAACCAAGAACACGTTAATTTCAATAAGTCGAGATAAAACCAGTAAGGTTTGGGATATTAGCAATTTAGACTTTTTAATAAAGTTAGATAGAAAGTTAGGTGGTCATTCACATTCTGTCAATGATATTTTACTTTTTGACGCTTATTTAATAACTGCTGGTGACGATAAGCGTATTATTTTTTGGCAACCAGATTGATTTAATCAATTTGAATTTCTTAACCACCTTTAATATCAGAAAAAAATAATATATTTGTTGGTTATACTCGATAGTTCATTTTTAGTTATGACTAATGTTTTAAAGTTATTGTTATTGATAGCTACCATATTGGTAGGGGATTTTGTTGTTTCTCAAACGACAAACTTTAACTCAACCAAAAATTGGCGAAGAAACAAAAAAGAATTAATTATCAATGTCGGTCCTACTGGTTTCTTGGGTGAATTAGGAGGTAGAGATATGATCGGTAAAGATTATTCTATGGCCGATTTAGATTTGAAATCAACTACTTTTAATGTTGGTTTTTCATACAGGTATCGTTTTAAGCCTTATTTTGCAACTTCTACCATAGCGAGTATTGGTTCTGTTAAGGGAGATGATAAATTAACACTCGAATCAGCTAGAAATGCTAGGAATTTGAATTTTAAATCAACAATTGTTTCTATATACCAACGTTTTGAAATGATGTTATATTTTAAAGAGTCTTTTGGTCATAAATATAATTTCAAAGGTTTAAAGGGTAAGAAAAACAATAACGAACAGATTTATGTTTTTACTGGTATTGGTGTTACATATTTCAATCCAAAAGGAAATTATGAGGGGCAGTGGTTGGCTTTAAGACCCTTGAGAACTGAAGGACAAGGTTTTCCTGGTAGACCTAAAGAATATTTGCCAGTCACAGTAATTATACCATCTGGTATAGGTATGAGATTTGGTTTAACTAGAATGTGGAGGGTAGGAGTAGAACTTACTTATTTTAAAACTTTTACAGATTATATGGATGATGTATCAACTACTGGTTTTGATACAGATTTACTCTTAGAGAAATATGGTAAAGAATCTGCCTATTTAAGTAATCCTGCTCAAACAGAACAATATAAAGCTTGGTTCGCTAATGGTCAGCAAAGGGGAGATGCTCGAAACAAGGATGCTTATTTGTATGCAAATTTTATTTTTGCACGAAACATTACTTATAAAGTGAGTAGTCCTAGAAGACCTCAGCTTAAATGGAAAGGAATGCGTGCTAAATTCTAACATTTAATTTTATGTATTCTTTACTAAGAAGTTTCTTGTTCTTATTTCAACCTGAAAGAGCCCATTATTTAACTGCTAACTTTCTTCATCTTCTGTTAAAGATCCCGGGTGTTAAGTCGCTTTGGGAAGCAAATTATAAAGTAAATCATCCATCATTAGAAAGAAAATTATTTGGTTTAACTTTTCCAAATCCTGTTGGTTTAGCAGCAGGATTTGATAAAGACGCTAAGATGTTCTCAGATCTTTTTTCTTGTGGGTTTGGTTTTATTGAAATTGGAACGGTTACCCCGAAATCCCAACCTGGAAATCCCATTCCAAGATTATTTAGACTAAAAGAGGATCAAGCAATCATAAATAGAATGGGGTTTAATAATGGAGGTGTTGAAGTATGTTATGATAGGCTGAAAGATAGAGATAGAAGCCTAATTGTTGGTGGAAATATAGGTAAGAATAAATGGACAGAAAATGAAGATGCTGTAAATGATTATCTAGTTTGTTTTAATACTTTGTTTGATGTTGTTGATTATTTTGTAGTTAACGTATCTTCTCCAAATACTCCCGGATTGAGAGATTTGCAAGAAAAAGAACCATTGTTAAAATTATTATCCAGATTGTCAGAGGAAAATAGAAAATATTCACATCCGAAACCAATTTTATTGAAAATTGCTCCAGATCTAACAGATGGGCAGTTAGATGATATTATTTACATTATTAAAGAGTCAGGGATTGACGGTGTCATTGCAACAAATACAACAATATCTAGAGACGGATTAAAAACGGATAATTCAAAAGTTGAAAAAATTGGTGCTGGAGGTTTGTCAGGAAAACCATTAACCAAAAGATCTACCGAAGTTATTCGCTATTTAACAACAAAATCAAATCATGCTTTTCCTGTAATTGGAGTAGGTGGTATTCATAATGTTGAAGATGCTCATGAAAAATTAAATGCTGGTGCTTCACTGATTCAATTGTATACTGGTTTTATTTACGAAGGCCCTTCATTGATAAAAAAAATTAACAAAAGTCTAATCAAGTAAGTTATGTTCCACGAAAGAGTAACGTTAGTTGAATGTCCAAGAGATGCTATGCAGGGGATGTCTGATTTTATCGATACATCTTTAAAAGTTGAATATATAAACCTTTTACTTAAGTGCAATTTTGATGTATTAGATGTTGGAAGTTTTGTTTCGCCTAAAGCTATTCCTCAAATGAAAGATACAGCAGAAGTGCTTGATAAAATTGAATTTTCAAAATCAAATACTGAATTATTAACCATAGTTGCCAATTTAAAAGGTGCTGAAAAAGCTATTGAATTTGAACAGGTAGGTGTTTTAGGTTTTCCATTATCAGTTTCAAATACTTTTCAATTAAGAAATACAAATAAATCAATTGAAGACTCAATTCTTGAATTAGATAAAATAGCGAGCCTAGCGGCATCGAAAAATAAAAAAATTGTTGTCTATTTGTCTATGGGGTTTGGAAATCCATACAATGATTTTTGGAATACTGATATTCTCTCGGACTATATTTCTAAATTAACTTCAGAATTATCTATTTCAACAATAGCTTTATCTGATACAATAGGGATTGCAACTCCTGATTTAGTTTTTAAAGTGTTTAACGAACTTAATAAATCTTCATTTAACACTGAATTAAGTGCTCATTTACATGTGCAACCTTACAAAGCAACCGAAATTTTAGATGCTGCTTTTAAAGGAGGATGTCGTAGGTTTGATGGTGCAATAAAAGGTTTTGGAGGTTGTCCTATGGCTGAAGATAAGCTAACAGGGAATATGCCTACAGAGATTATGTTAGATTGGTTGAATGCAAGAAATATTGGTACAAATATTGATAAATTGTCTTTTGATAAAGCATTTCATTTTAGTTCAAAGATTTTTAACTGATGATAAAAGGATACATTCTCATATTATTTATACTAACTTTTACCATATTTGATGTGAAAGCTGATGAAATTATTAAGAAAAATTTATCAGATTATACTCAATTAATTGTTCAAGGAAGAATTCCAGTTATTTTGGAAGAAGGTAAACAGTACTCTGCTGAAATTAAAATAAAATCTCAAGATGTTGATCCTGAAAAGATTGCTTTTGTAAGCAAAGGTAATCAGATGATTATTAAGTATACAGGATTGACTTTAAAGGAATTGGATATGGTTATTGTACTTAAAGTACCCAATTTAGATTTAATAGAATCAAGACAGGGCGCTAGAATAAGTATGGCTGCAAATATGAGAATTAAAAGTCCAAAAATCACAGTAAATGTTTTTGCTGGAGGGGTCGTTACTGGTAAATTTGATGTTGAGTCAGCAGAAGCTAATGTAGACCAAGGTGGAGATATAGTCTTAGTTGGTACAGCCAAACAATTTATTGGGAATGTTACTACAGGTGGAAGTATAGATGCTATAAGTTTCATAGCAAATAATGGTGTTGTTAAGGTGCGAATGGGTGGGAGTATTATAGTTAATTTCAGAGAAACTTTAAATGCGTCTGTTTTTAGTGGTGGTCTGATAAAGTATAGAGGTAATGGCACATTGACTGAGAAAATTACTCTTGGAGGGACGATTGAAAAATTATAAGGAATGAGGGGGATCTGTACTTTAATTATTGTTGTTTTTATACTTAATTCTTGTAAGAATGAAGATTCAACATTTCGATCGGTACCAGTTAAAAAAAAAATAATTGGTGATCAAACGAATATAGAAACTCTTTTTGATCAAACCACTTTCCCCTCAAATGTAGAACCAAAATTACTCAAAGAGCTAGAGATTTGTAATGTCAAAGAACGAGATTTGAATAATCATTTAGATCCAGCTTGTAATCCAAAGTTTTTTAGGTTTTTCTCATTTGTAGAGAATAAACCTTTAGAGAATGCTTTTTTATTACAGATTAAAGCTAGGGTGAATGATTTTCCATTGAGAAGACTTCTTGTTTTTGAAAGAGAAAAGGGAACTCTGGTAAAAGTGAATGGTTTTGTTGCTAATTTGATTGGTACTCGTATTTCTAAAACAAAACATCATGATTTAATTCTTCGATTTAATGATAATGTAGCTCAAGGGGATATTGTTTTTTACAACTGTTTGTATCAATGGGAGAATAATCACTATGTGTTCAAGAAAATAGAGCAAATAAACGATGCTAATATCAAGCCTCAGTTTCAAGATTCAATGAATGTAGTTATATCTACTATTATTAAAAATAATCGAATGGAGTTTTGAACAAGTTCTCTATCTATTTTCGACTTTGTTTCTTTTTTATTTTTAGCTCCTGTTCTTGGGATGTCGAAACTAAGCCCATTTTTGGAAATGGATCCCTATCTGATGGAAATTCTAAAGTTTGGTTGGTAGATCATCTTTTTAAAAATGGACTCGATTATCAACAACCTGAATTTTACGAAAGAGATTTAATTGTTTTTTATTCTTCTAATAAGTGTAGAATATTGAAATGGAAAGATTTTGGAAAATCTAAGGGAGATGTTTTCTATTATCAATTAATTAGAAAAAAAGATAAGTTACCTAGACTGAATTTGTGGAAAGGAAATAAAAAATGGGAATTTAATTTTACTACTTTTTCAAATGAAAAATTGGTATTGGAACCAATGGAAGGTACGAATTTCAAGTACACGATGTCACTCATTCCTTTGCCAGAATGGTAGTATTTTACTTTATTAGATTGATTAAAATATCCTTGTATACATCGTAAAATTTGTCAAATCGAATTAATTTATCTTCAAAAAAATCAAAAATGGCTGATCTTTTCTCTGGATTTAAGTAGTTTAAATCTGTTTTTTCCCAATAAATTCTAGAAAAATCACTAATTGTTTCATTCCAATAATGTTCTTCCCAAATTCCTTCTTCACCCATTTCATCTGTCAGCACTTTTTTCAATTCACCCATTTGTTCCCATACGATCGCTCTAATATCAGCATCTTTAAATTGTATATCAAAGCAAACTCGAACAGTTGATTTGTTTGTTTCTAATCGTAAAAAAATATTCTTGATATCAGTTCTATATTGAAGCCAGTTCATTTTACGACCTGAAGCAGAACGATGTTTGGACATGTGTTGTTTGAACTCCTCCCAAAAGGTGATTTTATATTGTTTAAATTCTTCTTTAGATAACATTTACTAGTCAAAAACAAGACAAATCTAGTTTATTTTCATTAGAGTTTTGAAAAATCTGTATTAAACTTAAGGAAAAACAGTTTTTTATCTGTAAATTTGCAACGTTTATTAATTATTAATAGAGGTTTCGTACCTCAACAATAAAATTTTATGGCAACACGTATTAGATTGCAAAGACACGGGAAGAAAGGAAAAGCGATCTTCCATTTAGTAGTAGCTGACTCAAGAGCTAAAAGAGATGGTAAATTCATCGAAAAATTAGGAGTTTATAATCCTAACACTAACCCTGCAACAATTGATATCAATTTCGAAAGCGCATTAAAATGGGTTCGTACAGGTGCAGAAACTACAGATACTGCTCGTGCAATTTTATCTTACAAAGGGGTTTTATTTAAAAACCACTTATTAAATGGAGTTAAAAAAGGAGCTTTAACTGAAGCTGATGTTGAAACTAAATTTGCTGCATGGTTAGCTGAGAAAGATGGTAAAATATCTTCTAAAAAAGATGGTTTAGCTAAATCTGCTGCAACTGCTAAGGCAGAAGCTTTGAAGGCAGAGGCAGAAGCAAAGGAGGCGAAAGCAAAAGCGATTGAAGCTAAGAATACTCCGGTAGCTGAAGAAGAAGAGGTTGCTGAAGAAACTGCAACAGAAGAAACTAACGAAGAAACTTCTGCAGAATAAATTTTAACTGAATGAATAAGGCAGACTGCTATCATTTAGGTCATATTGCGAGACTTCACGGATTTAAAGGTGAAGTCTCTCTTTTTTTGGATGTAACTAATCCTTTAGAATATGAAAACCTTGACAAAATTTTTGTAGACATAAATGGTTTTCTAACTCCTTTTTTTATTAAATCTCTTACACTTAGACCTAAAAGTCAAGCGACATTAAAAATTGAGGGTATCAACTCTGATAAAGAGGCTCAACAAGTGCTAAAAAGACAAGTGTATTTGCCTTTAGCAGATTTACCTGAACTTACAGGCAAGCATTTCTATGACCATGAAGTTGTTGGATTTGAAGTTATTGACCTCACGTTTGGTAGAGTTGGTGTTATTCAACAAATTATAGATTTGCCTGTCAATCCATTAATTCAAGTTGATGCAGATGGTAAAGAGGTTTTAATTCCCTTTGTGAAAGATCTTATTCAAGATGTAAACAGAATAGATAAACAATTGATAGTAAAGGCTCCAGCTGGGTTAATAGCTATTTATTTAGGGTAATGTCCCGTTTTCAATTTAAAAATTTCACAATACATCAATCTAGATCAGCTTTAAAAGTAGGTACAGATTCTATGCTTTTAGGTGCATCAATTAAATCTAGTTCACCAAAACATGGTTTAGATATTGGTGCAGGTACTGGTGTTTTAAGTCTGATGGTGGCTCAAAATCATCCAGGAATTTTAATTGATGCAATTGAAATAGATCCTAATAGTTATGAAGATTTAACTGAAAATGTTTTATTCTCTGATTTTAAAAATCAAATACAAACAATACACAAGGATTTTTTTTCGTGCCAATTTATTAAAAAGTTTGATTTAATCTTTTCAAATCCACCTTTTTACGATGATGGTTTAAAGTTTGATCAAAATGTAATTTATCACTCAAAACATACTGTCAATTTCTCTATAAATAATTTTTTTTTGAAGTCAAAAGAATTGTTAGAAGTAAATGGAAAACTATGGATCATCGTACCCTTCTATAAAACTAAATCTTGGGTTGATGCTGCAATTCAAAATAGTTTAAGTCTTGTTAAACAGATTATAATTGAAGCAAAACCAGGTAAAAAAGTTAGGTCAATTTTAGTTTTTTCCTTTGATGAAAATCAAATAATGAATATTTCTACTTTTGTAGTAAGAGATTCAAAAGGTTATTATACACAACAATATCATCTACTTACAAATGAATTTCATAATAAAATACCATTGAGGTAAACCTTATTATTTTTATTGCGTTAAAGTTGTATATTTATATAAAGTTTTGATTTCATTTTTATGAATTTAAAATACAAATATTTTATTGTAATCTTGTTGCTTGCTATAACTTCTTCTTGCAAAAAGAAGCAGGTTAGGGTTATAACAAATTCTCCAACATCAGTGATGTCAACAAATGCTATCTCTGGTGGAGAGGTGTTGGATGACGGCGGACAAAATATTTTAGCTTATGGAGTTTGTTGGGGAACAAGTTCTGGTCCAGTTTTAGGTACAGATAACTTTACTGTCGATGGTTCGGGTGTTAATGCTTTCACAAGTAAAATTACAAAACTCAAACATAAAACCACCTATTATGTCAGGGCATATGTTAAATATAGTGGAGGTATTACTTACGGAAATGAATATGCTTTCTACACCCCACCTATGATTTCGAGTACAGTACCAATTGTTTTCTCTTATGCTGTTTCAAATGTTGATACAACAAATCACATTTTAAAACTAAACGCTGAAATAATTCATAAAGGAGGATCTGATGTTATAGAAAAGGGTTTTGTTTGGAACAATAAAGGAGGACCTTCTGTTTCTGATTTTAAAATCATTTCTAATTCTCAATCAGATATTTTTTCTGCTGAATTTAATTTTGATATGTCAACACAATATTATTTAAAAGCATATGCTATAAATTCTTTTGGAGTTAGTTATGGAGATGAAATAAAAGTGAAGATAGAGAAAGTAAAACCAAAAGTAGTTACTCAAGAAATAATTGAAATAGATTCAAATTATGCTATTTGTACCTCAAATGTGACTTATTCAGGTGGTACAGATATAATTGAAAGAGGTATTTGTTGGGCAGCATTTTCTAATCCAACCGTTTCTGATTTTAAATCTTCAGATGGATCAGGTTTGGGTGTTTTCACTTCCACAATGACCGGATTATTACCAAATACTTTATATTATTGTAGAAGTTATGCAACCAACAGTGAAGGAACGACTTATGGTAAGGAAATATCGTTTAGAACAATGGTTGGTAAATTATTTATCGGAATGCAATATAAAGGCGGTATAATCTTTTATATTGAACCAATGAAAGGAGGGGGGCTATTGGTAACTAACGATGATGTAAGTTCAGGTTCTTCATGGGGTTGCGCTTCTAATATTACCTCTGCAACTAGTAAAGGAGTAGGTTCAGGTCAATCTAATACAGATGCAATATTATCCCAATGTGGTAATGTTGGAGCTGCTGGAATTTGTGCCAATTATAAATTTGGAAAGTACGATGATTGGTATTTACCATCATATGGAGAACTGGAATTGATTTACAAAAACTTAAAAGAGACCGACAAAGAAAAATTCTCAATTGGATATTATTGGTCTTCAACTCAAAAAGATGCTTCAACAGCATTAAGATATGGATTTCTTGGAGGGAATTATGGTGAAGCAGATAAAGCTTCATCTCAATTAGTAAGAGCTGTGAGGAAATTTTAGTAAATAAAAAGTCAAATTTGAACAGTTTCAAATTTGACTTTTTATTTTATTAATTGAATTAGTTTTTTAACCCAAAATTTTCAATAATCAAGTTAGCTAATTCAAGACCAATTCTATCTTGTGCTTCAAGTGTTGCTGCTCCAATGTGGGGAGTTGTAGCAATTCTAGAATGATTTAAAAGTTGTTTATTAGGTGTTGGTTCATTTTCAAAAACATCTAATGCTGCATAAGAAACTATTCCATTTTCAAGTGCTTTCAAAAGTGCTATTTCATCAATTACACCGCCTCGCGCTGCATTAATTAATCGAACACCTTTCTTCATCATAGAAAATTCCTTTTCTCCAATCACAGCATCTCCGTTTGGTTGTTTAGGAACATGAACTGAAATAAAATCACAATGAGGAATCACTTTATTCCAATCGGATTCAACTTGAATTTTAACTTTTGGGGTACCATAACCTTGAATTTCAGCTAATGTTAATTCAACTTCTCTTGGCTGAATTTCGATCGCTTTTACATGCATTCCTATTGATAAAGCATAAGAAGCTAATGATTGACCAATTCTACCAAAACCTATAATCCCTAGTGTCTTACCTCTTAATTCAATACCTTTAGCATAATTCTTTTTGAGGGTATTGAAATCTCCCAACTCCATGTTTTTAAAAGAATCATGTAAAAATCGAGAAATAGAAAACATTTGTCCCATAACTAGTTCTGCTACGGATTGAGACGAAGAAGCAGGAGTATTGATTACCGTCAACCCTTTTTCACGGGCATATGCTACATCAATGTTATCCATTCCAACACCTCCTCTTCCTATTAATTTTAGACCTGGACATGCATCAATTACTTCTTTCCTAACTGTTGTAGCACTTCTAACCAAAACAATTTCGTAATTTTCTTCATTGATTTTAGTCGCTAGTTCAGATTGATCTACTTTATCTGTAATTACGGTATATCCCGCAACTTCTAATGCTTTTTTTCCCTCATCGGAAATTCCATCATTTGCTAATATTTTCATTTTATTAAAAATTAACCGTGTTTAATAACAAACTCTTTCATAACATCAACTAAAACTTGAACACTAGAAAGTGGTAAAGCATTGTATAAAGAAGCTCTATAACCACCAACTGATCTATGTCCTGGCAAACCTACAATTTCTGCCTCTTTCCAAAATTTATCAAAGTGCTCGCTCAAAGATTCATCATGTAATTTGAACGTTACATTCATTTTTGAACGATCTTCTTTTTCTACAGTACCAAAAAATAAAGGGTTAGCATCTATTTCATTATAAAGTAGAGCTGCTTTAGCGTTATTTTCGATTTCCTTAGCTTTAACACCACCATTTGTAATTAAATGCTTCAAATTTAACATAGCAACATATACAGAAAAAACGGGTGGTGTATTTAACATCGACTCTTTATCTACATGTTGTTTTAAATCAAGGTAAGTAGGTAAAAAAGGAGAAGTTGATTTTCCTAGAATTTCATCTTTTACAATATATAAAGTTGTCCCAGCTGGACCTAGATTTTTTTGAGCTCCAGCATAAATAAGGTCAAAATCACCAATATTAATCTCCTTTGAAAAAATATCAGATGACATATCACAAATTAATGGTAAACTTGTCTTAGGAGTTTCATGAAATTGAGTTCCATAAATGGTATTATTTGAGGTGTAATGGAAATAATCTAGATCATTTGGAATATCATAACCCTTAGGAATATATGTAAAACCTTTGTCTTCAGAAGAAGCAAGTACATTAACATTTACACCTACCTTTTTTGCTTCTTTGATTGCACCTGAAGCCCATGTACCTGTATTTAAATATCCGGCTTTTTTATTTTCTCTCATCATATTAAGAGCAACTATGGTAAAACCAAGTGTTGCACCACCTTGCAAGTAGGCAACAGAATATCCTTCAGGTACATTTAATGCTTTTTTTACTAAATCTAAAGCTTCATCCATCACAGCAACAAAATCTTTGTGTCTGTGTGATACTTCCAAAATAGATAAGCCATTAAAGTCTAATACTGCCTCAGAAGCTTGTTTAAAAACATCTTGAGGTAGAATGCAGGGTCCAGCTCCAAAATTATGTTTCATAAGAGTTTATTTTATTGAGTTAAACTATTGTTTTATTTTAATTCGTATTCTGTTTAATTAGGGTTTAAAGATAATTGTTAAATATCAAAAAATATCATTTGACATTAATAACTTCTATTTCGAAATAAAGAATAGAATGTGGTGGTATTTTATCTAGTTCATAATCGCCATAACCAAGATGAGGAGGAACTAACATTTTCATTTTACCTCCAGGTTTTAAATACATCATTCCTTCTTGCCAACCTTGAATTAACTCATTCATTTGAAAAGTAATTGGATTTTTTTTGTGCTCACCATCAAAAATACTTCCATTTAATAATTTACCTTCATAATTGAAAGTTACATCATCAGTAAGTTTAATACTCCCCCCTTTACCTTCATCAATTATTTTATAATACAGGCCAGATTCAGATCTTTCGAATCCAATTAGATTATGTTTTTTTATATATTGCTGTATTTTAGTGTCAAAATTTATATGGTCATTTTCACTGTATGTTTTACAACTAACGAGTATTGATGCTATTAACGCACAAAAGAGTATTTGTTTAAATAAGTTAAATTTCATAAAGTCTATTTTATGTATATTGATTTGAGTTTAAATCCTTTTTTTCTTAATAAATTAATTAAGCCTTCTTCACCTGGAAGATGACTTACACCAACGGCAATAAAAGTTGAATTAGTATTGATTTTTGATGTTATTTTCGGTATCCATTTTTTATTTTTTGCATTTAAAAAAACGTTCGATTGATATAAATTAATTTTTGATTCTATGTTAACTAATGCTTCAATTTTTTGAAGATCTTGGGATTTATAAGCTTTTTGAATTTCAAATAAAATTTTTTGATTTCGATTAGCTGAATCTATTGCAGTTATTATTTGTGTTTTTTGAGTTTCTAAAGGTAATTTATCTAAAAGTTCAATTTGTTCTTCGCTTGTTTCCAAACCTTCAATTTTTTTTGAACTTAATTTTAATTTTTTATAAATTTCTTGTTCGTAAGATACAGAATTGTCTAAGTAGGGAAGTTGTGTAATAGTTTGAAATAAAACAAAAGGTTTAAATTCTCCATAATTTTCTAAAAACTCTTTTTGATTCATCTTAAGGTTCTTTGAGGACCAATTCAAAATTTTTTCCTTTTCATTTTGAGAGAAATATTCTAGTATATTTCTATCTTCAGGTAATGTCAATAAATATTTTAAATTTGATGTGGTGGGGTAGGGAGTTTCAAATAGAATATATGATGATGAATTTATTTTTTCTTTTAAAAGATCTGGGAATTGAAAAAATTCTTTTTCAATTAGATGAATAGTCCCGAAAAGATATGATTTTTCTTTTGTTTCAGGGGATGTTATTTCCCAAAGAAGATTTTGTTTCGGTTTTTTTTTAAATGAAAAAGATAAAACAATCAACATCAATAAAATGAAAATTAGTGTTATTGATTGTTTTATCATTCTAATTAGTCAATTCTTGTGATTTCAGCAAGGAAATGATCTTCGTTATCATAGATTCTTCTACATTTTAAACCCACATTATTTGCAGCTGTAAAAAGAGAATCGAAGTCAACATAAAGCCAATCAAACCAAGGTCCTTTTTCTTTTTTATATTTCATTTGAAAACGAAAATTACCATAATATTCTGAGTTCAAATTTACCCACATGGATCCGTCTTCATCTTCATAGAGATACTTAATATCCGAAGAATCGCATAATAATCTACCACCCTTATTTAATAAGTTTTTGGCCTGAATTAGCGTGTTCTCTAAGTTTGAAAGTTTACCAGCTATTCCAATACCATTCATCAACATGAGAATGGTGTCATATTTTTCATTTTTTAAATTGTAAAAATTTGTTTTTTTTGCATTTAAGCCTTGACTTAGCATAAATTCTACTGCACCTTCTGATATATCAATAGCAGTAATATCTTTACCTAAATTTTTTAAATAAGAAGTATGTGCACCTGCACCCGCACCTACATCTAATATTTTACCATTTGCTTCATTCAATGCTACAATTTCCAATTCTGGCATTTCATCTTCATTTCGAAATAAAACTTCAATTGGAATTATATCGTCTTCACAAATGTCAGATGTAACAATGATGTCATCTGGTTTTTTTGTTTTTGCGTAATCCAATATAGCTTTACCTATAGGATCACCTATTTTTTGTTCTGTCATCATTTAATAATCGTCGTAATTTGAATAATCATCGGGCTCATAACCATCTTCATAATCGTTAAATCCAAATTCATCTTCTTCTTCGAATTCATCTTCATCAAAATATTGATTTTCCTCCTCTTCAAACGTTGGGTTTTTTGAATCTTCTGGTGGAGCCATACCTACTGATAGAGCAACCTCAGGACTAGAGATCAACTTATCTACCCTTTCTACAAGTTCAAGAAGGAAGATCCACATTCTCATAAAGTCATAAACCAAAATTAGTTTTTGATCGTTTGATTCAATAAAGTCATTTATGATTGCTTGAGACATTACAGAAGCTTTTTCATCTATTGATTCATCACCATAATTTATGTCAACTAAACTGATTTCATGTCCTTTATCCCAATTGTCATTAGAAATATAAAATGAAGCCATTTCTTCTCCTTGAAAATTAAATGACTTCATTATTGTTTGAAAGAGACTTTCGAAATTGTCATTTTCATCAATAAGTATATCTCTAAATATTTCCTTATCTTTCTCAGAATCAAGTAAAACTCTAAATTTTAATGTTCCCATATAAAAAGGATTTGATTTTGTTTAAAATTAATGATTTTATTTCTTTAACCCTATTTCTTCAGCAATTTCAAGCATATATTTGAATGCCTGATCAAAATCATTTTCAATTGTTCCCTCTAAAATAGCATCTTTTATTTTGGTTTTAATATTACCAATCTCCGCACATGGTTCTAAATTAAAGGTTTTCATTATAATTTCTCCCGTGACAGGAGGTTGGAAATTCCTTATTTTATCTTTGGCTTCAACATCTTTTAGTTTTTGTGAAACTAATTCAAAGTTTTTTTTGAATTTAAGTACTTTAAATTCATTTTTTGAAGTGACATCCGCGTTACACAAAGTCATTAAATCATCAATATCATCTCCTGCTTCAAATAATAATCTTCTTATTGCAGAATCAGTAACATTACCTTTCACTAATGCAATCGGTCTTAGATGAAGTCTAACTAATTTTTGAACATATTTCATCTTATGGTCTAGCGGTAGTTTTAATCTCTTGAAAATTCTAGGTACAAAACGAGCACCTAAATCTTCATGACCATGAAATGTCCAACCGTGTTCAGGTTCAAAACGTTTCGTGTTAGGTTTAGCGATGTCATGCATAATTGCAGACCAACGTAACCATAAATTAGTTGTGTTTTGAGAAATATTATCTAAAACTTCTAGTGTATGGTAAAAATTATCTTTATGTGATTTTCCATTAATTGTTTCAATTCCTTTTAAAGCAATCATTTCTGGGAAAAACTGATGTAAAAGTTTAGTGCTTTCTAATAGTTTAAATCCTCTTGAGGGCTCATCAGATAAAATGATTTTATTTAATTCATCTGTAATTCTTTCTTGAGTGATGATTTTTAGTCGATCAGAATTATTAAGAATAGCTTCAAGGCTTTTAATTTCAATTTTAAAATTTAATTGTGTTGCAAATCTTATCGCGCGCAGCATTCTTAGTGGATCATCGATGTAAGTTTGAACAGGATCTAGTGGCGTCTTAATGATTCCATTTTTTAAATCTTCTATACCATTAAAAGGATCGATTAAATCGCCGTAGTTTGTTTTTTGAAGACTTATAGCTAAAGCATTTATTGTAAAATCACGACGAAACTGATCATCTCTTAGAGTTCCTGATTTTACAGAAGGATTTCGAGAGTCGGGATGATATGATTCTTTTCTAGCTCCTACAAATTCTACATCTAAATCTTTGTATTTAAAATGTGCAGTTCCATACGTTTTAAAAACAGAAACTTGTTTTACTCTTAGCAATTTTGCACTAGTTTCCGCTAACTCAATTCCATTTCCAACAACTACAATGTCTATATCTTTTGATTGTCTTTTTAGAATTAAATCCCTAACAAAACCACCAATAACATATGCTTCAAGTTGTTTTTCTTCACAAATTTGTGATATAACTTTGAAAACAGGGTGTTTAAGGTAAGCTGAAAGATTCATGATTAAATTACAAATTACAAAGTTAAAAGATAATCATGTAATTCCAATTTCAGCATATGTGGTATTTATATTTTATCGTACTTTTGTGTAAAAATCATTTGAATATGTTTAAAATTAGGATGTTACTTTTTTTATTGATTTCAAACTTTAGTTTTGCACAAACGGATTTATCTCCTGTTTTTTTTGTAGGACCAATGTTTCATTATAATATAGGAGGTGAAAATAATCGATTTAGTTTTTCTTTAGAGGGTTCTGCTTGGGTGACTAATTCAAATTTACCATTACCACCAAGTGTAAACTTAGGAATAGAATTTGAAAGAAAAAAAGTGAGGGTTTATTCTGAATTACAAACTGGAGCCCTTTTAGGCTTATCTCTCGGTCCGGTAATTGAATTTTCTGAAAATGATCCTATGTTTGGGTTTCAATCATCTATCTGGGCAGCTTTCTTTACTGGTTTTGATATGAGATATAGACGAATTAATAAGACCAATATTTACGCACCTGGGTTTTTTATTAAAGCTCCTATTTTATTCGATAATCTTAAATTAGGGATGTAATTAATTTTTATGTATAAATCGGTCTTTTTTATTTGTTTATTTATTTTTTCGAGTGCTTGTGGGTTAGAAAAAAAATCGAATAGAATCAATGTTGGTTATGAAGTTATTGAACCTGAAGGTGATAGGATTAGTAAAAATATTGATGTAGATATGTTTCGTTACCTTGAGGTGGATTTAAATTCTAATATACATTTGATTCAAAGCGACTCTTTATTAGTTTCAATAGATGGGTTTAAAAATATTTTAGATTTAATTGATATCAGAGTGTCAAATAGTAAAATGACAATTAAATTTAAAAAGTACATAACTCACAAAACTGATCTTGATATTAAAATTTATGTTCCTGCAATACAATATATATTGATGAATGGTACTGGAAGTTTTAAAATCGATTCATGGGAAAATGAAGATCGATTGCATTTTAAAAATAATGGTTCAGCAAACTTTCTACTGGAGAACATAAAACACGTGAAACATCTTGTAGTTGAATTAAATGGCGAAGGTACATTTGAGAGCAAAGGTGAGTCTGAAAAAATAAATTCGATTCATTGTTTTTTAAATGGTTCAGGTAATATTAATCTTGAACAATTTAATTCTATCTCTATTAATGTTGAATTAAATGGTTCTGGAAATATTTCATTAGGAAACACTGAAATTTTACATGTATCTCAAGTTGGTTCAGGAAATATATCATATTTAGGTTTTCCTAAAATACATCAAAAGAATATTGGGTCTGGAACTTTGAAACAAAAGTAATTAGAAAGTTGCTTCTACTTTAAAAGACATGTTTTCGTAAGTTTTTGGATGTTTGAATGTAATCATTTCAGCATGCAAATAAAGTCTTTCAGATTTATTTCCATACAAATCATCCCCTTTAATGGGTGTATTTAAACCAAGACTATGAGAAGCGTGAACACGTAATTGATGTGTTCTACCTGTGATTGGATAAAAAAAGACTTTTGATTGTCCATTTATTACTTCTATTTCTTCGTATTCTGTTTTTGCATTTTTTCCATAATCATAACACACTATTTGTCTTGGTCTATCATCTAAGTCAACCCTTAAAGGTAATTCAATGATTCCTTTTTTAATTTCTACTTCTTTTTCAAGTAAGGCTACATACCTTTTTTTTATTTGTCTTTTTAAAAATTGCCTTTGTAGGTAGTGGTATGATTCTAGATTTTTAGCAATAATCATTATTCCAGATGTGGACATATCTAATCGATGTACGATCAATGGTCCTGTAGAATTTGGAAACATTTCTCGAATTCTTGAATATACAGAGTCAGTGATGTTTTTACCAGGAACTGATAAGAATTCTTCAGGTTTATTTACGATGATAATATCATCATCTTGATAAATGATTGGAAGTGTTTTATTTTCAGCTGGATTTTTCAACATAGGGTTTTCATCAACTTCTATACCTTGTAACATATGATTTAAAATCGGTTCACATTTTCCTTTACAAGCAGGGTAGAATTGTTTATGTTTTCTAATTTCAGATGCTGGTGAAGCGCCCCACCAAAATTCAGCCATGCATATAGGGGTTAAATTATTCGAAAAGGCGTAATGTAATAATTTGGGAGCAGCACATTCTCCAGCACCAGCTGGAGGCGTGATTCCTAAGTTATTTTGAAAAATAGAATTTAAACTTTGTGTTTGTTTGTAACTATTTAAAAACGTGTATTGTTGAAAAATTTGATTTTGACAATCGGCTGATTTTTTTTTTCTAATGTTTTTAAGTGTATTTATTTCATTATTTAAAAGTTCAATTTTGTATTCTATTTCCTGTTTTTTTGATTTCCAGAAATTTGTTTTATCTTTCAGGTAATAACTTTCTCGGATACTTTCTTTATTTAATTGTTCAATTAAAGTTTGATCAATTACATCAGTGTTTAAAAGTGTTTTTCTTTTTAAATCTCTTAGTTTTTTGTTCTCTTTAATTTTATTTTTAATTTGTTGAATTTCTGATGAAAATTCATTGATCGTATAATTTAATTCTTCTTTAAGTGATAGAAGTTCTTTATTGTTTTCTAATAATTCTATTTGATGATTAAGTTCATTTAGTGATTTTTCTTCCTTCAGAAAAAAACTTTTTTCATTTAGTAAATCATAAACCGGAGGTACAAAACCTTTGTGGTGATTTTCGTTTGCGAGTTTACCTGAAAAAGCTGCTAAAAAACCTAGTTTATTGTATTGATCTTTAACTACCAAAACACCAAACATTTTACCAATAATTAAACCTTTTTGTGAATCATCTAAACCAAAATTATGATCTAGGTTTTTTAATGATTTAATATAAGATTGAAGTTCTTTTGCTGCTATTAGAGCAAGCGGATGCGGTTCATAATAAAATGGAAAAGTAAATTTCTTAGGTAATTCAATTGCTGAAATGTTTGTTTGGAATTTATGAATTAGATTTTTCATTATGAAATACAACCGGACTTAATTATGTTCCTAAAAGTAGAAAAAATTAGTCAAGCTTGTATTTGAGTCCGATATAAAAACGTACACCTTGAAGAGAAGCATAATTATAGCTTGGGTCAAAGATATAGTTATGTGGATTGTTTTCACTATCGTTAATATTTTTGTTGAAAGGATCAAATGCTCTCATGATTGGGTTTTGCGGTATAAAATTTAGAATGTTTTTTAGGCCTGATTGAACACTTAATTTTTTTAATGTGTATGTATGTTGTAGGTTTAAAATACAAAACCATGGAGAATTTTCTCTACGAAAATCATTTGGAAGAGTTGGTAATTTCATTGGTCCGTTCCAATTTCCAGTTACATCAAAACTGTGTTTCTCTATAAAATAGGTAGCGGTGAAAGTGCCCGAGTATCTGGGTGCACGAAATTGTGTTTGTCTTATGTTTTCTGAGACAGAATATACATCCATTATTGTACCGCCAAGATTAATTTTTATTTTTTCTTTTAAAATAATGTCAATGTTCAGAGAAAAACCTTTAGAAACAGCAAATCCGTTCAAATTTCTATATCTTATTTCACTTGAGTTTGAAGTAAAATCAGCTATGATTTTATTGCTAAAGTAAGTATAAAACAATGAGCTTTCTATTGTAATTGGTGTTTTTAATAGGCTATCGTTGTAAGAGTGATGCATTGTATGATTAAAAGATTTTTCCGGGTTTAAATTTTCTTCAATAATTGTTTTTCTAGCACCTGATAAAGAAGCATGATCTTCAGTAAATAAGTTAACTACCCTAAATCCTGTTCCATAATTATATCTTATTGAATGATTTTTATTAATGTTTATTTTGAAACCAATTCTAGGTGAGTGAATATGTTTATGAGTGATGTCATAATCATATCTGTAACCCATTAAGAACGATATTTTATTAGTTAACATTAAGCTGTACTGGTTAAAAAAACCAGGTAAATTTGTGATAGCTGGGTTGTTTATCTTTCCTGTACTGTCTGACGTAGTTGGTGAGTTATCGTCGTAATTAATGTGTTTATAGCTTATTCCGTATAGAAGATTGTTTTTATCATTAAATACCTTATTATCATAAATTTGAATAAAAAAGGTGTTCTGAGTTGCATTATAAGGTGTTAATCCATAAAACGATTTTTGTTGATGATGGTTATAAGATGCTTGAAGCATGATTTTTTTGCTTTTTATTAATTGATGCTTCATAATAATCTCAATTCTTTTTGTTTTAACTTGTTCACCATATATACTATCGCTTCCGGTCCAATCTTCACTCCAATTGGTTTGACCACCCCAACGGTTTTCCAATACGCCTCTAATTCCAAATTCAGTAGGTGATTTGGTGCTGTGTTTGTATTGAAATTTTGAAAATAATGATACTCTATTTTGTACTGGAATATCCGTAAAACCATCTTTATTCTTATCAATTTTTTCATTATAATTAAATATGTTTATTCCTCCAATAATTGATGATTTTTCTTTTAACTTGAATTTAAAGCCTAAGTCAGAATTTGATTCTAACCAACTAGTAGTCATATTTTCGAAAATGAATTTTGGACTTTTACTTGGGTTTTTAGTAATTACATTTATTAAGCCACCCATAGCGTCAGATCCATACAAACTGGATGCTGGGCCTTTTATTATTTCAATCCTTTCAATTAGACTGGAAGGTATTCCGGTTAAACCATAGACTGAAGATAATCCACTCACAATGGGCATGCCATCAATTAAAACTAATGTATATGGTCCCTCCATACCGTTAATGTGAATATCTCCAGTATTACATACATTACAATTTATTTGAGGTTTCACACCATTGATGATGGTTAAACTTTCAAACAAAGAGGGGGTAGGATTTTTATGTAAATGTGAACATGAGATACTTTCAATAGGAATAATACTTTCCGATTTCTTTATTCCATCCATATTCCCAGAAATCACAATTTCTTTTAATTCTTTTTTAATAGAATCTTTGTTGTTTTGACAAAACAAAATATAATTTGAAAAAAAAATAATTAAAATTAAACTTTTATACATTACCTAATTAAATTAGTTAGGTAAATCTAACTATAAAATGTTTACAAACAAAAAAAGCCACTACTAGAGTGGCTAAGTCTTATAATTTATATTTTTTTTACATCTTAAAAAGAGGATATTCTTTCATTAAGTTGTTTACTTGTGATCGAACATTTTGAATAACTTCTTCATTAGAGATATTAGTTAATACTTTGTCAATTAACTCTACTATTGTTTTAATTTCGTTCTCTTTTACACCTCTAGTAGTGATCGCTGGTGTTCCTATTCTAATTCCTGAAGTTACAAAAGGACTTTCTGTATCAAAAGGGACCATATTTTTGTTTACCGTAATATCCGCTTTGACAAGTGTGTTTTCAGCATCTTTACCAGTAACCCCTTTATTTCTAAGGTCTAAGAGCATGCTGTGATTATCAGTGCCACCTGAAACAATATTATACCCTAATTTAACAAATTCCTGTGCCATAATTGAAGCATTTTTCTTTACTTGCTCCATATAGGATTTGTATTCTGGGGTTAGGGCTTCTCCAAACGCAACTGCTTTCGCTGCTATTACATGTTCTAAAGGTCCACCTTGAATTCCTGGGAAAACTGCAGCATCTAATAATGCTCCCATTGATTTAAGATTTCCATTATTCCATTTTAAACCAAATGGATTTTCAAAGTTATGACGCATCATAATGATACCTCCTCTAGGTCCACGAAGTGTCTTGTGAGTTGTTGAGGTAACTATGTGGCAATGTTCAAGCGGGTCATTAAGTAAACCAGCAGCAATCAAACCAGCAGGGTGAGAGATATCTGCTAATATTAATGCCCCAATTTCGTCAGCAACTTTACGAATTCTGGCATAATCCCAATCTCTAGCGTATGCAGATGCTCCACAAATAATCATCTTTGGTCTTTCTTTGCGTGCTGTTTCCTCTAATAAATCATAGTCAACCAAACCTGTTTCTTTAGAAACACCATAAAAGAAAGGTTTATATAATTTTCCAGAAAAGTTTACAGGAGAACCATGTGTTAAATGTCCTCCGTGTGATAAGTCAAATCCTAGAATCTTATCACCTGGTTGCAAGCATGCTAAAAAAACAGCTGCATTTGCTTGAGCTCCAGAATGCGGTTGAACATTTGCCCAACTAGCACCAAAAAGTTTACATAAACGATCAATAGCTAATTGTTCAACTTTGTCTACAACTTCACAACCACCATAATATCGTTTTCCAGGTAATCCCTCAGCATACTTGTTTGTCAAGACAGAGCCCATAGAATTCATCACATCATCACTTACAAAATTTTCAGATGCAATCAATTCTATACCATGTAATTGTCTATTTTTCTCTTCAGAGATTAAATCAAAAATTTCTTTATCTTTATTCATTGTTTCTGTTTTGTGTTTTGTGTTTTTTTCACCATGTGAAAACATATATTACTAAGCAAATATATAAAATCAAACTATAACATTCTTTTAATTGAATGTAAAGTATGAGAATATTGATTTAAATCATTACTATAAATTCCTTTTTGATCAAAGGCATCTATTTTTACCCTCCCACTTGCATGTATAATTTCTTTTTTTGAGATGAGTATACCTACATGAATTATTTTCCCGGAGGAATTGGTAAAAAAAGCTAGATCACCGGACTTTATTTTTTCGAAAGGAATTATTTCTCCTTTTTTTTCTTGTTCTGATGCATCTCTGGGTATTTCAATACCAGAATTTCTGAATATAGTTTGAGTAAATCCTGAGCAATCTATACCAAAATTTGTTTTACCTCCCCATAGGTATGGAGAATTAATAAAAGATTTAGCAAATGAAATTAAGGAAGGTTTTGTGCAAACGTAATTAGATTTAATAGATAGATTTCCAATGGTATATTCAGATAAGTTTTTTTTGTGTAAAAAAGCGCCTTTAGTTAACTCAATCGTTCCTATGTTGGTCTTAATTTTTACATTTTTAGTGATTATTTGCTGATTTGAAAACCAATTATTGAATTCATTTTCATTTATAAACTCGAATTGTTTGTTGTCTACCCAGCCACGATAATTGTCTAATTGAGTTTCAACAAAGATCCAATTATTTGAGGTTTCTTTTATTTTGATTAATTCACCAAACAAAATTTGACTAACCATTTCAGAAGCGTCACTCTTGTCAGCTCGCAAAGGGGCTACAGCGACTTTACATACTGCTAAATTCATAAAATCAATTTGTTGGGAAAGCCCTGTGTTCTAATAGGTTTTTTATTTGTTGTAAATGCCTTTCGTTATGGTAAACAACAAAAAGCAATGCATCTCCTAATTTTAATCGTATGAATTTTGAAATTGAAATGGGAATTTTAACTCTTTGAATATTTACTTCTTTAGATTTCTCTATGATATCAAACAATTCAATTAATTTTTTTTCAAAAGTTGTTAATTCATCATTTGAGACCATCTCAGGATGTAGAGTAGGATTGTAGTTTTTTGGTGACTGGAATTTTCGTTTTATATTATTTGCAGCCCCTAATTTCATTGATTTCCAAGCAGATTTACCAAGTGGAGATGAAAGAAATTGTGATCTTGGTTCTTTAAATTTGGTAGTTTCAATTTTATTAAGAAAAACTTCGTGATAGTAATTAGCATATTGATTAAGATGAGCTAAAACCTCTAATATACACCAAGTTTGAGCATTGGGTTTCCAGGTTAATTGATTGTTTTTTAATGAAAATAGTTTCTGGTTTATAAAATCAAAATTATTTTTTGATATTGTTGAGACTTCTAAAAAAAGTTCTTCAGTTTTCATTAGATTTTTTTTATTCCTCAAAAATACAATCTTTGTTTGGAATATTTTTATTTAGTATGGTAATTTAGAGGGTAATATCAAATTCAAAGTTAAACATAGTTTTAGGAGATTTTGTAAGTGTTAAATTTCCATTTATTTGTTTGGTAAGAGCGTGAATAATATCAATCCCTAATGTGTTTTTCTTATTGTTTTCAATCCATTTTCCATTGTCAGAGTAATTTAATTGGAGTTTTTTTTCGTTCATTTTCTTAAATTCTATTTCAATTATTAATTGATTTTCTGAGTGATTAAAATGTTTTATTGAGTTTGATATTAGTTCATTGAAAATTAGAGCTAAAGGTACAATTGTATCTAACGTGATTGAATCTATTTCAAAGTTGAAATTAGTTTCTATTTCTGTGTTTAATTCATGCATAGAAATGATTTCTTTACTTAGATCGTTAAAGTATTCCTCAATATTTATTTTATTGAAGGAGTCGTTTTGATAGATTTTCTCATGAATTGATGAAATCGCTAGTATACGATTAATTGCTTCATTAAAACTTTGTATAGTTTCACTATTTTCGATTTGATAACTCTGAAGTCTAAGTAAGCTGATTATAATTTGAAGATTATTTTTTACACGATGATGAATTTCTTTAAGTAATATCGTTTTTTCTTCGTTCTGTTTATTGATAATTTCAAATTGATGGTAAATTTCTTGATTAATTAGTTTAATTTTTTGAGAAGCTTTTGAATTAGTGTCAATTGTTTGCTGAATAAAAAATAAAAAGACTAAAAATGCAAATAGAATATTAAAACTTATTCCGAGTTTGTCATAAAAATTAAATTGACTAAAAAACAAGTTTTCTGTATTGAAACTTGTAAATTGAAAATAAAAAAAGCTAAGGCTAATAAAATGAATGAACGATAAAAAATATCCGTGTTTTTTGTTTACACATCTAAATGTAAAAAATATATTATTTATTATCCAAAGCCCCTCAATGATTGGTGGGTTTTTAGGTATTGAATAAAGTGCAATCTGAATTATCAACGCATAGGTGTAGGAACCTATTAATGCGGGTCTTTTATATTCTCCCGTTTTCAGTGTGTAGAAGTAAAAAATAAAACTAAAAAATATAGCGAATAGTATTAGATTACTTCGATTGTAGTCATAACTAATAAATTGCGTAATGTATAAGAAAATTAATGCAATACAAAGAAAAAATGAGAAGTTTAGGGTGATTTTATAATTTGCTTCTTCAAATAAATCATCGAATCTATGTTTTTTTAAAGGTAAAATAGAATTTAAAAGCTTCATTATTCACAAAATGGTTTGTTCAAAAATACATTTTTTCAATTTAAAACTTTTTTGAAGTGTACTTTAATTGACTTATCTTTGGGCTTCCTCAACGAAGAGGCATAAATTTTAAAATTATTTTATGGAAACAATGATGGGAAATTCATTAGCAGAAAATTTAATTAATTTAGAAGATAAATTTGGTGCACATAATTATCATCCACTACCTGTTGTGTTAGCAAAAGGAAATGGTGTGCATGTTTGGGATGTGGAAGGTAAAAAATATTACGATTTCTTATCTGCTTATTCTGCTGTTAACCAAGGTCATTGTCATCCTAAGATTGTTGGTGCTATGATTGAACAAGCACAAACCTTAACGCTAACTTCAAGAGCTTTTTACAATAGTGTATTGGGAGAATATGAGCAGTTCGTAACGAACTATTTTGGGTTTGATAAAGTATTGCCTATGAATACAGGTGCAGAGGCAGTTGAAACTGCAATTAAACTGTGTAGAAAATGGGCCTATGAGAAAAAAGGACTAGCTGAAAATCAAGCGCAAATTGTTGTTTGTGAGAATAACTTTCATGGTAGAACAACCACTATTGTATCATTTTCTAATGATCCTGATGCTCAGAATAATTTTGGGCCTTTTACACCTGGATTTTTAAGAATTCCTTATGATGATGTTAATGCATTGGAAGAAGTTTTGAAAAGTGGAAATGTTGCAGGTTTCTTGGTTGAACCTATTCAGGGTGAAGCTGGGGTTTATGTACCAAATGAAAAATACCTTTCGGAATGTAAAGCTTTGTGTGAGAAATATGATGTTTTATTTATTGCTGATGAGGTTCAAACAGGAATTGCTCGTACTGGAAGTTTATTAGCTGTATGCGGAAATTGTTCTTGTGAGAATAAATGTGAAAAACAAGCTACTTATGTTCAGCCTGATATTTTAATTCTTGGTAAAGCACTATCAGGTGGAGTATATCCCGTATCTGCTGTTCTAGCTAATGACGAAATCATGATGGTTATTAAGCCGGGGCAACATGGTTCTACTTTTGGTGGAAATCCAATAGCTGCAAAGGTGGCTATGGCAGCACTTGAAGTAGTTAGTGAGGAACAACTTGCTCTCAATGCAAGAAAGCTTGGTGAACTTTTTAGATCAGAAATGAATCGTATCATTTCTAAAACAGATTTAATAGTAAAAGTAAGAGGGAAGGGATTGTTAAATGCTATTATAGTGAATGATACACCGGATAGTTCAACTGCTTGGAATTTATGTGTAGCATTAAAAGATAACGGTTTATTAGCCAAGCCAACGCATGGAAATATTATTCGTTTTGCACCACCATTAGTGATGACTGAAAGTGAATTACTAGAATGTGTAGCAATCATTGAAAAAACAATTTTAGAATTTAAAAAATAGTATTTTGAAGACAAAAATTAAATTCGGTACAGACGGTTGGAGAGCAATAATTGCTGATGAATTCACTGTTGAAAATGTTGCAAGAGTTGCACAAGCTACAGCTGTTTGGGTAAAACAAAAGTTTGAAAAACCATCGATCGTTATTGGCCATGATTGTCGCTTTGCAGGAGAATTGTTTGTAGATACTGCTGTTAAAATTTTCTTAAGTGAGGGGATACATGTAAAACTTGCAAAAGGTTTTGTCTCTACACCTATGATTTCTCTTGGGGCAAAAAAATACGATTGTTCTTTAGGTGTAATTATTACAGCAAGCCACAATCCACCAGCTTATAATGGGTATAAATTAAAAGCCAATTTTGGTGGTCCACTTGCACCAGAAGAAGTACAAGAAATTGAAGATATAATACCAGAAGAGATTTTAAAAGATTACAATCAGTTTTCAATAGATTCTGCAATTGAAAATGGGGATGTGATTCTTGTTGATTTAGAAACGGATTATGTTAATCATATTGAAAAAAGTTTTGATATGGATGCTATTCGTAATTCAAAGCTAAATCTCGCATATGATGCAATGTATGGAGCAGGTCAAAATGTAATGAAGCGAATTTTACCTAATGTTCATTTACTTCATTGTGAGCATAATCCTTCGTTTAATGGTCAAGCTCCGGAACCTATTGCTAAAAACTTAAAAGAATTAGAATCTTTTATAAAGACGCAAGGTAATATCGATTGTGGTTTAGCAACCGATGGAGATGCAGATCGTATTGGTTTGTATGATTCAAAGGGGGAGTTTGTTGATTCACATCATATTATATTATTGTTGATTCATTATTTGGTCAAACATAAAGGTATGTCAGGAAAAATTGTTACAGCATTTAGTGTTACGCCAAGGGTTGAAAAAATAGCTGCATTGTATAATTTAGAGCAACAAACAACTAAAGTAGGTTTTAAAGAAATCGCTTCCAAGATGGTTGTTGATGATGTTTTATTGGGGGGAGAAGAGTCTGGTGGTATAGCCGTTAAAGGACATATTCCAGAAAGAGATGGAATTTGGATGGGATTGATTATTTGGGAGTATATGGCTAAATCTGGAAAGTCACTAGAGGAACTTATTGCTGAAGTCTACGGGTTAGTTGGAGAGTTTAAATTTGAAAGAAACGATCTTCACATTACAGAGGAGTTGAAACAAAAGATTATTGCTGGATGTAAAGGAAATTCATTTACTTCGTTTGGAGATTATCAAGTGCGAGAAATAAAAACGATAGATGGATGGAAATATTTCTTTGATGATGAGCGCTGGATGATGATTCGTGCTTCTGGTACAGAACCTGTACTTAGAACTTATGCTGAGGCACCCACTTTATCTGAAGTAAGAAAAATTTTATCAGACACAGAAAAAACCATTTGTAATTAATGGCAGGATCTACTTTCGGCACATTATATAGATTAACAACTTTCGGGGAGTCTCATGGCGATTCTATAGGTGGAATCATCGAGGGGTTCCCAGCTGGTTTTTTGGTTGATTTTGATTTTATTCAATCAGAGCTTGATCGAAGAAAACCGGGGCAATCATCTATTGTTACACAGCGGAAAGAATCAGATAAAGTTGTTTTCCTCTCGGGTATTTTTGAAGGAAAAACGTTAGGTACTCCGATAGCGTTTTTAATTAAAAATGAAAATGTTAAGACTGAAGATTATAATCATCTTTCAGAAACCTTTCGTCCATCACATGCTGATTTCACTTATGCCAAAAAGTATGGTATACGTGATTGGCGTGGAGGAGGTCGATCTAGTGCTAGAGAAACAGCCTCAAGGGTTGTAGCTGGAGCTTTTGCAAAATCGTTTTTAAAGTCTATTGGTCTTGAGATTTTTGCCTTTGTCGATCAAGTAGGAACTATTTCGTTGTCAGATGAAGAAATAACTCAAGTTTCGAGGGTTGAAATCGAAAATATTGTTCGATGTCCTATTGAGGAACGTGCAAAGGAGATGGAGGATTTGATAAAACAAATAAGAAAAGAAGGGGATACAATTGGAGGATCTGTTTATTGTAAATGTAATGGAGTTCCTGTTGGGTTAGGGGAACCAGTTTTTGATAAAATAAATGCTGTTTTAGGCCAGGCGATGTTTTCAATAAATGCTGTCAAAGGAGTGGAGTTTGGCACGGGCTTTGACTCTGTTCAAAAAAAAGGTAGTGAAATAAATGATCTTTTTAAAGATGATTTTACTACAAAAACAAATCATAGTAGTGGTATTCAAGGAGGAATAAGTAATGGTATGCCCATCGAGTTTAGAGTTGCATTCAAACCCGTTGCTACTATAATGAAAGATCAAATCACTGTGAATGAAAATGGTGAATCAAAAGTATTGATTGGAAAAGGAAGGCATGATCCGTGTGTTGTTCCTCGAGCAGTGGTTATAGTAGAGTCTATGGCTGCTATTGTTTTGCTTGATTTTTATCTAAGACAAAGAGCATATCAATAGATTAACATTTTTTCGTTAATATTTAATTCTTTCTAATCTACACGGCTTATTAAAAGAGTATAATTTAGTTCTTTCAATTGAAAAGAATGATGCCTAAATACTGCCTTCTATTTTTTTATATCTTTTTACCGATGATTTTCTTTGCTCAATCTAAAAAAGAGCAAATAAAAGTTCTTACTCACAGAACAGATAGTTTGACTGGAGTCGTATCAGTTCGTGATAAAGAAATTTCAATGTTGAAAAAAGAGTTGGAGCAATGTTATGTTTTACACTCGGAGGATATGCAAAATCTAAATCAGAAGATCTCATTATTAGAGGCAGAACTTCATGTTGAGAAAAAAAATAAAAAGTCGAAGACTAGTAATAACCAAAAAATAAATAAACAGCTTAAAAATGAATTAGTTTCCACTAAAAAAGTACTTGATTCATTAATGAATACTGAGTCTTATTTTAAAACAGGAAAATCTACGATACTAAAAAAGGAAGGGAGACCTAAAATTGAGTTGGTTGATATTCAAGGTGGTACTTTTTTAATGGGGAGTCCTGAAACAGAAAAGTCTAGAGGATCAGATGAAAATCAACACAAGGTTTCTTTGAGTGATTTTAGAATTAGTAAATATGAAATTACTTTTGAGATGTACGATGCTTACTGTGATTCTGTAGGTTTAGAAAAACCAGATGATAACGGTTGGGGTAGGGGTAATCGACCTGTGATCAATGTTTCGTGGAGAGAAGCGTACAATTTTGCACAATGGATGGGCGGAAGATTGCCTACTGAAGCGGAATGGGAGTTTGTTGCTAGGGCGAATGGTAAATTTGCTTTTGGTAAAACAAATTGTTTGTCAGTCAAACAAGGGAATTTCGATGGTGCATCAGAATTAATGCGATGTGGAGATGAAGTTAGGAAATTGAAAACAATGCCTGTGGGGTCTTACGAGCCAAACGCATACGGTGTACATGATATGTTCGGAAATGTATACGAGTGGTGTAACGATTGGTATGGAGTTTATCCGTTAGGTACAACTGTTGATCCAGAGGGACCAGCAAGTGGGGGTAATCGAGTGAATAGAGGTGGTTGTTGGGCTAATTCAGCATCTACTTGTCGTGCAGCCTCTAGAGAGTCAAGTAGCGTTGATTTTAAAGGTAATAGAATAGGGTTTAGACTAGTTTTTTCAAAATAAGCTTTAAATAATTATTTGAAAATAACTGATTTACCATAGTATATCTAATTTCATTTATCTTTCTTTTTAATTAACATTTCTTTGTTGATTGTTTATCATGTTATTACTTTATCTTATTTAAAGTGATAAATAAAATAATTCACCCAATTTTTTCTTTTTTTTGATATGTTTTTCCACGGATAACAATTAGTATCTTTGTGTAAAATATTAATACTATGTTACAAAGAATTCAAACAGTTTATTGGGGTTTGACAATAATGTGTCTAAGTGTTTTGTTGTCAGGGTTAGATTTAGTTGTATTTCAAAAAGATCAATTAACTTTTAAATTATCACTTTATTCGTTAAAGCAAAGTGATGAGATGGGTAATATAATCAAGGAATCTACGAATTATAATTTTGTTTTGGTTGTGATGATAATAGTCCTCACTTTATTCACAATTTTTCAATATAAAAATCTTAAGAAACAGTTAAATTTAGCTAAGTGGTTAATGTTTTTCAATTTATTCATTTCATTTATGATAATTATTTTTTCATTTACTGGTATGATTGTTAGTGATCCAGCTATTATTAAATTGAATTTTTGTATTGCTTTATTGTTAATTAGTTTTATTTTTTCTGTATTGGCTTATTTAGGAGTGAAAAAAGATAAGTCACTTTTAGACTCTGTTGATCGTATTCGTTAATTATGAATTTTTTATCTGTTGAAGGGCTCACCAAATCTTATGGTGATAAAATGTTATTTAATGATATAACATTTGGTATTGATCAAGGTCAGAAGGTAGCGCTAGTTGCTAAAAATGGAAGTGGAAAAACAACATTATTGAAATGCTTGATGGATACTGAACCTTATGATTCAGGTAGGGTGGTTTATCGTAAAGATGTGTCTGTTGTTTTTATGCAACAAGTAGATCAATTAAATCCAGATTCTACAATACTTGAAGCTGTTTTTGATCATGATTTGCCCGAAATCAAAGCTGTTAAAAAGTACAATGAAGCTTTATTGACAGGAAATGAAGATTTGTTAAATGAAGTTTATCAAGAGTTGACAGATTTGAATGCTTGGGATATAGAAGTAAAAGTATCTCAGATATTATCAGTTTTGAAGTTAAGTGATTCATCTTTAAAAGTTTCTCAGTTATCAGGTGGTCAGAAGAAACGTGTAGCTTTGGCGAAAGTGTTAATTTCAGAAGCTGACTTTTTAATTTTAGATGAACCTACAAACCATTTAGATCTAGATATGATTGAGTGGTTGGAGGAATATTTGTCTAAGTCTAATTCGACGATATTAATGGTGACGCATGATCGTTACTTTCTAGAAGTTGTATGTGATACTATTTTAGAATTAGCTGACCAAACCTTATATAGATACAAAGGTAATTTTTCCTATTTTCTTGAAAAAAAAGCAGAAAGACAAGAACAATTACAATCGACAATTGATAAAGCAAGAAATACCTTTAAGAAGGAATTGGAATGGATTCGAAGACAACCAAAGGCTAGAGGAACAAAACAAAAGGCACGCGTTGAAAGTTTTCAAGATATTAAAAAAACGGCTTCTCAACGTATTCAAGAGGATGAGATGGATATTCCTGTAAAGATGGAACGACTTGGAACTAAGATTTTAGAGTTGCATAAAGTTTCTAAATCTTTTCCGGATAGATTGATTTTGAACCAACTGTCGTATGTCTTTAAACGAAAAGAGAGGTTAGGAATCGTCGGAAATAATGGAACGGGTAAATCTACATTTTTAAATATTATACAAGGTTTAGAGCCGGTTGATGCTGGTTCAGTGGTTGTTGGTGATACGGTTGTTTTTGGTTATTATAATCAAGAATTAATACAGGTTCCAGATGATAAAAAGGTGATTGATGTAATTCGAGATATTGCGGAGTACATTCCCTTGGAAAAAGGAAGACAAATGTCTGCAGCTCAGTTTTTGGAAAAATTTCTTTTTCCTAGAGATATGCATTATCATTTTGTACATAAATTAAGTGGGGGTGAGAAAAGACGATTAAAATTAATGACGGTTTTAATGAAAAACCCGAATTTTTTAATTCTCGATGAGCCAACAAATGACTTAGATATTTTTGTAATGAGCGTACTTGAAGATTATCTTCGTTCGTTTGAAGGGTGTTTAGTTGTAGTTTCGCATGATCGTTATTTTATGGATAAAATGGTAGATCATCTTTTTGTTTTCCAAGGACAAGGAAAGATAAAAGATTTAGTAGGAAATTATACAGAATATAGAAAAGATTTATTGAATACAGATAAGGATTCTAAATTAACAATTGTTAAAGACTTACCTACTGATATAGTTGTTGATAAACCGAAAGAGTCTGTTAAGTCGGAAAAACGTAAACTTTCTTATAAAGAAAAATCAGAATTTGATACTTTAGAAAAAGAATTAATTCAGTTGGAAGAGAAAAAGGAAGGTTTAACTCAAATACTTTCAAATCCTTCAAAATCAAATCAAGAGATTATGGATGCTGGTATCGAATTGTCTAAAGTAGTTTCTTTAATTGATAATAAAACAGAACGTTGGTTAGAGTTGTCTGAATTTATATAAAAAAAGGAGGCTTTAGCCTCCTTTTAGTTTTTTATTAAGATATGGTACAATTCATCTTTTAGATGTACTCGTTTTATTCTTAATTCATTTAATACCTCGTCTTTTGATACTTCAGCTCCAGTTTCTATTCTATGAATCTCTTTGTTTACCTCGTGATATTCATCAAATAATTTTCTGAAGTGATTATTGCTTACTTTAAATTCATGAATTTTATTTACTAATTCAGGGAATTCGTGGTTTAAGTCATGTTTTTCCATTATTCTAAGTTTTGATTATACTGTAAAATTAGAGTATTCAAAAGTTGAAAATTATGATTTGGGTCAGTATTATTTAGGATTATTATGTGTATTTGAATTATAAGAAATTCTTGCAAGCGATCGAATCATTAATTTTTATGCTTTAAAATAATTGCAGATTATGTTAAATAGCATCATAGGTGTTTCATTAGAAAACGGTACATCTCTACCATACACAAGATATCGTATTTTGAAACTATCTCATCAGAGGTATGAACATTATCTTCACCAGCTCCAATAAAACACCAATCAATAAGTAGATCGGATTTTTGTAAGGTACTTCCATCACTGCCTCCTGCGCCTTCAACCTCAAGTTGAAAATCAACACCCGATTTTTTGGCAAGTTTTAAGATTTTATTTAAAAAGGTTTTTCTCGGTAGCATGCTATCTCTTAAGGAAATAGCTACACCCTTACCAGGTGATACATGTTCCGTTAACCAAGTGATATCGCAAATTAGAGCTTGCTTTATTTTGAATTTTTTATATAGAAATTTAGAGATAAAACCTACACTATTTCCACCATGTTCTTCAAAGGTGCTAAATACAATTACGCCATCTTTTAGCGATTCTGCGATTTTAAGTGCGCACCAAACACCTAGACGATTGTCTAAATAGGGTGATTGAACGGTGGTTTCTGTTTCTCTAAAGTTTGGTTTGTAAGTTAAAATGGTACCTCTATCAATTTCTCTTGGGTAAACACATTTTATAATCGGACGATTATTTTCTTGTTCTATAATCATTAATTCGGTTTCAATTTTTCCCTTAGAATCTCTCCCCACAAGAGGTGTTCCATCAATTAAATCTGGGCCGCCTATTTTGACGAGTTGATTTTCATAGGATACAGAAAAACCAATGGTGTCAATATGTGCATAAACTGCAGTTCTGGGTTTTCCGAATACTAAAATAAGATTATCATGAAATTCTTCTCCTTCAATTATTGTAGGTTTTGATTTCCAGTTGTTTTGGTTTTCAATGATGTATTTGAGTAAAAATTTTTTTATCTGTAATTCATCGCTAGATGCTCCAGCGATAGAAGTGAGTTTTTTTAAGAGTTTCATTTATTTCTAGTTTTAAAGAAGTTTAATTTCAACTAAAGAAATGTTTTTTAGATTATTGAGAATTATATGTTCTTTTGATTTTGAAAATTGGATTTCCATACTACAATGTAAATTAAAATCTTGTGTTTTTATTTGAGCTTCAATGTTTTTCAATATGCTCATTACATTTGGGAGTTTTTCATATGGAAAATTCAGTTCAATAAACGACTCAAGTTCTTTTTCTATAATTTTTCCGTTTTCAATAGCGTCTTTAGCAGCTGTTTTATAAGCTGTTATTAAACCTCCGACTCCAAGTTTTGTACCTCCAAAATATCGTACAACACCTATTAGAACGTTTGTCAATTCAAAAGATTGGATTTGACCTAAAATTGGAGTTCCTGCACTATTTGATGGTTCTCCATCATCATTCGCGCGAGTTGTGAAATTAGTCACGCCAAAACGATATGCATAACACAAATGTCGAGCTTGATGATTTTCTTTTTTCCACGTATTTAAATATTCTTTTGCTTCCAGTTCATTATAACAAGGTGTAGCAAAGCTTATAAATTTAGAGCCTTTTTCTTTATATAATCCTTCTGATAAATTTGTAAGGGTTTTATATGTGTAAAATTCTTCCAAATATGAGGAAAAAATAAAACCACCCGAAGGTGGTTGGTTATTATTGTATTGAAAGTTTCTTTTCTAAGTCAGCTAGATAGACTTTAAATTGCTTGTCTGTATCAGCTAAATTCATGACAGTTCTACAAGCATGTAATACAGTAGCATGATCTTTTCCTCCACAGTGCGCACCAATACTTGCTAAAGATGATTTTGTCATTTTTTTAGCAAAGAACATAGAGATTTGTCTAGCTTGTACTACTTCTCTCTTACGTGTTTTGGATTTTAAAATTTCCATTGGAAGATTGAAGTAATCACACACAACTTTTTGTATGTAATCGATTGATATTTCACGCGAAGTATTTTTTACAAACTTGTCAATCATTTGCTTTGCAAGATCTAATGTGATTGCTTTTTTATTGAGTGATGCTTGAGCAAGTAAGGAGGTCCAAGCGCCTTCCATTTCTCTGATGTTTGTGTTTATGCTATAGGCTAAATATTCTACTACTTCTGCAGGTAGTTCAATACCATTACCGTACATTTTCTTTTGAAGAATAGCAATTCTTGTTTCTAAATCTGGTGGTGTTAAATCAGCAGACAATCCCCATTTGAAGCGAGAAAGTAAACGTTGTTCCATATCTTGCATTTCAACTGGTGGTTTGTCTGAGGTTAAGATAATTTGTTTTCCGTTTTGGTGTAAGTGGTTAAAAACTGAAAAGAATACATCCATTGTTTTTGTTTTTCCAGCAAAAAACTGAACATCATCAATGATTAAAACATCTACCATTTGATAGAAATGAATAAAGTCATTGACAGTGTTTTGTTTTAATGCATCAATGAATTGATGTGCAAATTTTTCTGAACCAACATATAGTACGGTTTTATTAGGAAATTTTTCTTTAATACTTATTCCGATTGCATGAGATAAGTGCGTTTTTCCTAAACCAACTCCACCATAAATTAATAATGGGTTGAAGGCGGTTCCACCTGGTTTGTTTGCAACAGCATAACCAGCAGATCTAGCAAGTCTATTACAATCTCCTTCTACAAAGTTTTCAAATGAATAAGCTGGATTTAGGTTAGAATCAACATTAACTTTCTTTAAACCTGGGATGATAAAAGGATTTCTAATTTGACTTTCACCAGCATGTAACGGAACAGTAACAGGGCTGTTTTGAATATTTCCATTATTGGATGTTGGAAGTTTTATAACAGATGGAGAAGTGTTTTTATTATTGTTCTCCATTACAATGCTGTATTCAAGACGTCCTTCATTACCAATTACTTTTTTGATAACTTTTTTGAGAAGAACAATGTAATGTTCTTCAAGCCATTCGTAGAAAAAATGAGATGGAACTTGTATTGTAAGGATACTGTTTTCTAACTTGATAGGAACGATTGGTTCAAACCAAGTTTTATAAGAATTAAGTGCGATGTTATCTTTAATAACCTTTAAGCAGTTTCCCCAAGCTTCAACGTGATCTTTTTCCATAGTTACTTTGTGAGTAGTTATTAAAGATAGGTGTTTAAAACTTTTTTATACTTGTAATAATTTATTTATCAGTATATTAGTTTGTTTTCCTATCTTGTGATACAAAGATTGTGATTATTTAGTTTAAAAAAAAATCAAATAACTATTGATTTTTATCTTTTTTTGATTAAAGGCGTCTTTACTTCAAAATCTAGGCTTTTTATTTTGGTATAACGTGCTTGCTTAAGAATGTTTACTTTTGTTTATCTTATAATAAAATAAAGGAATATATATTGTTCAATATGGATATACAATTTATTCAAAAAACCTCGTTAAGAGTGCGTTATGGTGAAACAGATCAGATGGGGTATTGTTATTATGGAAATTATGCTCAATATTTTGAGGTGGGTAGAGTAGAGGCTTTGAGGTCTTTTGGCATGAGTTATAAGGATATGGAGAATTCAGGAGTAATGTTGCCTGTTTCGGAGTTTAATGTGCGATATTTTGCTCCTGCTTATTACGATGATTTATTGTTGATAACAACAAAAATAACAGCATTAAAAGGTCCAAGATTATTTTTTGAATATGAAATAGAAAATGAAAATGGTAAGGTGATATCAGTGGCTTCAACTACATTGGTTTTTGTTTCAAAAGAGACGATGCGTCCAATATCTCCGCCTGATTATTTTATGGATTTAATGCAAAAACACCAAGTCAAATAAGAGTTTATGATCGAATTTTTCAATTTTAGCAAACAAGATATAATCAAACATACCTCATTGAGGGATGGGGAAATTAAATTAGGTGAGAAAATAAAAAGTTACGATGATTTTTCAAATTTTACAGGTAAGTATGTGATTTTAGGAGTGGAAGAATCTATTGGTCCTCAGGCAAATTTAGGTTTTTCAGGAGCTGAAAAAGGGTTTCAGTCTTTTGTTTCGCGATTTCTAAACATACAGTCTAATCGGTTTTTATCTGGAGATGATATTTTGTTTTATGGTGTTTTTAAAGCTTTGCCAAGGGAAACATTAAAAGATAAGCGTGATCAAGTTGTTGAGCTGGATGCGCTCTTGGTTTCTCATTTGGAAGAAATATACAATAAAGATTTCATTCCAATTCTCATTGGTGGAGGGCATAATAATGCTTATCCATTGATGAGAGCGTTTAACAATGCTAAACAAAAAAAAATAAATGTAATAAACTGTGATCCCCATGCTGATTTTCGTCTTTTGGAAGGAAGGCATAGTGGAAATTCATTCTCGTATGCTAAAAATGAAGGGGTGTTAAGTTATTATAAAGTGATTGGGTTGCATCAATCTTACAATAGTGAGGAAATGCTAACTAGATTAGAGCAAGCTGGGTGTGATTTCACTTTTTATGATGATTATTTACTAGGTAAATCTTCGATTTTGGAGGATGTTAATCGTTTTATTATCAAAAACAATGGGAATTCGTTTGGTATAGAGTTGGATATGGATGCGATAATTGGATTGCCTGCAAGTGCATTTACTTATTCTGGTATTAATGTAGCGGATGCGAGAAAATATATTTTACAGTTAGCAAAAGAAAAAGAGGTTGTTTATTTACATCTTCCTGAGGCTGCTCCTAATGGTTTTCGGGAGGATGCAATTGTAGGGAAGACGCTTGCATATTTAGTGAGTGATTTTATTAAATCAAATAGATGAGTAAAATAAAATACTAGCTAAAAAAGTGTTTTATTTTTTTAAAATTGAGCCAAATACTTCTTTTACTGCAGAGATGCTACTGTTTGTAATGTTTTGAAGTGCTTTATTAGGGTCTTTTCTAATTTTATTTTCTTCGATTTCAATAAGTTTGAATAATCCAGATAAGGCTTTATCTGTTACGTAAGCGTTTAAATCGGGGTTTATGTCTTTACCGCCAGTCAAAAGATTTTTTTTATTGTAATTCGAAATTAGTGGTTTCCAATATTTGGTTAATTGAACTTGATCGATTGCTTTTTGAACTTTCGGTTTGAAAGCTATTTTTAGTTCTGAGCTTGTGTTTTTTTGTAAAAATCGAGTTGCGGCCCCTTCGCCACCATTTAGTAATGATATACCGTCATTAACTGTCATGTTTTTAATTGCGCTTAGAAATATTGGTAGGGCTTCTTTTGAAGCTTCTTCAGCAGCTTTGTTTAGGGTGTTTTCAAATTTTTCAACTTGTCCATGTAGCATGAATTTTTCTGCGGTTTGTTTTACAGCAATGGCATCTTCAGGAAAAGGGAGTTTAATTAGGTTGTTTTTCCAAAATCCATCTTTAATGGTACAAGTTTTAACCGCATTTTCAATACCTATGTTTAATGCGCCTTTTAAACCATTGATTATTTGTTCTTTTGAGGGGGATATCTGTTTGTGTTCGATTGAAAGAGTTTGGTTTTTGTCATTTAGCTTTTCCAATCCAATAGTTATAATAGCTATTCCTGTTAAAATAAATTTTGAAATCATTTTAAGTATTTTGGAGTTTATATTCAAACATACAATAATTTTATGAAAAAAAAGTATGTTAGCAGAATTGATTTCAATAGGAGATGAATTGTTGATTGGACAAACAATTAATACAAATGCTGCTTGGTTGGGCCAGGAGTTGTCTTTGATGGGGATTCGTGTGAAATGGGTAAGTACCATTTCTGATGGTGAATCTGATATTTTAGAAGCTTTTGATTTGGCTTTTAAAAGAGCTGATTTAATAATTGTTACAGGTGGTTTGGGTCCTACTAAAGATGATATTACAAAACATACCTTAGTTAAGTATTTTAATACAAGGTTGGTAATGAATCAGGTTGTATTGGATAAAGTTGAACAGTTTTTTAAAAAAAGAGGTAGGGAGATTTTAGAGGTGAATCGACTGCAAGCAGCGCTTCCAGAAAGTTGTCAAGTATTGATAAATAATCATGGTACAGCTTCTGGAATGTGGTTTGAGAAGGATAACAAGATTTTGTTGAGTATGCCTGGGGTTCCTTATGAGATGAAGGGGATAATGAATGATTATGGTTTTGAAAAAATAAAATCGTTTTTTAATGTTCAGGGCTTGTATCATAAAACGTTGTTAACTACAGGGATTGGAGAGTCTTTCTTAGCTAAAGAACTTTCTGATTGGGAGGTTGAGTTAGAAAAGGAAGGTTTGTCATTAGCCTATTTGCCTTCACCTGGTATGGTTAAATTGAGGGTTTCCTCTTATGTAGGAGTGTCTGAAAAGGAAAAAGTTGGGAGGTATTTGAATCAAGTGAAAGATCGTTTTCCTGCCTATGTATATGGTTGGAATGAAGATACATTAGCTAAAGTAGTTTCAGATTTGGCTTTGAAGTATAAATTAAAGTTAGGCACTGTAGAAAGTTGTACAGGTGGTGGAGTAGCAAATGAAATTGTAAGTATTCCGGGTTCGAGTGCGTATTTTGAGGGGTCTTTAGTGACTTATTCCTATGATTTGAAAACTAAGTTAGCCAACGTAAATCCGAAAACACTTGAGGTTTGCGGGGCTGTTAGTGAAGAAACAGTAATTGAGATGGCTGTTGGAGGAAAAAAGGTTCTGGATGTAGATTTTTGTGTCTCAATTTCTGGTATTGCAGGTCCAGATGGCGGTACTGAAGATAAGCCGGTTGGAACTGTTTGGATGGCAATCGCTCACAATGATGGTGTTGAGACAAAAAAAATAAAGTTAGGAGATAATCGCCAGCGAAACATTCAAATGACTATATTTGCTGCATTGAATTTTCTCCGATTAACCATTTTGGAAAAAATCGTATAAAAATTCATTAATTACTTGTGAGTTCAGGAAATTATTGTTTTCTTTGCACTCGCTTTTAGAATTAGTTTAAATAAAATTAATAAGATGTCACGAGTTTGTCAATTAACGGGTAAGTCAGTAATGGTAGGAAACAATGTTTCTCACTCTAACAGA
>JACCDO010412095.1_pt1 | contig 83376 bp, 87 predicted proteins | sample 7446101 | NCBI WGS metagenome assembly JACCDO01 (sample SAMN15323440, study PRJNA562643) | freshwater metagenome | isolation source: river surface water | place: USA:Blue River Watershed | collected 2017-08-16
AACCAGAAGTCATACCAGAAGCGCCGTAACCAGAATTAATACCAGAAGCGCCGTAACCAGAATTCATACCAGAAGCGCCGTAACCAGAATTCATGCCATATCCAGAATTCATGCCGTATCCGGAATTCATACCAGCAGCGCCGTATCCGGAATTCATACTAGCACCATATCCAGAATTCATACCATAACCAGTATTCTTCTTACCTGTAAGAGTGTCCCACAAACTACCCATTGATGAACCAGAACTACTGCTACCATAACTACTACCTGACGAAGCACTATCAAAAGGCCACATACCGCCTCTTCTACTTCTACTTCTACTTCTCATTCTTCGACTTTTAGGCATTTTATAATATATTAAAAGAAATTATATTATAATTTTATGAAAATATTTACGCTTTATTAACAAAGTGTTTGTATGCATAGAAAGCAGCTAAAGCGCCTAAAATTTCAACAATTATGTATGGTAGAACATCTGATTGAGCAAGTTTACCAGCGTTATAGAGTGAAATTGTAACCGCGGGATTAAACGATCCACCCGAAATAGGACCACCCAATAAAACACCAATTGCTAAAGCAGCTCCAATTGCCGCCCAATTTCCTGTAACAAAAATAACAAAAACTAGAAGCATAGTTCCTAAAAACTCTACAATATATTTGTTCATTTATATGTATTATGTATATAATTTTTTTTATAAATTTTATAATTTATATTTTATATTTTATATAAAATATAAAATAAGTTAATATTTAATTCCAAACAAGTCTGCTACCTTGGATTTTATAAGGACCGAGACCACTAATATCTCTCATGTATTGCAAAGCATAACTCTTGCCTTGTGTGGCAGCGACATAGTTATATATTCTATTAGCAGAACCTGTTTTTGTACGAGGACTGCCAAGAAGAACAGCACCTACAGTACGAGCCTGTGATCCTAAACCATACATGGGTGTCAAAGAACCGGATGAACGCGTAGACATTTATATATATTGTAAATATAAAAACAAAGATATTTATAATTCTTAATAATTTTGACGCACTATTGCTCCCCAAGCACAAACTTGACCATTCGATAAACTCGTATTATAAATAGATCCCTTCTTCTTTGGTGCTGTACAACCACCTGAACGCGCTCTTCTTAAACTACTTCGAGTGCTACTTGGCATATAGTTTTTGGTTGTAATTGGCGCGGCAATTGGTAGTCCAACTTTATACGCACTTTGACCTACTGCATTTGCCTTAAGATTGTTAATATATAAAGATCCGTCAATTGGAGGAATATAATTGGTATGAGTGGATACAGGAACTTGTCTTTGAGATGAATGAATAACATATGTTTGTGGCGATGACGCTTTTGCTAAAGCTATTTGTCGTTGCAACGCTTGATTACTTACAGAAGTTCTTAAATAATGATATCTGGCATTTGTGTTCATATCTGCGTAAACAGGTTCTTGAGAAGGGTAAAATTGAGGTGGTGTTGGTCTGATTCCAACTAATGTTCCATAACTATGATACGGAATTTGCGCAGGTGTTTGATTTGTGCTTAATGGTCCAGTGATTGGAGCATTTACATAATTATTATAGGACATAGAACCAATATTTGTAGATACTGCGTATGGAGTTGTCATTTATATATATCTACTTTTAAAAAAAGTAGAGCAAAATCAAAATAAAATCTAAATTACTTTTTCATAACATAATTTGGATTTCCACAAAAAAGACAATTTTGGACTGGCGGTTGAATAATATTGTTATATTTATTACACCTTGAACATTTGAAAATATTAATAAGATTTGAAATGCTTATATTATTAATATGCTGATTTGGTATAGTGGTATTAATAATACGTGTTGGTCTTTTCTTCATATATATCCACTGTTTATTTTATTATTTTCTACTCTTCCTCTTAGTCTTTCTACTCTTCCTCTTAGTCCTCTTCCTCCTACTCTTCCTACTCTTCCTTTTACTCTTCCTACTTTTTCCTCCGCTACTTTCGTAATTTTCATTTCCAACACCTGCGTAACTTTCATAATATTCATAATTATCTGTGTCACTGTTAGAAGAATCGTAATCTTTTTCTGTATGATTATCATACAAAGTAAAGGTTATAATGTCATCTATATGTAAATTTTTATATATAAATTCTTTATTATTTTGACTACTTTTCTCTAAAATATCATTTACACTGTTGTATTGAGAAAAAAGGTGATTTTTTGCGACTGCTTTACATGAAAATTCAGCGCGCATTGATTGACATTCAATATCTTGAATTGATAAAATACGTTCATGAATATTTTTTTTAGTAAACATTAATGCATTATAGCAAGAAGCGTATTGAAAAAATAGATAAATACCATTAGCATTTCGATTAAAAAAATGATTTATTTTTTCACCTGTTAAAATATCATCGCCTATAACTATTTCTGATTGGTGACCTAAATCTTTAATTATAGGATTACCATGACCAAAAATATAACAAAAAGTATTTTTATTAAGATTTGGTATAATATTCTCTAAAAATTCTCTTAATGTAAAATTAAATATAAATTTAAATTTGCTATAATTTTTAAACTCATCATACAATTGATAAATTGTAGTATCAATTTGTTCGCTACTCTTACTTTTATCATGTATTAACATTTCTTCTGGAATAATAAAAAATATGCTAATAGTTTTTCCTTCATCTAAATAAATATCATCCTTTATATGAATACACGCTAATATGTTTAATACTTCTTCAATTTCATAAAGTTTCCTAAAACCTACTAGAAATATATTGTCACTAAAAGTTATATCTACATTTTGTTGCATAATTATATTAAATAATATATAAATAATATAATAAAGAAATATTGCTAAAATTATTTTGATATAATTTTTACAACTTCATAAGAAAATTGGATTTAGTAGCGTCTAACTGCTCTTAAAGCAGATTGACTTGATTTAGAATCATCACCACCATATGTGAGATCATTGTAATTCTTGTTGACTGCGCGTTGTTTCAAATATGTAGTATAATCAGAACTATCATAAACATATTTAACGTTACACGCCGCAGCAGGAATATTATTAATCAATTGAAGACTGTTATATGATGCGGATGGTACACAACTTGCTTGAATAGCACCAAAACGTTGTCTTAAACCTTTAAGACCAGGTCTGCTCTGAAATGACTGACAAGTGCCACCACAAGAATAATTTTCACGACTTAAAAGGTCGCCGGCGTTATTAACCGCCCTAAAAGGAGTTGTAATAGATTGTTTCAAATTATTTCTTCTTAATTGACTGGGATAAGTTGTATTCCACGCATCCTTCAAAATCCAACGTATTTGCTCATATTCAGGATATCTTTTATCGACATTTTGTGTTTGTTGAGGCATCCATCCACGAATAGCGCCTCCAGAACTTGCAGGATCTTTTACAAAGATACTAAAGGCAACATTACTTCCACCAATTGGGTTACTATATCCTATAGACATTTATATATAATACTATAGTAAAAAAAGTTTATTTAATTAGAACTTTATCTAAATCATTCATTTTTTATAAATTATAAAAAATATTAATATAATATATAATGTTTGATTTTTTAATGTTATTAAGTGCCATAGTTATGATTTCACTAGATTTTGTTTATTTAAACGTAATGAAGGGTTATTTTAATAATCAAGTAAAACTTGTTCAAGGTACACCTTTAAAGATAAATTATTTTGGCGCCGCTATTTGCTACATATTTTTAATAACTGGATTAAATTATTTTATTATTAAACCTCGTAAAAGTGTTACCGATGCATTTTTATTAGGTATTGTTATTTATGGCGTTTATGAAACAACCAATTATGCTCTATTTAGTAATTGGTCTATAATATCTGTAATTATAGACACATTATGGGGTGGATTATTATTTGCTAGTACTACTTATGTAGTAGAAAAATTAAGATATATTTTTTAAATTTTTAATTTTAAATTTTTTAAATGTTTATTTTTTATTTGTTTCTTAATAAATATTTATTTATCAGTCATTAATCGTGGCGCAATATTCATTGTATTTAATTCTTGGAACAACAATTTGCACGCATATGGTATTTCTACATAGGAGAAATCTGTGCGATTATCACATACTCGGCAGTGATGTATATGTAGTTGATCATTATATGAAGCAACTAATCCGCACTTTTTACAAACGAATACAGAATATTTATCAGACGCATCATACATTCGCCCTTTAGTAAATCTAGCAGCACCATGACTGACCATACAATCACGTTCCATTTCACCAAATCTTAAACCTCCATCACGAGAACGTCCTTCGGCAGGTTGTCTAGTTAGATTTACCATTGGTCCAATGGAACGACTATGTGCTTTGTCATTAACCATGTGCTTGAGACGCTGATAAAAGACAGGACCGATAAATACACTACACTCGTGTTGTTCACCTGTTAGTCCATTATACATCAATTCATTACCATTGGATTCGTAACCAAGTTTTATTAACTCTTTGCAAATGTCTTTAATGTCAAATTCACCGAATGATGTACCGTCACCAAACAATCCTAATTGGACCAACACCTTGCCTAGCAGTGTTTCTTTTAATTGTCCAATAGTCATACGAGATGGAATTGCGTGAGGATTAATAATGATATCAGGTTTGACACCATCTTTGGTAAAAGGCATGTCGCACTCAGGAATAATATTTCCGACAGTTCCTTTCTGACCATGACGCGAACTAAATTTATCACCAATTACTGGTTTTCTCACAGTGCGCAGTCTAACTTTGGCGAAATTATAACCTTCACCATTTCTATCAATATAATTTTTATCAATATAAGTCTCCTCAACAGTCTTATATTTTCTACTTTGGTCTTCAAATTTAATCACCTTCGTGTGATCATTTCTATTTTCTTTAATAGGCGTGATTTTTGAAATAATAATATCGTTATTTTCAACAAGAGTATTTTCTGGAACAACACCTTTTGAGTTTACTTTATTATAATTTCCAAACTTCATTCCCTTAGTTTTACTAGCATCTGGTTTACAACGGATTTCTTCATCACCATTAATCTTCTGTTTGTCTTCATCTTTTTCAGTATGATAAACAGTTACTAATGCCATACCACGATCGATTGATCCTTGATTAATTAACAACGAGTCTTCCTGATTGTAACCTGTGTGAGTCATAATAGCGACGATCACATTTGTACCAGATGGAATTTTATTAAGTTGAATCATATTCATAATACGAGTGTCTACTAATGGTCTTGTAGGATAATTCAATACATATGCGGTTTTATCCATACGATTTTCGTAGTTTGTTACATAAACACCCATTGCTTGTTTACCTTGTGCACACTGATATGTGTTTCTAGGAGACTGATTATGCTCCGGAAATGGAATACAAGACGCAAGAACACCGAAAATAGTTGACGGATGGATTTCACAATGAGTATATTTATGAACTGCTGTAGTATCGTCTTTATTAACAATATCTCTAGGTTTTGTGGCGATCATAGACCAACTTTGTTCTTCAGGGTCAATATATTCTAAAATAGATTCGTCAATTTTACTACTAGTCAATAAATTATCCCACGTCAATTCTGTTTTCTTGAGTTTATCAATAATATCATCATTAACTAGAATATTTTTATCTTTAATTCGCAATAAAGGTCGTGTTAATCTACCGGCATCATTACAAACACGAATTTCTTTTAATTTGTAATCAAATACAATTGAAGTATAAATATTAATAATGCCCTTGTATTTTTTATCTTTTAACATCAAATACAATTCTTGAGGACTATCTGTAATTCCAACCCAAGAACCATTAATAAATACCTTTACCTTTTCGTACATATCTTTCGATGTCAAAGATTCATCATCTAACTTAATTATATTGGGTATGATATATTCATATAATGATAATGAATTAGAGTAAATAGTAATATGTGTCATATAACTTAAATTTTTAACAACACCAACACTCGCACCTTCAGGAGTTTCTGCGGGACATAAATAACCCCAACACGTATTATGTAATTTACGAGGAGGAATTAACTTACCACTTTTATCCGTTGGAGTTGAAATTCTGCGCGCATGACTTAAACTAGAAACATATGTTAAACGATTTAATACTTGTGCAACTCCGACTTTATTCGAGTTTGTGTGTTTAATGCCAAAATCACCAGTTGACAGTGCGCGTTTCAATCCATTTTCTATTGTTGTTGACTTAATAATTTTATAAATATTTGTCAAATTTATAATGTTTTCATAATCGTCAGTTGATTTCCATGAACCAGTATTAATTTCACGTATAACTTGTTTCTCCATATCCTTAACAAGTTTGTTAAAATAATTTCTAAAAAGATTATTCAAAAGTGTTCCTGTTAAATCAACGCGCTTGTTTATATAAGAATCACGATCATCTTGTTTTACAATTTCAAAAGAAGCCAATAATAACTTATTTGTCATATATCCAAGGAAATAAATCTTTTGGGTTTGGTTATGACAATGTGGGAATAAATCATTACTTAAAATATCCATGGTAAAATCTAGTTTCTTTTTTGCGCCTGTTTCCTTATCCATATTTATAGGTGTATACATCGCAAAAGTAGTAATATATTTAATACATTCTTCCTGTGACAAATGTTTGTTCGCTTCAATAATTGACGCTTGTAACATTTCTAACATTGGTTTATTTTTTTCATTACTAATATCCAATAATATTTTGTCGCAAATATCCTTGTCTGAAATAACACCTAACGCTCTAAATACAATGAATAAAGGAATAGGTTGTTTTACACGTGGCATCTGAACGTAGATTGCGTTACCAAAACCATTATTTTTAGAACTAATCATCATATTGATTTGCTTTGGCGATATACATTTGAAATCAGGAACTGACTTGATTTCAGCAATCCAAGTATACTTTGTATTATTCTTTGAAACATTGAAACAATACACACGGTTTTCGGCAGCGCGTTCTTGTCCTAGCACTGTTTTTTCAGAACCGTTAATAATAAAGTATCCACCAGAGTCAAATTTACATTCACCAGTTTGCGTATTTTCAAAATGCTTATATTGGTTTAACACGCAAATGTTTGATTTCAACATAATAGGCAACTTACCAATATGAACCTTTGGAATGGTCTTATAAAATGTTTGCATGTTATCTAGGTTTGCTCCTGATCTTATAATATATTTTATATTAATATCAATGGTCATAGCAGAGGCGTATGTGAAATTGCGCAAACGCGCTTCTTGAGGAAACATGAGTTTAATTGCGCCATTATTTTCGTGAATTTGCGGTCTATAAATTTGGAAGTTTTCAAATGTAACGTATATTTCTAGTGAGTGTTTTTTTGATACTGGATCAAAATCCTGCTCGGATACAATATGAACCGGATTGAACATTTCTATCGTTTTAATAATTTGGTACCCTACGAAATTATTATACGATTCCAATTGATGTCGAACTAATCTTTCCAAGTGTTGTCCCTTGAAATAAGATTCAATAATATGCCAAGGGGTTTCAATATATTGGTCATTTTCGATATCAAATATATTTTCTTTTTGATTAGAAGAAGAAGCGGAATTAGAATTCATTTTTGCTATATCTATGGTTTTATTTATGTTCATTATTGTTGCGGTTATTTTACATTTCAATTTATTTTTAAATTGTTTTAATAATGTATTTATTTTTTATAAAATATTTTAAAAAGATATAAATGAAAAACAATAATATAAAATAATGTTAAATCGTAAAAATAAACTCAAGACGAAAATGGATCCTATGCGGATTCATAATTATAATAAATTTTTAATTACACTTGATAAAAGTGAACCTTATATTAATAATGAAGAAAAACAAGAACCTAGTAAAAACGATCCCACAAATGAAGAAACCACACCTCTTAATACTAGTATAGGAAAAACCGCATTTGCTGATTTTAAAATAAACGTGATTATTGACAAAATAATTAAAAAATATGATGAAAATAATCACGATTCAAGTAATTTTACAGGTCAGAATACAAGTATAGATATGGATATCGATGACCCAAATGAATATAAAGAATCAATAAATGAAAAAGAAAGACCAAAAGAAATAATTGTTAGCAAATTATTTAAATCTTGCGCCAGAAGAATAGACCCTTATATTGATTGTGCGGTCAAAGTAAAAGAGAAACCTATAATTAATAAAATAAAGGAAAAAATAAATATAGAAGCTGAGATCAATAGTATTGATGATATTATCCAACTAACGGAAAAATATAAATTAGACAACGAAATTGAATACAATATCAATATGAAAGCGCTACATAATATTAAAGAACCATTAAAAGAATTGAATAATATGATTGGTATGACGGAATTAAAAAACAACATAGTTGACCAAATTTTATATTTCACTCAGGGTTTACATAAGAATAAAAACTCGACAGGTGATTTCATGCACACCGTTATTTATGGACCACCTGGCACAGGCAAAACCGAAATTGCGAAAATGATGGGAAAAATATACAGCAATATTGGTGTATTAAATAAAGGCACGTTCAAAAAGGTCACTAGAAGCGATTTAATTGCCGGATATTTAGGACAAACTGCGATGAAAACTCGTGATGTTATTAAAGAAGCGTTAGGTGGCGTGCTTTTTATTGACGAAGCGTATGCTTTAGGAAATTCCGATAAGAAAGATAGTTTTTCAAAAGAATGTATTGATACATTGTGTGAGGCGTTAAGTGATAATAAAGAAAATTTAATGGTGATCATTGCTGGATACGAAAAAGAATTGAAGGATTGTTTTTTTAGTTGTAACCAAGGTCTTGATTCACGATTTACGTGGCGTTTTAAAACAGATAATTATAGCGCCGAAGACTTGTATAAAATTTTTATTAAAAAGGTTAATGATATTGGTTGGGAATTACATGAAGAATCAAAAATATCAGTTGAGTTCTTTAAGAAAAATTACGATTATTTAAGGTTTTTTGGAAGAGATATTGAGACAATTTTAGCGAAAACTAAAATAGCTCATAGCAAACGTGTTTTTTGTAAACCGAGTTCCGAAAAGAAAAAAATAACTCTTAAGGATCTAGAAAAAGGTTTTGAATTATATTTAAAAAATGATGATATTAAAAATAGAAAGGAAGTAGAAAATATGAAAAAGTTAGTATATAGTTCTATTTATTCATAATTATTCCTAATGTGTTGTTTATAGAAATAGTTTTTTGTTTATTATATTAATACAATACATGTCAAAAAAAACAATAGATATTAACCCTGATTTATTTAGTGTTGGTAAAACTCGGAAAAAACGTGAAAAGAAACAAAAACCAACTAATGTTCCTTTGATATCTCCAAATGTTTTGAAAAATAAACTTTTAAAAAGAATTAAGGAACATAAAATAAAGGAAACAGAAGGTTTAGAAAATAATAAGAAAAAACTATTAGAACCTTCTAATACAACTAATAGTAATAATAGTAATAATAGTAAACCGAATTTGGTCGATTTAGAAGAATACACTGACGAATTTAATGATTCGATAAATTATTTACAAACGTTATCTAAACAAAAGAAGGATAATGAACAAAAGATGATAAATGAAGCAAATAAGCAAAGATTGAAAGCAGAATTAGAGAGGAAAACAGTAAAAAATTACCAGTCTATTATTTCTCAACCGGTTATTTTGTCAAATACTAATCTGCCTCATGTAAATATAGATTTACCTAAAGAACTTGAAGAGGTTGCTGTTCCCATAATAGTACAACCGCAAGACCCACCAGTCATATTAGCGAGACCATATAATATTGACAATACAGTGCCATATGGTTGTTTAAAAGGTGGTGTTAAACCTAGTTATAAAGATTGGAATAGAACACAAAAAAATATGATTGTTACTGATCCAAAATTATCTGTAGTTATTAATCCAAATATGACTGAAAGAGAGAATAGACTGAACAAACTAAAAAGTAAAATTAAGGAGAAAAATAATATTATTGGGGTAGAAAATACCACAACTTTAGGATCTGTTGTACCTCAAATAGAAAATAACGCAGTAAATGTTACTAATAATACAAATAATACTAATAATACTAATAATACTAATAATGTAAGTACTACTCCTATAATAACAACTGGAGGTCAAGAGGCGCCTAATAAACAAATATTGAAAAGGACGATTCGTAAAAAATATACACTTGGTAAAACAAAAAACAATAGAAGTGTAGGTATTCTAATAAAAGATAGAAATACACGAAAGCAAGTATTAACTGCACAAAGGGAATTGAAGAAAAAATCTATTAATGATATAAAAACATACTTGAAGGATCATAATTTAATTAAAGTGGGAAGCAATGCTCCCAATGATGTTATAAGAAAGATGTATGAGGCGTCAATGTTAGCGGGAGAAATTACAAATAGTAACTCAGATACCTTGTTACATAATTTACTTAAGGATGATAAAGAATTATAAATATAAATTCTATATATATTTTAATATGGAAACTATAAAAGATAAAATAACAGAAGAAAATTACGAATTTTTAAAAAAACTACAAGAATATATTGGCACCGAATTAATATTTATGGGTAGTATACGACGATATGATTTCTTAGAAAAATATAGTGATATTGATATTATTATTATTAACGATAATATTGAGAGTACAGTTGTAAAGCTACAAAATTTTTTAAATTTACCTAAACGAAAATTTAGATTACTCTATCAAAAAATACCAAATAGTGATAATATTGTTTATGGTTATAAAACAAGTTATAATGATATTGATAATAATTTAAGATTAGAAATAATAGTGTATGATGAAAAATATAGACAACAAATAACACAATATATTAATTCTACAAGTAATTTATCATTTTTTGTAAGTTATTTATTATTTATTGTTAAAAAAATGTATTATGATTTTAATTTGTTATCAAGTGAAATGTTTTCAAATATAAAACATTTTATTATTAAAACCTATTTGAAAATTTACCATAATCAACAAGTATATGATGATTTTATAACTATTAAAAAATAATATTGTATTAGTTTAATATGGAGACAACAAAAAATGAAATGCCCCAATACGCCAAACAGTTTTTTTTAAAAATGGGATACTATTTAGATATACCAATATATTATTTTGGTAGTATACAGCGTGATGATTATTTTCCAAATTCAAGTGATATAGATGTTGATTTATTTACAGATAATGAATCTAGTTTAATAAGTAAAATGCAAAATTTTTTGGGTGTAAAAAAATATAAATTTAAAAAGTTTGTTTATAAATTACATAAAACACAAAAACTAGTCTATGGACACAAGGTTAAATATGAAGATCCAGAAAATAATTTTTTTACAGAAATATCAATATATAACGAAAAATATAAAGATGATGTATTATTAGAGCATAATTCAAAGGCAATATTACCAATTTATGTAACAGTTTTACTAATAATTTTGAAATTTTTTTATTATAAATTACAGATACTTCCTGATGAAATATATTCCTATTTAAAAAAACTAATTATGAATTTTATGGTTGAAGGAGAAGATGTTGAATTTGTCAATGTGAGTCTACCGGAAAATGAGTAGGATAATAAATAAATCTACATATTTTATAAGTATAGTAAATGATATATTTATAAAATACAATTAAAGATATTAATGTATATATTATAGTTTAAAAATGGCGCTCATTAAAGAATATTTTGAATTAACAAAAAATTATCAAGAGGAGTATGGTGAAAATACAATTTTATTAATGCAAGTAGGCAGTTTTTTCGAAGTTTACGCCAAAAATAATAAAAAAACAAATACTATTAGTGGCAGCAAAATTAATGATTTCTCTCAAATATGTGAATTGAACGTGGTTGAGAAAAATGTATGTGTTGGTTCTGATGATATATTAATGGCAGGTTTTAAGGACATTATGATTGAAAAATATATTAAAAAAATACAGGATGCTGGGTTTACCGCAGTAGTTTATACCCAAGATGAAGCAGCGAAAAATACAACCCGTAGTTGCGCTGGTATTTTCTCTCCTGGCACATATTTTTCAAATGAATCGCAGAGTCTAACAAATAACATTACTTGTATTTGGATTGATTTAATTGAAAACAAGGTATTTATGAAGGGTAAATATGTTGTCGTTGGTATAGCAAATATTGATATTTTTACTGGGAAAACTAGTATTTTCCAATTTAAAGAAGCGTATTTAAATAATCCCACTACATATGATGAATTAGAACGTTTTATTTCAATTTATAATCCTAGTGAAGTGATTTTTATTTCAAACTTACCGGACGAAAACGAAATGGACTATATTATTAGTTACGCTGGTATTCAATGTAGTTTGATTCATAAAATATGTACTTCAAATGATAAAGAGACGCAAACACAAAAAATAATAAGGGTTAAGAACTGTGAAAAACAAACTTATCAAAAAGAAATACTAAATAAGTTTTACAAGATCGATGATTTTGACATTTTTTATCAAAACTTCTATAATAATAACATTGCAGCGCAATCTTTTTGCTATTTATTGGATTTTGTTTATCAGCATAATCCACATCTTGTTAATAAAATTGCTGAACCTATTTTTGAGAATTGTTCTGACCGATTAATCCTAGCAAATCATTCATTAAAACAACTAAACGTAATTGATGACAGCACTTACAATGGGAAATTTTCATCTGTTTTAAAAATGTTGAATATTTGTTTGACGCCAATGGGGAGAAGAAAGTTCGCTTATAATTTTTTAAACCCTACTACAAATATAACATATCTTCAGCGTGAATATGATATTACCGAATACTTTATGACGTATTTAACAGATGAGACATATAATACTTTTTTAAAATCAAATCTTTCGTGTATTAAAGATATTTCGAAAAATGAAAGACAAATATTTCTTAAAAAAATTACACCTAAATCGTTTTACACTCTTTATAACAATATTTTGTTAATTTCAAAAATATATGATAAGGTTTCTCTCGATACACAAATAATGAGTTATTTGGGTGTTTTTGAGAAGAACATTTCAAATATCAAAGAATATTGTCATGAAATCAGTAGTTTTATTAAAAGTAATTTGGTTTTAGAGTTAGCCAAAGATATTGATCAATTACAAAACTTTGAAAATAACTTTATAGAGAGAAATGTAGATAGTGAATTAGACAAAAAAACAGATACTTTAAAAGAGTCTGAATTAAAATTGGAAACTATTCGTGATTATTTAAGTGTCGCAATCGAAAATAAAGAGAAAAAGGGTAAAACTACCGATTATGTAAAAATTCATGAAACTGAAAAGAATAATTATAGTCTTATTTGTACCTCACGACGATGTAAAATTTTAGAGGATGCCTTACCCGCTGCTAGTACTATTGTAAAATTAAGTTTTTCTATAGAAGATTTAACTAAGTCATTCGATTTCAAAATATCAAAAACCCAGTTCAATTTTGAAAAGCAGTCATCATCTAATAATGTTATTGTTGATGATCAAATAATCGGATTATGTAAAAATATATCGTCTATTAAATCTTCGTTAAAGGACCATGTTTTATTAGTATTTAATAAATTTGTGTCTCGTTTTGAAATATATCAGCAAAAATTGGAATCGATTATTAATTTTATTACGTTGATTGATATTCTCTATGCTAAATCAACTATCGCTAAAAAGTATAATTATTGCAAACCACAAATAGTGAAATCGGATAAGTCTTTTGTAGACGCAAAAAAACTGCGCCATTGTTTAATTGAACAATTACAAAATAATGAACTATATGTTACAAATGATATTATTTTAGGTAATGGTAAAGATGACGGTCTACTTTTATATGGCACTAACGCAGTTGGCAAAACCAGTTTCATTCGCGCTCTAGGTATTTCTCTCATTATGGCGCAATCAGGACTATTTGTTCCTTGTTCTTCTTTTGATTATTATCCATACAACTATATTTTTACACGCATTCTCGGTAACGATAATATCTTTAAAGGGTTGTCAACATTTGCTGTTGAAATGTCGGAACTGCGCACCATTTTGCGCCTTGCGGATAAAAATAGTTTAATATTGGGCGACGAATTATGCTCAGGGACTGAAAACACCTCGGCGATTAGTATTTTTGTTGCCGGAATACAGAAGTTACACCAATGCCAGAGCAGTTTTATATTTGCCACACATTTACATGAAATTGTCAATTATGATGAGATTACAAATTTAACAAGTGTTTCTCTCAAGCACATGGCGGTAGTATATGATAAAGAAAAGGATGTATTGGTTTATGACCGTAAACTCCGTGATGGTCCAGGTAATAATCTATATGGTTTAGAGGTATGTAAATCATTAAGTCTGCCAAATGATTTCTTGGAAGCAGCGTATAACATAAGGATGAAGTATAATCCGGAATCATCTAGTTTACTTTCTCTCAAAACTTCACATTATAACTCTAAAAAGATTGTGAGTCTCTGTGAAAAATGTGGTAAAAACATGGGAACCGAAGTCCATCATTTACAACATCAAAATGACGCAAATGATGATGGAATTATACAAAGCGCAGATAATGTGTTTCATAAAAACAAATTAGCAAATTTGATGACATTATGCGAAAGTTGTCACACTGATTTTCATAAGAAAGATGTAAAGCATAAACGCGTTAAGACCACAAAAGGTGTTCAAATACGAGAAATACGAGAATTATAAGTTTTAACGTCTTCTTTTAGTACGGTTTTTTTTGGTCATTTTTGAACTAAGACCTTGAACACCCTTTAATCCTAGATCAAACCCAGACATCATTGCTCCATAAATTTTGGATACTCCACTTTCAATAATTGGCGCTGATTTTACCGCTACAAATTTAGCAGATTTACCAACTGTTTTAAGTCCGGATTTAACGACCGGAATAGCATTTTTGCCTTTTCTTGACATTTTCCTAAAAAAATTCCTCCTACTTCTATTTTTACGCGTTTTTGACATTATAAATTATATAAATAAAATATATTTGCTCCTATTATATTAAATGGATGAAAAATTAATAAAATATATCCTAAATGTTTTTATTTTTGTTTTATTAATATTTGCTGTGATTGTCTTTATAAATAGTATGGGTATTAATTTAAATGATGAAGGACCACCTAAAAAATTATTACAGGTTTTTACTATGGAAGGTTTTGAACCATCTATATCTACTGATGGTCCTCCTATATCTACCGGCGCGGCAGCATTTTGCGAATCATATAGAGGTTCTAGCGGTGAATTAGATACTGCTTGTAGTCGATTAACTCAGAATAATTGTAATGAGACATCCTGTTGCGTTTTTACAAATAATAAATGTGTTGCAGGCACAGTAAATGGTCCTACTTATAATAATGGAAGCACTAATACTTCTACTTATTATTTTCGTAACAAATGCTTTGGCACAAATTGTCCTACCCAATAAGTTTTTTATATTATAAGTTGTTTTATAGTAATCGATGCGTCAGTCGCTAATTCTTGTACTATTGGATTATTTTTATAGTTGTTCAAAAAGATTATTTCTTTAATGCCACACGCAGCAATAGACCTAAAACAATTGATACATGGATAATGTGTTACATATATTTTAGCGTCTTCTAAACTAGTGCCACGTTTTGCGCAATCTGTAATGGCGTTGACTTCACTATGAATAATAGATTGTTCATGGTCGTCTTGAATACGACTAATATGTGGCGCTCCCGGTATAAAACCATTATATCCCATTGAAATTAATCGGTTATTTTTTACAATCACAGAACCTACATTGAGTCTTATACATGGACTGCGTTGTGACGCTAAAACAGCAATAGACATAAAATATTCGTCCCAATCAAGACGTATTTGGTTACTATTTGCGTATTCACTTATTTTTGAAAGCATAATATATTTATGAGTATTATATTATGTTTAAATTATTATTAATTAACTATATTTTGCTATATAGTTTGCTGAAACTCCTCCAGCAATTGTAAAAAATCCTCCTATATAAACATTATTATTAGAATCTATATCAATAGAATTAACCTGAGCATTAACTCCACTACCCAAAGCTGACCAAGTAGAAGTAGATGGGTTCCACATTGCGATATTGTTTACTGAAACACCTCCGGCAGTTGTAAAATATCCTCCTACATAAATATTATTATCAGAGTCTATAGTAATGGCATCAACCGTCGTGCCACCAGTTAATCCACTACCTAAAGCAGACCAAGTAGAAGTAGTTGGGTTCCACATTGCTATATTATTTACTGAAACTCCTCCAGCAGTTGTAAATGATCCTCCAACATAAACATTATTATTAGAATCAATAGCAATAGCATAAACTAATTCTTGACCTCCCGTAACTCCACTACCTAAAGCAGACCAAGTAGAAGTAGTTGGATTCCATTTTGCTACATAGTTTGCTGAAATACCTCCAGCAGTTGTAAAAGGTCCTCCAACATAAACATTATTATTAGAATCTATAGCAATAGATAAGACACCGGCGTTGGTTCCACTACCCAAAGGAGACCAAGTAGAAGTAGATGGGTTCCACATTGCTATACCTTTTGCTGAACTACCTCCAGCATCTGTAAAACCTCCTCCAACATAAACATTATTATTCGAATCAATAGCAATAGCATTAACAGTATTATTAACTCCACTACCTAAAGAAGACCAAGTAGAAGTAGTTGGATTCCACATTGCTATATAGTCTGATGTAATACCTCCAGCAGTTGTGAAAATTCCTCCGGTATAAACATTATTATTAGAATCAATAGCAATAGCATAAACCTGATTATTAACTCCACTGCCTAAAGCAGACCAAGTAGAAGTAGATGGGTTCCACATTGCTACATAGTTTGCTGCATTACCTCCAGCAGTTGTAAATTCTCCTGCAGCATAAACATTATTATTAGAATTGATAGCAATAGTTTTAACCAAATTATTAACTCCACTACCTAAAGCAGAGTATATTGGATATAATCGCGCAAAAATATTATTCAGATCTCCTATTCCAGTTACAGTATAACCTGTTGCTATCGCTTTAGTACCTGTCGTATAAGGAGCAAAAATAGTATTAAGATCTCCTAAACCATTTACAATGTAACCGGTTGGATTTGCTGATGGGGGTCCTGAATATGGTTGAAAAATATTTGATAAATCTATTCCGCCTACTGTATAAAATGTTTGTGGATTGCTCATTAAATAAATTATATATTTAAAATTAAATAAAAAATAAATATAAAATTAAATAAAAAATTGAATTAAATTTAAAAAGATATAAGAATAATATAATAGTTTAGTATAAGAAATGATTATTCCAGTTAAATGTTTTACTTGCGGCATGGTAATTGCCGATAAATATAGATTTTATGTTGAGGAAGTGCGTAAAAAGAAACTAGCTAAGGGTTTTAATAAAGACGCAATTAATTTTGATAAGGTTATTTATTTAACAAAAGAGTTTCACGAAAAAACACCTGAAGGTGAAGTATTAGACGAATTAAATATGAAAAAAATGTGCTGCCGCAGACATTTCCTTACACATGTTGATATTGAATAATTTCTTAATATAGTATATAAATATGACTACTCGTAGAAAAACTGCTGGTAAGCAAAGACTCTATAAAATGAGAGGATGTAATAAAAAAGGATGTAAAAGAACTAGAAAATATAGAGGAGGATCAAATATGAATATGAATTTAGCGTATCCTTCAAATAATGTCCCAACTGTTCCTAATCCACATTTGGCGTATTTAGGAGGTAAATCTGGTGCCGAATATCCTAATCCAGGACCTGCGCCTGGAGGTTTTAATTTTTTAAATCCACAACAAACACAAAGAGGCGGATGTGGGTGTGGTTTACCATTAAGTGGAGGCGGAGGTCGAAGAGGTAAAAATATGAAAGGTGGTTCTGGAAATAATGGTATTCCATATCCTAATGGTTTGGTTGGTTCTCCTTGGACACCATCAAGTAGCGGTTGGCCTGGTGTTAATGGTATAAGTGGAGACAATAATTATTTAGCGTTAAATCAATATAAGGTTGATCCACAAACGGCGATGATCGCTACAGGCGCGAACCCACCATTTTCTGTTGGTGGCGGTAAAAGGAGTCGAAAACAAAAACAAAAAGGAGGTGCTTTGTCTAATTTATTTTCACAAGATTTTATTAATTTAGGAAGACAACTACAATATGGTGTCGGAACTGCGTATAATGGCATAACTGGATATCCTGCTCCTGTTAACCCATTACCATGGAAAGGACAAATGCCCAATACACCCAGTTTAGCAAGTGTAAAAGCAATGATATAAATTTTTATTTTTCTATGTATAAATTATATAAATGGCTCCTTTTCCAACAAATGTAAAAGAATTATGTACTCCTGCTGCAATATATTTTGTCATTTCAATTATTGCTTTAGCGATGGTTTTATTTCAAAATTTAGGTCATTCAAATAGTTATCACGTTGGTTCTTTTTCTTGCCGTGTTCCAAATACAACATTGGTTTTTATAGTTAAGTTAATTTATATTCTTTTTTGGACTTGGGTTCTTAATTTGATATGTAAAGACGGACATACTGGCGTTTCTTGGTTATTAGTTCTTTTACCTTTTATTCTATTATTTGTAATGATGGGTCTACTAATGATTAATATGTAATTTTTAGTATAATAAAATTATTTTAAATATTGTTATTATATAGTTAAATGAATTCAGTAGAACAAAGGGTAAAAAATGGTTTATCATATGAAAAAAATGGTTGGAAATATGTATCAATTCATGGGAAACCAAAGGAACGAGGATATGCGTATGGTTACTTATGCGCCAAAGAATTTAAGGAAATACAAAAAACCCTATCGTTTTTAATGATGGAAGCATATGGTCAAACATGGGATTTTTTTATTGAAAAAATAAATTCCGATTTTAAAAAAATGACTCATGATGATTTTCTTGAATTTTATGAAGAAATGGAGGGTATCGCAGATGGTTGTAACGCTAATGGTTGTAAAACAACATTTGATGAAATATTGGCGTGGAATTTCTATATGTCAATTCCTTATTGGTATTCATTGGTATCCGACAATCGTGGAGGAAAAGAAGGAGGTGCTAGAGATAAATGTAGTGCCTTTATAGCTGTAGGTGATTGGACAACAGATGGAAAAATAGTTTGCGCTCATAATTCATTTTGTGATTTTATTGATGGTCAATTTTCAAATATAGTATTGGATTTAAATCCTGAAAAGGGACACAGATTTATTATGCAAACATCTCCTTGTTGGATATGGAGTGGCACTGATTTTTTTGTTACGGCAAAAGGTATAATTGGTACTGAGACCACTATTGGAGGTTTTCTTCCATATGAAAAAAAATTTCCAATTGGTTATAGAATAAGGAAGGCGATGCAATACGGTAATACATTAGATGAATATTGTGAAATACTTTTACACGAAAACTCTGGTGATTACGCTAACTCTTGGTTGTTTGGCGATACAAATACAAATGAGATTCTTCGTATTGAATTAGGACTTAAATATCATAATATAGAGAGAAGTAAAAATGGGTTTTTTATTGGTTTTAATGCACCATATGATGAAAGAATCAGAAATTTAGAAGTAAATAATTCAGGATTTTATGATATTCGACGTCATCAAGGTGCCAGAATGGTTCGTCTTGGAGAACTTATGGATGAACATAAAGGTAAAATTAATATCGACGTTGCCAAAAAAATAATTGCCGATCATTATGATGTATATTTGAAAAAAGATGATAACCCTTGTTCTAGGACTGTTTGTTCTCATTATGAATTAGATGCTAGAGAATATATGTCGCAAGCAGATAGACCAAAACCATATGCTCCACATGGTGCTGTAGATGGAATTGTTTGTGATACAAATATGGCAAAAAAAATGTCTTTTGAAGGTCGTTTTGGTAATTCTTGTGGTATACCTTTTATTGCTGCTGAGTTTTTTAAAGAACATAGACAATATGAAAAATTTGCGCCATATATTAAAGATCGACTTAGTCAACCATGGACAGAGTTCTCTATTGCATCTGAAATAAAAAAACAAAAACAAAAAGGTGGATTTAAGTTAACTAGAAAGAGTCGAGAGAGAAAAAATAAAACTAAAAAACTGAAATAGCATATGATAAATAAATTTATGAAATTATTTATTACAAAAAACTTCAAAAAATATAATATATAATAATTACATTTTAAAAAAATATGATTATTATAATATAAATGTCCCATGAAGAGAAAAAAGAAGATATATCTTGGAAATTAATTGATATATATTTTAAGGATAATCCTAATAATTTAGTAGCGCATCATTTAGACTCATACAATGAGTTTTTTAAAAATGGTATAAATAGAATATTTCGCGAAAATAATCCTATAAGATTCATTGAGAGAGAACAAGAAGGCAATCTCGCTAATAAACGTAATGAATGCCTATTGTATTTAGGTGGAAAGGACGGTAAAAGTATTTATTTTGGCAAACCAATTATTTATGATGATAATAACGCCCATTATATGTTTCCAAATGACGCACGTTTAAGAAATATGAATTATGGTATAACAATACATTATGATGTTGACGTTGATTTTATTTATTATGTAGGTGATGAGAGAAAAGAACATAGTATAAAACTAGATAAGATTTATCTAGGTCGCTTTCCTATTATGCTTCAATCTGACCTATGTATTTTAAAATCATTAAGTAAAGATGTGCGTTTTAATATGGGTGAATGTAGAAATGACTATGGTGGATATTTTATTATAGATGGTAAAGAAAAGGTTATCATATCGCAAGAAAAATTTGCCGATAATATGCTTTATATAAGAAAAAACAAAGATGATGATGTATACAGTCATTCGGCAGAAATCCGATCAGTTTCTGAAGATACTTCAAAAGCAATTCGAACAACTGCTATTAAAATTGTGGCGCCTTCGCCCAGTTATAGCAATAATCAAATCGTGGTTGCTGTACCAAATGTCAGAAAACCAATACCACTCTTTATTTTAATGAGAGCCTTAGGTGTTGTCTCGGATAAAGATATTATTCGTTATTGTTTATTAGATATTGAAAAAAATAGTAACTATGTTGATTTTTTTATACCGTCAGTTCATGATGCAAACAAGATTTTCAATCAAGAAACCGCACTGGAATATATTGCGAGTTTCACAAAAAGGGGCACTATATCTAGTGTAATGGAAATTTTATCTGATTATTTTCTGCCACATATTGGTGAATTGAACTTTTTAGATAAAGCATATTTTGTTGGATATATGACTTTTCGTCTATTAAAGGTTTACAATAAGGAGGAAAAACCAACGGATCGTGATAATTTCCGTTTTAAAAGAGTGGAGTTGACCGGTTCTTTAATTTACGACTTGTTTAGAGAGTATTATTTAATACAGAAGAAAGCAATTACTCAAAAGATTGATGAAGAATATTATTATCACAAAGGCGAGTATAAAGATGATGAAACATTGTCTAGAAGAGAGAAGAAGAATTTAAAGGGAAAACCTGTCGAAACAAACAGATATCAGGATAATTTTATTGGTCTAATTGAATCTAATGTTAAAACATTTTTTAAGGATAGAATTGTTGAGACTGGTTTCAGAAAGGCGTTCAAGGGTAACTGGGGTTCTCAAGAACATACAAAACGTCTTGGTGCTGTACAAGATTTGAATCGATTAAGTTGGAACACATTTATTTCTCATTTACGTAAAATAAATTTGCCTCTTGATTCTAGCGCTAAGGTTGTTGGTCCACGTCTTCTAAATAGTTCTCAATGGGGTTTTATTGATCCACTTGATACTCCTGATGGCGGTAATATTGGTTTACACAAACATATGTCTATTAGCGCTCATATTACTAGTGGTTCTTCATCTAATCCAATTATTAAATGGTTAAGAGCAAATACACCCATGAAATTAAAATTAGAATGTTCACCTGAATATTTGGCAAATAATTCCAAAGTATTTGTAAATGGAAATTGGATAGGTGTTGTTGATAGACCGATTTCTTCTGATGGCGAAATGGGATTAATTGAAATGTTAAAATTATTTAGACGTAATGGTGTAATACCAGTCTTTACTAGTATTTCATTCGATTATGAACATAATGAGGTTAATATTTATACTGATGCCGGAAGACTTACAAGACCTATTTATTATATTGATAATGGTGTACAAAGTTATCATAGAAAGGATTTTGTTGACAAATTAAACGATGGTTCTATTACTTGGACCCAAGTTGTTTCGGGACTTAAAAAAAAATCAGATGAACAATTCAGCATTAAAAATAATAAACTATATGACCTAAAGGATTTGTATGACATTGGTGTTACTCAAGAAAGCGTTATCGAGGTTTTACAAAAAAATAAGTCTATTGTGGATTATGTTGATACGTCTGAAGAAGAAACTGCTTTAATTGCTATTAATCCTGAGGACCTTAAAAAGAGTAAATATTATACTCATATGGAAATAGATCCCTCACTTATTTTAGGTGTCATGGGTAATCAAATTATATACCCCGAAAATAACCCATTTCCCCGTGATGCGTTTTCATGTGGTCAAAGTAAACAAGCGGTATCTGTTTATCATTCAAATTATCAAATGCGAATTGACAAAATGGGTGTTGTTTTGAATTATGGTCAGATACCTTTGATTAAATCACGATATATGGAATATATTAATAATGAAGAACAACCTTATGGTGTGAATGCGATTGTAGCAATTATGTCCTATACGGGTTATAATGTGGAAGACGCCATTTTAATCAATGAGGCGTCTGTAGCGCGTGGTATTTTTAGAACTACTTATTATTCTATGTATGAAGCGCGTGAAGAAAGTTCCAAAGTAACCGGTTCTACTAGTTCAAAATTTGCTAATATACAAAAAAATAATGTGGTTAAATTGAAACAAGGTTTTGATTATAGTTATTTGGATGATCATGGACTTGTAAAAGAAAATACTGAATTAAATGATAAGGTAATTGTAATTGGTAAAATTAATTCTAATTTGGAAAATAAAGATGTTTGGATCGATGATTCGGTAAAGACAAAGAAGGGTCAACTCGGTTTTGTAGATAAATCCTTTATAACTTTGGGAGAAGAAGGGTTCAATATTGCGAAAGTAAGAATTCGTGAAGAACGTATACCCGCAATTGGTGATAAAATGGCTTCACGCGCCGGGCAAAAAGGGACTTTAGGTCTCATCATTCCCGAACAAGATATGCCTTTTACAGATGATGGTATTCGTCCGGATTTAATTATTAATCCACACGCTCTTCCATCTCGTATGACAATTGGACAAATTGTTGAATCGTTATTTGGCAAAGTGTGTACCAGTTATGGAGCATTTGGTGACTGTACTGCATTCCAAGTAAAAGGTTCCAATTATTCTACCTACGCTCCTTTGTTAGTTGAACAAGGATTTCATAGTAGTGGTAATCAATTACTTTATAATGGTATGACTGGAGAACAGTTGGAAGCAAATATTTACATTGGTCCCACATATTATATGCGTTTGAAACACATGGTTAAAGATAAAATCAATTATCGTGCGCGCGGTCCAAACACAATGTTGACAAAACAACCGGTCCAAGGACGTGCAAATGATGGTGGTTTGCGTATTGGTGAAATGGAACGTGATGGAGTATTAGCGCACGGTATGTCTTATTTTTTGAATGAATCTTTTATGATTCGTGGCGACGAATATTATATTGCGGTTTGTAACAAAACCGGTGCTATTGCTATTTATAATGAGGCGAAAAATTTATTTTTAAGTCCTTATGCGGATGGTCCAATTAAGTTTGTAAGTAATCCCGACGGTAGTCAAAATATCAAAAACTTGAGTAAATTCGGTCGTTCATTTAGCATATTAAGAGTGCCATATTCTTTAAAACTGTTGATTCAAGAGTTACAAGTTATGAATGTACAAATGCGTATTATTACAGATGAAAATGTTGATCAACTTTTAAGCATGTCTTATTCCGATAATATTAATAAATTATTACAAGTTGGTAATAAGGATCTTAAAGATGTAACAAAAGATTATTCTAAAAATATGAGCGACAAGGTTTATAAGGAAAATAAATTAGGACAAAAACAATTAAAATTAGATGAAAAACCCTCTTTACCTGAACCTGTTACACTAGATACCGAAACAAATAATAATGAAGAAAATACAAGATATAAAAGAGGTGAGGAAGTTGAGGTTAAAAATGAAGAGACTCGTGAATTTAATCACGCACAAATACAAAAGACTTATTTCGCCAACGAAGGCGAAGAAATATATGATGTGCTTTATGATGATGGTGAAATAGAACAACAAGTGTCTATTTCAAGAATCAGGCCTTATAATCAGGGATACGTTGGTAATTTTAATCCTGTTTCACCACCACAACAATTTAGTCCTGTTTCACCACTACAACAATTTGATTCTAATTCTCCTTTATATAATCCAAATTCACCTCCTATACAATATGTTCCTAACTCACCCCCATATGTTCCTAACTCACCACCATATAATCCCATTTCACCTCCACAAACACAAGCACAAACTCCAATACAAATTCAAATTCAAACAGCACCACAAACACCAAGTCCTAGTATTTTAGAGATACAATCACCACCAAAAGAGGAATCAAAAGAGGAATCAAAAGAAGAAGATAGTATCAGTTCTGAAACTAAAAAAGTAAGTGTTAATGAAAATAGTAGTGAATCTAGCAATTCAACAGATTCTACAAAAAAAATTACATTATAAATAAAAATGAAATAAAAATAATTGATTATGTTAATATTATATAATATAATGACCAGTCAGAACTCAAGTGCTTTAATTTCAACTGTTTATACTTCTAGAAATATTATTCTAGATTTAATGGGTAAACAAGGTTATAATGTTGAGGATTACGCAAATTTCAGCATTAGTGAAGTAAATTCAATGAAACAAAATAACCAATTGGACATGCTTTTGGAGAAAAAGGAAGAGGATCCTGTCAGCAAGCGTAAAAATAAAATATATATTCGATACTATTTAGGTAAGACAATTCGACCTGCGAATCTTCAGGAAATGATAGATGATTTGTTTAATTTAGAAGAAATATTGAAAAAGGATGATACATTATTTATAGTTATTAAGGATGAAATAAATGAGACATTGACAAACGAACTAAAACATATTTGGGAAACCGATGGAATCTTTATTGTTATTGAAAATATTAAACGATTACAATTTAATATACTGGAACACGATTTGGTTCCTGAACACAATATAGTTCCTGAATCTAATGTAATTGAAATAATGAAAAAGTATAATATTACAGATAAAAATCAATTCCCGGATATTTCGAGATTTGACCCAGTATCGCGAGCAATTGGGTTAAGACCGGGACAATTATGTCACATAGTTAGACCCAGTAAAACTGCTATTAAGGCGGATTATTATAGAATTTGTGTTTAAAAAATAAAGAATTTCTAATATTTATATTATTATGGATAATAGTATAAATATTCTAGGTCCAGACGCCGTTGGTTTCACAATTTACAGTAAAAGTGGTTGCCCAAATTGTACAAGGATTAAAAAATTATTGACTGAAAAAAAACAAACTTTTGTCGAGATTAATTGTGATGAATATTTAATCGAAAACAAGAATCTTTTTTTATTATTTATTGAAAATTTAGCGCAAAAAGAATGTAGGGTATTTCCAATGATATTCAATAATGGCACATTTATTGGTGGATTCAATGAAACACAAGAATTACTAGATAAGCAACTATGTTTTGATGAAAATGATGGTTTTAAATTTTAATAATATAATAATAATCATTGAAAATATAATGAAATAATATATATAATGGAATATACGAATGAAAAACAATTTATGTCGCAATTTGAGAAACCTGAGATATTTACAGAAAAAATACAAACATTACAACAACAATTACCACCTGTTTTAGACGATTTTAACAAATACTTTGTTTTATACCATACAGATCCAAACTATCCTGAATTTGAGACAACTTTTAATAATATAAAACAAAATTTAAATAATATGGGATCATCTCTATTTATGGTGTCAAATAATGTTGACACTAATATTGAAAATATTAATAAAGCATTCAAAACATTAGATATTTTAATCACCAGAGAGAGAAGACAAAATCGCGAATTAAGACGTAAGTTGGGTATTATTGAAGATAAAAATAATAGTTCTAAGGAACTTATTAATAATTATAATGAAATGTATGATACTGATTATTTACGCAATTGGGGTCTATTTTTAAGTACTATTGTAGTTGGTGTAGGTATATCAAAAATGTTTACTTCAGGATAATACATTAAAATTTTATTTTTTTAATATAATTAAATTTTAATAATGTTGTTTTCATTGCATAAAAAAAGTACGTTGTTTTCTAATCGAGATAAAATTGTTACCCCGTTTACAATGGTTCGAAGTGTTAATCCTGTATTAAATGAATATCTTAAAAATACTGAATATAAATACATAAAAAATATTGAAAATCATAAAACAAAGAATTTATTGTTTGAAAAAAACCCAGCAGATAGTTTGACAATTTTACCAAGTGTGATTTTTCTCTCTTTAACAACAATAATATATTATTTTTATTCGAAGTGAACCTAATTTATTGTTTTCTTTTATAAATATATATAAATGATTAATAATCAAAATAATAATACTATAAATAATAGCAATAATAGTAAAGAAAATAAAAATAATAAAGAAAACAAAAATACTACTAATTATAAAACAGTAAAAACAAGTGTAATTAATTTAGAAAAACTACAAATAGAATATAACTCTCAATTAAACCAATATAAACAAGCTGTTGCCAATTATGTTAATTATTTACAGCAAAATGCGAATGCGCCGAATTCTACACCTAATTATACAACCATTCAAGGCAAGGCGTTTTGGGGATCAGGACAAGCAGGTACCCAAAGTGTTTATAATGTAAATACTACACAACAATGTCAGGCGTTGTGTGCAAAAACATCTAATTGTTCTGGAGCAACATTTAATCCCGACATAAATGGTGAACCAATGTGTTGGTTAAGAACTGGAGAGGGTGAATTAGTTCCAGCGTTAGATACAGATAATGCCATTATACCTCAAGCAGAAGAATATTTATTAACAATAGAAAGTATTAATAATCAATTAATATCTACAAATCAACAAATTCAAAATCTTATTAATCAAAGTGAACCTGTATATAATTCAATTCAAACCAAAAATCAGGAAAAAAACAAAGAATTGATAAAAAATTATAAGCAACTTTCTGTTGAAAGAGAGAAAATCACAAAAATGTTAAGTTCATATAAGGACTTAGATCAAACTGAAAGTCAAAGTGAACTAAAAATTACAAGAAATTATTATACTTATATTTTATTAGTTTCCCTTGTTATAGGTGCTATTTTCTTATTATATAAGTTTTCGAATGTGTTAACTGCTAGCGAAACACCGCAAATAAGCGAATATTATCCACAAACAGGCGGAGAATTATCTGAAGGGACAAGTGTAATTCTTTTAACAATCATAGTTTTTATACTTATTGGAAATTATTATACAAATCTTAAAACTACTACCGTGAATGTTGGAAACAGCACAGTTAGTACAATTAGTTCATTATTTAGTAATATAACCAATTTTTTTTCATTGAGTGATAATTACTAAAACAATATATTTCTTATTATATATCAAAAATTATAAAATATATAAAATATATAAATGAGTTCTTCACAACAAATACAAACACTTAGCAATCAATTTAATACGCTTTTATCAGAATATCAAAGCACTTACAATAATTTTATTAATGCTATAAATTCAAAAGATAATAGTTTTACAACAGTTGATAATAGCGCTTTTAATGGTTCTAATATTATCAATACTACAACTGAATCTAGTTTGAATGATTGTTCAACTGCTTGTTCTTCTAATTCTTCTTGTAGTGGCGCTACATTTACAACAAATAATAATAACTGTATATTGAGTAGTGGGAATGGAAGTATAATTAAATCTAACAATTCTACTGCTATTGTAAAACAAGGTATGTATTATAGTTATCAATTACAGAAAATAAATCAGCAATTGATGGATATTAATAAACAAATTAACGATAATGTTAATAAATCTTATGACACTTACCAAACAAATTTAGAACAAGTTAGTCAAAGAGATCAATTATTACAACAAAATTATACAGGATTAACACAGGATAGAGAAAATATTGAAATAATGGTTAGAGAATTTGAAATATTAAATTCGGCGCAAGAAAACGGTGATATTAAGACTACAATGAATTATTATAACTATATAATATTACTATTAATAGTTATCCTATTAATATTTTTGCTTATACGATTTTCTATTCCTAGTCAACAATATGGAGGGTCAAACATACACGGGTTTTTTTCAAAAATAATTGGTTATAACAAATAAATAACAAATAAATAATTAATTAATTTAATATAAGTTTTTGTATCTATTTATATTAATATGTCTAATATAGCAAATTTATTTTCAAATTTCACTGATTTAGTAAAACCTAAATCTGTAACAGATAGCGCTAGTGAATATAAAAAACCTGTTTCAAATCCAATTAGTCTATCTTTAAATCAAGGCAATAAATTTAATAAATACCAAAAACAAATCAAAGATAAGGTTAAAAATAACGTTAAAATTGTAAGTGGTATAGAAGGATTTCAATCAAATACCGATAATCAAAATGAAAATGTAGCAGATAACATAAAATTTAATAATTTACAAGATAACAAATTAACAAATAAAACGGTTGATCTACTTCAAAAAAACAATTTATCTCAAAATAGAGAGCAAACAATAGCAAATTTACGAGCAAACTACGCTTCTACGCTTACACAATATGAAAAATTATTGTCAACTATTAGTAGTGGAAGAACCAATTATATTAATCGTGTAAGTCCTAATAATCCTTATTTAGGAAAAGTTATTCAATTACAAGATGGCGCTTTATTTTATGTTACAAATCAAGGTGTCGCAAAACAAATCCCTAATATGGAAATTTATAACGCAGTATCCGGACAAAATGGGTTTCCACCTCAAGGGCAGATTACACAAGTTTCAATATCTTGGTCTAATAGTTATTCTACTCAAGGCGCTACATTACCAACAACACCACCATTAATTATAGGTACTCCTATACAAACAGGTCAAAGTGTTGGAAATGAAGGTTCTAATGTATATGTGAATACAATGATTAGTAATCCTAGTACTAAATATACTGGTTGCTACGCGGATAATACTTCATCACCATTAATGACTTTTATTGGTGGATCACCACCACCTCCTAACACCGCTACTATAGTAAATGGAAATTTCAATGAACCACAAATTGCGCAAAATACTTATAATGGTTATTGGGGAACAAATACCGCGGTTCCAGGATGGTATTTTAACGCTATGTTGGTAAATTCTTACGCAAATTCTTCTTATCCAATTCCGTATCCAAATGGTAACCAATGTGTATCAATTTATTATAATCAATATATTTACCAAGTACTTAATTTATCAACCGGATCCTATACACTATCTTTTTACCTTTGCGGCAGTAATATTGGTAACGCTGGTAATCCAATTAATCTTACAATAGCGAGCACTGGTTCACCAGGTCAAGCAACCCAAACATTTTCTTTTACTCCACCAGTAGATACATGGACTCAATATACCCAAGAATTTAATATTACAGTATCAGGACCATTCCAAATCACTTTTGCAGGCACTACAAGCGGATTATATAGCGCTTTAACTAGTGTTTCATTGTCGTCTAGTGAAAATACAACTGCTGGAACTTATACATATAGTATGTGTGAACAAGCGGCGATAAACGAAGGATACAAGTTTTTTGCTTTACAAAATGTGGATCAATCTACATCACAGGGTTATTGTGCGGTTTCAAATGATGGTATTGCTTCTACACAAAAAGGTTCAGCGTATGTAGCATCCTCAAAAATCTCATTATGGAGTTCAAATACAAGTGGTCAACCAGGTTCATACGCTAGTTTTAATAATGGTTCAATTAGTATTATTGACTCAAGTGGTACTTCCATATTTTCAACTCCAAATAATAGTGCCCAACCAAGTAATTATATTGGTTGTTATGCGGATCAATCTACTAGAGCAATGAGTAATACAATTTCCAGTTCAGGTGAATTGTTACCTGCTACAGGACCATATTCATGGAGTTTTGGAGTTCAACAATGTCAACAAGCTGCGCAACAAAATAACATGTCTTATTTTGGATTACAAGATTCAAATATTGAAGGGCAGGCGGTATGTTTTACAAGTAATGATTTACAACAAACACAACAATATGGTGTTGCTAGTAACTGTACACAGTTTTCTGATGGCACATGGCAGGGAGGAGGATGGTCTAACGCTGTATACAGTACATCAACTCCAAATAGCAACTTTTATTTGATTTTACAATCCAATGGAAATATGTCTATTAATTCTGGTTCCTCCCCAACAGATAACCAAGGATTGATATGGAGTGCGGGAACTAATGGCAAACAACAACAAGGTAATCCTTTAATGGTTGCTTCTAGTAATAAATTTGGACAAAATTGGATGCCAAATGGTTCTATATTATACCCAGGTGAATATTTGAGTTCTACAAATGGTAATCTTGTTTTAATGATGCAAGCAGATGGAAATCTTGTTTTATATACTTATCAATTAGCGAGCAATTGTCAAAAAATGGCGGACGGAAATATGGGAGGAGGTGCTGGCGCCAATGCTTTATATACATTAAGTCAAGTTGGTGTTCCTACAAATATGGCGCAACTTGCGTATATTGATCAAAATTCTGAGTTACATTCTTATCCATCCACAAATGCGGCGTACACAAATACATATACGACGTTAACAGGAACAGATAGCACAGGAAATGATATTTCAGGCGCTGCTTATGGAAACGCAACAGTTGAACAATGCCAAACTACTTGTAATGATAATAGCGAATGTGCTGGGTTTTCATTTACTAATAATATGTGTTATCCAAAGACTTCTAGCATGTATCCTACAGGCGAAATACAAACCAATCCAAATGTTAATTTATATATTAGAAATAAAATACCACAGACTCCTCCAGTGGGTGTTACTACAAATACTAATAATATAGATACAGTCTTATATCAAAATTATATTAATGGCGGAGAAATCGGTGAGTCATATGGTATTGCAAACGCTACATCTGTTCAAAAACAACAATTACAACAATTACAAACTAAGATGAATTTATTGTCAAACCAAATAACCAATTTAACAAATCAATTTGAAAACGGTAGTCAACAACTAGAACAACAATCACAAACTAATACTCAAAGTTTGAATAAATATATTAAAGATATTAAAAGAACAAATAAAAAAATTATAAAATTCGATACAAATGTAGATAATATTTTACAAGACAGTGATATTGTTGTTTTACAACAAAATTATGATTATTTATTTTGGTCTATAATAGCTGTAACTACTGTAATAATTTCTATGAATATTATTAAAAAATAATTCAAAAATATTATATAATTATCTTCTTATAATTTATATAATGTCTGAAAATAATAGCGCTCAACAAAATAATGAACAATTGCTCGATGATATTCAATCATTACAAACAATTGAACAACAATTATTTAGCAGTTTAGAGAATAATCCTAGTTTAACAACAGAACAACAACAAAAAATTGTTGAAAAAATGAACCAACTTTCAAATATGCGCATTAATTTATATCAAACTTTAAGCGGTGTCAATAATTATTATCAAAATGCGTTGACTACAACAAGTGGTACATTAAAAGATCAAACTGCTGCTATTTATATTGTGGAAAGCGAATTGAATAAGTCAAAACAAAAATTGGAATTGTTGAACGCTGAAAAGAATAATAAGATTCGTTTAGTCGAAATAAACAATTATTATGGTGATAAATATGCCGAACATGGTAATTTAATGAAAATAATAATTTTCACATTGGTTCCAATAATTATTTTAGCGTTATTAAATAATCATGGTATACTACCAAGTTCAATTTATTATGGTTTAACAATGATTATCGCTGCAATTGGCGGTTATTTCTTTTGGTTGCGTTTTGGTTCTATCATTAGTCGCGATAATATGAATTATCAAACTTATGATTGGTATTTTGATCCTGCCAGTGCGCCCGGTCCTGTCTCTAACAGCGCTTCAGGCGAAGATCCTTGGAATACTGGTTATGGAACTTGTATTGGTGACGGGTGTTGTTCCACTGGTCTAACTTATGATGTTTCATTAAACCAATGTGTTATGCCTACTATTTCTAGTTCTATTACTACAGCAACAGCAACGACACCTACTACTGCGACACCTACTACTACAGAAGGGTTTACTGAAAGTATGGTTGAATCTGTTCTTACCAAGAAAGATCCTAATAAAAAATATAAAAATGACGTCGCATTAAACAGCGAGACATTTATTAAACCAAGTACATCAAATAGTTTTATTTATAAAAATTAATAATTATATAATTATTGTATGAAATTCTTATAATTATATAATATAGTATGAGTTGTCAACAAAACTATAATAATTTATTACAACAAAATCAAAAATTAACTAATCAAATCAATCAGATTAAACAAAATAGTAATAATTTAGATAAGTTTAATTCTATGATTGATCAAGCAACACAAGCAATTTCTTGTGGGCCTGATTGTCAGAATCAACAAAAAAGCGAACAACTTAAACAACAATATTTGAATGCAAAAACTAATTTAGCAACAGCGCCAAATAATGTATATGTTTCTAGAAAAAATTATATTGTCTATGAACAAGGACAACCAGCGTACGACCAATTAATAATTTCTGAATTAACAAAGAAGGCTGAAACATTATCATCATACTATCAAACAAATTTTGATACCGAATCTAAAAATATAAATTTTAATATAGATACTTATTCGGGTTTACTCATTAATATAGTAAATGTTTTTGATTTATATTTAAAATATAAAAAGGAGAATATTGAATTGCGAAAACAATTAAAAGAAGAAACAAATGATATTTTAACCAATGACAGAAAAACTTATTACCAAGATCAAGGTATTGATAATTTAAAGTTCTTTTATCATTATTTCCTTTTGTTAATATATATTATTGTTGTATTATGCTATGTAGTATATAATTTTATGTATACAACACAATTAAGTATTTTAGTAAGAATTATTATTTTTATTATAATGGTTTTACTGCCATTTTTTTCAACATGGATATTAGAAAAAATAGTATCGTTTATTTATGATGTTTATAATTGGTTACCCAAAAATGCTCATAAACAAATACAAAATGGTAAATAAAAATGGTAAATAAAAATGGTAAATAAAAATGGTAAATAAAATGGTAAATAAAAAATAAATAATATTTTATTTTATGAAAATATTATTTTATTAATATATTTTTAATTTTCTACTTCTTCCATATCATCAGTTGTAGGATATAATATTTTTACACATGTCCAACAATTCGATTTATATAATCCCGGAAATTTCTTATCCATATAGTCATATAATTCCTGACCCTTTGGCATCTTTTTATTAACTCCTTGCTCTTGTTGAAACCAAAATTTAAACTGATTTGTTAATTCAGTCTTCTTAATCTTATCCTTTGGATTACCAGTTTTCTCGACAAATTCAGCAACAAACTTCGAAATATGATCTTGGCATTTTCTATATTTATTAGAAGAATTCATTACGTATTCCGAGTCAGCAACAATACCTTCTGTTTCGAAAGCGCGCTTTACTAACATACTCGCAAATATCGGCGCTAAAGACGGCAACTTATCTTTTAATGATTTATCCTTTGTATAAACATACGGTGTTTCGTCTGTATGCTGCTCACCCTCATCAATAAACTTGGATAAGAAATCTACTTTTCGAATACGTCTCCAAGTTCCATCATCATTACTTTCAATATCAAACAAATTATTTGTACAAACTACTAAATTGAATTGTGGTTCGAATATTTCTGATTCGGAATACAAACCACGCGCTTGAATTGGATCACCACCGGTTAATTCTTTCATAATACCTTCATTCAATTTTACACTTTTTGACGGTTCTTGCATAACCGCATATCTTACACCTTTTAATTTCAAAACCTCATCTGATGTTCCTCCAATTAAACCGCGTTTTTCTGTTACAAGTGTAATCGGAACAGTTCCTTTATATTCACCTAGTGTAACTGACATTAAATCAGCAATAATTGATTTACCATTACTACCACTACCGTGATAAACATTAAATGTTTGATTCTTATTTGAACCTATTAAACAAGACGCTAAATGGTCCCACATATATGTTAGCAAACTCGGTATTGGGAACAATTTTTCCATAAATTCTAATATAGCATTGGATGTTTCTTTTATTTCCGGATTTTCTAAATCATAATGTACATAATTTATACGTGTAGTTTTAGTAATATAATCTTCCGGATAACCTTCTCTAAAAATCTTATTATTGAAATCTATTACACCATTATTAAAACATAACAAGTGCTTATTTGTATCCATACTTCTCACAAATTCACCATCATAAAACAACTCCATCGCCTCCCTCATTATATTATTTTTATCATTTGTCTTTTTTAATCGCAATTTTACCTCACCAATAAGTTTAATTCTTTTTTGAATAAACATTGCTCTGTCATCGCTTGGTTCATAGTGATGATATTCATCAGATAACCTGTTAATTTTATTTGAATATAAATCATACATATATTTAGATATTGCTTCACGAAGACTTAAACCTTTATCCATTACCCATCTATGATTTTTAAATGTATACCAAATTCCTTTCTTATCATAACTGATACAAACATACTTGTCCTTATACATTTGTTTTAAAACCTGCGCTAAATCATACTCTGTTTGCGTATTTAATGATTCTTCAATATAGAAATCAATTGATGTATTTTTCACCTTCTCGTAACCTTCAAAATTATCTTGCTTAACCCAATACATTATCGAGCGTTTTGTAATACTATCTTTCGATTTATTAAAATATTTCTTCCACTGATGATATAAATCTGGTATTGTGCTGTAATCAAAATCGGATGCTTTGCTTCGAAGTTGCACCCATGATAAGAATAATCGTTCGTCTGTATTCTTTAAAGCAAACGCAACTTGTCTATTCAAAGTATGAGATCCAGGTTCATAATATTTTTCTGGTAATTGTTGAGCGTAATAATGAGTTTCACGAATTTCATATTCTGTTGGTTTAAATTGCTTCAACATTATTTCTACTGCTTTATCCAATGTTTGTTTGTCTTTTATATCATGTAAACTAATCGATTCATTTTCAGAATCTTCTTCATCATCTTCAACAAGCAAATTCATCTTTGTTCTACTAGTCATTTTTTTTATTTTATTTCCTTTGTTTTCTGATTTACTCTTGTAACTATCTAAAATTTTTGGATTCATTGTAAAACTTGGACAATTATCGTTTTGCACTGATAATTTAATAAAATTATTTTTCAAATCAAAATCACTTGCTTTCATTTCTGTCATTGTAAATTCACCATCTGATTTATCATAACCTATTATAAAATGTTGTGTCAATTCATACGCTTCATTGTTTGGTTTTCTTGAACCAAATAACTGCCAATTTGTCGTTCCCTTACTTATACCTTCGTCTAATACAGAATCCCATGTATTAATTAATGGTAGATCCCAAATTTCAGGCAATTTAATAATTATTTTATCACGAATCATGGTCTGAATTATATTGTCAATTTGAATTCCGATAATCATATGTATACCATCTTTTGTTACAGAACCATCCGCTAACCTATTTACGGTTGGTTTTTCAAATATAAATATATCAAATGGTTTATTTTCCTCAAAAACAAAATATTCCTTAATTTCTTCCAAATATAAAAGTACCATATCTTGAATATGTTCTTTTGAATGTTGCCTTGTTTCCACATCATGACTATATCTGAAATCAAAATCAACTGCCATTGGACCATTCTCTATTTGTTTTTCTGTTAAATATTCCTTATTATTTTTAACAAAAACGTGATCATAATATAAACTATGAAACAATTGTAAATCTTCCTTTGGAATTACATAAGCGCCACCATAAATGTTTAATTCTTTATCACCGATCCTTGTATGGGTAAACGGCGCGCCTAGATTTGCCTTGGCACTATGCTTTACTAGAAATTCTTTTAAATCTTTAAATTGTGACGATGTAATCATTGTATTGTTCATTGTTGTTATAATATATCAAGATTTTTCTATTTCATTTTTTTTATAATTTAATAAATTTTTTGAAAATATTTTATAAATTATTTTTTAAACCATTTTAAGATTTAAATATTTATAAAACATATATAAAAATATTGCTTGTAATATATATACTAATAAAATATGAACATTGTTATATCCAAAGAAACAATTACGCGTTTATTAAAAGATGTTAAGCATATATTTAAAAATCCTTTAATAGACAATGGTATTTATTATATACATGATGATACTGATATGATGAAAGGATATGCGTTAATTATCGGTCCTTCTGATACACCTTATTTCGGCGGAAACTATTTTTTTGAAATTACATATCCTACTGATTATCCTCACAGTCCTCCAAAAGTAAAATACTGTACAAATGGAAATGATATCCGATTTAATCCAAATTTATATAAATGTGGCAAGGTTTGCGTATCTTTATTAAATACCTGGAGAGGTGATCAATGGACATCTTGTCAAAGTATTTCAACCGTTTTATTGACACTCTGTACTTTACTTTGTAATAATCCATTATTAAATGAACCTGGTGTAAAAATATCTCATAATGATAATAAACCGTATAATGAGATTATTCAATTTGCGAATTTAGATATTGCTATTTGTGATATTATTACAAAAAAATCAGGAGTATATTTACCATTTTTTGAACATTTTTATCCATTTGTCAAAGAAAACTTTAATAAAAATTACGATAAACTACTTGAATTTACTGAAAATAAATATTCAACCGAATATCCTCAACCTGTTTGTTTAAGAACTGGATATTATTCAATGTCTGTTAATATAAATTATAAAGAAATTATAAATAGATTAAAAGAGGCGAAAATATTTGCTGATAATTTATAAAAATAGAAATAAAAATTTATTATTATAAAAGAAAATTGAAATAAATAAATAATTGTAAATGTATATTATATAACTACAATGCATTTCTGTTCTAACTGTTCCAATATGTATTATATTCGCATTAATAGCGATGATCCGAATAGTCTCGTTTATTATTGTCGACAATGCGGAAATGAAGATAAATTTATTGCCGTAGATAATGTGTGTGTGTCGAAAATACAAATAAAAAAGAGTGAGCAATCCTTTAACCATATTATAAATAAGTATACAAAACTAGATCCTACTTTACCAAGAGTTAATAATATTTTATGTCCAAACCCGGATTGCGCCACAAATACAAAAAATGACCCTAAGGAAATTATTTATATAAGATATGATGATACCAATATGAAATATATTTACTTGTGTTCTACTTGCGATACCGTTTGGAATACAAATGACAAATCATAAATTGTTTAGTGGTTTTATTTGTTTAATTTAATTATAAAATATATATTTATTTTTTTTATAAAAGAAAATTGAAATAATTTATTTAAAAATATCTTTAGTTATTATAGTAAAATGAGTGACGACGAATATTATTCTCAAAATGACGATTCTGAATCTGATTCTGATTCTGAACCTGTTAAAAAATCTAATTTATTAAAACCAAAAATGGGTAATAGCAGTTTAAAAATAAGTGGTCCAAATGTGGATGATGATTCTGAAAGTGAAGAGGATAATGCAAGTATAAATGAAGATGATGATTTAAACCAAGTTGGAGGTATTGGAGACGATGATCAAGAAGAAATTATGTCTAATGTGTCTTCTGATGATGAACCAGAAGAGGATGATGAAGAGGAAGATGAAGACCTCGGTGAAGAAATAGGTGAAGAAAATGTAAATAAAAAAAATATAAAGGCAAAAACAAAAAAACCTGTTCAAATTGATTTACCATCTGATGACGAAGATGAAGATTACGATGATTCATATTTACAAAAATTTGACTCGGAAGTGACAAAAAATTATATCAATGAATTTCATCCGGAATGTTTAATTCAAAACTACGATGAAATTTCAAAACTCACAAATGTTATTAGAGATACAAATAATATTATCATTGATCCTCTACATAAAACAATACCGTTTTTAACAAAATATGAAAAGGCGCGCGTGCTCGGACAAAGAGCAAAACAAATTGAAGTTGGCGCTAAACCATTTATTAATGTGCCTGAAAACGTGATAGATAGTTATGTTATTGCTGAACTTGAATTACAGCAAAAGCGTATTCCCTTTATTATTCGAAGACCAATTCCTGACGGAGGTTTTGAGTATTGGAATATACGCGATTTAGAGGTGATTGGATTTTAATATTTGTAATTTATTTAAAGATAATACTATTATTATATTTAAATGTATCGTGATTCTAATACAATTTTAGAATATCTTTGGCTTGATGGAAGTAGTAATAGAAGAAGTAAAACAAAAATAATAAATTATAATATTCGCAATTTAGATGATATTCCAATTTGGAATTGCGATGGAAGTTCTACTGGTCAAGCAGACTCAAATGGTAATACAGAGGTAATTTTAATGCCTTGTAATTTTTTTATTAATCCACTTGTAAACGTCAACTCTGCGGGTTGCGATAGTTATATTGTATTGTGTGAAACTTTTGATATTAATATGATACCTTTACCTAGCAATCATAGACGCAATGCTGTTAAAACTTTTAATAAAGGATTAGATGAAGAACCTTGGTTTGGTATTGAACAAGAATATATTATGATTCATAAAAATCCTGATACTAATAATACAATTGTAGAAGGCAGACATTATTGTGGTACACAATTAAATAGTATAGAAAGAAAAATTGCCGAAGAACATATGCGCGCTTGTTTGTACGCCAAAATTAAATATGCTGGATTAAATTCTGAGGTTACACAGAGTCAATGGGAATACCAAGTTGGACCTTGTGAAGGTATTGAAGGCGGCGATCATTTAACTGTTGCGAATTTTTTACTAGAAAGAATTGCCGAAAAATATGATGTGGAAATTTGCTATCATCCTAAATTGTATCATGATAAAAATGGCACAGGTTGTCACACGAATTTTAGCACATTAAGAACACGTTCAGAGGACGGTATTACAGAAATTTATAGATGTATGGAAAAATTACAATATAAACACTGTGAGCATATTGCGGTTTATGGCAATGACAATGATAAAAGATTAACTGGAATACATGAGACGTCGAGTTATACCAATTTTTCTTATGGTGTTGGTACTCGTAATACATCGGTTAGAATCCCATCTCAAGTTGTAAAAGAAAGATGTGGGTATTTTGAGGATAGAAGACCTGCTGCTAATTGTGATCCTTATCAAGTAACATCCATTATTTTTCAGACATGTTGCCTAGAATAAATTTAATTCTTCTATTGAATTATATTTATTGTATGAAGCAGTATGTATATTAATTTATAATTATATAATTATCTTTATCAACTATAAATCGTTTGTCCCATCTAAATGCCGTCCGAATGCTCGTTTGGTCTTCGTCACAATATAACTTAACAATTATAGCATTTACCTCTCCAGTTCGTCGGTTTCCCCGTCTGAAGACATGTTCTACATCTAATATTCTATATTTTTTCCCATCTTTAATATATGTCCGATTTCTGCGGACACTTAAAGCACGTATAGTATTTTTTCTTCTACATTCATCGTAATGATTTCTATAGTATTCTAAACGATCAATTTCCATTTGACATATAAAACATTTTATTATTTTTTCGTCTTCTTCTTTTTGTTGTGCTTCTTCTATATTTTTATCATCAGTTTCTTTTTCCATTTTTATAAATATACTTAAAATTATTTATATTATTTATTATAATTTATATAATTATTACAGTGAAATTACTACATAATGTAAAGAAAAATCGGTTTTTCAATCCCAAAAAAGTTTACTACACATGTAGTATCGATGTTTTTGAAATTCCAAGATTATTTTGGAAAATCGATTTTTGGACATTTATTTTTGTCCATTTTTGAAAAATGAAAATACTTTTCGAAAATTAAAAATAGTGAAAATCTGAAAAAATGCTGAGACCATAAAAAAAATTAGCGTCTGGTCATTGAAAAAAGTTTTTCAAATTTGTGACGATAAATTTTTTTCTTGAAATATCTTATAAAATAAAAAGAGTTTAGGAACTTTTTTATGTAGTATTAATATACTACAAATGACTACATTTTTAGTTCCGAAAAGTTCGGATAATTTTGTTTGCGAAAAATGTAACTATGTTACGTGTAGAAAATCACAATACGAACGACATTTGTCCACATCTAAACATCAAAATACTACAAATACTACAATTTTAGTTCAAAAAAGTTCCGATAATTTTGTTTGTGAATGTGGAAAGGAATATAAACATCATTCTAGTTTATGGAATCATAAAAAAAAATGTCAAATAAATAATGTATTAACTACCGAAGAAATGTCTAATCAGATAACACCTGAATTAATTATGAGTGTTTTACATCAGAATAAAGAATTACAAACAATGTTAATAGAACAGAACAAAACAATTATTGAATTATCGAAAAATAATAGCATGACAAATTGTAACAATACTACAAATTCACATAATAAATCTTTCAACTTAAATTTCTTTTTAAATGAAACTTGTAAAGATGCTATGAATATTATGGATTTTGTTGATTCATTGAAATTACAATTGTCTGATTTAGAAGATATGGGACAATTAGGTTATGTAGATGGTATTTCAAAAATAATTGTAAATAATCTAAAATCACTTGATGAAACTAAAAGACCAGTTCATTGCACTGATACAAAGAGAGAAGTAATGTATGTAAAAGATGAAAATAAATGGGAAAAAGAAAATGAAAATAAACAAAAAATGAGAAAAGTGATTAAACATGTTGCACATAAAAACACCAAATTATTCAAGGACTTTAAAGAAAAATATCCTGGTTGCGAGAAAAGCGATTCAAAATATTCTAATAAATATGATAAACTTATTATTGAGGCTATGGGTGGTAAAGGTGATAATGACACTGAAAAGGAAGATAAAATTATAAAAAAAATTGCCCGAAATGTTTGTATAGATAAATATATTGAATAACTTTTAACATACAATTGATTTTGTGTCTTTTGTTATTACACACCCTGGAACATTAGTTTTACTAACATTTGTTATTTTTGTATATATAATATTTACTTTTTTCATAGTCTTCAATTTATTTGTATTATTTTTACAGAGTAAAGCACCTGTAGTAATAATATAACGCAATTCCTTTTTATCAATGTCTGACGGGACATTACAAACTACGTGGCACGATGATAATTCTGCTGCGTGAAACCATAAATCGTTTTCGAGACCCTTGTCAATTACTTCAAAATTCTCATTTTGGTTTTTTCCAATATAAAATGTTACTTCTCTCTTTAGCGCATTTATAAATATATTTTCAGTCTTCATTTTTACTTATTATATTACAATATGTGTAATATAATATAATCAATTTTAATTACAAATTATATATAAATATAAATATATATTTATAAATTATATATGCTTAACCAAATATTGGATACAATTTATAATTATTTCTTAGAAATATACAATTCATTTATACAAAAAAATGACAAAAAACAAATTCATAAATATGATGATTGTGGTGAAGAAGAATATCTTTATTTAAATCAAGAAGAACATTTAATATATTCGGATAAATCAACTAATAGTGATAAAGATTTGTAAAATGGTTTAAAATGAAATATATAAATTATTATATAAATCTATGAAAGTAGCGCTATGTTTTATTATTAGTTATGAACATATTTTAAATAAAGAAGAAATATGGAAAAAATGGATTGAACCTAATAAAGATATTATTAATGTTTATTTTTATTATAAAGACATTAATAAAATCAAATCACCATGGATTATGAATCACACGATACCACCAGATTATATACATGAAACCAGTTATTTTTATGTTATTCCCGCGTACTTATCTATATTAAGTTTCGCTTTAAACCACGACGTAGAGAACCAATGGTTTTGCTTATTGACAGATTCTTGTTGTCCAATTGTCTCTCCACGTCGGTTCAGATATTTGTTTTTTAATTATTATAATAAAACACTACTAAGTTGGAAAAGAGCGTGGTGGAATGTTAGTTACCATAAAAGAGCAAATTTACGATATCTTCCAACAGAACTCCATTTAGGAAATGATCCTTGGTTTGTTATGAAGAGAGAAAATGTATTACAAACAATGCATTTTGTTAAAACTCAACAACCCATTGTAAAAACTATTTGTGAAGGTGGTCTCGCCAACGAAAGTCTATTTGGTATTATAATGTGCGCCTGCAAACAATTGGAACCAAATGGATCCGTCATTTCAGCAGTAACTCATTTGACCGATTGGAATCGTATGTCATCATTTACGAGTCCACATATGTTTAAAGATGCAAACAGCGCGGATATTAAATTTATCGATACTGAATTGGATAAAAATAAGTATGCTTTGTTTATTAGAAAAATGGCGCCGGAATTTCCTGACGAAATATTGATGAATTATATTTATCAAAAAAATAAAGCGCGAGATGATAAATTGGTAATCATAATGCCACCATTGTTTATGTATTTAAAAATAAAAAAATATTTGTATTATTTTACTTTGTATGGACTACCATTATTCCTTTTTTATATCGCTTTTTTTCATCTGATATAATAATCCCGCTACATCAATTTTCAATAATTTCTCTTTTTCCTCTTCTGTGTCGTAGTTCTCATTAATAGAACCATGATATTCTTCTTGTAAATTTTCTAGTAATTCGGGCATAGAATCAAGAAATATATCCTTGTAAAAATCTAGTATCATTTCATAACATTTTAGTTCTGTTGTAGGTATTTTGTATTCCATATTAGGATCTTGATAATTTTTGGTTTTAAGTAAATCCAATAAGATTATTAGCGTCCATGTTTGACAAAATACATCGTTTGTAGTTGATTGTGCTGGTCTTGAAAGAGGAATAAATTTGAAATCATAACCCTTTGATTCCAAAAATGGTTTGATTACTTCGTGAGTAATTTCGGCGTAGTAAATTCCTATAAAATTCTCTTCATCTTTGTCATATGCTGGGTCAATTGCATACGCTTTTTTATTGTCATTATCTACAATAAATGTTTGATAATGTGTTTCATTGTCTTCGTTATTTTGTTGCACATTTGTGGCGGTAAATACAACATTATCGTTTTTTAAATTTATGATATATTCCAAATAGGTCTCGATTTCTTTAAATTTATCTTGCCGTGTTTTTCTTTTTTTAACAAAAGGGTTAAATGTCCTGATATCCTTTTTCAACTTATGTTTTAAATGTGGGAATTTCTCGACAATTATGTAGCGGCGTATACTTTCATCACCCAACAATATTTTGATTGAATGAAGAAGCCAACTAATCGATAATTCCTTGAGTGACATTTTAATATTTAAGTTATTTATTTTTATATTATTTTAAAATTGTATAAAAATAATTTCATTTTTATTTTATTTGTATTTAAATAGATTTTGATAATTTATATAAAATGGAGACTACTACTACAAAATGTGTATATTGTAAATCAGATATCCTTTTAGAAGATGCTATGCTTTTACACTGGTGTAATATAGAAGATATAAGTGAAACAGAAGAAGATAAAAAAGAACCACAACCTTTATTATGTAAAAATTGTACTTTCATATGTGACAATTGTAAAGTCGGTGGATGTAACAAATGTATAAAAACTTTGTGTTCTACTTGTAATGTTAGCATGTGTAGCGAATGTAAAAATAATGGTAATGTTATGTGCGGATGTTATGGAAAATGTTACACTTGTGGAAAAGATATAAATCGCGCTATTTCAGGGTCTTCTTATTGTGAATGTGGAATATGGAATTGTTCTGATTGTAGGAAAAGCGACAAAAATCCTTGTAATGAATGTGGAACACCAATTAAAGAACCAGAAAAAGTAGAAGAAAAAGTAGAAGAAGTAAAAACTACATTTAATTGTGAATCTTGTAAAACCACACATCCTTTAGAAAAAGCAATTCGTTGTGAATTGTGTAACATAAATGATGAAGAAGATGATGATGATGATGATAATGGTGATGATGATAATAAAGATGATGAAGATGAAGATGAAGATGAAGATAAAGATAAAGTAAGTGTAGATAGTTGGGATGGAAAAATAAAACATTTATTCTGTAAAAAATGTACTCTTAAATGTGACGCTTGTGGAGAGAGAGGATGTAAAGAATGTGTTGAGTTTGTATGTTGTGATTGCGATTACAATATGTGTTATGAATGTAGAAATAATGAAGTAGATTGTGGTTGCTATGGACACTGTTATAGTTGCGGAACAGATGTTGATCGCGGTTCAGATGGTTGGCCTTGTGGCGAATGTGAAAAATGGTATTGTCGCGATTGTAGGCGATATGATAATCCTTGTAAAGAATGCGGACCTGAATCTGAGTCAGAATCTGATGAAGAGGAAGAGGAAAATTGATTTTCTTTGTTTATAATATAATAACAAATGAGTATTTTGAAAAGAGTACCAAAACATAAATTAAGTTGGGATGGAGTTGATGCGCGTCGTCAGTTTTTTATTGATAATGCTAATTCTGAAAAATACTATTATATGCCGGTTGGTGATAATCAAGGAGACCGGAATAGAAATACATTAGTCCCTTTAGGAACATTTTTGGGATTTTTCAGTTTTGATAGACACATACCTATTCTTGGTAATGAAATATCAAACCAAACTAATTATGGCATGCGTTTTTCGAATTTTCCATATAATGGAGAAGACAGAGGTGCAATTGGAATGGACACTAATCCATTAGTTTATACCGACGACCCACCAGCTGCTGGTAGTGTTCCCTTACATTATTATGATTATATTCAATTATCTAATCCACAACTATTTGATGAAAATGGAAGACCAAAACCAGAAGGTTTTAATGCTGGTTTACCAACTGCTTTCGGTGATGGAGTAACTGGATGGGGTACTCAGATGGTTATACCTCATGAAACCGAACAATTGCGAAATTCAAGACTTGGTGCCGCAAACTTTGTTGCTAAGAGAGGTGGAAAGAAAACACGAAAACGTAAAAATAGAAAATCAAAGAAGACGCAAAAATATAAAAAAAGACGGGGAAAAAGATAAATATAACCAAAGTTATTAATGTGTATATAAATTAACTATTAAACAACCAATACAAGTTACAACATTTTCAAAAATTTTGTATCAATTGTTTTAAATGAATTACGAATACTAATAAAATTGTTAATATTATTATCTAAGTATTGTTTTTGTTGTTTTAATAAATTTATTGAAGATAATAATCTAGAATGTCTTGAACTAAAATTAGGGTCTGTATGGTGCATCAAATTACTATTATAATTTGAAATTAATATATTAATTTTATTAATTTCATCATTTAAATTTTGCCGTATTTTGCTATTTATACTTTCAATAATTTGTATATATCCAATATAAGTATTAATAAACATCTTTATTTTTGATACAATATTATTATGAAAATCTATATATTCATCTCGTGTTTGTTTATTTGTTTCCTGTATTGGATTTTGTTTAAGTTTATAAATAGTATCAGATGTTGTTTTTAAAAAGTTTATTGTTGTTATTTTACACAATTCATTATATTGACTTGTTGTATATTCATTACCATATAATATTTTAATTTCTGTAAAAACAGTATCATTTATAGTAAATTGCGATAATGTTTTTATAGAATTAATCACAATTACATGTAAATTATCTAAATAATTAATATTTTCTATATATAAAGAATTGTTAACTTGTTGGTTAAATTGACGGAGGATATTAATATTTGACATTGTTTTAAAAATAGTTTATATGCAATAATAATATTTTACACCAATAAAAACGTAAAAATATTCAATTTTATAATTAACTAAAAAAGACCCTTATATGAAATTATGAATGGAATATTTGAAAGACGAAATTAATAATCAAATCAAAAGGATAAATAAGAAAAAAATAAATAATTAATAAAGACAAAATATTTATTTTATATTTTTTATAATTAAATTAGCACTTCCAACGATTACCACAATTGCAACAGGAAACATACACACTCATCGGTTCGTCAGCACTTCTCGTCTGTAATTGATAGTAAGTACATTGATTTCCCTTACACTTGCGACAAGTAAATGTATCAGTAGCAGCAGCAATATTAGTTTCAAATTTGTTAGCATCTCGCTTTGACTTGGCATCAATAAGCGGCGCCCATTTATCAGGATTGAGTTCTTGATGAGTCATAAACGCAACAACATGAGGTTTAACTGCCCCAGATGTGATTTGCTCGATAATCGTATCATTTAAATTCGTATAAATTGTGCGCAATCGGTCAATATAAATTTGTACGAAATATTTATTATCCCATTTTTTAACAATTTTGCGCTGGTCTGCTTCCTTAAGAGCATAATTGAATATACCTTTTTCTAAATTGGAACTATTCTTTTCATTTTGTAATTTTTCGTCTATTTTTTTACGGATATTAGAGCGAAATAACTCAGGATTTTCGATTTTGCGAGATGACATATTTATTGATTTACATACTATAATTATATTTAAATCAATATCAATTTTATTTATTAACCACCTTTAAAAAGGTGGCGCCAAAAACTTCGAGAAAAAGATGTATCAAAGAATCAAAAGTAAAAAAATTGAAATATATTTAAAACAATTATATATAACATAAATATAACAATGAATGCTGTTTATGTTAAATATATTAAAATGTATGGGAACTTCTCACATATCCTCAATATTGAAATTGATGATTGTTTAAGTGCAGATGAAAAAAAACAAATTCTTTTGGATATATACGTTTTAATAAACGAAAAAGAGATTATAAAAAATGTTTCAAACACGAATACGTGTGTTAAATGGAGAACTATTGATTTATACCATTATTTTACGGTTGATAATCTCTTTCTTGCAGATAAATCAATTTACGAGCACACTAAATTATTATTAAATGACATCAAGAAAATTAAAAATAGTGATAAAATTAATATTATTCTTAATAAACCAATTACAAATTCCATCTGTATAATGTAAATTACATCCTTAATTTTCATTAAATAAATAAGGATGTAAACTTTTTTATATTTATTTGGTTCCACATTTTTTACAACTTTTAACACATTTCAAACACCGGTTTTATATTAAAACCCTGAAAGTTTTTTCCCTAATTCATTTAAAATAGGACTTTCAATAGGTGTTATTTCTGGAAGTATTCCACCATAAGTACGAGGATGTTTCGGGAATAATTTTATTTTACAAGGATAATGACTTGTTATGCGATTTTCATTAAACGCTTTTTGTTTCTTTTTTAAGTTTACTTTATTACATAAAGAACGAGGCATATAACATAAATATATAACTGTTCTAATATTTGGAATTATTCGTCTTTTATCTGCTTCAATGCCACAGTGTATAGTTCTACTATCCCAAAATACAAGAGAACCTTTCGGACATTTAATATTTTTTATACTACAACCTTTATCATTATAAAATATTTCTTGTTCTCTCGTTAATTTATACCAATCAGATTTATCTGTCATATTATATGCTTCTTTAAACTCACCGTGATATTTATTACTTCCTTCCATAAACGATAAAGTTGCGTCATACTCATTAATATCTAAACCAGTAATAAAACTTTGTATACATTTAAATTCATTTGTTGTATATGATTGATCAGTATGATACCACGTATTGCCTCTATTCCAACCTCTTTTTGTTATCTCCGGCGGTAAATTAAAACTTAACCCATCAAATGAAACTAATAAATCGTTTATATCACACTCCCAAAAATGCGCAAATATTTCAACAATTTTAATATTTTGTCTTACATCCCAACACGCTTGTGAATGTCCTATACCCCAATGTTGTATTAACATTGAGTGTAGTGGATATAATTTATATAATTCACGCCAAGAATTTTTATCATTTCTGTTTATCGGCATTTCCCATTTTTGTGTAATATACTCAAAGAAATCCCAAACTTTATTAACCATATTATTACATTCATTTTCATCTAATACACACGGAATAATAGCAACACCATAATTCTCTATAGTTTGCCTTAAAGTTTCCTTTGTACAAACATACTTTTCAAATTCATAATTATTTTGGGTATCCATTTTGTTTAAATTAATTATATAAATATGTGATAAATTTAAATCAATTTTTTTGGTCGTCATTTAAAATGTTAAAAGGTGGATTTTATCTTCTATATCTCCTTGATTTCTTAGACTTTTTAGATTTTTTGGATTTTCTGGTTCTACGACGTGTTTTTCGTCGTATTTTTCCTCCATTTATTCTTCTTCCTCGGTCATATATAATACCTTGAGCGTCAACTGTATATCGTCCTTCATTTCCAGGCTTCAAATTTGCGAGTAGTGCTTGTCTCTGAAGTTCTTGGATTCTCTGACGTTCTTGTCGTTGTTGTCGTTCTTGTTCTTCGAATTGTCGCTGTATATCAGCATCCAATCCAGTCCCATCGACTGGCGCTGCTGGGTCAATACCTAAACTTGTAAACATTTGTCGCTGTATTTCATTCTCTCTATTTTGTCTCTGTATTTCTGCTTGTCTCTGTATTTCTGCTTGTCTCTGTGCTTCTTCTTGTCGTCTTTTTTCATCTTCGTCATAGTCATCATCAGAATCAGATTTATTCATGTCGAACTGTATATCCGCCCAATCCGGTTTAGACATATGTATATAATTACTAAATATTATTTTATTTTTGCTACACGTTTCATTACTTCGTAAAAAATGTATTTGAATTTATTTTGCAACAGTGTCAGAATCATAGTCGTATGACTCCTCGCTTAATTCCGATCCAATATCTTCGATAACAACATCAGTATCCTTTTCGTCTTCCTCAGACACTGTCTCTTCAGATTCATCATCCTCGGTTTCAGAAGATGATGCACTCTCAGATTCATCCGCATCACTGCTATCGACAACAAATCCATCCTTTAAATAACCATTCTTTGTCTTCTTATTTTTAGGTACATTTTCCAACTCATCTGATTCATTATCATCGTCCGCTGCGGTTGCGCCAAGGTCTTCAAACCCACCAAACAACTTTTCATAGATTTTCTCCCACATAGGCAGCGACAAATTTGTATACAATTTAGATCCATCAGCATTTTTAATATGCGCTACAATAGCGCAGCAACCATAAAATAACTTGTTATCAATTGGCGGTGGGAAATCATATTTATTTTCAGAATTTGCGCGACCCTCATCTTTAGCGAAAACCTGAATACAATATTTCTTGCCATCATATTTAGCACTCCATTCGGTTTGTTTCAAAAAATCATCCGCCTTTTTAAAACCGCATTTCTTAAATAATTCCTCTTCTTTGAAATCCTTGATCGCTAACATTTTCAAGGTTCCTGTTCTTTCAACAAGTATAATATTTAAAGGTTGTGACATAATTATTTATAATTAATTGAATAGGTTTAAATAGTTTATAATTTATTATTTATAATGAAAATATACATTGACAATTATAGTATTGAAAATTTACCAAAGAAAATGAAATGTATAAACAAGTATTTAATAAATAAAACGAATATGGTAGAGGTTTATTCAGATGAAGGTATTTTTTTTATTGATCAACAAAACATATATAAGATTAATTATTTAGATAAACCAATAAAAAAAGGGAAATATATTAATGAAAATGGATCAGTCTTTGATATGATGATTGATACAACTGAAATAACAAAGACAATAGTGAATCAATTGCCGTCAGATAATATAATTATGAAAACCGAGACCCAAATTTATCAAATAAACGCCACTTCAAAAACAAAATTGGTAGTAAATTCAAGACTAAATAAAATTACAAATGAATATAAACCATACGATTTTTACTTTGATGTATCAAATGATATTGATATTAATAGTCCAATATTTAAAGAGGATATTAATGTGTTTTTATCTCACTTAAACTAATATCTTAATATTGTATGTTATCTTGGATTCTTCAAATTACGATTATTTCAATTGTTTTAATATTTTTGGTACATTATTTATTTAATTTTTTTAAATCTACATTAACGGTTCCAAAAATAAAAGATTTAGTAAATACTCCTGCGCAAAAGTATGAAAATATGTTTAGCGTCATTTCAAAAAGTAATTCTGATCCAATTTTAAGTGCAAATTTAAGCGAAGATATAAATAATATAGCGCCAGAATATACTTTAACAGATTTATTGCCAAAACAAGAAACTAAAACAGATATGAAAAATGAACTTAAAAATTTCTTAAAAAAACAAATGAATGCAACAAATGATACAAATAATATAAATAATACAACATCTATAAGTGCTTTAGATTCTATGATGTCAAATTCATATTCAGAATTTAATTAGATAAATAGTTTAAAGATTACAGTATAATATATTTATAGAATATGTTATCAAATAAAGATAAAGAAATAGTCTTAAATGATTTTCCAAATATTAAACTTTCTTATGAAAATATTACGCATAACAAAGTTTATAAATCCGATATAATATTGGCTATACCTGAGGGTCGAAAAAGTTTTGCTTGGTTTACTAATTATAATGATAAGAATGTATGTTTAATAATGGAACTCGGTGAAAATAAAAAAATTACAAATGTTAAAATAGTGAACGCTTGTTTTAATAGTGAATTAGCGTATGGCACTATATTTTACGGTACAACATTTTTTCACATGTATAATAAATTTTTTACAATTGAAGATATTTTTTACTATAAAGGAGACGATGTATCTAGATATAATTGGGGTAGAAAATTTGAGTTATTCAATACGATTTTAGGTAAGGATATAAAGCAAATATCATTGAATAATTCATTTATGGTTTTTGGATTGCCACTTTTAAGCAATAATTTAGACGATTTTTATAATAAAGTAGAGCAAATAAAATATAAAATTGGCGCGGTTCAATTCAGATTATTTGAAAGGTGTAATAATTTTTTATTTATGTCATTTACAAAGTTTATGGATCAAAAAATGTTGAAACCACGTTTAGATAATAATACAAATAACAATAATAATAAAATAGATATGAATAATAAAAAACCATGCGATAGAAGTGTTAACGATAGAAGTGTTAACGATAGAAGTGTTAACGATAGAAGTGTTAACGATAGAAGTGTTAACGATAGAAGTAAAAATATAAGAGAAGTAATTTTTAAAATAAAACCCGATATCCAAAATGACATTTATCAATTATATTGTTTAAATGATGATAATAAGGAGATTTATTATGATACCGCTTTTATACCCGATTTCAATACAAGTGTTATGATGAATAAACTATTCAGAAAAATCAAAGAAAACGACCGTTTGGATGCTCTCGAAGAGAGTGATGACGAAGAAGAATTTGAAAATGAAAACGAAGACCGATTTGTTTATCTTGACAAGACGTATAATATGGTTTGTTTATATAATCAAAAGTTTAAAAAGTGGTATCCAATTAGGAATGCTGATACAAACATGACAATAACCCAAATTTCAAAATTAAATCGTGGGCGTTAAAAGGTAATTATAATAAATATAAATAATAATATTTCTATATTTTATGAAGACGAAAAAAAATAAAAACTCTAGAAACAAAACATCAAAGATATATTCTATACCATCTTATGATAAAGATATAATTGGTGTTATTGACGTTAATGCTATTAGACATAATATAAATTATTTAAAAAAGAAGACAGGGACAGATTTAATGCCTGTTTTAAAAGCAGACGCGTATGGACATGGCGCTGTTGAAATGGCAAAAATACTGCGTAAACTTGGAATTAAATATATAGGTGTCGCTACTTTAGGAGAAGCGATAATGTTAAGGGATAGTGGTGATAAAGGCAGAATTCTAGCTTGGTTATATGATATAGACGGAGATGAACTAAAACAAGCGTTTAATATGGATATTGATATTGCGATATTTGATGAAAAAACAATACCAAAGTTTATAAGTCTAATACCAAAAAATAAAAAAATTAATGTCACAATGTTTGTAGATACAGGTATAAATCGAGCAGGAATTCCTTATGATAAAGCATATGACGCTTTTATTGAAGTAAGTAAATGCGATAAAATAAAAGTAGAAGGTATGATGTCACATTTAGTTTGTTCTGGAGTAAAAAATAGTCCCATTGTTAATGAACAATTGCGTAAATTTAGAGAATTAAGAAAAAGGTTATCCGAAATAAACATTGTGCCGCCTTTAGTTCATATAGCAAATACTGGAGGATGTTTAAATTACGATGTTTCTGATTTTACATTGGCTCGTCCAGGTTCAGGTATTTATGGTGTTGGCGGAGATGATGAATATAGTAAAACTTTACGTTTAGCGATGACTGTTAAATCATATATAATTCAATTAAAAGATATTAATAAAGGTGAAGGTATAGGTTACGATTGGAAATATATTACACCAAGAAAGATGAGAATTGCGATTTTACCAATAGGTTACGCTGATATATTACCTAGATCATCTTCTGGTAAATTGTATATTTATATTAACGGAACAAAAAGAAAGGTATTAGGAACAATTAGTATGGACCAAATTATGGTTGAAGCGAAAAATAATGATAAGATAAGCGACGATGCTATTATTTTTGGAAATGGTGTGAATTGTCCTCAAACTATATTTGATATTGCGGATGAATCTGATTTGCTTTCACTAGAAATTTTATGTCATACAGGGTATAGAATTAATAGATTATATATCAATAAATAATATTATTACTAATAAATAATAATATTATTAATAACAATTAACTTATATTAATAATTTGAATAAAATACCTTTTCTAGTGGTATATATATATATAACATGTCAGCCGGTTCAGCAGCGTCAAATTTAGGATATGGTAATGTAAACCCTTACAATAATAGTTCGTTTGTAAATGGGCATAGTTCAAACAACCCAGCAAATTTTAGTAGTAATGAAATTCCTGGACTTCCAGGTTTAGCGGGTGCGAAAAGTAATATAGATGCGGCAGCAGGAGTAGTACCAGGTATTTGTAATTTTAAGGGTGGTGCAAAAAGACTCAAAAATAAAATAAAAAATATCACTAAAAGATATAAGATGAAGGGCGTGAAAAAATGTCGTAGAACTATTAAAAGAAAACTTAGATCAAGACTTATGGGTAGTAAAAGTTTAGATAGAATGAGGACATTAAAAGGTGGGAAAAAAAGAAGAACACATCGTGTTATGAGGGGTGGATATGCCCAATATCAAAATAACCAACCTTTTAGTATGGGTTATTCTGTAGGAGGTGTTTTAGGCGCAAGTGAATCTGCGTTAGCAAATCCTCCTATAATTAAAGGATATAACAGTGCTATTGATAATTATAACCATTATACTAATACTGGTTTCCCTAGTAGAGGACATTAAATATTATTAATTTTATAATAAACAAATTTATAATAAACAATTTAATAATATTTATTTTTTAAATTTAAGTAAACATACACCAGGAGCGTATTTATCTTTTGGCGCTTCTTCTACTACTATTTCTTCATCATCTGAATCACCTGCAATACTTTTATCAGATGAACTATTGCTCTTAACCGATATATTTTTTTTATTATTTTTATCCTTTTTATTAACACAATCTTTAGATACGGGATTAAACACTAGTGTCCAACTGCTTGCGTTTGTATTCGGATTATATTGTGGAGACGTTGTATAAATTATTTTATAATTTTCTTTCTTATAAAATGTTTTTCTTTTACGCCATTGATTCTTAAATGTATCATGACTATCTATAATATCAACAACAATTGGACTGCTATGTTTCTCTCTAAGAATACGTCCAACACTTTGCTCTATATCCGTTTTAGGTGTTGCCATTATTAAAGTAGTAAGGGTTTTGATATCGAGCGCCTCTGCTGCCATGGCGTAAGTAGCGATGACAACCATTTTACTCTCAGTTTCTTTTAACGCTTGTTCTTTCATTCCACCAATATAATACCCAACAGTCGCAATATTTCGGTGTTTAATGGCGTCATGTATATATTTTAATATATTTTTATTATGTGCAAGAACCATTATTTGCTGTGATGGATTTTCCTGAAACATATCAGCGAGCACCTTTAAAATGAACTCACTTCTTCTATTATATTCACATAATTTGCTGATCATTGTACTATATGCAACATTACCCCTATAATCCAATTTCACCTCATTAAACTCATCATCATCAACTTTATATTCAATTGCTCGCACTGTTACTGCAAGTTGTTCATCCCTTTTACCTTTAAATATAACATCACCCAAGAACATTTTAAAAACATGTGTTGTGCCATCTTTACGATTCATAGTTGCCGAAAGTCCAAGCATAAATTTTGTTACTAGTTTAAAAAGCGAGTTTGAAAATACTTCGCTAGAAATATGATGAACCTCATCTATAATAGTAAAACCAAAACTGTCAAATACTGATGCCGGATATTCTTTCATTGATAAACTCTGTAGCATACCAATCACAATATCTTTATCATCAATATCAATAACAGGTCCTTGAATCTTCCCTATACGCGCCTTTGGTAAAAATTGCTGTATGCGTTCAATCCATTGGTTCATCAAGAATTCTTTATGTACAATTACGAGTGTTTTTTTCTTTAACATAGATAAAATATATAATGAACCTGAAGTTTTACCCCATGCACATGGGAGTTCTAGCAAACCACCACCATATTTAACATTAGTACAATGATCTATAAATTTGTTTACCACAGGTTCTTGATAATCGCGCAATATACCGGCAAAATTCAAATCAATATCATCTCCTTCGCTAATCTTGTATTCTTTTGGCGCTCCAAAATTTGCTACACCATAATAATGCGGCACATAAAATTTATTTGCTGATTCGCGATATGCCGGAAATGAAACTTGCATATTACCACCACCTGGCGCACCATGTGAAACAGGTTTAATTGTTAAATCATTACGAATTTGCTTTTGTTTTTCAATACTTATTTCATTTTTAGGTATAGTATACCCTTTTTGCCCAAGATATGTATTTATTTTAGTATTTTCCATTATAAACTATATTATTTAGAGCAAACTTTTTATGTAGTTTATAAAATAGTTTTAAGAATTTTGGTTTACATTTTCTTATTTACGATAAATAAAATCTATCAATATGATATATGGACAGTTTTTCTAGTTTATTTAAAAAAGAGCATATGGGTGAATTAACACTAGTTATATTATTTATTATTTATTTAATAATGGGATATAAAACACCTGAACCTATTGCTAGTGTAATTGACACTTTAGTCGGAAAAATAGTGATTATTCTTATTGTCATTTATATGTTTATGCATAATAACCCTATTTTAGCAGTTTTAGCGCTATTTGTTGCTTTTGATTTAATGCGCCGTTCATCAATGACAACAGGTATTGATGCTTTACAGAAATATGCTCCTACAGAAGAGAAAAAATCATCGCAATTTTCGGCGTTTAATCAATTTCCTTATACTTTAGAACAAGAAGTTGTGAAAAAAATGGCGCCGATTGTTCAAACAGGATCGACAATGACTAAACCATCTTATAAACCACTATTAGATAATCTTTATGACGCATCGCCTCTATAAAAAATAATTATTAATAAACAAATTTAATAATTATTTTTAGATCTAGTTTGTACTATCACTAGAAAAACTGCCTGTAGTTATGGCGGAAAAACTAGGTATCTTTACAGGAGTACCTGTTAAATATGAATATCCATAATAGACTCCTCCAAAAATAAGAAGAAATATTATAACCGAAAACAAAATCTGTAGAATTATTTTTACAGCATTTTCATTTTTACCCGAAAACAAGTCGTATGATGAACTATTTTTTGAATATTCTACAGGCACTTCATCTTTAGATGACCCTGTTGGTTTACATTGAATATAAATTCCATCACCGATATTACTTAAGTTTGGTCCATTTTTATTATAAAATAAATTGCCGCCAGGTGTAGGAAGAGGATATGGTTTTATTATTTGTGATAAACTAGATATGGTGCTGCTACTTAAAGCAATTGCATCTAAAATATCAAAAACAATATAATCTGTATTATCCTCACCAGTATAAGAGTAGAATGGTTTAACAGGAACAATTGTATTTAGCGTAAATCCGCTTATATTTATAGTTGTCGATTCTCCTGAAACAGGCGCATTATTAGAGACACTTTGAATCAGTTCTGTTACTAAATTAGATGCGGCATTTGAATCTGATGATTGATTAATAGGTACACAAACTGCTAATTGATTGCCGCCAAGAACTGGTGTATGTGTAATAATTAATTCAGCGCTTGCAGTAACGCCATTAAAAATATGTATTGATGGCGAAACCATCATCATCGTATTAACTGTATATTTTTGCTGATTGTATACAACCGGAGGTGTATTACTTTTGTCGAAACTAAATATAATTACAACTCCTTCATTATTTGCGGTTAGACTAGTTTCAGGATATTTAAAATTATAAGCGCATTTTAAATCACAATTAGAAGTAACATTCTGCCTTGATATATTTATAGATGCATTATTTGTTGTCATTAATATAACTATATAAATAAAAATATTAATTTATTTATATAGAAATGAATTTAACTAAAGGTAAAATATCTAAATTGTATAAAAAGAATAAACAAAGTGTTCGAAGAAGAAAAAATGGTAAAGGAAAAACCGGTAGAAATAGGACATTTAGAAAAACTAAAGGTCTTAATTTAGCAAATAAATCGTTGAAAAATTTTTATAAAAAGCGCGGTGGCGACACTAATGAAGTAAGTGCTCCTGATGCTAATCTTAATCAAGGTCCTCAAGAAAACCCTGTTGCTCCTATTGTTAATCAAGATATTGCTCCTCAAGAAAATGCTATTGCTCCTGCTGTTAATCAAGATATTGCTCCTCAAGAAAATGCTATTGCTCCTGCTGCTGCTGGTATTAATCCAGATGTTGTTGGTGCGATTCCTGAAGAAAATGCTATTGCTCCTGCAGTTAATCAAGATATTGCTCCTCAAGAAAACGCTATTGCTCCTGGAGTAAATCAAGATGTTGCTCCTCCTGCTCCTGAAGTAAATCAAGATGTTGCTCCTCCTGCTCCTGAAGTAAATCAAGATGTTGCTGGTCAAGAAAATGCTGTTGCTCCTCCTCCTGAAGTAAATCAAGATATTGCTCCTCCTGCTCCTGAAGTAAATCAAGATATTGCTGGTCAAGAAAACACTGTTCCTCCTGAAGTAAATCAAGATATTGTTCCTCAAGAAAACGCTATTGCTCCTGAAGTAAATCAAGATGTTGCTGGTGCGGTTCCTCCTGAAGTAAATCAAGATGTTGCTGGTGCGGTTCCTCAAGTAAATGAAGTAAATGAAGTAAATCCCGTTGCTCCTGCTGAGATTCCTCAAGAAAACGCTATTGCTCCTACTGATGGTATTAATCAAGATATTGCTCCTCAAGAAACCGCTATTACTCCTATTAATATTCCTCAAGAAAATGTTACTGCTCCTGCTGTAGATCCTAATATTATTAAATTAGGAAATGCGGTTAAAACAATTTTGGATTATACAAGTAGTGTAATTCAAAATCAAGGACAAAATAATACAGATGGTTTTCAAGCAGTAGCAAATAACGCTGCTGAATTGGCTACTACAGGAGGTAAATCAAATAAATTTAGATTAACACGTAACAAACAATCTAGAAGGTCAAACAATAAAACTAGAGGTAAAAAATAAACTAATAACTAAATTACAGGTAAATATCTGATTGTATCATTATCATACACAGTTACTCTATATGGTTCATTTAATCCTTCAATGTATACAGTATCGCCATTAAACAATCTATCACATCCATATTCATTTGTACAACTTTTGCCATTTCGAGAAACAGGTAATTTAACACTATTATTTTGGTCACTCATTGTATAATATTGCCATTTATCGCGATTAGTAAATACAGGTCTGCCCATTAAAGGCAAAATTGATCCTTTTGAATTAGTTGCTGTAAGTATTCCAAGTTGCCTATAACTTGTATTTTCAGGAACGGCACCAATATTAGTCTGAACATTTATAGGAACAAAATAACGTTCATCTCTTAGCGGTGGAGCGTAAGGATTTAATAATGGATCACTTGGTAAATTTGTATATGGCCAACTGGGTAAAAACCCTCCAAAAAATCCTCCTCCTACATTCTCTCTTTGTGTATCCTTTATAACTATTTTTTCAGAAGGTTGATTATTAACAACAATATTTTGACTATTCATATTTTTGTAAATCAAATAAACAACAATAATAATACAAATTATCATGAAAAACATAGAAAGATTTTCAATACATATTACTCCTGGCGGACATTTTTTCATATTATATTATTATAATATAAAATACTTTTTTTATAGATTATAGATTATAAAGTTTATTGTTTACTTGGGAGAGAACTGCTGAATTTTTTCGCCATTTCCATAATTCCTTGTAATCCTTGACCGTCACCATCACCCATTCCTTCTAACAAACCTTTTGCTTGATTCATCATGGGTTCCAATTGTTTAATCATAGGACCCATACCTTTCATAGACTCAGCCAATTGCATTTGCTGTTGCATTAATTTTTGTGTGTCATCTGTAAGTCTTTTAACTCCTTCACTACCTAAAATACTGTTTAATTGATCATACGCATCTTCAACAGTTGATGCGTAATCAATTTTACTTCCTCCTCTTTTGGCGCGTCCAACTTCAAACGCTTCATCTGTTTCATTATTAGCGTGATCATCTAATGGAGTCATAGGCAAATCTTGATTTGTTTTTTTAGCAGGTTTATCTGCTTTCTTATCCTTATCGTCCTTCTTTTTCTCATCCTTCTTTTTATCTTCCTTCTTTTTCTCCTCACCTTTATTTGTATCGCCCATATTTTGATTTCCTTCAATCATTTTTGACATTCCCATTGCAACAAAAAAGTTCACTAAAATCAATGGTATTCCTAAAACAATGATCATGTTTTTATTAAATTGTACTATCAATATTGCTAAAACAACAAAAAACAAAATAGCAGTTAAATTGTTGGATACAAGATATCCAATCATATTTAAAGCAGATAGAACACATACAATATTCAAAACCGTTTTATTTGTAAGTAAATTTTGTAAAACATGAGATAGTTTCATTTATATATATAATGTTTAAAAAAAATTGATTAATAAATTAATTTTATACAAAAATATATAATTAACAATGACACAAAATAACTTTGATAATAATAATAATTTTGATAATAATGACAATAATAATAACTATGAAGAAAACAACTATGAAAGTGATGATGATAGCGATTCAGATAGCGATTATGATAGTGATTATTATGAAGAACTAATTTATGATTATGATGAAAATAGCGCTACAAAATATAATATTGTTTTATGTGAATTATATAATGATAAATTACATGGAAAAACAAATAACAATGATGCATATACTCATTATTTATTGATTAACAGAATAAAAAAATTAGATATGAATTTTATAAATAGTTTTACAAAAACTATAAATAAGGATTATATAGAAAGACAAAATCAAATAATACCGCATAAATTTATAAAAAATTATAAAAATATTATAACAAGACCAAATTATATTAAACCGGAAATTGGTGAAATAATACATTTACCATGTGGACGCACAGTATGTATAATTAAAACATTATGGATAAAAATAATTCAACGCGCTTGGAAAAAGGTTTATAATATAAGAACGCAAATGTTTAAAATGCGATGCCAGATACAATCATTAAAATATAGAGAGATTACAGGTAAGTGGCCTGACAGTTGTCGATATATGCCAACCTTACACGGATTATTGTCACACTAGGTGGCAACCTTAAATAGAGAGTTATCATCACCATTAAAATAACCTAATTCATTTTCTTGATTCGTATCTAAATTATTCCAAATAATTTGTATTAACTCATTTGTAAAAGTAATTAACCTTTGTTGTTTAAAATTATATGTATCCGATTTCTTATAATTTTTTATTTTCACATACGCATCATTTTTTTTGACAAGTTCAAATTTTGTTTGTATATTATTTAGTGTAGTATCATAATTGTACAGCAGACTTTCGTAATTAATCAAAATATAGTTTTTTACTTTATGCGGCATTATATTCATTAAATAATGATTCTTTAATTTTCGCATTTCAAAAATATTCTTATATTTGTTACCGTTTAAATAATTTAGATCTTTTGGATTTATTATCTCTGTATTATTATTATTATTTGAAAAAATATTGAAATTTAACATCGATTTTTTATTTGGTTGCTCATCAAAAATAGAGTAGAATTCATTAAACAAAAAGTTTCGAAGTGGTTTATTTATGGATGGTATATGGTGTAATTCTTTTGAAAATGAGTTTAACCAATAAATCGGATTTCTTATTATACCTATAAAAATCGTAGCTTCATTTGCGCTTGCGTAGTTATTATTACAAAAGAAATGTTTATTACCATATTCGGTTGTATATGTAATATCAAAATTATGCGTTAACGCTTCTTCTAGAAAATTTGTTCCACTACATCGTTCTCCTAATATTACGAATTTTCTGTTTGACATTTAATATTATAAATATTATATTATTAAATAAGAGTTTTTACTTATAGTGTTTTTCTAGTTTTACTACCTCTCGCCTTATCTTTATACAAAGATGTGGTTTTAGATGTGGATTTAGATGTGGATTTAGATGAAGACGATTTAGGAGATGAAGACCTTGGCGAAGAACTAAAAGTGCGTCTTTGCGCGTTTTTATTATAAGTAAATCCACCTTTTTGTCTTCTTCTTCTCAAGCACCTTTTAGTTTTTCTTGATTTTTTACCACCAATAATCCTACCATTATTAAAATTAATACTATAATTTCTTAGAATTCCTGGAATAGATTGAGGTATTGTAGCAGTTCGTATATTGTTTAAAGCAAGTGCATATTTATTTCCTGGATTACCTGGCATTTGATTACTCTTTCTTGAAAGTTGATCTATAATTGATCCAAGAGTGAAATTTTGTCCGTTAACATTTATTTCAGTATCTAAAGGTATTCTATTTAAACCTCCAGGGTTTCTAGATGAAGATGCCGATGAAGAAGAAGATGCCGATGAAGAAGAAGATGATGATGAAGGTGCGTTACTATTTATCTCATCAATTATACTTGTAATTTGTTGTAATAATCCAGTTATTTGTCTTGGATCTACTGTACCTGCTGCGTTTAAAGCATCTATTTGAGATTTTATTTCCCTAATTTTTTGTGTTAATTGCATATGTTGTTGTTTTAATTCTTGGTTCTCACTTGTTAATCGTTCCATTAATGTTTGTTGTTCTGTAAGGCGTTGTTGTAAAACTGTAATTTGATGCTTTAATAGGTCTTCTTGACGTCTTAATTCGGCAATTAACTGTTTCATCTGACCATTTTCATCTACTAATTCACGCTGTTTTGCATCATAGGTATCCTTAAAACTTCGTTGTTGGTCTTGTGAACTAGCCGATTGTTGTCGTAACCTTTGTATTTCTGCTTGTGAACTAGCCAATTGTTGTTGTAAACTTTGTATTTGATCTTGTAAACCCACGCAAGCATTACCAGCGTCAGAAATTCCTCTCTCTTTATCTTGAATTCGTCTTTCTAAATCAGTAAGTTGTTGTTTTAACAAATTAAATTTTTCACGTACACCTACTAATTTCCTATTTATATCTTCAAGTTGGGGTAAAATTTGCCTAGAAAATACTGAATTTTCATTATTTTTTCTCTCGATATCATTTTTAATACTATCTAATTGACTCATATTTTGTTGAAATAATTGTCGAAAATTTGGTTCACCGCTCATTATATATATAAAATTATATTAAATTTACGTATATAATAAAATAATTAGTAAGCATTTTTTCCTATTTGTAAACTAATATCATCAACACCTCCAATAATTTCATCAATACCCTTTTTAATTGAGTTTATTTCAGTGAGTATTTTCTCTTGTTCGTTTTTGGCGTCATCAATATTATTTTTACTTAATTTGCCCGAATCAGTTAAATCTTTGATATAATTATTCAATAAATTCAACGCGCTCATTTGGTCCTGTTTTTGTTTAACAATATAACCGTAATATTTACTATAATCTTGTTTAACTTCACTTAAGAACTCATTTTGTTTTGTAATATTCTTGAATTTTTTCTGTTTATCTAATAACATTTTTCTTTTTGCATCAATAAGATTTTCAATTTGTAAAAGTTGGTTGTCTCTGTTCTCTAAATGTATATAATTTGTGGGCATTCTTAAACTATTCCACTATTTTATTATTATTTTTTAAACAATTTTATTAAAATAATTAAAAACAAATTTAAAATATTTGTAATATATTATTTAGGATGTCGAAAAATAATACTGAACCTTTGCTTGTCCCTGACGATAATAGATTTGTAATGTTTCCCATAAAGCATAATGACATATGGGAAATGTATAAGAAGCAAATAGATTGCTTTTGGCGCGCGGAAGAAATTGATTTGTCTAAAGATTCTACACATTGGGAGTCCTTAAATGCTGATGAGAAACATTTCATTTCAATGATTTTGGCATTTTTTGCTGCGAGCGATGGGATCGTCTTAGAATACCTAGCATCACGTTTTATGAGTGAAATTCAGGTCTCCGAAGCGAGAGCATTTTACGGTTTCCAAATTGCGATGGAAAATATTCATAGTGAGACCTATAGTCTTCTAATTGAGACGTACATTAAAGATAAGGAAGAAAAATCAAGATTATTTAACGCGATAGAGCATTTTCCGTGTATAAAAAAGAAGTCCGATTGGGCGCAAAAATGGATTCACGATAACCGCAGTAGTTTCGCAACCAGATTAGTCGCCTTTGCGTGTGTAGAGGGGATTTTCTTCAGTGGCGCGTTTTGTAGCATTTATTGGTTAAAAAAGCGCGGTCTAATGCCTGGACTCACATTCAGTAATGAATTGATTTCACGTGACGAAGCACTCCACTGCGAGTTTGCGATCCTTTTGTACAACAAATTGTTGAAAAAAATCGACAAGGCGCGTATTCATGAACTTATCAAGGAGGCGGTCGATATTGAAACTGAATTTATTTGTGAGGCGTTGCCATGTCGTTTAATTGGTATGAATTCTGAATTAATGACACAATATATCCAGTTTGTTGCGGACCGTTTATGCGTTCAATTGGGTTACAAGAAGATTTATAATGTGACTAATTGTTTCCCATGGATGGAAATGATTAGTCTAGAGAGTAAAACAAATTTTTTCGAGAAAAGATCTGACGCATATGCTTTAGCAAATAAAAAATCTGATAATGCTTTTGAATTTACTGATGATTTTTAGATAATTTTATTATTTTCTTTTATAGGTTTTTCTCCTTTTTTTACGCATTTGTTTCCTTGATTTTTTCTTACCGCCAAATTTTCTTTCACTTGAAAAGTTTAATTTAGATAATTTACTACCTCTATTTAATTGTGTTTTTTCTAAATTATCAAGGACACGATATGTATTAGGTATTTCTTGTATATAATTATGTAAATTATCTATTTTCCTTTCTATTTCTGGTATTTCTGCCATTAATGAGTCTAAATTATCTAACTCTAAATTTAACATACGCAATTGTTGACTTTTAACTAGATAATTATGCGAGTTATGATTTTTTATTTTTGATAGGTCTTCTTCTAACTTTTCTTTTTGAGTGTTATAAATTTGAGGCATTTCTAAGAGTTCTTTTCTCTGGTTAATCAAATTTTGCATTTCACTAATCTTTTTTTGTATTTCTATATTTGATTTAATTTGATACAAAGGTATATTTTCAATATTTTCTGCCATATAAAATATGGAAATATATAAATAAAAATTATAAATAATAAAAATGAATATAAAAATCATATTATTAATAAAATTATAATAAATAATATGAACGAGTCTTGGAAACCATTATTTGACAAATTTAAAACAATGTCTATTATAAATCTAGACGCATTATATTCTGACGAATCAACACCAGTATACCCAGAAAAAGAAAATATATTCAGAGTCTTTGAAATGGATGTAAAAGAGATAAAAGTAGTATTACTAGGTCAAGATCCATATCATGGACCAGGTCAAGCACACGGATTAAGTTTCTCAGTGCCAACTGATGTAAAAATTCCACCATCATTAAAGAATATCTATAAAGAACTTCAAAATGAGTTTCCAGAACGTAATTATAATTTTGTTTCAGGAAATTTAGAGCAATGGTTTTATAGAGAGAAAATATTCTTGTTGAACGCTTCATTAACCGTTGAAAAGGGTAAACCGGGTTGTCATATGAAGTTATGGGAAACATTTACAAATAGCGTAATTGAGTTTATAAGCGAACAAAATCCTAAGTGTGTATTTGTACTTCTTGGTAACTTTGCAAAGGCAAAAGAGTCTTATATTTTAAATAAAGAGAGAATAATTAATGGTGTTCACCCATCGCCATTATCAGCTCACAATGGATTCTTCAATTCGAATATATTTATTCAAGTTGAAACACTATTAAATGAGAAATTAGACTGGTCAAATTAGTATATTTTATTATAACCAACGTAATAATTAATTATCCAAATCATTTTTAATTTCAAAATTTGTATTTTTTAATATGGTAGTTAATTTATTACAATTTATTATCTCATCTGTATTATCGATAGAAATATTATATTTTTTACTTTGAATTAATCTATCAATCAAAAAAATATCAAATTGATTTTTTTTATAGTTTAAAATATAATTATATGGGTTTTTAATGGATTCTATTAATTCATTATTGTCATTTATTATTTTAAAATGTTCCTTGGGTTTACTTTTTTTATAATCTCTAATCCATAATACATATTTTTCTTGAATAATACTATCATAATAAATAAAATTATGACTTTTTTTACACATAAATTGAAGGAAAGATAATAATTTTTTGATATTATTATAACCATAAAACTTATAAATAAATTCATCATATTGATCTCTCATTTTCTCTATCCACTTATTTTTATCATTCAATATAGTAATATATTCATCTATTAAATCATTAATATTTTCATTATATAAAGCAGATTTAAAATTTTGCTTTACTATTTTACAATTTGTTATAATTAAATATCCTAATGATAATGATTCAAATATTCTATTTGATATATATTTATTATTATGTTCTCTTCCTTGTATTGGTAATAACGCTTTTATTCCAAATTTTTCATCTGTATACTCAAAATTATTTTTATAATCTTCATTTTTTAAGTAATAAAATTCTTCAAATACAATGTTTTTAAATTTTGAATTAACTGATATAATATATTCCTTTACTTCTTCACTTATTCCAAATATTCTTCCTTTTAACAGCAGGTTGAGTGTGGGTTTTTTAGAAAAAACATTAATTAATTCTAATATTATATCTATATTTAAATTCCATATACTTCCAAAATAGCAAAAATATTTTTTTTCTACATTTTTATGGTATGTTAATTCCAAATTATTATTAATATAATTAACATCCATATATTTTTTTTCTGAAAACCATGTCATACATATAGCTCTGTTTTCTTCTGAACTATTAAAATAGTCTAACTCATATAAACCTTTGCGACATGTAAGTATTATATATTGTTTATTATTAAAAATATCTTTGTTATCTATTAAAAAAGAATTCAGTTTATCATATGAAATATTACTATTATCAATTGAATCCAAATGTATTATATAGTACGCATTTTTTGGTAAATTATACTTTTCTAACGTGTGACACGGAGATATAAAAAATATGGAGTTTTCGAACTTTATATTAAAATTTATATTAATGGTTATATCATTCTTTATAATTTCTACATTATCTTCCCAATAAATTTTAATGTTAGGATAATAGTAACTAAAAAAATCATAGTACATTTTATGTATATATCTATGTGTATGATGAGAAAATTTATAACCTAATATAATAATATTTTCTATTTTTGTTTTTTTTAATTTAATGTAATTATTAATATTCCAATTCCAAGAACAATTTTTAACTAGAATATCACTTTGCGAGTCATCTGCTATAAATAGGTCATCCTTAACTACTAAAAAATTATATTTATTATACAAACCCATTAGCATAATATCAATGGGAGCAATTATATTTTTTTCAAAATTTATTATTTCTTGGAATATTGTATTTTTAATTAAAATAGCGTGGGTTGCCCAAGTCTGATAATTTGGTATATAAAAAAACTCATTAAAATCCTTAGTATTTATAAAGGTATTATCATTATGTATATCTTTAACAATATCATACTTATCAAAATAACCTTGTTTTTTACCTAAATAAATAAAATCCCAATTTATATTATTATTTTTAATTGATATATCGATATCTTCAAATTTTTTTATAAAATTATTTACAATAATAAAGTCATCTTCTAGAATTAGAATATTTTTATGATTATTTTTCAATGCGTCTTTTAATACTGTAATATGTGATAACATACAACCAAGAGCACCAATACTAAAATTATTTTTAATCATTATAGGTGACATATTTTTACATATTTTCTGATACATATATGTTAAATTATGCTGTTCTGATGGATAAATAGCATCTATAAATTTATAATTAGTTAAACCATTATTTAATAACTGAGTTTCACATAAATCTCTGTTAATATACTTTTCTTTTTTATTAATTATATAAATTTTATCAATCGAATTTAACATATATTTTAAATATAAAATATGTAAACATAAATATAAAAAAATAAATACGATTTAAAATATTTAAATTATTATTAGTAATAATTTAAAAGAGAATATATATAACTATATAATAGTATTATGATTAGTTGTTTTTTAATGGGTGGTTTAGGTAATCAATTATTTCAAATATTTACAACAATTTCTTTAGCGATGAAACACTGTACTGCATTTACATTTTTAAATTTAGAAATACTGGCAGATGGTTCGACTGCTACAACAATACGACACACATATTGGAAAACTATGTTATCAAGTTTGGGTCCGTTTTTAACAAATTCATATGGATATAATATTTTACAAAAAGAAAGATCATTTGAACATAATGAATTAATTATTACAGCAAATAATAATGATAAAGTACTTTTACAAGGTTATTTTCAAAGTTATAAGTACTTTCAAACAAATTACAGCACTATATATAAATTATTAAATTTTGATAACCAAAAAGAAGTACTAATAAAAAAACTACAAATTAATGGTGAAAATTTAGATAAAGAGTATTTAAATAATAGTGTTAGTATGCATTTTAGAATGGGTGATTATAAAAAACTACCAGATTATCATCCAATTATGGATTATAATTATTATGAAAAATCATTAAATTACATACAAACAAATAATACATCAGACAATATAAATATTATATACTTTTGTGAAGAGGAAGATGTTAATGTTGTTAATGAAATAATAAATAAATTAAAACAAAAATTTACAACATATAACTTTATATGTGGAAATAGAAATTTAGAAGACTGGGAACAAATGTTATTCATGAGTTGTTGTCATCATAATATAATAGCAAATAGTTCATTTAGTTGGTGGGCAGCATTTTTAAATTCGTCTAATGATAAAATAGTTTGTTATCCTTCAAAATGGTTTGGACATAGAATTTATCATAATACAAAGGATTTGTGTCCACCTGACTGGATCAAAATTCAAATAGAATAATTATAATATGAAATTTAATAAAATTATGTGTAAAATATACATAATTTTAAGTAATGTATTTGTTTATTATATTATAGAAAATGATAAATCTATAATAAATTCATATTCATTTTATTAATTTGAGGAATATGTATTCTTGATTGATCATTTTGTTTTTCAGCGCGATTTTTAAAACCATGACTTACTAATAAATCATCTACTTTATTATCATTACCTTTTGCGTTAAATGCGGATGCTGTGTGAATCCTATGTTTAACCAGTATTTCTTTACAATTGAAAAACTTTTTACCCAATTTTCTTAAACGAAGCCATAAATCATAATCTTCAATACCATTTTCATTCCAATGACACAATTCTTTTCTTATAATACAACTTGAATTAATAATAGGATTTACTGTAGAAAAATCAAAATTACTAATATCTTCTATAGGTATAACAGGTACTATACCTGGTCTGTCACCAAACCAAATACATTTACTGCCGATTACATCATAATTGTTTAAAATTTTTGATTGGATTTCTAATTTTTTTACATGCCAAATATCGTCAACATCAAGAAGTGCCACATAATCATATTTACAATATTTTATCATTTCGTTCAATGTATTAGATTTACCTTTAATTGTATAAAAATCATAAACGCGGATTTTATCACTTCTTTTTTCATATTCCTTTGCAATTTTATAAACATCAGAGTTTTCAGGAAGACCATTTATACCTATAATAAGTTCCCATTGATCATATGTTTGATTTATTATTGATGAAACAGATTCCTCAATAAACTCAATTCCATTATAAATTGGCATCAAAATACTTATCATTTATATAATTTGTAAGAAAAGGTTCATCAATGTAAAACGCAATTTTAATTAATATACTATTATATTCTACTTTTTCGTAATTCTATATGTTTACATTCATTATTATCTCCTAAATGTTTTTTACCACATCTACAAGTTAGAGGTAGTTCTTCTAGATCATTATCAAAATATTTTAGAAAATTTGTTGTTCCACCAACATTATCAATATTAATATGATTACCAAATTGACCATTATTAATAATAGGATCTCTAATTATTATATCAAAATCTAACACACAAATTTTAATATTATCTATTTCAATAATTTTATTAATATATTTAACGCCATCTAATACTATTTCTTCATCATTAACATTATAATCATTATTAACAATATAATTCATTATATTTACTTGGTCACTATAAATATTTTCATTATTAATCATTAAATTATATATTTTTGACAAAAACTTAAAAGATGTATTTTTAATTATATAAAATCCTGAACACACACCAAATCCTAATATTTTACTGAATTCTTTTGGATAAGCGCCATCTCCACCAATTTCTTTAGATATAATAAAATCATAAGGTAAATCAATTAATGGTTTAATATCTTTTTCAATTATTAAGTCTATATCAATATGAACAACTGGTTTATTAAATTTTAATAAAAATTTCAAATTATTATGAAGTCTAACAACATCCCACCAAGCATATTTTAACCCATATTTTAATACAACATCTATTTTATTAAAAATAGTACACTCATCTATTTTACATTTTTTTTTAATTCTTTCGGTCCATTTTTCTATAATAGGTTCATATTTATTACCATAACAAAATGTAGTAACGTAATAATTCATTATAGTTATTTGTAAATTATTATCTCTAAATAATAATTTACTAATTTACTAATTAAATAAATTGTTTACAAGAATATTCTTTGGAACATAAACCAGTTATCATAATTTGTATTCATCTCTCTATAGAGTAAAAAATCATTCATATTTGAAAGAGCACAATCAACTAATATTATCTGGTCATCCTTTACCAAATAATTATTTTTAAAATAAAGTTCTAATTTTGCGTCATATGTTTCCGCCCACCATTTTATTTTGTCTTTATGAAGAACAAAAAACCCTCCTGCGATTGAATTTTGTGTAGCTGGTATTTCTTTTACAGGTAACCCTTTCGAATTTTTATTATTGACTAAATTATGTAAATAATTCATATATCCGTCATCATTATTAATACAAGCGTAACAAATTTTATTTTTATCGAGTGCGTTAATTTTTTCCATATTTGGCCAATTCAAAAGTTGACTACTATGTGTATCATAAGGTCTATTGCGAAAATAACCAATGTCACACCAACCGTAAAAATTGGTTTCGAAATATTTTCTCTCTATTGTCTCTTTTACAAACCAAATTTTCTCAGACCATAACATGTTTAACATCCAATTCGTTCTGTCGTTAAGCAAATTATTTCTTTTGTGGTTTTCAATCCAAAATTTTTCATATTTATAATTATAAAATTGTTCAATAGGTTTAATTACAACTTTGATTTTCTGATTCCCCTTAGTATCAATGTATTTTGCACTATTGTCATCACTGTAAATAACTAAATTCAAATGATTTTCACTAGTAACAATAGAGAGAAAATTATTCATCCAATTTATATAAGTATTTGGATCAAACTTTGATTTAATAATATAAAAGCAACTAGAAAATGTAATTGACATAAATATAAATATATTACTATTTTTAAATTAATTAAAATAGTAATATATAAACCTTCGGATTGTACTTAATTAAATATTTGTGAGTTTATTATAGGAACTAAAAATTCTTGATTCTTATAATCACTATTTTGCAGTATAATATTATCAAGATCAATATAAAATTTATGAGTTAATTTATACATAGTATCAATATTACCAATATAAACATTATCAATCCCTTCTTTTTCATAATCAAACAAAAATTTATTTCTTGAAAATTTTACTCCATAATTATTTTTTATAAAATCCAAAATTATGTTTTTATTAAAATTGTTACTATTACTAAATAAATCAAATCTTAAATTTACAATAATTTCTTCATTATAAGTTTGCTGGTTATAAATATACTCAGTTATTTTATATTTTCCGTACCAATAATTTTTCCAACCAATAATTGGTGTGTCACTTTTACATATCTTACCTACTAAATTACCTATTAGTTTAATTTCATTATCATTATCTATTATAATATGTTTAATGCAACTACTAAATTTTCCAAAATATTTATGAATTAATTCCTTATTTACTTGAGTATTATTAACGTTTATATGTCTCCAACTAATATTATTTGAAAATATATTCCAAGTATGTATAAATATTTTTAAATCAGAAAATGTATTATACATTTCTTCTATAAAATTATATAAATCTTGTGTTTCAAATGAATTTCTAAGATGACCTCTTATAATAAGTATCATTTATAAATAGTATTATAAAAAATACAAAATAAAAACTAAATAATGCCAAATGAATTAATATTTTATACTATACAACTTATTTGTATTTTCATTTCTATTTTTTTGTGACCAATTATAAAAGTGAAACATATCTAAATTTGTTATAGTTCTATCGCCTGGAGTCCAACCAGTTGCACATAAACACATCGATGAATGTATTCCAATAACCATTACTTCATCTGTTTTATAAATATTTTTACTTCTTGCACCATACATTAATTTTTCACCAATCATAAATTCATTCGGAAACTTGTCAGGTATTTTATTATCTAATGTTCTAGACCAAAAATTACAAAAACCAAATGTTCTTATGTTGGGGTTTTGAAAAATAAAATTTTTTATGGTATTATTTTTAATATTTAAATACTCATCTAAATCACAAAATATCATATATTTTGAATTAAATTTACCATACTTATATAAAGCGTCATGCATTTGTCCTAATTGTGCATGATGCCAATATTTACAATTACTAAGAGAATATCTAAAATTCCACTCAATTAGTGTAACATCTGACTTGTTAAATAATTCTTTAATTTCTTTTGTTATAATTCCATTATAATACATATAAAAATGTTCTACCCCTTGGTTTTTGTAATATTCGTAAAATAATGGGAATAAATTATAATCATCTTTAAATAAAGTTGTAATTGTTAAATTATATAAATAAGACTCATTGATTATATATTCTGCAATCATTTGTTTATTTTGATTATTATAATTAACTTCTGCTTGAACTATATTATGATATTCTTTTAATGGATTATTATATATAAATATCAATATAGGTTCAGATGGTCCATTTCTTACATGCTTAGAATGAAAATTTAATACTTGCGAATTAATACTAACATTTAATTTAGACTCGTGAATTTCTTGGTTATTAATTGAAAGAATTACATATACAAATTCTTTTTTAATAAAAATGTCAAAAACTGTAAAATCATTAAAATCCATTATATAATATTACTTATAATATTACTTATAATATTACTTATAATATTACTTATAATATTACTTAAATATAAAAATATTTATTTTAAATATGGAAAACTATAATATAGTTAAAAAACAGGTTGATAGTAGATTATTATTTAAAATATCACAAATTGGATATGCTCTAAGGTGTGATTTATTATTTACAAATAGAATTCCTGAAATTATACAAGACATAAATTTGGTAAACAATTTAAAGAACGGAGACAAAATATTTATATCTGTTTTACAGCATGAATTGACAATTAATTTACAAGAATTAGTTTCTATATTAAAATCAAAAAACATAAAGGTGTTTTTTTATTTAATGTATGAACCAATTGTTCCTCAATATATTATAAACTTACTATTACCGGTTTCAGTAGGTATTTTTAATAATAACAATGTTTTTAATCATCCATTAGTTCATTGTATGCCAATTGGTATAAGAGATTGTGAAAAGGTTGTACCTAACCACAAAGGGTTTTCTCATGATTATTTATATAATGAAGGGTTAAAATCAGTAAATAAGGAATATTTATCATTATTATGTTTTTCTTATACTCACTATGAAAGAAATAACTGTTATAATAAATTAAAAAATAAGTCATTTGTAAAAAATTTAAATGATGATACCTACGAAAACCAACCATCGATCCATTGTGGAAAAGTACCTATTTGGATTAATTACGAATATACACATAAATCTTATTATACATTATCACCTAGAGGAGCAGGTGAAGATTGTCATCGTTTTTATGAAGCAATTTATTTAGATAGTATTCCAATCGTTAAACGTACTAACACTGTATTTGATAAATTATATGATGTATTCCCTTGTTTAATTATCAATGACTGGAGTGAAGTGACTGAAGAATTATTATTAAAAAACAAGGATATTTATATGGATAAAATCAAAACATTTAAACTTAATTACCCAAACGCTTTTACTGATTTAGATAGCATACAAGAACTTTTATTAAAAACTTAGACTAGTATTGATCATAGTTAATTCAAAAAGTTATTTTTATAAATTTAAAAAATAACTTTTATTATCCATATATTATCCAATTTTTTCTAGGATTATGCCAAAATTTTTTATAATATATTTCTCCATCGCTAATTAAAGCAGCGATATAACTTAAACTACTCGGAGATGTTACCAAAATTTCTGCTGAAACCATGCCTATAAACGATTCACAAATGTCATAATTTAAGTAAAATTTTACATCACTATTTGATAATTCTTGAAATTGTCTTATTTCTCCTTGCGAATATATATGGAATAAAATTTTTTTATTTGAATCTTTGTACTTTTCTCGTATTTGATTCATTATATTTAAATAATAACTATTTGGTGTAGTAGCGCGCCCACCCGCTTGTCCTTTGTCATGACTGTTTTCTCGTCTAATGTGAATTGCTACGTTTATTTTATCATTTTGAAAATAATCTCTTTTTTTATTTTCCCAAAAACAATCTTTTATAAACTGCATATGTTTGCTTTCACAACAAATATCTATATTTGATTCTAAATATGGCATTACAGTATTCATAAAATTAAGTGTATTTATATTCATTGTATTATTTCGATTCTGTATTTTATATTTTAAATTCATTAATTCCTCTAATTTTTCATTATATTTATTATCATTATTATAATTATGTTCAACATATTTTAAAGGCGTATAAGCAAATGATAAGTTGTTCATTTTACAATAAATATATGTTTGTATTATTTTTTGATATTGCGATCCAAAACCATCATCATACGAAATATTTGTATAATAGATATTATTCATTTATATAAATTAATATTAATTATTTAAATATATATTTATTAAAATAACTATAATGATCGACCAAGAGTTTATTATGTTGATAATGAATTGTAAAAAATATCAGAAAAAGGCGCTTTTCCAAAAAATGACTTGGTTAAAACAAATACCACTATATTTGAAGTACTATCACGTAATTGGTGACGAAAATTTGGAGACCAATTTTATTTTCGATAACGATAATAATATTTTATATGTAAAAGTTGCGGATGATTATAATTCCTTACCTAAAAAGGTTATTGCCGCTTATGATGCTGTTAGTAAAACATTTAATTATAAATACTTATTTAAAACCGACGATGATCAAATATTGGTTAATCCCAAATTTTTTGATATGTTATGTGGTTTAATTAACGCAAAACAACCTAGACCACATTATGGTGGTTTTATTGTAGATATTAAACAACCTTATTTGTCGGAATATCATAGAATTCATCCTGAATTACCACAAAGAATTCCTTTGTATATAACTAAATATTGTAGCGGACGATTTTATTTTCTCTCTTCAGAAGCAATTCAAGATTTAATTTCAAAGAGAGATAGAATCGAAAGAGAATACTTAGAGGATTATGCAATCGGGTTCAATTTAAACCTAAAATTTAAACAAAATATACTTTTAATCGCTACAAATAAGTATTTTACTGACATTGAATTGAGTGATTTTCCAATGTTAGTAAAAGAAAACAAGATTTAAATTTTCATATTTATCTTTGTTGATGGTTTTTTTGCTTCAAAGTTCATTTTAACACTAGGTTTAATAGGTTCACTTGTTATGTTTAATTTTGATAATTGATTTGATTGTGGTTGTTGTTGTTTAAAAAGCCATTCTTTATCTAAATCAGTCATTACATGGATGTAATTTGTTGGTCTTTTTTCGATATCACTATAGTCTTCGCGTTGTGTCACGGTTAAAGGAATAATTAAAAACCAATTATGTATTTTTTGTATATTAAACCAATATTTATCAATAGCATAAAGACCTGGCATTTGTGGATTATCCATTAACTTTTTAATACCAGTTCTAAAGTTATCAATTAAAGTTTCAAAATAATGACCATTTACTAAATATCCTGTAGTTGTTTGACAACTAGATACCTTTACACAAGTATCATCTATTTTTTGATATGGTGGAACATTATTACCTCCAATTAATACAACATCCCAATTAGTATGGTTTACAAAAAATTTATTTAACTGACTCTTAAATAATTCAGGATCTAAAAATTTAATATCGTCTTCTACAATTAATAAATGTGGCCAATTATTTTCTTTTGCGGTTTCCAAACATTTTAAATGACTCATACTACATCCTAGCGCGCCGTTAGTTAATCTAATAGCGTTAAAACGTGTCGCGTTTATACCAATTATTTTTAATTGGTCTTCTACATGCTGTTTTCGATCAGGTCTAGACGCTAAATTAATATAAAATGCGTGTTTTATATCTGAAATACTATTCATTATATTATATCCATATTTAAATATTTATTTTTAAATATTTTCTCTCAACAAAGATTAAATGATAACAGAAAATTATACTAATTTAGAAAAGGAATCTATAGCAAAGAGTATAAAAAATATTGATTTAGAAACTATTGATAAAGAGATGGATAAATTAATAGAAATTGGCAAAAATGCGCATACTATTGGATCGCGGTCTCGTATTGGAAACAATATTGTTGATTATTTTACATTTTTACAAAGACTCGAAACACGAGGCAAATATAATGCTAATTTTTTTGAATTTGTCGCGAACATTGAGACATTTAAAGGGAAAAAATTTATACAAAATATGCTGAATTATTATAAAGACGTTAAAAATAAAAATAATACTAAAACAGAGTATACTGTTTTAAAAGAGGTGTACAATATTTGTATTAGCGCTATTAATATAATGAGACCTTTAACGTGTATGGAAATATTCGTCAAATTTAATGCCAAGCGTGTATTGAATTTCTGCGCTGGATGGGGTGGGTCTACTGTGGGCGCTGCTGCGTTAAATTTGGATGCGCATTATGGTGTCGAAGTTAACTGTGATTTGGCGAAACCTTACGACAAAATGGTTTCGTATTTGAAAACAAAATCACAGACAAATATTGAGATTTTTATATGCGACGCGGCAACATTCGATTATTCGACAATTGTATACGATACTGTATTTTCGTCACCTCCATATTATTTTATAGAAAAATATGCTAATAATCCATCATATAGTTCAAAAACCGAAATGGACGAACTTTTTTATATACCAGTTTTTACAAAAACGTATACTTCCTTACAAAAAGGCGGTCATTATATTATTAATGTTTGTAAGGAGGTTTATGATCGCGTATTAGTAAAGTTATTTGGTGAAGCACATGCTACATTTTCACTTAAAAAATCTAAGAGGCAAAATGATCACGATGAGATTGTTTATGTATGGTTAAAAAATAATTATTGAATAATGAATAAAATAAAAGAATATAAAAATTAAATTATTATTAATAAATATAAATTATGAATAATAATAAAATTACTATTAGTGTCAGTAATAGAACTGGTAAAAAACTGCAAACATGTATATACGGGTTTGCAAATGATTTAGATTTGCCCAAAAATTTTGAAATATTTTAAAAAAAAATTTAGTTGTACTGGAAGTATTGAAAATAGTGAAGAATTTGGTGAAGTAATTAAACTAACTGGTGACCATAAAAAACTTGTTTTAGGTTTTTTACTTAAAGAGCAAATATGTAATGCATCGGAAATTAATCTTAAAGGTATTTAGCACTATTATTTGCTTATCTAAAAACACCACCTAATCTTATTTTTGCGCTTGCTTGTGCTCGTGGTTTTGCTCCGATATATGCCGCGTATTGTGGTGAAAATTTATGTGGCACTTGTTGCTGTTGCTGTTGCTGTTGCTGTTGCTGTTGCTGTTGCTGTTGCTGTTGCTGTTGCTGTTGCTGTTGTCCAGAATTACTTTTGAAATTATTAAATGTATCTTCTTTAATTTCTTGTTTCTTATCCTCTTCAATTTGACGAATAAGCGTCTCGGGAACTTGCTTTCCCATTGACATTAAATATTTTGCAACATTTTCACGTTTCTCTCTATTTGTTGGATAATAAGGAATATTCGACCAATCATTTGTCGAAACAACCGTCTTATGTGTCTCTTTTATCTTATCAGGATTAATTATCTTCCTTTTTGGTTCTCTTAAATCATAATTATAATATTCTTCGGAACCAAATGGAACACGAGTCAGAAAAGTAGATATATTTACAAAAAATATACGTGTATTATGTACAGTAAAGATGTTGTCATTTGGATTTTCTGATTTTTCATTAACTGAATATTTTAATTGATGAACTGTTCTTAAACCATCAATTCCATCATCATGTTCACCTCTCCATGGGTCTTTCTTACTAATAATTCTTGATATTCCGTCAAATAACTGTAATATTTCAGGACTACCAATTTCATAAAAAACACTTCGGTCAACTATAAGTCCATATCCATCACAACGTTTTTGTAACGCGTTATCTTCCATACCCCATCCCCAAAAACAAGGGTATCCATTAATCTTTTCGAAGTCAGCACCTTTCATTACAACAATACCACCTAGAGCATATTTGAAACCATAATAATGTTTCACAACACCATGTGTAGTTTTATAATCAAAAATCTTATTAAATGGTATTGTGTCAACATCATTAAAAATGAAAGTTATATCTCTGTAATCATTCGGATATTTATCTTTTACTGCTAAAAAACCAATATTCTTTGTTGCACCACGATTAAAAGTTCGTGCGTCACATTGATGAGAGAAATAAATCTCATAATCATCGCAATCTTCTAAAATAAAACTCATATATTTGCTAAAAAAAAACTTATGTTGGGCGCGATTTCTATAGGGAACTATAAAAACACGTTTTGGGATTTTCTTTTCTTCTTTTTTTTCTTCGTTTGAAAACATTTATAATGTGTAACTAGTTTTTATTTTTAATTTTATAACTAAAAATAAAATTTATTTTATAAATTTTCTTGTATTTTTTCTTTCTTTCTTATTTTTTCTTGGTTTTATTGTTTTTCTTAAAATAGCACGTTTTGTTTTATTTTTGTGTAATTTTAATACAGACCTTTTTTTATTTCGCGACATTGCGCCACCAAATCCTCTACTATTTGGTGGTCCAAATTGTTGATTGTGACCAAATTGTCTATGTCCTATTGGTGAAAATAGTGATGCAAATTCTTGCGCAGGAGGTGGTCCTAAATTGGCGCCACCAGGTGATGCGAATTGTTGTTCTTGTTGTACAGGTGGTGTAAATGGACTAAATGGAGTAAATGGAGTAAATGAACTTAAATTGTGACCACCAGGTGTTTGAATAATCTCAGTAGCAACTGCAGTTGATTCCAAATCAGAACCGTCACTATTTCCAATCAAAAAACCAGCCGCATTATTATATCTTGTTTCTTCTGGTTCATATATACTAATATCAAAATCGCCTATTTTATCTGGTATTTTAGTGACAGCAAATGTTTCTGGACCAACGCCGACAAAACCTATTATTCTACCTAGTTTAGTGAGTTCTCCAATTTTACGTTGTGTTACTCCTCGGTCACGTATAGTATTAGAATCAATAAATATTTTAAAAGCGGCGTAAAGAGTACGACACTTATCTTCATGTGGCATTTTTTCAATATCCTGAATAAATCCAAATCTAGAAACTGGTTCGCGCCCAGGAAAACGTCTTCTATTACCCATAAGTTCTATTTCCCTTACCCATAATAAAATAGCGTTAACTGTTTCACAAATTTGATTATGGTATTTATTTCTAGGGTCATATTCTTCACGAGTATCAACATGACTTTCAAACCTGTTTAATTTTGATTCAAATCCATCAAACTCAGTTATTTTGTTTAAAATTATCGCTTTGTGTGAGTTAGTTAAAAAATCTTCGTCTCCTACATCACCTGGTTTCACACCAACTGATCTACCAAAATCAATAATTTTAACTGATAAATTATCATCAATTAATTGATTTTTTGTGTGTAAATCAAACGGTATAACTTTTTGTTTTATTACTATTTGTAAAAGACTTGCGGCCTGTTGAGCGAGAACAGTATAAGGAATAGGTCCGTGATTTAAACTCTTAATATAATCAGACACTGTGATTGACCCTACAATTCTAGGCATTACGAGAACACCCAGTCCTAATATAATAATAGGTGGGTTATCTTCTCCAAAACTAAATATACGTCTCATAACTAAATTTTTTAAATAATCTAATACTTCTAATACATTTTCTGTTTCGGCATTATTCTGACTAATTGCTTTATTTTCCAAAATGCGTAAAAATTCAGTAGCGGCACTAGCCTCAGGCATAGAATTTGTAGCTGGATTATTAATTAATAGAGCAAATGTCGTTATAGGCGGACATATTTCACGACTACCGTAACGTGCGGAATCTATGCTAATATTTTGTTGAAGTTCCGCTTCTTGCTTGAAAGAATCTACTGACTCTGATTGTTTTTTTGTAAATATTTTATACATCTCTAATTTCTCGTCATTTTTACGCGTTATGACAGCAATTTTTAATAAAAATTCGGATTGCTCGTTTCCTGCTAAATCTGTATACAAACTACGACCTGGTGGAGCGCGCAATAACAATACCCAACTTTTTAAACTTGAATCAAAAAAAACGCTTAGTTCACTTGCAGGGTCTTCTAACATTATAAGAATGGGAAAAAATAGATTGTTTCCTGCAGGTTTTTCTCCAATTCTTTCAAAAAAGTCTTCTACCAATACTGAAGACATTAATATATTATATAAATATTTTATAAAATATAGTATAATTATTAGACCGTGTATTTTTTCAATATTATAGCAGGCAATAGATCTTCCTGAATTTTCTCCAATTTTTTAAAACATTTATTAATTGTCACTTCGCTTATTTCACTGACATTTTTTACATCCTTTTTACTAATATTCAATTTACAAATTTGCGAAATAAAGTATACTACGCCTGCCGCAATTGAATGTGGTGTATTTTCCGGCATAACATTGTTTTTTTCTATTTTCATCGAAATAAACTGACACAATTTTGTGAGTTCATTATTTATATTCAATTTACTACAAAACCGCTGAATAAAATCCTCTGGTTTAGTTTTACCTAAATTGGTTTTGTCACCATTTACCATATCCTTCTCCAAATTATTAATAATTGCCAACGCATTTTTACACCCCTTCGTAGCGCTTGTGACATCCAAATGAAATATATTCGCAATTTCCTTTGCCGTCCTAGGAAAATTATTGATTCTACATGAAATATAAATAGAAGCTGCTATAATACCATCTCTATTATCGCCTCTAAATGTAGTATCCGACTCTGATATTTTTTTATGATAACTTATAGCGTCATCGATAATCATTTTTGGTATTCCAGCATTTTGCGCCATTGTAGTAATTATTTGAAACTCATCGTATTGAGATTTTTCCTTATATGGCATAGACTGCCACTCGGTATAGCGTCTGATTTTACGCATTTCATATGACATTGCGCCAACACATAAAACTTTGCAACCATATGACGACTCTTCTAATAAAGGATTTATCGGCATACCACACCGTGTAGGGTCAGAATTCTGATTGTCATCAGCGCCATAATATCGCCATTCAGCAGACTGGTCAACAATATCTTTATATATGATGCCACATTTTGAATTAGTACAAGTTAAGAAACCTTCTTCTGAAAACGCTAAAATAGTTTCACATCGTTCACACATTTCTCTATTCCCACAAGCTCTATAAATACATTCTAAAGGTAGTTTGGTCTTTTCACCTTCAATTTCATTATCAAATATATTCCATAATTCGGTTTTATTTATATTATTAGTCTTTCGCTTTTTGCTTCGATCGTTACTCATCTTTGTTTTTCTTCTTATAGAAAAGAAAATTTTAATTCAATTTTATTTATTATATTTTTTTAAAACATTATAATATATTATGGGAAATACAACATCTAGTTCTTCTAATTCTAATAAATCAGCAGAAAAATCATTCGATAATTTTTATGATATTATAGACTATATCGCTACATATTACATTTTAACAATGGACTTTAAGAGTTTAAGCAAACTTTGTGAGAAGGAATATTGTGACAAATTAGTGGTTATAACATCTGATATTATTAAAAGGTATTTTAATGACATGGATGTTACATATCTAGCACAAAGAATAAAAAATGGTCAAGAAGTTAATGATTTAACAAAAGAAAACGTGATTTTTGTAAATAAAGACCAATTAGAATCTTTTGATATATCTAATGACGCTCAAAAAAATCTTAAAAAAAAACGTGTGTGTATTGGTATAGCAAAATTTTATATCAAAATTGCTCACATTTTTGCTGCAATTGTAATGACTGTTAACCCAGTTTATTCTTATAAAGATTCTAATGGGCAAACAGTAAAAACAGGATTAATGGAAAAAGATAAAATACCAAAAGGTGTTAATAGACAATTGTATAAATTGAATATATGCGATAATAGAATTAAGGCTTTATTAAAAGGACAAGAATCAAATACAACATCTAATAGTATTCCTAATAGTATTCCTAATAAGAGTTCTTCTGATTTAAACCCTCCAAAACCTATGGGTCCTTCTGATTTAAATCCTCCAAAACCTATGGGTCCTTCTGATTTAAATCCTCCAAAACCTATGGGACCTTCTGATTTAAACCCTCCAAAACCTATTGGACCTTCTGATTTAAACCCTCCAAAACCTATTGGACCTTCTGATTTAAATCCTCCAAAACCTATGAATCCAATGGGACCTCCTAATCCAATGGGACCTCCTGATTTAAACCCTCCAAAACCTATGAATCCAATGGCACCTCCTAATCGAATGGGTCCTTCTGATTTAAACCCTCCAAAACCTATGGGACCTCCTAATTATAATTCTCCAAATTCAATTGGATTCGATTTAAGTAATCCAAACCAAATGGGTGGTACAAATGAAATTGATGATGAGATAACTATGCAACCAAAAATTTGTGACATGAATACTAATAAAGATGGAACTGGAAAAAGTTTAATTGATGAACCTGGAATCCAAGAATTATTGCAATTATATCTGGATGATAAATATGATTATTCAAACGGAACCTTTACCGGAATGTCTGATGAAACAAAAAAACAATTTAATCAGGATTTAAAAACATTTTATACTGCTTTCACCGGAAATGATGTTATGCCCCCAGAAATAACTAAATTTAGCGATATAAAACTAAAGGATTATAGTAAACTTAAAGGTTGTCAAGGTTCTACACCAACACTAAAAAATAAATATACAATTAACAAAAATGACAAGTTATTTGTTGAATACGCTAAAAATACACAAAATATGATACAAACAGCGGCAACAAATCAGTCAAAATTATTAGATGTTATTAATGAATTATTTACATATGTTATTGATCCATATACTGGAAAACAAAAAATAAGAATTAACCCTAAATTAACTGAAGAATCATTACAAAAAAGCGTTGAAAAAACGAGGAAACTAATTATTTCGTTATATGTTGAATGTGAAATGGGTTACGTTAGAGGAATTAAACTTTATGAGGCTATAGTGGAGGCGAAAATTTTAGAGACTACTCAAAAACAAATACAGTCTTTGAAAAAAGAAGCGACACAAATAATTGATGAAACGACAAAGGTTGTCAATAAACCCCCTCAGAACACTGACGCTGATAAAATCAAATTACCTATTTTGTTATCAAATGATACATCAAGTGATATACAAATTTCTAACAATTTAAATCCTAATCCTCTAAATAAAACAGGCGTTCAACAAAATAATTACCCAAATATGTAGTACTTTAATTTAAAAAAATATAATTTACATTGAATAAATTATATTTTATTATAGAGTTCTACCAATGCTTCCAAATAATTTGCGCGCATTAAGTAATGCTTGACTTCTCAATGACTCTTTCGCTTTTTTGAGAGAACCTGTTTTTTGTAATGTTTTTTCGCCAGCGTCTACTGCAGTTGTCCATTTTTGTACTTTTTGACGCCTAGTTCTTTTATTACCACCTCTTCTTCTTCTTGACATCTTATTACGTCTTGTAGTCATATATATATTATTAACGAATATTAAATATTTATGAATAAATTAAATATTTAATTATACTTTTAAACTATTTTATTTAAGCGCGAGCAGCAGAGGCGGCTCTTGAAGCAGCAGCGGAGGCGG
>JACCDO011990948.1_pt1 | contig 82759 bp, 88 predicted proteins | sample 7446101 | NCBI WGS metagenome assembly JACCDO01 (sample SAMN15323440, study PRJNA562643) | freshwater metagenome | isolation source: river surface water | place: USA:Blue River Watershed | collected 2017-08-16
ATGCATTTACTACATCCTAATTTATAACAACTATAGCACTTTCGCCGTTTATCATTTTCTTCTTTAATCTGATTGCAATTCTTGCATTTAGTTTTTCTTTTTGGTTTATTTTGATTATCCATATTATAATAATAATTAAAATTCTTCTTTTAATTATCTTTATTTAATTTTCTTATCAGGTGAATAACCATGCATTATTAATATAATATGTTGTTTTGTTGGTAATCCTTTAAATTTACCTTCAGTATAATATAAAGGTGTTTTAGCGTGTTTTATTTGACCCATTCTTGAATTTAAAAATGATACTCTATAAGACCAATAATCTTGTCCTGTTAATTTATTTTTTTTAACTGGTATATATTGTAGTTTATATGCTTTACCACCAACTTTTTTATACATCTTTAGAAATCCTTCATCTGTTCTTGTCCCTTTTTTTAATCCACGAGCAACCTCACTAACACCATACATTTCAGCGATTTTTTCATATTTGGATATTGTTTTTAATGATAACCATGGATATTTTTTATCTTCCATTGTTTTCATTTTTGAATAATTTTTTAACCATTTTTTAAAAACACTCATTGCTTCTTTCATATCATCATTTATATGAGGATGATATTTTGCTCTATTATACATTGTATTTATAACATCAAATTGATATCTTAGAGAACGCTTTTCAACCATTTTAATTGTGCTTATTGCTGTTTTTTCATCTTTAAAACCAGTATTTTTTAAAGATTTATCTGGATGTAGATCATTATATAATTGTGCTTGCCCATGGCTCATTATAATAAATTAGAATTTAATAATTGGGTGCAGATGAGTTAGCGATTATTCAAATTTGCAGTATGCAAATTTAAACCTTGTTCACAATTTTACCCTACCGGTAGGGTAACTTTAAAAATATATTGTTAATACTTAACAATATATTTTTAAGATTATTATCAGCTTGTGAACTATGGTTAAATAACACATAACACAATTATACTTTACTGTTTTTAATTAAAAAAATAATCATCAATATTATAATGGTAACTCATGGTTATGTTGCTTTTAGATATGAATCTATTTACTATATTTATTATAATCATAGCGATTCATATTGTTCTGCATTAGGTCAACAAGTAGTTAATGAAATATATAATATAATTGATAATGATTATATAAAATATTATAAAAAAAAATTATTACATATTCCATTAATAGATGAACTTACAGAAGGTGATAATCATTTTCATTCAATATACACTTCTATTGTTGGTTATGATAATTGCGCTTATTTTACATCAGAATATGAACCATCTAATGAATATGTGTATATTATAGATTTTGATGAAGAAGAATTTATTATAAAAAAATATGATTATAGTTATATTTTTGATCTATTAAATATACCAGAAGAATGGAAAGAAATTGTTGAAGAAAATGAATATTATGAATATGAAAATAAAGAAGAAAAGAAAAAAAATAAAATTAATAATAAAATATTAGAATTAGAAGAAGAAATTAACAAATTAAAAATAACATTAATTGATTAGTGTAAAGAAAAATCATAAAAATTAAAACTTTATTGATCTGGTGCAATCTAGATTAACTTTATTGAAATATCGTAGCGCGTCATAAAAATATAACAAAGCTATATTTTTATATAGACGCCTACGTGCTTTGAATATATATAAACTGGTTTGCTAAGCAAACCAGTTTATAAAAATTGATCTGGTGCAATTATTTTCCTTTAGGAAAATAATGGCAATCCAGATTAACTTTATGTTATGGATAGCTTTAAGCTATCCATAACATAAAAATTGAAATATATTGTATATCAATACTATAATACTAAATATCAATGGCTTCATATTCACATGAACTCGTTATAAAAAAAAGAAAAATATTTCCATTACCAGATGAATTAATATTACAATTTTTATCAGAATATTTTTATGATATTCCTGATATAGTAAATATGGCTCGTGTTATAATTTCTGTTAAAGATGTATTGAGGGAAAATATAGATTATATTATCCATAAAATTATTATGAATAACAAAAAAACACGGCCATCTATTGCATATTTAATAAATAGTGTTTATAATAAAGATCAGAGTGACAAAAAATATGTTCAAATTATTCAATTAAATAATTTTCTTGTTAAAAATTCATATGAAATGATTAATAAGAATTTGAAAGATGTTTCTGAAAAATTTCTTGATAATGATACCCGTATAAAACGTGAAAACATTTCTGTATATCATGTAATGCGTGTTAAATTACTTTTAAATCACAAGTTTGCAAGTGAATCATGTGATTTAAATATAGAACAATTTAATATGTTTGTAAAACTTTTTTACATAAATGGTTATAATATTAATGATGCTTATTATATTGCTAAATATTTAGATGAAAACAAAATTCAAATAATGAATTTATTAATTTCTCGTGGAATTAATATTATTGATGCTAAAAAAGTAGCAAATTCAATTACATTTAATAAGATTGATTTGTATTTACATTTAATTGATAATAATTTTTTATCAGATCTTGCAATTACTGTTATAACTGAATTAAATGAAACACAACATATATTAATGTGGGATATTATTAATAAAGGAGTATTGCCAAAATATGCTCCTTTGATTGTTGAAAATAATTTATCTGAAGAACATATAGATTTATTTTTAATATTACAATCAATGAATATTGGCGATGATTTACTCTTTGAATTAATTAGTGATGAAAGAATTGAAATTACAGAATATAGTTTAATACTGATTGAATTAGGAATTTCACATCAATTAGCTCTTTATCTTGCTCGTGATGTATTTGATAATTTTGATCGAGATAGATTAGATTTATATATTAAATTATACAAATTAGGTATTCCAAATGATATTTTTGAATATATTGCAGATGATGGTTTAGATTATTTAACAGATGATCGTGTTTCAAAAATATTAGAATTATTGAAACAAAATATAAATCCATCAACAGCATATGAATTAGTAAGTAATAATTATACAGCTGAACAAATAGATTATTTACTTAGTTTGATAAATGAAGGATATGGTTGTTCCACTGCATTAAAAATAGTAGATGGTGAATTAAATGATCAAATGATTGATCGCATTAAATTTTTTAGAATATTTGCACCTGAAATTAATACTGATGATATTGAATATATTATTCGCGATGGAAATGAAGATATACTTATGCAATTATTAGTAATTGATTTTGATATTAGTTACTACATTTCATTTTTACATAGTTTTTTCTATTTACATATGCCGATAGAACATATTCGTAATTATATTCAAATTATTCATCAATTGAAATCACATAATGTTTCATTTGATGATATTAATGATTTTATCCGAAAATATAAATTAGAATTAAATATATATCACAATAGAAATATATGGACAGGTGAATTAATTGAATCTCTTGTTTATCTTATTATAAATGGTATGTCTATTGATATGGCCATTTATATTGGCTTTAAATTAGGATTAGAATATACAACTCTAATAATAAATAAAGGTAGTGAATTTATAAAAAACCTTTTATCTTATAATAAATATCAAATGAATATTTTTCTTAATTTGGTTAAAGAAAATAACAGTATTGAAAAATCACGTGAATATGTTTTAAATGAAACAAAAGATAAAATGTATAAAATTATTGATATAATTTCATGTGGTTTAAGTTTTGAATTTGCATTCAAATTATATAATAAAGATTATTCTTTTAATTAAGAAATTTTTAAATGAAATCAAAATCACTAATATCTTTTCCATTCTTTATATGATCATCTAGCCATTCTTCAATTCGTGAAGGTTTTAAAGCTTTTTCAATAAGTTCTGAATATATTATTTTAACACGATTTTTACTCATTGCTTGATAATCCAATTCAAAAGCATATTCATAATTAATCATACAATTATTAATAGCTTGTTCCATATTATCTTCATTTATCATTCCCAAATCACACATTTTTTGAATCAATATTACACACTTTTTATTAATTGCTAATTTATGCATATTATCATTTGTAATATCTTGAAGTCTTGTTTCTATATATGAAATTGCATTTGAATTAGTTAAAAGAGAATCAAAATCAATTAATTCTGGATGAGTTATCAAAATATCCATTGCTTTTGTATTTGTTGATAACCAAAATGGAGATATTTTATCAAGATGCTTTGATATAAGATGAATTGCATTTGTATTTCTAGCTAATCCATCAAAATCAATTTTAGTTGGATCTTCATTTAATTGTTTTTCTATTATTTTAATTGCATATGGATTCATACATATACTATACCAATAATAATTATCTTGTATTAATTCATTTATAGCTGGATTACATGCTTGAATAATACATCTATTAATTTTATCTGGATTATTTTTAAGCATTGTAATTGCTTCTTTACAATTATTAGCAGACAAACCATTCCAATTAATAAATTCAGGATATTTTGTAAGAAAATTCATTACTGCAGGATTTTTACTATGTGATAATTGTATCTTATCAGATTCATCAAATAGATTCATTGTTAATTCAAGTAGAGGACCTATTCGCGGATTTTTATTTAATACTAAACCACTAATATCTATTAAATCATAATTTTCCATTAACATATCGATCGCTTTATTACTTGAATTTCTAGAAAGCCAATAATTATCAATTTGTGTAGGATTATTATTAATAAAATCAATAATATTTGCATGTGGATTCAAATAAATAGAATCATCGCAATAAATCTCAATAAATTCCTTACATTTAGGATATTTATAAATAATTTCAGTCGACATTTATTATATAATATTTAATATTATATAATTAATAAATCAATTTTTATAAACTATATAGAATAAGTCTATATAGTTTATAAAAATTGATTTATTAAATTTTAAACATAATAAAATTATGTTTAATGTCATTTACGATATATTATCCAATAACTATAACATTAATAATAATAATTTTATATGCAGTTTTAATATATTCTATTATTAAATTAAATTCAATTGGATTTCCAAATATAACAAATGATAGTTGTGATATTATACCAAAATATTTAATTTGTGTTCTTATTACTACTGGAATATTTGTTTTTTCATTATTACCAAATTGTGGATTATGTTCTGAATTATCATCAAAAGTATTTCGTTTTATTACACCTTTAATGTATTATTTTTCTTATATTGCTATAATTACTCAAATAAATTTAAATATTGATTGTTTATCAAATTATAAAAATAGCACTAATGAAAATATTAAATTATTTTTAACTGTTTTAATATGGAATTTTAGCAGTTTTACAATTATTATTCATCTAATATTAATATCTTTTATAATATCTCAATGCTGTATTTATTGTAGTAAGAAAAAAAATCAACAATTACCTATTATAGTGAATGAATCAAAACCATTAATTATATTAGAATAATTGTGTTATGTGAGAATCAAAATCAATTATGTTGATTATATTCTCAAACATCTATAGATGTTATGCCTTATACTTTTGTATTATTTATAAAACTACTAGAATAATATTAAAAAATATTTAAATTAATTTTTTTTTAATATATATATCTTCTTTTCATATAAACCTTCTAATTTCATTTTAATAATCTCTTCAGATCTTTCAATATCTAATATTTTTTTAAGTTCATTCTTTTTCTCCAAATTAAAGGTCATTAATTTATATATCTTAATTTCAATATTATTTTCACTATTAATATATAATTGATTATTAGTAAAATATAACGCATAAATATTATTAACATGTTGAATAAACTGATAGCTATAATTACCATATTTCATTTGAAAATCACTAATTAAATCATTAAATGGTTTAATTTTTGATTGATAACTAATATATTCAGGTGAATTAACTCTAGTGGGTCTTGGATTATATTCTTTATTTATTTTTTCTAATTCTTTTTTTGCAGTTATATATTGTTTAGCTATATTAATATCTATATTAGAAGTTGTGTTAATTTGACTATTTAGAATAATTATTTGTTCATATATTTTATCTAATCTATCAATCTCAAAATTAATATCACATATATTTGAAAATCTTTCAATATATTTCACTATATTAAATTTATTATTTAATGAACATTCCTTATAATCGCAATTGCGATATAAGTGGCCTCTCTCTTTGCAATTATAACATAAATCTTTTGATCCAATTAATTCATGTTCAAGACTTTTAATCATCCAATCATCTAATTTAACTTTAACATAAGCTCCACCGCGAACATTTTCAATTCCATATTTTAACATATATTTTTTAGTTATTTTATCTTCATCTAATGAATCATTTGACTTGATTGTTTCAACTATTTTAATAGGTTTATATTTAGTAGTCCATGCACATGTATTATCACTACTTTTATGCTGGGTGAATCTAATAGACACATCTTTATTTGTTTTACCAATATAATATTTGGAACCATCACATTCTATTACATAAATAGTAAAAATATTAGATGAATTATTATATACAAAATCATGTTCTTCGTCTGATAAATTATCTGTTAAATCATTGAAATCTGTCATTTTATAATTGATTTATTAATTAAATAAAATAATAAATCAATTTTTATTGAAATAATCGTAGTGCGTCTATATAAAAATAATTGCTAGCAATTATTTTTATATAGACGCCTACGTGATAGCAATATCTAATAAACTATATAGCCTTAGGCTATATAGTTTATTAAAAATTGAAATAATAATAATAATAATAATAATAAAAATAAGGATGGTTCTTCAAATTACATATGAAGGATTAATAAAAGAATTGAATTATCTTAAGGATGATCTTACATTAGGTAAAGTAAATATTAAGAATAGAACTATATTTAATTATATTGAGTTAAAACGTCCTGTTGATTCAGTTAGAAAATTAAATAGATATTATAGAACAATTGAATATGATAATATTGAAGAAAATAATAAATATATTGATAGTTTGAAAACTAAAGATTCTACATATGATTTTATGAATTTTGTAATTATGATTACTTCTATATTTTATAAATATAATATTAATAAACCTACATGGATTAGATATAGAAAAGATTTAAAGTTGGATTATTTTCTAACAAATAATACAAATATAAATATGGTAGCTTATTCTAATTATTATATGTTAAAATGTTTTCAAGCTTTTTTGAATGGTATGATTGATGCGATTGATTATATGTATTCTGATAAATGTAAAAATAAAGATGTAATTAAAAATATACATTATAATAAAGGTCGTGAATATTTTATAACAGCAATTGATGCATGTCAAACAATGATTTATGAATTATTAATAGTAAATGGATTTTTAATAAAAACACATAATGTTTTTCTTAAAAATAGCACAAACCCGACTTTACCATTTATTAAAAAAAATCAACAAACTTATAATACATCAGAATTAGGAATACCCATTATATGTTATAATCATAATTTAAATATTCATGAATCACAACTATCTACATTTAAATCATTTCTGACTAAACAATCAGCTAATGAATTATTTAAGAGAAATAATAAAGAATTATATATTATGATTTTAGATTTGTTACAACCATGTGATTTCTTAATGTTAATCAGACGTATGTCTGTTTATAAATATAGAATGTCTATGAATATCTATTTTAATCGTATTATAAATAATATTCCAAAACCAGAATATATGGGAGACAATATTAAAATAACATGTGATATTAATTAAAAAATATTAGTAAAAAATCTAAAAGATTTGTTAATAATAAAAATTGATTATTTTTTTTATTTTAATTATAATTAATAATTTTAAATGGATAAAGATGAAATAATTATTTCAATAGATTGTTCAATATGTTTAATTTCATTAAATAATGAATTTATAAAATTACCATGTAATCATAAATTTCATGATAGTTGTATTAAAGAATGGAATAAAAAAAATAATACATGTCCATTATGTAGATCTATAGTTATACCTATTAATATTGAAATAAATAGAATGAATGAAATGAATATTGACGTATATAGCAATAATCTATGTAAATTATGTAGTTTTATTTTTTGTATTTTAATATTATTTATACCAATCATTCTTATATTTGCTCTTGTTAGATAATAATAATGGCAACACCGATTAACTTTACTAAATATATAGAAAAGCTATATATTTAGTAAAAATTGATTGTTTTATTTATAAAACCTAATTAATTAATATATTAATGGAAAATACAATTTACATAAATAAAAAATCAAATGAATTATATAATTTATATAAATTATCAAATGCAATTAAATATGATATTCAAAATACAGAATTACCAATTAATGGTTTAGAAGAGATGGAATTAGATGAATTATATTTTGAACTTGAAAAAATTACAGAAAAGATAATAAATATAAATACATTTTTACATGTTATAAATCAAACAAACAAATTTAAACCCGAATTACTTGGTAAAAAAATTTATTTAGTATAAAACAACCCAGATTAACAGTTGTTCATAATATAAAAATTGATCGGGCGATATGTTTTTCAAAGAAAAACATATCATTCCCAATTAAAACTTATAAACTATATAGCCTAAAGGCTATATAGTTTATAAAAATTGATCTGGTGCAATTATTTTCCTAAAGGAAAATAATGGCAATCCAGATTAACTTTATGTTATGGATAGCTTAAAGCTATCCATAATATAAAAATTGATTGGGCGATATGTTTTTCAAAGAAAAACATATCATTCCCAATTAAAACTTATAAACTATATAGCCTTTAGGCTATATAGTTTATAAAAATTGAAACAAAATGTATATAAATCATTATTATTATAATTATATGGCATTGTTTCCTTTCTTTGCTAATAATATTAATAATGAGTGTTCTATTTGTTTGACATCAATTGATAATAAAAAAAAAGATTTAAATTGTATGCATTCATTTCATACTAATTGTATTGATGAATGGTTAAAAACAAATAATTCATGTCCATTATGTAGAAATATAATTAAATCAAAAGAACCTGTTCAAAATGTTATTATAAATATAACATTAAACCCACCACCTCGAAATACTAATAATAAAAATACAATATTAATATTTTTTATTATATTATGTATTGGTTATTTAGCTGCAACTGTTTATAATTTATATAATATGATAATTACTAGTAATTATATAAATGGAATTATTAAAAATTTAAATGAGACTGAATTAGGTGATCATAATCATAATACTTATTCTTCATGGGTATTAGTTAGTTATGATTTTGTATATATTGTATTATTTTCTGTAGTAAACTACTTTTTATTAAATAAAGAAATTTGTAAAAAGAGTTGCACTAGTTGTAGTAATAGCGGCTTTTGTGTTTTACTAGCAATATTATATACATCAAATTTTATTTTGCGTTATTCATTTGTATCAAACTTAAATAGTTATTTGAATGATAAAACAATTAATTTTGATCAATTATATAGTCATAATATGAATGAATCAATAATGATATTTGGAATATTCATGGGTTGTAAAATATTCTCAGGAATACTTGCATTATTTTATACTATATAAATTTAACAATAAACACTACCTAATAATACAGCGCCAATTATACCTAAAATAAAACCAATATAATATCTTGATTTCATTGTTTTATATACTTCTAACCATTTTTTATTTTCTTCAGGTGTTTTAAGATGATTTAATATATAATCAGATTTAGGTAAAAGCATATAAATTAAAACAGCCGAACCAAGTGTAATTGCTAAAAATAAAGTAATACGTGTGTAATAATTAACATTTGTAATTTTTTTTAGAATAATTATAGATATAATTATACCAACTACTAAACCTATTAAATAATGGTTTCTTCTTTCAGTAATAATATGATCATATTTTTTATCGAGATCATCTGAAAAAACATCTTTTAAAGTTTTATGTTGTTCTTTACTAACAGTCATAGTTACTATACTACCACCCAATAAACCTAAACCAAGAATTGATGATAAATAACAATTCATTATATATAATTTATATTAAAAATTTATTTATTAGCCATATAAATAGCTAATCCTGCAAATATAAATGCAAATATATATTTTGTTTCAAATACTTTTTTAAATATAAATATATTAACAAATATGAAAACAAGTAATGTTATAATATGATATGTTATAACTAAATATGATTCTTTTATATTAAATATTTCTACGCCTGCGTTCATAGCAGGACTCATAAATGTATATTCACCAACTGCAAATAATATTAAAATAAACATACGTGGAACTAAAGTATATTTAGCTAAAAAAATAGGACCAGACATCCATGCAAATGACTGAAATAATGCTGCTATTATAAAAGGAACAAAAGGAAAAGTTTTAATTGGTAATATTTTAGAATAAATATTTAATATATTTCTAAGTTGTGGCGTTGCCGCTGTTTCCATGATTATTAATATTTATAAAATAAATATTAATAAACATGATTATAAAGATAGTTGTTTCCATGATTATTAAACATCAAAATAAAACTTAACATTATTGTTTTTTAGTAAATTATACACACCAATATCTAACTGAAGCTCAATAATATACAATTTTCTTTCAATAATCGAAATAACAGATGGATGTTTAACACCATTTACATGCGCGATCATTTGATCTTTCAATATATCTGTCTGTCGTTTAATCTCTCTAAGTTTACATTGATAAATATCTTCATTTATAAAATCAGTGCAAACTTGTAGATTAGAATCATTTGATGGTTCTAGTAGTTGCTTCATTCTAATTAAATCTTTATTAATAATTCTAGAGAATAATTCAGACTGATTCTCAGGCTTTGAAAATAGAAAGGTTAAGATTTCACGCTTACGCTGTTTATTATCAAGCTCAACAATAGTAGTAGCCATAATAAATTATTTAACTTCTGTTATAAGAAAAAAATATCAATTTTTACTAAATATATAGCAAAGCTATATATTTAGTAAAGTTAATCGGGGATGCCATTATTTTAATTTGCTGTGCAAATTAAAATAATTGCGCCCGATCAATTTTTATGGCTATTCAACCATAGGTTGTTTTATTATTTATCTAATTGATTTTCCATATGATTTTTATAATAATTATATCCTAATAAATTAATCTCTTCGTGAATTACTTTTTTTTATAAGCTGGACTAATATTAGTATAATCCTTAAGACCATCCATCATTTTTTTTGTTATATTAATTTTATTTTCTTCTACCCAATTTTGTAGAACTTTTAAAGCAGTGTTATGTGAGATTCAAAAATATCATAGATATTTTTGAATCTTCGCTAACAGCGTTAGATAAAAATAAACAATGTTTATTTTTATCTATATATATTATGCATTTCTCTTACCATTTGATCTTTCTTAACGTGTTGCCACTTATTTTCTATATATTTTTTAGCTACTTTTGATTTTATATTTGTTATTTGAACATTGATAGGGTGTAAGAAAAAATAACACAGTTATTTTTTCTGACATTCCCTATTAACTTTATATTATGTAAAACCTTAAGGTTTTACATAATATAAAAATTGTTATTTTCTTTATGCGCTTTGTTAAATTTAATATTCTCAACTAAATGTGGAATAGCACTTTTAAGACTTTCATCATCATAACAAGCTAATCTGTCTAAAACTCTTTTCATAAAATCAGTAGATATATATTTGGTATTATCTTCATTGAAATTATTTATAATTATTGTATTATTGATAGTTCCATTATTTGTAATATTATTAGTATTATTTGTAATATTATTTATATTTTGTATTTGAGTTTCTGAAATTTTGTTACATTTTATTTCATGCCTTGACCTACTTTGTTGATACTTGTATGATTTATCGCATTTTCGACAGTTAAATTGAGGAAAGTGAATGTTGTTTAATGTTGTTAAATGTTGTGGGGTATGTTGTTCTATGTTGTTTTCAACAGGTTTGTGTTTTTTACTCGTATGATTCCATAAGGATGAGTTACTACTATACTGTTTATTACATATTTTACATGTATGCTTATCACTTTTTTCCATTATTATATTATACAAGATTTCTTTTTCTTATATGATTTTTAAAAAGTGATAAAAAGTGATCACTTTTCAGGGAGAAAAAACCACATGTTTTTGTATAAAAGTTATCTGTGAAAAATATTTTTCAAAAGTTTTGTAAAAAAAACAATAATAAAAAAAATTATAATAAATGGAATAAAAAAAATTAGCTATATTTAAATCTTTTCTAACATTTTTGAGTTTGCAATTTAAAATTTTTAATTATATTCGCTACACGAATGACTGTATATAAATAATTAATTATTATTTTTCACATAATACAAAAGAGTGCATATTAGTATGATAATATTCAGTTCCATTCTGAGTATTAAATTCACAAGTAAAATATCCATCATATCGTATTTGTGAAATTCCAATCAATTTTCCAAATGAAGGTTTACCGAAAAGCATACCTTCTATATTATAATTTTTACATAAAATTAAACTAGATTTATATTGTTTAGCTTGTTTAATTCTATCAATAAACTCCAATATATGTTTATCATTAAATGCACTTGCATTTATATAATAAAAATATCGAAAATTATCTACTGTTAATTGTTCAATGTTACCATCTTGACCAATTAATTCATCATATAATTGAAGAGGTAATCTATTTTGAATCAATGATGTTCGACAATAAGGACACCTTTCTTGATATTTTATCCATTGATCCATACATGATTTATGAAATGTATGGTTACAAAATAGAGTAGTTAAATCATTTTCTAAATCATTCAAACAAATAGAACATGTATTATTTTCATTAGTCAATTCAATTGACATATCAATTAATATTATATTTTAATATAATTTAATAAAAAAATATCAATTTTTATAATAATGAATGATTACATGAAAATATATAATACTCTTACAAAAACTATTATATATGATTTTAATATAGGCGATGGTGGTATTGGTGACTGTATTAAATTTTTTATGTTTGCTTTAAATATTTGTATTAAATATAATTATAAATTATGCTATTTAGTTAATAATATTCTATTAGAAAAGTATCTTATATTAAATACAATTAATAATATGTATATAAAAAGAAATGATCTACAAAATATAATAAATATTAATAATATTAATAATATTTACTGTGCGAATGATATTAAACAAAATTTTCATTATATAATAAAGCCTCAATTATTTTATTCAACTTTTGATTATAATAATATTAATATACCAATTCAAGAAGTTTTTAATTTTTCTGATAAAGTTATTTTAAATAGTAAATTATTATGTAATTATAATAATTATATTTCTATTCATTTAAGATTAGGTGATAAATATTTAGAAACTGATATAAATTTTATTCAATGTCCGCAAGATACAAGATATTATGATGAAAGTAAATTATTTGAATGTATCGAAAATAATCAACATGAAAATATTATATTTTTTTGTGATAATAATAATTATAAATTAAAATTAAAAGAAAAATATAATAATTTAATAATTATTAATAGTGATATAGGACATACTAGTTTAAATAATACAACAGATAAACAAATATTAGATGCTATAACTGAATTTTATATAATAACAAATTCAAAAAGAATATATAGTGCATCTAATTCAGGTTTTTCAATTGTTGCATCACTATATAAAAAAACTTTAATATTTAATATTTAATAAATATACGTAGCTAACCAATGTGTTTTTAAATGATTAGGAACAATTATATTTTCTAAATCACTTTCATTTTTATCAACAAATTGATATTTTAATAGTTCTCTGCTAAAATTAATTACTTCCAGTAGATCTTCCATTAGATCTTCACGATTTTGAATAAATATATTAAATACTGTTCCATTAAAATGATATAAAGCGAATGTCATTTCAATACCGTCTCCAAAATCAGGCATCTCATTATATTTAATTGAAATAACGCCTGTATGATAATTTTCTGGTATTTGAAGATCAATTATAATATAATCTTTAAACTCATTAGAACGTTCACGAAAACTACACATATTAGGAAGTGAATGATTATTTTTTAAATATAGTTGTAATTCTTGTGCAAAGATATTCAAAAAATCTGGAGCATTTTTATTATTGGTAAAATCTGAAACAATATTACCCATTAATAATTATATTTATCTAATATATTAATATTATTTCAATTTTTATATTAAGAAGTGGTTTTAACCACTTCTTAATATAAAAATTACTATCACGTAGGCGTCTATATAAACATAATTGCATTGCAATTATTTTTATGACGCACTACGATTATTTCAATTTTTATATTACTATTACGTAGGCGTCTATATAAACATAATTGCATTGCAATTATTTTTATGATGCACTACGATTATTTCAATTTTTATGTGATGGATAGCTTAAAGCTATCCATAACATAAAGTTAATCTGGATTGCCATTATTTTCCTTTAGGAAAATAATTGCACCAGATCAATTTTTATAAAACTAATCTTTGGTTGATTTTATAATTTTTAATTATAAAGATAAAAAAATTATATTTTTATAATGAATAAAGATATAAAATCTACTAAAAAAAGATTAGGTAACCAATTAATATTAACTATAAATAATAAATGTAAAATATCAATGAATGAACAAGTCTCTAAATATTTAACATCTACTTTACCAGGCGATGCTTATTTATATGCTAATTATCATTATAATAATTATAATTATATGTATATAAATACATTATTTACAAAACCAGAATATAGAGGTTTAAAATACGCTTCTCATTTATTAAAACGTGCAATTTATGAAGCAAAGAAAAATAAATGTAAAAAGATACATTTAATGGATTGTTCTGATTTATATAATAATATAAATAATATTTATATTAAATATGGTTTTATATATGATGAGATAGGGCAACCAGACATGTCTCTTATATTATAAATATGTTTTATCCTCGCTAATAGAATTATATAAAAAGAATAGAATAATATAAATTATTATAATGGCATATATAAATATTATTAAACAAGATTATTTAACAGAAAATGATATAGATCAAGTATTAGAAATTCAAAAATTAGTATATAATAAAGATTTATTAGAAAGTAAAGAAACTTTTTTATCAATGATTAATAATTATCCATCAGGTTGTTTATGTTTACGAGATGAGAATAAATTATTAGGATATTTTATTACACATCCAGAAAATATTAATAATTTACCACCATCTTTGAATTTAAATATTCATTCTAATAATGAAAATAATATATATTATTTTCATGATTTAGCAGTTCATCCATCTGCTCGTAATTTAAGAATAGGATCAACGTTAATATTTTTAGCAGTTAAAATTGCTATAATAAATAAATTTGATAAAATAGCATTAACTGCTGTTCAGAATGCTGATAAATTTTGGAATAAATTTGGATTTATTCCAATAACTATAGAAAAAAAAACATCTTTATTATCATATGGACCAGATGCAGTTGTGATGATTTCATCTATTTCTACTATTTTAAATAGATTATATAATTTAGGATTTCCGTCATTAGTGTATGTTTATATTATTAAACTTAAAAATAATAAATATTATGTAAAAAAATCAAATATTCTAACTTTAGACTCTTTAGAATTTAATAATATAGAATGGTTATATTATAATCCAATAATAAATTTAAAAGAATCTAAAATTAGAATATTTGAAAATGATATAAATGAAGATACAATTGTTCTTGAATTGATGCAAATATATGGTGTTAACCACGTTAGAGGTGGGACATTTCAAACATTAAATATATCTATTGATAATGCATATGATATATTATGTGAAATAAAAATAGAGAATAATAAATGTTATTTATGTGGGGAGAATCATAGTATAAATAAATGTAAATTGAAAAACAAATATGATTATAATAATTTAGTATATTTTTTAGAATTAGCAACAACATTCAATTGAACTCATTGTAGAATTGAGTTTTTGTGTAATACGATATTTTGTCATTTTCATATAAAATTTTATTATGGTAAATATATGGAAAATATGAATCAAAAAATAAATACTTACTCCAATAATGAATTCAATAATTATATTTTCAAATGATTTTAATGAATAATATTGTTCTTGTTTCATATAAGAAACAATATTAACATAAACTATAATTTTAGGAGTCCAAATAATAAGATATATAAAAATAATAATACAATGCATTCCATTAAATCTTGAATGATTTCTTTGTTCAATCATCTGATTAATAATTGTAATAATAATATTCATATATCCAATACCAAAAATACCATCAATAATATAAGATAAAATTGCGATAGTGTCATCTGGTGATTTATTTTCAGTAGTATTTTTTATAAACCATTTTATAACATCATTAATAATAACATCATTCACAATTATTCCAACTATTATTAATAGAATAGATATATTGATGAGAAATGTGTTTTTATTAAATATATCAGGTGTATCTACTTGTGATACAGCAATATATTTTGATTTATTATTAATAGGATCTTCAATATTAATAATATTATCTGAAAGCTTGGATGTTTCCGTCATGACTTTCTAATATTATATTTTAAAAAGCTAATATAATATAAAATATTTTCAATTTTTATTATTTACACACTTTGTGTGTAAATAATAATTTTTAATCGAGAATGTCATAGTTTTCACTAGTGAAAACTATTACACTCGATCAATTTTTATATTAATACAGATCGATTTTTATTTAATAATTCCATAGGAATTGTTAAATAAAAATTGATTGTTATTATTTAAACTAAATATTATAATATAATATAAAATAATGTCTAAAAATATAATATTAGTAGATACAAGTTATACAACTTTTCATAGATTTTTTGCAACAATTAGATGGTTTTCATTTGCAAATAAGGACGAATTTAAATTATATAAAGATGATAATACTTATGATTGGAGTAAAAATAAATTATTTATTGATAAATATACAAAAATGTATTTAGAAGCTATTATGAATTTATTTTCAAAAGCTATATTTGAAAATAGTATTTTAATATTTTGTCAAGATGCGCCACAAGAAACATTATGGAGACATGAGTTTACAGAATGTTATAAAGGTAATCGTTTAGATCTATCTACTAAATATAATTTTAAACCAACATTTAAATATACATATGAAGAACTAATTCCTAAATTAATAAAAGAAAATAATTTTATTCATGCTTTAAAAGTTCCTAAAATGGAAGCAGATGATCTAATTGCTCTCGCTACTAAATTTATAAAATATAAAAGACCAGACAATATTATATATTTAATATCAGGTGATAATGATTTCTTACAATTAGGTTATGATAATTTATATATAGTTGATTATAAAAAAGATAATTATATTCATCTTACTAAAGAAGAGGCACGTGAAGCACTTAGAAAAAAGATTGTATCTGGTGATTGTAGTGATAATATTCCGTCTATATTTCCAAAAGATCAAATAATTAATAATAAAATTAAAAAAGAAGTTAGAGAAAATAAAGAATCTATGAAAAAATTTTTAGCAGAAAACACAAAAGCATATGAATTATATATGCATAATAAAAAAATTATTAGTTTTAAATATATTCCTAAACATTTTCGCAAGCTTGTTTATAAAGCTATAAAAAAATTAGTTTAATTTGATTGTGTAACTTTGCTAACAGTTTTGGATTTACATTGTAACAAAAAAAGTGGTTAAAGCAAATAATATACCACCCCATAATGAATCAATTAAAACAGTTTGGATAGTCCAATTTTTAAATATAGTATAATTAGTTGTTTCAAAAACAGTATAAATAACTAAACCTAATATAAATGCATCTTTTATTTTTTGTTCTCTTGTTTTATTTGTTTTTAATATAAAATAATTTAAACTAAATATTAAAAAAATATAACAAATTATAGCAGATATTAATTTAAAATCTATATTAGTATTTTGAATATCAAATACTTGTTTTTTATAATAAGATGAGAATACATTCAAATAAATAAAATCTAATAATAATAAAATTATAGCAGATTTAATTAACATTATTAATATAATTTATATTAAAAAAAATTAGTGTAAATAATATCTTTTATATTTATTAAATAAAGTAATTAAAATAATTTTAATAATCATTGTATATAATAAAAGACATATTTTATATTAATTATAATGAATAAATTAATACAAGATATAATTCAACCTCATAATAAAATAGAATGGGATGATTATTTTATATCTACTGCTTTATTAATTTCTTGCAGATCACCTTGTCATAGATTACATGTTGGGTGTGTGTTAGTTAAAAATAATCGTATTATAAGCGCAGGGTATAATGGATTTCTACCAGGAGCAAGTCATATTAGTATTATAAAAACAGAACCATCTGGTTCTACTCATGAACAAGCAACTGTTCATGCAGAGCAAAATGCAATTTCTGATTGTGCAAATAGAGGTGTATCAACTGAAGGTGCTATTGCATATATAACTCATTATCCTTGTATAAATTGTTTCAAAATATTAGTTGCAAGTGGGATAAAGGAAATAAAATATTTGAATGATTATAAAAATGATGAAAATATAAATAAAATATTAGAATCAATGACTAATCAAATTAAAATAACAAAAATTTATTGAAATAAAAATGTTCAAAGAACATTTTTAATAGCCATAAAAATTGATATTTTTTCTAAATAATAAGAGTAAATAAAATGTATGTCTATTCAAGTTACAAAGAATAGCTATAATATTGACTCATCAACTGAATGTATTGTTAGAATAATACAAAATCTGGATATTGAGATTCAAAATAAAGATTTTATTATAAATGGTAAAAGTAATAATAATACATTATTACTTTTATCAAATAAATTTAACAAAACAGTTGTATCCTCAACTAAATTTAATATACCTATATTAGTATTATTGGGTATTTATAAATATAGTTCACATAGAACACTTTTTAGTCTAGAATTAGAAGAGTTTTGCCCATATCTTTTATATTGTCCTTATAAAACTAATCCACTAATGTGTCCTTTGAATCATCATCAAATGCCAAAAAATATATTTAAAAATATGTATGTTCCTACATTATTATGTAGATATGAATTATACAAAAGTAGTGGAGAAAAAATGTTTTGCACAAATCCATATTGCTGGTATAATCATACAAAAGGACGTGCAACGAGAATAAAAATGGGATGTTATCACCATTATTAATTTATTTTAATCTAAATCCATATACACACATATTGGATAAACAGTTTTGTAAAAATAATACATATTATTATAAAATACTAATAAAAAGAAAAAATTATACATTTGATAATATAAATCATTATCTGATTTTCTTTTAAGCTCTTCTCTCCATCTATATGCTTCTTGTATCATTTGAATTTTACTTTTATACATATTAATTTATATTATATTTATTATTTATGTTAGACGCTAGAATCATAGATTTGTGTTATCTTCGCTTGGATCATAGATCCGTTTTGGGTTTTGCACAATACCCATTTATAAAAGTGCATTTTCTATTACTTGATCAATATTTTCTACTAATAAAACTTTAAATTTATTATCAATTAATTTTGGATTATTTTTAATTACATTTTCTAAATCAATACGATTATTAAATGGAACTAGAGCAAGTGTTGCACCAGCTCTTTTAGCAGCATGTAATTTTTCATCTAATCCGCCTATTTCAGTAACTTCTTCGCGTAAATTAATTTCTCCAGTCATAGCTACAGTATGATTAATTTTTCTATTAGTTAATCTAGAATAAAATGTTAGAGTCATCGCAGCACCTGCAGATGGTCCTTCTTTTCCAGTAGAACCATCTGGACAATGAATATGAAAACATTCAGGTGTTGATTTCCATTTATTCATCCATTGTAATTTTAAATTATTATTTAATTTATTCCATGCAACTGATAAAGCTACTTCAATACTTTCTTTAATAACTTCGCCTAATGAGCCAGTTGTTTTAACACTCATAATATGTTTAGAAGGGATTAAAACAGATTCAATTGGTAAAACTCCGCCTTGTCCTAAATTATTTGCCCATAATCCATTAACCATTCCAACGCCATCTTCTTTATGAACAGTTAAATGAATATATCTAGGAATATTACTGAATAAATATTCATATAATTCATTTGAAAATTTTAATGGAAAATTAATATTAGTATCTAAAATTTTAGTTTTTGTTAAATTAGCATGATTTAATTCACGGAAAATTTTATATAATTTTTCTTTTAATTTACGCACACCACCTTCATTTGTATAATTATTAACAATATCTTCAATTATATTATCTGATATTTCAATACTATTAACAGGAATACCTATATCTTTGCAAATTGATGGAATTAAATAATTATTTGTAATATGTAATTTCATTTCATTTGTCAAATATTTAGTTTCAATTAATGTAATACGATCTCTTAATATATAATTAATTTTACTACAATCATTAAAAGAAAATATAAATGTTACTTTTGATAAATCAATATCAATATTATAAAAATATTTATCTCTGAATAATTTATTTTGCACTGGATCAATTAAATGTATTAATAAATTAATAATTTCTTCACCTTTATGTGTTTCACTTACTTTATCTAATTCATCAAAATATATTATAGGGTTCATACATTTGGCATCAATTAATGCCTGAGCAATACGTCCATAAATTGATCCTTCATATGTAAATGAATGACCATCTAAAAATGACGAATCTTGTGCACCACCAAGTGAAATAAAAATAAATGGTTTATCCATTGCTTTAGCAATACCTTCTTTAACTAATGAAGTTTTTCCATTTCCTGCAACACCATAAATACCAATAACTGAACCTTGACTTTCTGGATTTCTAATTTGTTGTGCCATTATTTCTACTATTTGTTTTTTAGCATTATCATGACCATATACTGATTTATTCATTAATACTTCTAAATTATCTAAAAATGCTTTAATTTTAGCAGGTTTATTTAATTTATCTAATTCAATACCTTTATATATACCAAATGGTAATTTCATAACATCATCTATCCATTTTTTTGTTTTATTATTTCCAAAACCACTACATTGTGATAATTTAGAAATAATATTTTTTTTTGTATTATCATTAAGAGGTGCATCTAATATTTTAAATACATGTGGTGTATTATTTACTGTATTTTCTAAATTACTAATTAAATCTAAATTTTTTGTTTGAATTTTATTATTTAAACTATTAAAATAATTGATTATTTTATTTTTTGATATATCTGGTCCATCTGAAATTTTAGATAATTTATCCATAAATTCCTTTGCTTTACCCTTAGCTTGTTTATTATTTGAATTTATAAATTCAAATGGATCAAAATCTTCATCAGAATCTATAGTATCATTTTCATCAGAATCAAACTTATCTATAATAAATATATTTTGCTTCTTATTAGAAGCAGTCATTTTAAATTTTTTTGACTGATTTTTTAATTTATTTAAAAAATCAAGTAAATTTAATTTATTATTATTATTAACTTTCATTTCATAAATCTCAGTTATAATTTGGAATAAAATCATTTCATTAATATCTGAAAATTTTGTTTTAAGATCAACTAATAAATTATCAAAATCAATATTTTTATATTTTTTAACTAATGTAATCATAATGTCAATACAATTATTATAATCATTTTCTTGATCAGGAGGAATTTTACGTTTTCTATTAATATCCATATACATTATTTTAAAATTGATGTAATGTTTAAATTGATTATAATTAAATATATATTATTTTAATGGGTGTAGAAAGATTTTTTTCTAGTTTAAAAAGAGAATATAATTTTATTCATTCTATAAATAATAAATTAAATTGCGATCACTTATTAATTGATTTTAATAGTATTGTTCATATTACATCTCAATATTTATTAAATGATTCTGTTTATAAATCAAAAGAATTATTTGAAATTAAATTAATAGAAGATGTTGGCCAATATATATTAGATATGTTAAAGGTGCTTTTTCATGCACATGAAATTAAAAGTATAACAATATGTGTAGATGGTGTTCCAACAATGGCTAAAATATTTGAACAAAAGAAAAGACGTTATATGGGAGATTTATTAACAAATTTAAAATCAACATTAACAGGATTTACATGGTCTCGAAATAATATTAGTCCAGGAACATTGTTTATGAATAATATGATGAAATTTATTAAAAGTTCTATATTTGAAGATCGTATACGTAATATATGCCATTCATTAATTCATTATAATGTTTCAGGTATTGATGAAATGGGAGAAGGTGAAATTAAAATAATTCATTATATAAATAAATTTAATAAAAAATATAAGAATGATAGATATATTGTATATTCACCAGATTCAGATGTAATAATATTATTATTAATGAAAACAATAGAAGATATTAATATAAATATGTTACGTTATGATCAACAAAAATCTACATATTTAAATCCCGAATATAATTTAGTTGATATAGGTCATTTTGAAAATATATTATTTGATTATATTCAAGATAAAACAAATATTAAACTGGATAAAGAAAAAGTAATAATGGATTTAGTTTTTTTATTAACAATATTTGGTGATGATTTTCTTCCAAAATTAGAAACAGTTAGGGTTCATTTAGATATTCAAATATTATTAATATTTTATGTTGTTAATATTATTAGATTTGGCTATATATTAAATAAAGAAACAAAGTGGTATATTAATACTGAAAATTTTTTAAGTTTATTATCATTACTTGAAAAGAAAGAAGAATATTTTTTACAAAGAAATGCAAGACATCATATTTCTTCAAATTATCACAAGATAGTAAATGAGATAGTTGGATATAATATGAATTTATTAAAAAATTATATTGATGAATATATAGAAAATAAACAACCTAAATTATGGGAAAAAATGTTAGATCTTATTAGTGAATATTTTATTGAAATATTACAAATAATAGATGGTGCTAAATTAAAAGATATTTATAATAATGAAGTGTTTTATATATTAGCTCAACCAATTGAATTATTAAAAAATATAATTGAATATTATAGTCTAAAAAAAGAATTACCTATAATAATACCTTTAAAAACATCAGAAGAAAAATTAATGTTAAATAAATATTATTCAAGTGAAAATCCTCATAAAGTTAGATTACTTAAATTAGATGATATAGATAAAGATTTTTATAAATTTGAACATAAACTTGATAAATATTATAAAATATTAAATCCACAAGATAAATTTTATTATGATATATATTTTAAAAAAAATGTATCATATTCTTCTTATTATACTAATCATTTCCCTCATAATAATCCAAATAAAATTGTTGAAGATTATTTAATTGGATTAAATTGGGTTTTATCTTATTATCATAATAATAATCCAGAATATAAAGATATTGATACTACATGGTATTATGTTCATAATAGATCACCTTTATTAAGAGATATTGTTAATAAAATAGATTTTCATAAATTATTATCTCAGTCTTTTATTAATAAATTTAATAATCATTTTAAATATATGACTCCATTAGAACATTTTATTTATGTATCACCATTTGATATAACTATGAATGCAAATGATATATTATTACAATTAGTTAATATGTTAGGATCATTATCTGAAGAAAAATTAATGTTATTAACTAGATTTATTAAATCTAATCATTCTTTTTATTATCCATTAGATAAATTATATCATAAATTACAAACAAAAAGATTAGTGGATTGTTCAGGTTCTGTTTTTATTTCTAAATGTCATTTATTATTTATGGAAAATTATATAAATATGATAGAATTTATTACTAAATTTAGAAAAACAATAATATAGTATAATATAATATAATATGGCTGAAATTTTAACTGAACAACAATTATCAGATTCTGATATATTTATTGAAACAGATGTTAAATTATTAGTTGATGATATATATAATTTTAATAATAATAAATTACAAAAATATAAATCACAATATCCACCAAATCATATAGTTCATATAAGAGGAGCAACTGAAGTATTTGTTACAAGTGATATTCATGCTGATTATCGTAAATTTGTTCAAATATTAGTTGCAGGTGGATTTATACGAATTCCAAATATAAGTAATGTATATGATGGTGATAATATATATAATAATAGTATAATATCAGATTGTGAATGGATTAAAGAAAATTGTTTAATAATTATTGCTGGAGATCTAGTTGATGGTAAAAGAAATAATAGTGTTGTAGATGATACAAAAGGTTGTTTTGAATTATTACTTCATATGTTAATATTTAATTTAAGAATTAAAGGAAGAATGAAAAATTCAAATATATTGTTTACTATAGGTAATCATGAATTAGAAACAGTAATCGCGAATACTGATATGTTAGATGATTATATACATGATACAGCATTAATATATTTTCAAAGTAAAAAAAAAAGAGCAGATGTATTAAATGAATTTTATGAATTAAATCCGTATATATATATAGTATTATCTACCCCTTCTCTATCTAATGAAGTTGCAATATTACATGGTGGTTTACATGATAAACAAGGTCAAAATTTTGATAAAGATAAATTACAATTATTACAACAAACAATTAATAATAATGGATTAACACATTTAGCTAATTTACATAAGTCACCTGAAGAATCTATAGCTGCATATTCTAAATCATCTAATACTGATGGTTTATTATGGACAAGATTTTATGTAATTCAACCAATACAATCTTGTTTAAGACCATCTGATTACGCTTTAACTGTAGTTGGACATTGCCCAACAACAATGTTTCCGCAATTATCTAATATTTTAGATAAAACAGATTATATAGGATGTGATTCTTATAAGGAAAATAAATTAAAAGGATGTGTTATATTAAATTGTTTAGAAAAAGAAAAAACTAATTTTGAAGCTTCAGGATTACCTAGAATTGCTTTAGTAGATGCTTCTATATCAAGTGCATTTACTACTTCTTTAGGACGTAATAAAGATTTTGAAAGAGATAGAGGTATTGAATTATTACATTTACAACATGTAAATAGAAAAACATCAAGATGGTTTAATGATATTTCTAGATTTGAAATTAATTTTAAAGATAATAAAACAATAGATATTAGACCATCGCAAACAGGCGGTAGTCATAATTATAAAGAAAAATATTATATATATAAAGCAAAATATCTAAAATTAAAAAATATAATATAATTATAATTAGAATTAATGTCTAATAGAATATATGTGTTTCCAAATTTAAAAAAAATAGGTGAAAGAAGAGTAGAAGCTTTATCAATTGAAGAAGCGGTTTCAAATTTAGTATCTAAATTTTCTGAACCATTAAATGAAGAAAATTTAATTATAGAAGATGATTCAGGTAATATAATAGAATGTCAAGTTAAAAATTCTATTATAATATGCAAAATTAATATTTCTAATAATATTTTAAACACAGATGAAATAGAGCCTTTAACAAAAACATTTACATTAGAAAATTATAAACCAATATTTAATAAATTAGAAATATCTATTGAGCAACAAAATATTAATCATAGAATAAAAGCAGATGATTATAAAGATTTATTTTTTACAAGTGATATTCATGCTGATTATCGTAAATTTGTTCAATTATTATCTAATGGAGGATTTATTAAATTTCCTGTAGATATAGACGATATTTATAATCCTTGTTTAATATCAGAATGTGAATGGATAAAAAAAGATTGTTTAATTGTTATTGTAGGAGATCTAGTTGATGGACGCCGTATAACACCTCTTTCTCAACTTCAAAAAAAAAATCCAGATGCAACTGAATCAGAATTTAAAGCAGAAGTAAATGATACAGTTGGTAATTTTGAATTTTTATTACATATGTTAATTTATAATTTAAGAATAAAAGGGAAAAAAGTGAATTCAAATATATTATTTACAATCGGTAATCATGATTTAGAATTATTATTAAATCATGAAAATTATTTACAAGCATTTGTTCATAGTCAGGCTCTTAAATATTATGGTAAAAATCCTTATTTAATACGTAAATTAGTTTTATCACATTTCTTTTCATTTTCGCCATATATTTTATTATTATTAGAAACAAATATAAATAAAAATGAGATATTATGTATTCATGCAGGTATTCATAATAAAACTGATAAAGATTATAATTTAGATAAAATAATAGAAATACAAGATCAAATTAATGAGAATGGACTAGGTGTATTAAAAGATATATTAATAGATGATCTTTATAAAGCTGGTAAAATAGGAGAATTAAGTCATGATAGTTCATTACGTGATAGATATTATGCAACAGGTGAACAATTATGTGATAAGAATAAAGATTTTAAGTATTTATTAACAGTAGTTGGACATAGCCCAGGACAAGCAGATTATACTGGGTTAGAAAAAGTTAAATTAACAGGTGAAGAATATAATAAATGTGATACAAAAGATGAATATAAAGGTCGTGGTTGTATTGTATTTAAATGTTCAAAACATATTCATGAAATGCCAAGAATAGTATTAGTTGATACTGCAATGTCAGGTGCTTTTACAAATGCAAGTAAAAGAAAACCAGATGATGAAATAACACGTAGTATAGAATTTTTACATTTAACACATGAAGAAAAAGAAACTAAAAATTATTTTAATAGAATGTATAAATATGTTATAAATAATCAAAATAATAATGCAACAGATGAAATTGTTTATCCAAAATTAGAATCCATAGCTGAACAAAAATATTTAAAATATAAAGTAAAATATATTAAATTAAAAAATCAAATATAATATAATGAATGATCGTATAGCAAAAGTGTTTGAAGATAATCAATTTCAAGATCTAATTAGATTTATGAAAAAAAGACAATGTTTAAATACATCAAATACATGTTTAAAATATTTATTTCATGTAATACAAGCAGCTGGTATTTTAACAACTACAATTGCAACTGGTTATAATTATACATATTTAATATGGGTTGGTGTAGGAATGAATGTAAGCGCATCATTAATTCATTCAATAGAACAAATTAATAATTCAATGTCAGAAAAATTATTAAAAGATATTTTGGCAATTAAAGAAAATAAATATGTAGATGAAGGTATTTTAATTGAGACAGATAAAAATAAAAATTCAACAAATGCTTAATTGTGTTTTTAATTCTAAAATTTCACCCAAGAGCTTATTTTTAAGTTCATAAAATTCACTATGTTGGCGTAACATAATTCTATTTGTATTTATCAATATTTTATTTTTTTCAATAGTATTAACACATGTTTGTGATAATTTATAAATTTCTTCTTGTAATTTTTTAATAATATCTAAAAAATGAATATTATCTTGTCTAATTTGAAGAATAGTTTGTTCTTTTTCTTCTATTATCTCTGACTTTTTAAATGTTTCATCAGATAAAGTCATAATTTGTTTATTTAATTGAACATTTTGCATAATTAATTTTCCATTTTCCATGTTTACTTTTTTAAATTTTATTTCAAGATCTTTTATTTTTTCTTGATATTGTAAACTTTCAGAAATAACTTTTTGTAATAAAATATTATTTTCATTAAAATTATAAACTTCCATCAATTATATTATAAATATAATACATAGTATATGGTATTTTCAATTTTTATTTAACAATTCCATAGGAATTGTTAAATAAGTTTTAATCTGGGTTGCAATTATTTTCCTTTAGGAAAATAATTGCACCAGATCAATTTTTTTTTTGAATATTTCCATAAACACGATTACACAAGATTAAACCTTGTTCACAATTTTACCCTACCGGTAGGGTAACTTTAAAAATATATTTTTAAGATCATTATCAGCTTGTGAACTATGGTTAAATTTCTTAAAGAAATTTAATCTCGTATTCAATTTTTATGTTATTGGATGGCTTATGTAATAACATAAAAATTGAAAATATAATATATTTATAGTTGTATAATATAAATCCATAGAACAAATGTCATCATATGGTCGAGTTCTTAATAATATTATCAGTTATGAATATAAAAATCAAACCCATTCTTATTTTCGTATTAAATATGGCGAGAAACTTACATTTGATTTCCAAACAGAAGAAGAATTTGGAATTGCAATTCAGCAATTTTATAATTATAATGTAAAGTTATATCAGACTACATTAAATATGGGAATGAATATTCAAAAATACCCGGAATATATGGAATATGATACAAATGCAAAGCGCATGAAGTATTTCTGGGATCTATTTGATTACAAAACACTTGTCGAAAGCATTATTCTTTATCATGATAATTAGTTAATTCTTTTAAATAGTCTAATTTATGAATTATTTTCATCTTAACTAAACCATATTTACTAACTAATAATTTTTCTAATTCAGTTAATTTACATTTTTTAAGTTTTAAATTTTTAATATTATTAACTGGTGGACTCATAAAATATTTTTTTAATGAAATATAATCAAAATCATTTGGAATCCTATATCCTAATTTTTTTAATTCTTCTAATGTATCTGGAATATTTTTATATTTATAATATATTTCATACATTTCTTCAGATTTAATATCTCTAATACGATCACAATAATCACAACCAAATAAAATACATAATTCAACAAATTGTTCATAATTAATTTTTAATTCTTGTAAAACATCTGTTAATTCAAGTGTTAAATTATCTTTTTTATAAGATGTTAAATTACGATAAATTTTATTAGCACCAAATGTCATAATATCCATATCTTCTGTTAAAACACCATCTGCAATTCCATCTTTAACTAATTGAGCACATTGAGAATCAGCTTCTTCTGGAGCAATTACATAAGGAATACCCATTAGTTCTAATAATTCAATACATTCTTTAATTTGTTTTTTAGTAATAAATACAGTTCTTTTAAAATATTTAATTTTTTCATCTTCTGGTAAATCTTCAGTTAATTTTTCATGTGCTTTAATTTTAAGATCTTTACGATTATTAATTAATTTTGTTTTAAATTCAGGAGGTTTACCATCAAAAACATAAATAGGAATAATATTCATTTTAAGTAAATTAATTGTTTTATTAAACAATCCAAGAATATGAGAAGAAATGTCACCTTGATTATTAATAATATCAACACCACAATTTCTAATAGCTATAATAACTTGATATAATAAAATACTAATATCAATTGCAATCTTTTGACCATTAAAATCATTATCTACTTTTTTAATAATATGTGGATAATTAGAATTTAAAAATTTAAGCATATTTTTTATACCCATAAAAGGTTTAATAATTATAATTAATATAGTTTTAAATGTCATTTTAAATGTCATTTTAAATGTCATTTTAAATGTCATTTTAAATGTCATTTTAAATGTCATTTATTTATAATGTCATCTGATATTAATTCTCATTGGATATTATATTTAACCCCTTTATTTATGGCAAGTAGTATATATGCTGCTAAATGTAGATTTATTGTATTAGCTTTAGCAGAATGGATGATTATTATGTCATCAATATATTATTGGTCAAAAAATAATTGTCAATTTCGTAGGTGTATTGATATAGTTATTGTTCAAATTAGTCTTTACATTCATTTATATTATGCTATAAAATATAAAGCTAAATCAACACTTATAATGATAGGTTTAATAATAATATTTTACTTTATTGGATTATATTATAATTCAGATATTGCTCATGCATTTGTATGGATATTTGGAACAATTGGAATGATTTCTTTAATAAATCATTTATGTGAAATAAATAAAACTAAAGATATATGTTTAAAAAATCATTTTTGTAAAAAAAAATTAATTTAAATTAAAATATTATAAATTTATAATATACTATCTATAATATATTATCTATAATATATTATCTATAATATATTATATGCCTTTTACTGTTGTTGCTCCATATGTTGGGTTTCCCCTCAAAATTGATGCTGAAGATTTCAGCTCAGCTGCTAAAAAAGCAATTCAATTAAATCAAGAAATTCAAATTATGAGTATGATTATTAATGATCATAATAATAATATGAGAATGTTAGCCAATGTTGATTATTATAATCAACAAGGTCGTAGAAAAGCCGGTATTAAAATGTCTAAAACAAAAGCTTTAGGTTATCAAGGTTATCCTCATTTATCACCTATTTTTATGGGTATTAGCACTGAAGATAAACCAAGTGAAGTTGGACCATTTTTAATTCCAATGGGTGTTAATGGTCCTATTTTACCTTTCCCTGGACCAATGGCAGTTTCTGGTCTTGGTGGTCCCGCTATTGTTGCTGGTCCTGCTGGCACTGCTCTTGCTGCTGTTCCTTCTGGTAGAATGGGGCCATATGGTTCACCTCTCGGTGCTGGTTTACCACAAGGTGCTGTTCCTGTTGTAAGTGGTTTACCTTTTGGATTTCCATTTGGATTTAGTTCAGGTGATTCTATTGAAAGCTTAGAAAAGAAAGAAAAGAATTTAACCGCTTCTATTGCTGGTAAAGAAGCTGCTTTAGCTACACCAGGTATTTCACCAAGTGATAGTGAAAAATATACCAAAGAAAAAAAATCTCTTGAAGCAGATTTAGTTAAAATTCAAGTTAGATTAGCCGAATTAAGAGAAAAAGCTAAAGCTAAATAAATTTACTAACTTTTAATGAAATAGTCGCTGGTCCTATACATTCATGACAATCAATAAAATTATTATGAATAGATAGAATATTTAAATTATTTAATATCATACCAACTTTAATAATCCCTTTTTTTAAAAATCCATAAATTATATTATTATATTTGTTAGTATATATTATATTAAATTCAACTTCATTATCAATATATTGTTTATTTCCAATCATATTATTTTGAACAATATCCATTATAATATTAATATTAATATTATCTATTCTAATTATTGGAAGATTTAAAGTTTCTAATATAGATTTTATATTATCATCTAACTGATCTTTATATAAAATTAAATTAAAATCAATTAAATTAATATAATCTTCATTATATTCAAAAAATAAATATTTTTCATGATTATGAATTATAGTTTTATAATTTATTAATATATTATCATTCAAATTAAAATTTGCTAATAATATTCTATATTCATTAACAAATTCTAATTTTCTAACAACTTTAACATCTAACCATAAATATGAGTCAGATTGAATCATCCTATTCATTTTAATATATTCAATATAAGAATTACATCCATTTACCATTTGTTTTAATATATCTAAAGTATAATCCATTCTCTCTTGAGTAAAATCAGTATAAATAGTTCCATCATCACAAATACCTAAATAATAATGACAATAACCACCACCTTCATTAATCCTCCAATTCATCTGAGCAGTTAATTGATTTAATTTATTTTGATTAATATTATTAAAATATCTTTTATATTCAATATTCCCTTCTTCAGTTTCTTCAGGACATATTTGCATTATTATTTAAATATAATAATTTTTTATGACTTAACTTTCAGTATATTTCATTTCTAAATATTTGCCCTTATATTTAAAATATTTTTTCTTTAATTTATATAATTGATCATTTTCAGAATCCTCTGAAATAGTTACCGAAATAGTTTCTTCATTAACAATATCTCTAGCTAAATATCCCAAATTAATATTAACATTTTTAAAAACATCTTTGAATTTAATATTAATTCTATCATTAAATAAAATTATTTTATTGTTCATTTTTAATAAATTTAATAATTTTTTATAATTATTATCATTTATACTTTGATTCTTAATTTTAGAATAACAAAATAATATTTTACTTAATTTAATATAATCATCCTCTTCTAAATTAATCATATTATTAAATATTTTAATTGTTTGATCTTTAAAATTAATAATCCATTTATAAAAATCTTCTTCTTTTTTTAAATAATTAAACATTATAATTGGATCAATTATAATCTTTTTTAATCTATTATCCATATTTGGAGTAAAAGCTTTATTAATTTTACCATCAACTAATATTAATTCTTTACATTCATCTTTAAACGAAATAATATATTTAAATACTGCTAATTGTTTTGATATAGTTTTCCATGATAGATTATTTAAAATATGAATTATCATTGTATTTGTAATAAATTTGTTTCTAATAATTAATATATTAGGAATATTAAATAAATTAAAAGTATCATTGAATAATAAAATTTTTATAATATTATATAACATTGATTCATTATAAATTCTATTATTATTTATAGAAGTAGATTCATTATTTAAAAATGATTTATACATTTTAATAATAAATATAATTATTGATTTCATTTTTTGATTAATATGAACATCAATATTAATATTAAAATAATAAAATAATATTTTAGCAAAATTTTCATTTAATGTTCTTTTATCAAAATTAATAGGATAAATATTATTATTATATATATCATTAATATTAATAATTGTTAAATCTAATTGCTTGAACTTATCAAAAGAAATATTTGATAAATAATTTTCATTAATATTATTATTTATTTTATCTAATTCATAAATAGAGTCTTTATTATTATTAATAATAATATTAACTATATGAGTTCCAATTTCTATATTTTTTTTAAATAATATTTTATATGCAGAATCAAATAATAAATCAAATCTATTTATGATTAAATGATTTAATAAATTTTTTATATTTATAAATTCAGAATATTTTTTAGGATATGGAGTTAAATATGTTTTATAATTATTTTGAACTTGTTCATATATTTTTTTTATTATTTTATTATTATACTCATAAAAATAAAATCTTTTTTTTATAATTAATTTAGGATTATTTATAAAATTAATATGTTCTTCAACAGTAGTATTATTTCCATAAAAATTTATTTTTATTTTTTTAATTAAATTAATTATATGAATGATTTTACTATTATTAGATATATTAGTTATATTATCAGACATTACAAATAAACAAAAATTAATATATTTAATTAATCTATTATAATTTTTATGTATAATATTATCATCTATATTATTATCATTATTATGTAATTTTAAAATATTAATTAAATTAGATATATTAATATTTTTATATAATTTAAAATTTTTAAGATATTTAATTAACTGATTTATAAAATCAATTTCATTTTCAGAAGAAAATTCATAAAATACATAAAATAAGTCTGATACTAATTCATTATTAACAATATGAAATATTAATGGAAAGCATATTGGTATAGTAATAATACCATAGGAATCGCTACATAAAATAATATTATGTATTTTTAATTCATGATTCGGTGTAATGATAATTAAATTATTATTTATTTCAATATCAAAAGGTATATGAACACATTTGTCATATATTTTGACTGGTAAATTTACATTCATTATATTAAGTTAAAGTAATAGTTTAAATCTATTAAATAAAATTATAGTTGAGTCTCTAAAACTAATTTATGAATTATTTTTTTATATTCTTCTGGATTTGTGCGCCATATTTTTGCATAATCAATATTAGCAGGAGACTCAAAATTAGGATCAGATATCATTGAAATAATACTTAACATTATACTATCAACACTTTGACATGGACTCCAACGTTCATTATCTTTTTCATAATTAAATGTATCTACTCCTTCATGTAAAATAGATATACATACTTTACCATTATCATATACATTTGGATGAATCATTTTCTTAAATATAACAGTAGGTGGTCTAATTGGATAATTTTCAGGAAATGTAATAATACCATCAAAAATACCACCTTCATATAAAGTATCATACGGACCAATAATAATAAAATCCCATACTAAAAAATCATCAGTTGGTTTAATTGAATATAAATAATTAGGATCTTTCATAATATTTTTATATTCATTATGTAAACGTTTAAGTGCTGACATTCTTTAATTTAATAAATATTTATTAAATTAAAGAATTAATCAATTTTTATAAAAACAAACTATAGAAAATATAAAGAAATATAACTACTTAATATGGTAGGGGCGTTTGCACGTCGCATTTTTGCAATCGCGGAAGGCACAGCACAGTGCCTTGTGTGGAAGAGCATAACCCGTCTTGATCTTAATCTCGTGCTTTTCCTCGGACTTGTGGTGTTTATAGATGAGCTTGATTGGCGCTTCAGCTACTTCTGTCCACCAGCGATTTTCGATCTTTGTCTCATGCTCGGGGTCGATCACCCAATACTTTTCCTTGGGTGTCTTGCAGAAATCCTGTCCGTGGCCAAACTGATTGCACTTGTCGCAACGGTGATTATTGAAGCACTTGCCCAATGTGTGAATTGGGCTTCCCGGGCACAAATAGCATTTCATATCCTGTTGTTCCTCGGTGGACAAAACGCGCGGCGTAGGAGTCGAAACACGCGGCGTAGGAGTGGAAACACGCGATGTCTGAAGAAGACCGTCTTCGTTCGTCTGAAGAACAGGTGGCTTGTTTGCGGCATCTGCATAAGACGCGCCCGTTTTAATAAGCGGCGCGCGTTTCTGCTCCTCACTCCCAAATGCAGGTGGCAAATCCTTGTTCAGAACCTGGGGAGTTGCCGGGATTGGCGCGGGAACTGTGCCAATGCGCAGTGGAGCAAGACCAGCAGGTGCAAAAGCAGACAATACCGCATGGCGCTGTGCCTCTGCTTTGCGAGTCTGTTCAGTGAGTTGCGCTTGCAAAGCAGCCACCTGACGCGTCAGACTTTCAATTTGATCATTTTGCGCAGACTGCTGAATTTGAATGCCTTGGGACGCAATAGGAACAAGCATCATTCCCTGAGGGCCTTGCATAAGCGCAAAGCTCTGAGGAGGAGGCATAATAATGGGCATTTGCGATGGAAATGAAACATTTGAAGTTAAAACAGGTGTCTGAACAGCCTGGTGGTATACATTTACAAAAGTGTTATCGCCACAGTTAGATTGAGAACTCATGGACAATAGACTTTAAATATCAGGACATTTTATATATTATTTATTTCAATTTTTATATTATGGATAGCTTTAAGCTATCCATAATATAAAGTTAATTGGGAATGATAGAATTACAACAACCTATGGTTGATTCTATCATTCCCAATCAATTTTTATTTAACAATTCCATAGGAATTGTTAAATAAGTTTTAATTTCAATCTTCGATTGAGGAATGCAATGTTTTAAACCTAAGGTTTAAAACATTGCACCAGATCAATTTTTATAAACTTGATAGACAAAAGTGCGTGGACATACCTATAAAAATATTATAAAAGATTTTTTAAAGAAATTTATCACCATAGCCAAGATCTTCCATTTCAGCAGGATCTGGATATAGAGGAATACGCCTCCATGTAGGATTCTCTGGAATGTTATTCAGAGGATGAGCATCTGGATTCACTATATTATAGCCATTACCATAGTAAAGAGCCATCTTTGTAATCTGGCCCTTTGGTTTTGATGTGACAATACAAGGTTCCCATACAAGAATCACTGGTCCCTCAAAATCATCAAAACTATGCCTAAGAGTCTTACCATCAGGAACCACTACATAGGTGCTATATCTGAATCCGTCTTTTGATATGACCTTTTTAACAGGTAGTTCATTCAATTCAATAAATGATTTAGGCTTAACATAGGACTTATGGGAAAGTTTAGGAGCCATTTGAACAATTTCACTCCATGAAGATGTAACATTGTTATTGTCGGTGTTTCCAATGGAAGCCATGACTATAAATATTAATATTAATCATGTTATAATAAAATAATTTCAATTTTTATAAAAGAACTTTAATTATCTTCAAAAGCACTCAGATCTTCTTTGTTATTCTTGCGACGACGTTGTTTCTTGGGAGTTGCTTGAACATCTATTTCATCAATTTTTAGTTCAGTTAACTCTGAAAATATTTCTTCAAGTTCAGGGTCATTTACTTCAGTGCTAGCATTCTCATGAATTTCAATATGTGATTCAGACCATCCTGCCATATGATCAAAAGAACATGTCTTATCTAGACAATAATGCTTATTTTCAGGAGAACGCTTCTCATCAAATGTAAGAGGTCGTTCATTGGGACACATACCTACATAAAATGTAGTATTTTTCTTCATAATACCAGTAAATATTTTATTATTTTCATCTAGTTTAATATCCCATGGTGCACGAGCAGCATAATATTCAATATTATTAATAATAATATTAGGAGATTGTTCAAGAGGACCAATGAATACTTGTTTCATAGAATCTTCAATAAGGGAGGGAAACTCATTTGCAGATGTAACAACAATATCTGGTGTTTTCATCTGAGGAGGTTTTGTCCACGTAGTATGAACTTCTGTCTTGACAATTCCAAGAACTGGTTCATTTTCCCAACCAATTTTGTCTTCTTTTTTAACAAGAATTGGTTCATTTACAATTGTATTTTTCTTAAATTTCAATACAGCTGTCCAATTTTGATTGTCAGCAGAAAGCCATAATTTAGAAAAATCACCATTACATAAGGTTGAAAACTCTTCATGAATTTCAGAATGTTCAAGGCGCAAATGTTTTACCATTGCACCAAAAGCACGCACAATAGACCAAGGACAGCCTTTGCATGGGCACTTAAAAATTTCAACATCTTTTTTAAATACATCACAAATATGATTATAATAATCAGAAAAGGATTGAAATGCCTTACCACCTGATACTGATCCTAGAACAGATGTATTAATACAATCACTGCAACGGCAGTTAATTATAATAATATTAGTTTTACCAGACTTTGTAATCTCTGAATTTGCATTTTGCAAAAATACTAATTTGTTATTAAGAGATCCATTACGAATTTCAATAGGGTTATAGATATTAATATCAGTTTTATTTTCAGGGATAGCAAGCAATTCCATGAATACACTATAATAATGATATGATTTTAAGTATTATTATTTCAATTTTTATTTAACAATTCCTATGGAATTGTTAAATAAGTTTTAATTGGGAGAGATAGAGTTTGTAAACAAACTCTATCGCCCAATCAATTTTTATAAACAACCCAATCTATAGATTGGGTTGTTTATAGATATTGCTATCACGTAGACGTTTATATAAAAATATTGCTAGCAATATTGAAATAACGTCCCACGTTATTTCAATAAAGTTAATTGGGAGAAATAGAGTTTTAATCTGGGTAGAAATTTATAATTTATAAATTTTAAATTTATATAAAATTAAATCTTGAACAGTTTGATTCATAAAATAAATACCATTCCAGTAAATACTAGAAAGAATAAATATAATTGAAAATATTTCTATATTTGATAATAAATTATAATTATTTATTAAAGAATGAATACATAATGTTGAATTCATTATACATCCGGGTGCTCGTATCCATAAATTAATAAAAGTATTTATTTGCTTTTCAATACTTTTATGTATATAATTATTACGATTTAAAAATAATAAGAAATAATCAATTAATCCAGGTAATCCAGTTGTAAAAAATAAACCATGTGCTATTATATTTATTTGTGGAATTAACTCAGTTAATGGTAATGAAATACCTATCATTAATATATGATGTAACCAATCATCAAATCTAAATTTTTTATAATAAAATAAAATATGATATAAATGTAAACCATAAATAATTGCTTTTGTATTATATAATGAATCATTTGTTATTTCTTGTGAAATACTATAACTAGTTATCATTGGAATAAATGTATTATAAACAACAATACTATTACAAATAAAATGATTAAAATAATATCTACCATCTAAATTTACAAATTCTAATAAATTATCTATTAATGTAAATAATGATATGCTTTTTATAATTAAAAAAAACATGATTATATATAATTAAAATAATGTTTTAACACGTTTAGATGGTTCTACATACATTTGATCACCTGATTTTATATTAAATGTTTTATAAAAATCTTCAAGTTGTGATAATACTATATTTGTTCTAAATACAGGAGGAGCATGTGTATCTGATACAAGTCTTCTTAATGTTTCTTCTCTTCTAAATTTAAATTTATATACATTTGCTACACTATAAAAAAATCTTTTAAAATTATCTGTAGTTATTTTATCTCCATAAAAACTTTTCATAGCACCTAATGCAATAGACGTTCCACATAAATCTGAAATATTTTCTCCTAATGTTAATTTACCATTTATATTTTGTCCTTCTATTTTTAATTGACTAAATAAATTTTCAATTGACGTTGCTATTTCTGAGAATTGAGCTTTATCCTCAGTTGTCCACCAATTTTTATAATTTCCTTTACTATCATATAAACTACCAATATCATCAAAACCATGACTAATTTCATGGGCAATAATTATACCAATTGCTCCAAAATTTGAAGCCATATCATCTGTTAAAAATGGAGATTGTAATATTCCAGCTGGAAAAACTATTTCATTCATTTCTCTAATATAATATGCATTTATTTGATAAGCTCCCATATACCATTTAGATTTATCTAATAATATACACATATCAATCATATTTGTTAATAATTCAAATTTACCACATGCTAATACATTTTGAATTAAATTATTTTCTCTAGTTACTCTTAATAATGAAAATTTAGGCCATCTAGTTGGTCCGCCTATTTTAACTTTCATTTCATCTATTTTTTCTAATGCTTTTGCTTTTGTTTCTGGCTGCATCCAACTAGTGTTAAATTGTTTTTTAAATTCATCAAATATTGCATTTATAATTACACATACTTGTTCTTCTTGCATTTTATTAAAATAAAATTCCATATATAATTTACCTAATAATGTTTCAAGATTTAATTCAAGAATATCTAATGATCTTTCTTTAATATCTTTTACAATTTTAATACCTCTAAGAACAGTTTTAAAAAAATCAAATAATAGTGTTTCAGTTTCACTACTAATATATTTACCTAAATGTAATAATAATAAATAACAATAATAATTCTTTAATAATTCTAAATTTTTTTGTGTTAACATTTTATAAAATTCTTTTAGAAATTTTACATTATAAATAGAAATATTTAAGTCAGGACATTTTATTTTATTATGAGTTAAAAATAATTTTAGATCTGTTAAAAAATCTATATATTCACTAGAAGTATCAGTTAATTTAATATTAGTATTTGGTCTAATTCTTTGTTCAACATTAGAAAGAGAAAATTTTGCAATCATCTCTTCCATTTTATATACTTGTGTCCAATCAATACTCGCCTTAAAATGTGTTAAATATTTTTGTAAAAATAATTTATATTTATCTCTAATATCTTTTTTATTATCATCAAAATATAATTCTTTATCAATCATACCTAAACCATTATTTTCAACCCCTAATACATTATAATTACTATTAGTTATATTAGGCTTACAATCAAAATTTAATGGATTAGGTATATCATGAGTAATAAATAATTCAATTAAAATAAGTCTTCTAAAATGATCAATAGTTTTAATACTTTTTATTAATTTAATGAATTTTAATACTTCTTCAGTTAAATTTTTACGTTCAAAAAATTGTGTATATAATATACCTAATGCTTTATATTCATCATCTATTATTTTTCCATTTATAATTTTTTCTACTAATGAAATTAATTTTTTATTTGTTAAATTTTTTATATCTGTAAATGTTCCAATAAAAGCTTCATTATCTGGAATACTAGTTGATTTTATCCAATCATTATTAACATAATGATAAAAATCTTTAGTTATATCAACCATAATTAAATATACATAGATATTTTATATTTTTAATTATTCATTTATAATATTATCAAGATAATAAATAATAAATGTTTTTTTATCATTTGAAATGCTAAAATTAATGATACCTTTAATTAAATTATTTGCATATAATGATAGATTATTATCAATGACACCTCGTGAAAATTTATATTTATTTGTAGTAATATCAACTGAATATATAATATTATTAATATCATTATCATTACAATCCATTAATTTATTATGAAAGCATTTTTTAATTGATAAATTTTCATATTGATTATTATACATATCTCCAATATTTTCATTTTTAAATTCTACAAATTCATCCTCATCTTCATCCTCCTCTTCATCTTCCTCTTCCTCTTCCTCTTCATCTTCATCTTCATCCTCCTCATCCTCTTCATCTTCCTCTTCATCTTCCTCTTCATCTTCATCCTCCTCTTCATCTTCATCCTCCTCATCCTCATCATCCTCCTCTTCATCCTCCTCCTCATCATCCTCCTCATCATCCTCATCCTCATCCTCATCCTCTTCATCCTCATCCTCATCCTCATCCTCATCCTCATCATCTTCAAGATATTCATCATCATCTAAATCATCAAATTTATAATTTTCAATATAATATTCATCTAATTGATTAGATGCAAATAAGTTTTCTAAATTATAAAAAAAAGTCTCGGGATCTCGATTAAGAAGAAAATTAATAAAAGTTTTTTGCTTATTATATAATTCTTTTTCAATATATGTTATATATGACCAGTTAGATTGATATATTTTAATTAATTCACATATGTCAATATGATTACAATTATATTCATCACATAATTTATTTAATCTACGTATATCTACTTTATAATCATTACTTGTGTAATAAATAAAACCATATTCTCCTTTAATAGGCTTCTTTGTATTAAATTCGGAAGTAAAATTATCTAATTCTTCACGCCAATCAGGATATGTTGAATATAATACATTATCTAATGTATTAAATATATGTTTATTTTCTGTCATTTTATTATTAGAATGATAATTTGATTTATCAACAGGAATATTATACATATCAACATAATTATTAATTTCATTAATATAAATATTATTAAAAGGATAATGAAAATTAGTTAAATTATTACTTATATTCTTTTCTACAGAAAATATATGATCTAATATATTATTAGTTTTATCATTAAATGTATGTGCCTCAAAAATAACATTAATATCATACTTTTTACAAATTATATTAATATATTTATATCTTGTATAATCATCATCTTGATAATAATGAAACTTTAAATTATTAATATCACATGTATCATGAATAAACATAATATTATCATTTCTATTTGGTGAAACAGTAATTACATGAATTTTATTATTAAAATATTGTTTACATATATTTAAAAGTGTCATTGATTGATTATCTCCAGTGCAACATAATAATATTTCTTGATTTTTTGTAATTTTATTTTTTTCACAATAACATTCAAAATGTTGATATAAATTATCATTTATACTTCCAAAAACTTGTGTTTTTTCAAAAGACTTTGCGATTTTATAACAGAATGCGCTTATAGAAGCTAATGATCCTAAATATAGTGGTATAATCCACGCCATTAATATAAAAATATAGATATCTTTATATTAATTTAAATAAATTTATTCAAAAAAATTATATTCATTAATTTTTTCAATAAAATTACATTCATAATTACTCATAATAATAACATAAGTATTTTGTATTGTTTTATTTTTAAATAAATAAAAATTATGATCCATATAAGTAAAATTATCTTTAGAAATCATTCTTAAGCCTTTAAAATAACAACTATCTCTAATTTTATTCATAATATCAAAATCATTATATTTAATAATATTATTATTATTTTCAACCATATGAGTAGACATATATTCTTTTCCAACATTATCCCAAATAGGAATTGTAATAATAAATGTTAATTTATCTGTTGTATTTTCTAAATGAGTAAAAATTTTATTAATACCATTTGTTATTATATCATATTGATATGGTGGATTAAATGAAAAAGTTCCTCTAGTAGGAGTTAAATTAAAAAAATTTCCAATTGACCCAAAATATTTTTCAACATCATAATATAATGAACAATAATATTTAGAAGATGTATTAATTGCAGATGCAAAACATTCTACTGATAATTGAAAATCATCTTCCATTTTTTTATATATTTTAGGTAGAACAGCCAATTGATTATTATTTGAACTTAATAATTGATATCTAAATAATATAATCCATAAAATAATATCTTTTGATTCTTCAGGACCATTATAATTTAAACTCATAAAATCATATTGTTCTACTGGAATCATAATATTATTTATAATATTAACTAATTTTTTACAAATATAAATTGAATCTTTAATATTAGATAAATGTAAATTATAAAATTTAATTTTTTTACTATTTCTCTCATGTAAAATAATTTCTTTATTTACAGTTATAATATTTGGTGTAATCGTTAAATTATTAAAGTTATTTAAAATATTTAATATATTTTCATAAGATGAATGAAGATCTGATATAATATTATTTATTTTAATATTTATATTTTGAATATTATATAATGAACTATAATCTAATAAAGTTCTTTCAATTATAAAATCATTTTCTAAATGATTTGAAGGAAAAAAAGGATCATCACTATAATCATAATTTTGATATAAAGTAAAAAACCAACTAGATAACATATTTGTAATAGTTCTTGTATAATTTTTTTTATGTGAAAAAATTTTTTCACCTAAATTTTTTAAACATGATTTAATAAAATTTTTTAATAAATCACAATATAATTCACCTCTATATAATTCTTTATTAATATTAATTTCATTTAATTTTAATTCTTCATATGTTAATTCAAAATATTCATTTTTAATTTTCATTATTAATAATCTTAACAACTATTATTTAAAGTAATTCTTTTATTTCAAGATTGGTTATATTAAGAGTTGCTAGATATTTACCAGCTTTTTTTATCATATCACCTTGAAGATGAAGAGCATTATAAGGTTTACTTTGATATTGAACCTCTTTAATTGATCCACCACAACCAAATGTTTTTTTCATTTTTTCTAAAACATTTTTAATATCTGGAATATTTGTATTTTTTTCAAGACCAATAATATATGTATTTTTTTTCTTTCCATTTACTCCAAATACTATAACTTTATTATTTGTTAATAAAGTTTCAGTTGGTTCTTCAAAATGATTAAAATCAACTTCATTTAATGGGGTTGATTCATTTTCATCAGTATCAGAATTATCAGAATTATTAGAAAAAAACTTGTTATATGTGGATTCTGTGGGAAACTCCATAATAGTTATTATATAATTATCTATTTAAGTTTAAATTATCAATTTTTATTAAAAATAGTGTTTTTAATAAAAATTGATAATTTATTTTCTATTATGCCATTATAAATAAATACTGTTTCATTATGAGTTCTATCTCTCATACTGTTAATAATACTTTTCCTACACGTTTTAATGTATATTCATGTAATACTTGTGGGTTGAAATTTACTATCTGTGTTGATATGCAGATACATGAAGAAACATGCATAGCTCCAAAACAATTATGGTCTGATTTTTTCATGTATCAAGGCTATTTATATCATAAAAGTAGCTTTATGAATGATGATATCCATGTTCCTTCTCCCTTAATGTTAAATAAATATATTACACCTACATTTAGTCTATTGGAGAAAATTAAAATTGTAAAAAAAATGAATGTAACTGTTGAAACATTTAATCCCGTTACTCCAATGAAAAAAGTATCTATTGATAGGTCACGCATGTGGAAGTCATTATTAATCATTGCAGAACACGAGTATAAAAAAACAGTCCACAGTTGATTTTACTTTAAAAACACATTTTTATTTATTATTTATTATGAGTATCAATATTAATAATACAATTGATGTAAATTATCGTTATAAAATGCATAAATTAATTACACGTCAAACTGGTCGTGGTGGAAATTGTCATACTATATTAGAAAATTTAGAAACAATATCAAGTCAATTAAATACAATACCTGAGATAATATTATCTTATATTGGTAATGTATTAGGTTGTCAAATTGTTCAATCTACTAATAGTTTAAAAGGTCATTATACAAGTGATAAAATTCAAGAAATTATTTTTAATTTTATTAATTTTGCAACATTATGTCAAAAATGCAATATTCCAGAATTAACACCAGATGTTATAAAAAATAATAAAGATTATAAATTAAATATGAAATGTTCCGCATGTGGTCATGTTTATGAATTGATTGGAAATAATAAAAATAATAATAAATTAGTTGATACTATAATAAAATATTATTCAACTAATTTATTCAAGCCAACTAAAGGTAATATGGTTTCTAATAAAACAGATATGGATTACAATCCATTTTAATCCATTATAATCCATTTTAAATAATTTCTATATAAATAGCTAATATCTTAAATTCCTTTTCTTGATCTTTTGTATAATATTTATAATATATATCACAGCCTTCATCAATAGTTTTAATATTAGGTAATGTTCTTTTTAATCCTTCTTGTGATAAATATTCTTTAAAAGTATTATATTTAACTATTTTTTTAATTTTAACAATAACACTTTTTGTATTATTAACAAATTTTATAATTTCATTTTTTTTAAGTGTTGCAAATAATCCTTTATTTAAACGTCCTTCTATTTTCTTTTTATTATTTTGTATATATGAAAACCATGGTTCAGATACATTAATTTCTTTCATTATTATAATTTAGATTTAATAGAATCATTTAGTTAATTATAATAAATCAATTTTTACTAAATATATAGCTTTGCTATATATTTAGTAAAGTTAATAGGGATTGCCATTGTTTTCTAAAAAAAATATATCACCCGATCAATTTTTATGGAACTATTTTTATTATTTTAATTATGCGATCATTTGTGCCTTAATTGCAGGATGAGAATTATAATTTTCTAATTTATAATCATTATAAGAACTTTGTTCAACTTCTTCTAATGTTTTAAAATCAGGAATAATTAATTTAGGTAGATCAAAACATTCTCTAGATAATTGTTCTTTAACTGCATCAATATGAGATTCATAAATATGACAATCGCCTAATGTAATATGAACATTATCAGGTGTCATATTAACTAATTTTGCAACAATGTATAATAATAAAGTAGTTGAAGCAATATTAAAAGGTAAACCTAAAAATAAATCAGCACTTCTTTGATACATTTTAATTGATAATTTTGATTCTTTAATCTTATCAACATAAAATTGTATAATTAAAGAATGACATGGATACAATACTCCTTGATCAACCATAGCTGGATTAAAATCAGTCATAATTAAACGACGACTATTAGGATCTGTTTTTAATGTTTCAATTATATTTTTAAATTGATCAATTGATTGTTTACAATCAGATTGTTTGCAATCATTGTATGGTTTTCCAAAATATCTCCATTGATAACCATACATTGGTCCCATCATTCCTTCTTTATAATCTAATCCTAAATTATCTAAAAATTCTCTAGTAGTATTACCTTTCCAAATATTAATACCTTTTTCCATTAATTTATTAGTATCAGTTTCACCACGAATAAAAAATAATAATTCTTCAACAATACCTTTAAGAAACATTTTTTTAGTAGTTAATAATGGAAAATTATTTGTAACATTAAATACTAATTCACGACCAAATAAAGATAAAGTTGAGGCATTTCTAGTTGGTCTTAATTTTCCATTAATTAATGTATCTTTTAATAATTGTAAATAATCATTTTCAACATTATTAATTCTTTTTAATATTCTAAATATAATTGCATTATTATCTTGAGAAAGAATATCATTAGATATTATTTCTTTTGAAATTATTTCATAAGTAGGTAATTTAACTTTAACATCACAATCATAAGAACCTTTTATTTGACTATGATATATTAAATGTAAATCACTATGATTAAAAGCTATTTTATAAATTGCTCCACCACCAATTACCCAAATTCTAGAAGGATCTTTACCAACAATTCCATATGCTGTTTCTAAAGCTTGTTCAAAATTATCTACATTAATATAATTTTCATTTAATTCTGTTGTAATAACAATATTTATTCTATTTTTTAAATATCCATTTTTTAATGATTTCATTGTATTATGACCCATAATAATAACTTTGGTTAATAGATTAGATTCAGTTAATGATTTAAATAATTTTAAATCTAATGAATTAGTCCATGGAATACTATTATTTTTACCAATACCATTATTTTCATCTGTTGCTAAAATAATATTAAACATTATTATATTTAATATTATATTTTTAAAATGAATTAAAATCAAAATTTATTTAAAGTGCAATACTCCAAATACAACAAATATTAATAAAATAATCATAATTATTTTAAAAATTCTATAATGTTCTGGATTATTTTTAATTGTATTAAAAAAATTATCTTGTTTTTTATTATTATCACTATTATTCATTGTTTCTATTTTTTGAACAACTGGCGTTGGTTCTGTTATAACAGGTATAACTTGAGGTAAAATCATTGTTTCTTCATTTGGTTTTCCATATTGTTCATTATTAAAAGCATTTAATATTCCAGTTACAATACTATCTTGATCATTTTTTAAAGGAAATGTAACAGAACCAAAAGTATGATTATCTACTACTAAATTAATAGGACATGGTGATATAGTTGTCATATAATAAAACATAGAAATTATAATGATGGAAAATCATTTTCATTAAATTTAAAATTATTATTAGATCTATTTTTATTAGGTGGTGGTAATCTTGGATTAAACTTTCTTTTTTCATATTTTTTCACTTCAAATATAGTCTTTTTAATTTCAATTATAGGTTTACTAATATCAATAATATTATTGACTTTAGTTTCTTTCTTAACAATATCATTCCACATTGTTGTTTCTTTTTTTAAAGTTAAATTTCTAATTTCTTCCATATCATAATCTTCCTCTTCTTCTTCGCTGCTAATAGGCATATCTCTGTTAGGTTGTAAAAGCTCTGCTTGCACATCCTCATCTTCATCATCAGACCATTCATTCATTATTAATTAATATATTCTTTTTCTTTTAATTGTGTTATGTGAGTTTTATTTATATAAAAGTAATTTCGCTTGGATCTACGATCCGTTTTGGGATTGCAGTTATTTTATATAACTGCAATATACCCAATTAAAATCTATAGTCTTTATGATTTCTAGCCCAATCAAATCTATCTAATAAAGCTTTATTAAATAATTTATCTTCAGGTATGTTATATTTTTGAATAAATGCAAATATAATACGAGGATCAATATAATTATTTTTAGATGTTCCTAGAGAAACATTTTTCATTTTAATTTTAGTATCTTTTTTAAGTTTTAGTGTTATTATTTTTGCATTATAAATATTTATTTTTTCTTTATCTTTACTTTTAGATTTTTTATTTTTATATTTTTTAATTAGTTCATCAATTTTTTTAACAGCATTATCTATATCACTAGATACATTCTTTTGATGATTACATAATAATGCTACAGCTGTATTTGCTTGATTAAATATAGACATTAAATAATTTATTCTTTCATTTTCAGGCATTTTTTCTAAAGTATTTGTATTAACTTTATCTAATTCTTTTTGAAATAAAATAGATGCATTATATGTTCTCCATACTTTTGCAGTTAAACCTTCCATCATACTATTTAAATAATTATTTAAAGTTGTAGAATTGATTCTATCAAATAAATCATTTTTTTTATTTTTATCTTTTATAAAATCTTTTATATTATTATAACAAACATGATCTATTTTAACTTTTTTACAATATCTAACTGAATCTTTTCCTAAAAAATCTAATTTTATAATATTATCTTCATATATTGTTATATGTTCCACTCTTAAAGAGGTAACTCCAACTGTATCTGCTTTTTCTTTTAAATCTTTTGCTCCACCAACTCTTAAAGCTAAATTATCAATTAAATATAATGCAGTTGCTAATTGTCTTGAAGTCATACTTTCTGATTTCATATCTTCATAATAATTAGCTCTAATAGTATTAATTTTCTTTTTTAATTGTCTTGCTAAATCAAATTTATCTTGATCACTTTTTGATTTAAATATCGAATCCATAGAAGTAAATACATATTTATTTTTCCCACTAATATTATCAACCCAGGTTGCTAGCCATACAACTTCATTATTATGAATAACTTTATGCCATTTATAATTTTCATTAGAATTTGGTATATATGGCTTTGGAATAGACGCATCTTTACTTAAATTAATAATAACATCTTCTGGATTAATTCTTTTTTTTATACACCCTAATTTAGGATGATCTCCTCTACCTAAAAAAATACCTGGAGGCTCAATTCTATAATTACCTACTTTCATTTGTCCGCCATTTATAACACATGATTTATATGGTTCTTCTAATTTATCATTCTCTTCTTTTAATTTGTCTTTTTGTTCTTTACTCATATTTAATTTATTTTCTTTAATTTTATCTAAATATTTTTTTATATCAACAAGATTAACTTCATTCATATTAGTAAATGATTTAGCAATATGAGATGGTAAAACTTTACGCCAATCATTTAAAAAATTTTTATTAAATCTATTATTTTTAACATAATCTGTATCAATATAACGTGCATATAGGGTAATATATTCTTCAGCTAAATTAGTTAATTGATATTTTTTATTATTAATTATAATTGGAATGTTATGAGATTCATATAATGGTGCAAACATAGGCCCATTATGATATAAGGTATCCCATTGTTTACCACCACCGCCATATAATATATAACTCATTATTATATTATATAAATTAAAATGTGTTATGTGAGGTTTAAAATTAACAAAGTTAATTTTGAAACTTCGCTAACAGTTTTGGGTTTTGCAATTCAAATTTTTAAATTTGAATTGCACACTACCCAAATGATTATAATCACTAGATTATAATCACTAGATTATAATTATCTTGTTAATACTCTATTTAATTCAGGATCAATCTTGCGACCACCTTTTAATTCACAATCAAAACATTCTGACCCATGTCTATATTTACTTGTTTTATCACAATCAAAACATTTTGAACGTGTGTCTGATTTAGAAAAATTATACCAATATGATGGAAAAATTTTAGTCGGTTCATCTGTAGTTTTTGTTGTTTCGAATTTTTCTTTAACTGTTACTTTAGAAATAATAATAATTATTATAACTATTATAATTAAAAATCCAATTGTATTCATATAATAATATGTAGAATATTAATTAAAATAAATTACTTTTTACCACCAGGCTTTACAAGTTTTGCAACAGTCTTTACAACAGGAGCACTGTCTTCAGTCGGTTTTGTCTTATTATATTCAATTTCTCTAATTGAAAATGGAATCAATCCATTCTCAGTTAGATGAGTTAATCGAACATAGTTGTTAAATTCAACTACTTTTGCATTAAATTGTTTTGTTAATTCAATTTTATTTTCTTGTGATAATGATATTTTGAAACCATTTTCATCAACACCAGTTTCTAATTGTTTTTTTATAGATAAAGCATCTTCCTTCATTTTTGCTTTTTTCTCAGTAAATATTTTTACAGAATCACATGAACATTTACCAGAAATCATATTATCAATACATACTAAATATTTTTTATCATGAACTCCAAATTTACAGTTATTATTTCCACAACAAACATCGCGAATATGAATAACATTGTCTTTGGAAAGTGACAAAAATTGTTGACACATATGAAGAGTTCTTTCAAGAGGCCAAACATCATCTTCATTCTCAAGATAAAAAGCAGGAACATGACGTTTATCATTATAACCTTCAATAAAATTAGATGTGTGGCGTTTTTGATTAAATTCTTTAATAATTTTACGATGATAACAAGTAATATCATACCAAAATTCAAGTAATTCTACAAAATTAAGTGATTCAATTGCAATAATTTTTTGACGGTATTCTATTTTTTTAACTAAATCATGACCAGATTTAATAACATCAATAATATTAGAGCGCATTTTATAAAGATCAATTGAACTTTTATCACGTAAATGGTATTTACGATAATAATCAAGTTCATGTAATTCATCTAATTTATGAGCTTTAGTACAATCTTTTCCAAACTTGCATTTACTACATCCAATAATTTGATATCCTTGGGAATTCAATAATTCACCATAAGCAGACATACACCATATAGTTTTAGGTTCCTTATAATAATCATCATTCTTAGCTGATGCCATACTATTTTACTATATTAATTGTATTAATTTAAAAAAAAATCAATTTTTCTAATAATTAAAATGAAGATTTTTCTTCATTTTAATTATGGGAAAGTTAATCGGGAAAGATGTGTTTTTACAAAGTAAAAATATATCACCCGATCAATTTTTATGGCTATTCAAAATGTTCTTTGAACATTTTGAATATTTCCATAAACACGATTACGAAAGATTTAATTTTTAAAGAAAATTAAATCTCGTAATCAATTTTTATGATATGGATAGCTTAAAGCCATATTTAACCATAGTTCACAAGCTGATAATAATCTTAAAAATATATTGTTAATACTTAACAATATATTTTTAAAGTTACCCTACCGGTAGGGTAAAATTGTGAACAAGGTTTAATATACATTTTCAATAAATTTAGAATTAATTTCATGTTGGGTATCAACATCATCTTTAATATCTTTTGTATATAATAAGACTTCTGTATTAGGTAATAATTCTTGTAAAATAGGCAATATAGTACCTATATGAACTTTAGTATCTTCTTTATTCCATCCAACTATTATTTTAGATTCTTTTAATGTTAATGTTTCAAGATCATTATTAATATAACCAACACCTGGAGCAAATAATAATAATTTTTTTATTTGTTTTGGAATTAATTCTGATAAATATATAGCAACACCACCGCCTGCAGATTTAGCTAATATAGTATAAGTAGCAGGTTTTAATTTGTTATTAATTATTTCTGCTAATTTTTCATATAATTTATTTTCTAAATTAACATCTTCTTTTAATAATTCTCCATGTAAAGTTCTGATGCTAAATTCTTCATCATCTTGAAATTTTACTAAATGGATTTTATTAAATTTTTTTATATCTAATTTAATATCATAATATTCAAATAGTGTTTTATAATTCCTATCATAAGAAGATGTTGAAAAGCCTGGTATTATAATTAATTCTATATCACTTTTTGAAGCTCCTTCTATTATGTTAATAGAAACTGATGATTCTTTTATATTATCTATTTTAGAACCTCCTATTTGAAAAAGCCCCTTTTGATTTTTTAAAGAGATATATTTTGTTTTATATTTTAAATATTTATCATAAAATGACATTATTATAATATAAATGAAAAAATACTAATTCTAAAATTGATTTAAAGTTTTTTAATATAATAATTGTAATGTCAGTTGCTATAGGTATAGATCTTGGAACAACCTACTCTTGTGTGGGTGTTTATCAAAATGGTAAAGTAGAAATTATTGCCAATGATCAAGGTAATCGAACTACTCCTTCTTATGTAAGTTTTAATGAAACAGAGCGTATTATAGGCGATGGTGCAAAGGCGATGGCTGCTTTAAATCCATCAAATACTATTTATGATGTAAAACGTCTTCTTGGTCGTGAATTTAATGATAAGAATCTTCAAGAAGATATGAAAAGTCTTCCTTATAAAATTGTAAATTGTGATGGAAAGCCAAAGGTTCAAGTTGATTTTAAAGGAGAACAAAAATTATTTACTCCTGAAGAAATTTCTGCTATGATTTTAACTAAAATGAAAGATACAGCTGAAGCTTATCTTGGAGCACCAGTAAAAGATGCAGTTATTACAGTTCCTGCTTATTTTAATGATGCTCAACGTCAAGCAACAAAAGATGCAGGTATTATTGCTGGTTTAAATGTTTTACGTATTATTAATGAACCAACTGCAGCTGCTATTGCATATGGTCTTGATAAAAATCATAAAGATGAACGTAATGTATTAATTTTTGATAATGGAGGTAAATTCTGCTTCCTGTGGTGAAAATCCACCTTTAAATGATTTCATTTAAAGAATCTGGTTAATTGCTGGAAACTCCTAAAGCTTTTCCTACCACAATTCTATGTAATGTAGAGTGAAGGTTTGATAAAGGTAAAAGATATATGGATAATCAGCAGCCAAGCATTGTTATATTTATATATAATAGTGAAGGTTCAACGACTAGGAGAATTATCTCCCACGAATGCCAGAGTTTAATTTGTCTTTTAAAATATATTTAAATAAATACCCTTAATAATTATAAAATGGAACAAAGATCAATCATTTTAAAAAGTATAATTAAAATAACAGATGAAAATAATAATAATCTTGATATAACTAATATAAAATTAGAATTAAATTCTCATAAATATTCATCAAAAAAAAATGAAATTTGGCATATAAATCTTGATGAAAAAAATATATCACGTAGAAACAAATATAATTTTACATATATTTGTTCTTCTTGTGATAATAAACATATAATTAGCACTACTCAAATGATTAGAAAAATAGTAAAATGTTCAATGAGATGTTATTTATGTAGAAATAAAGATGAAGAAAAAATTAAAAAACAAATTCAATCATGTAATGATAAAAAAAATAATCTAAATCTACAAGAAATAAAAACTATTAATAAAACTATATTTGATATTAGAGATGAAAGTATAAAAGAATTTGAATTAATGGATGATGAATATAAAAATAACTATTTTGGATTTCATCTAACAATTGAAGATTATACTAGAATTTCTAAAAATATAATTAGTTTTCATAATAATAAATTTACAGATTTAGAAAATATAGAATATTGGCCTATATATAATAGCACAAATCAAATGAATTTTACACATATTATGTATCATAAAAAAGAAAATATTCTTTTTAAACCTCACCAACCTATATTAAAATGTGATAATTGTGAAAATAATTGGAGAGCAAAATCAATTGAAAAATTTAAAAATGATATTAAAATAATGTGTAAATCATGTTTATTTGTTAATAAAATATTTAAATTAAGAAAATATAAAAATACTATTAATGAAACAATTTTATATCAATCAAAATTAGAATTAAAATTTATTGATTGGTGTAATAATAATGGTATTATTATAAAAAATGGACCAAATATTAAATATAATTTTAATAATAAAGAAAGAACATATAGAATAGATTTCATGATCGAGAAAATATTAATTGAAATTAAAGATAATCATATATGGCATAGTCAAGATTTAAAATCAGGAAAATGGGATGCAAAAGAACAATCTGCATTAGAATTAGTAAAACAAGGTATTTATAATGAATATAAAATGATTACACCTAAAAACTGGGTAAAAGAATTACAAATTTTAAAAGATAAATTAAATAAGATATAGTCTGATCTTATATGAAAATATAAGAAATAATAGTTAAATGCTATTATAATAACAAATCGTGTATGGGAACACACGATATTTCCGTATTAACAATTGATGATGGTGTATTTGAAGTAAAGAGCACTTGTGGGGATTCCCACCTTGGTGGTTCTGATATTGATAATGCATTAGTTCAATATTTTTGTGAAGAATTTAAAAAGAAGAATGGAAAAGATTTAACAAGTAATAAAAAGGCACTTAGTCGTCTTAAGACTGCTGCTGAACGTGCTAAGCGAACACTATCATCATCATCTACTGCTAGTGTTGAGATTGATGCTTTATTTGATGGTATTGATTTTTATATGAATATTACACGTGCTAAACTTGAAAGTCTTTCATCTTCATTCTTTAAACGTGCAATGGATCCTCTTGATATTGCTCTTAAGGATGCGAAGATGAGTAAGAGTGATATTCATGATATTGTTTTAGTTGGTGGTTCAACGCGTATTCCTAAACTTCAAGAAATGTTATCAACATATTTTAATGGTAAAGAATTATGCCGTAGTATTAATCCTGATGAAGCTGTTGCATATGGTGCTGCAGTTCAAGCAGCAATTTTATCTGGGGTTAAAGATAGTGTAACAGATGGTATTATTTTACTTGATGTTACACCACTTTCACTAGGTGTTGAAACAGCAGGTGGTATGATGACAGTAATTATTCCTCGTGGATCTACTGTGCCTCATAAGAAATCTCAAACATTTAGCACTGCGAGTGATAACCAACCAGGTGTAACAATTCAAGTATATGAAGGTGAACGTCCAATGACTAGTCATAATAATAAATTAGGTGAGTTTACTCTTAGTGGTATTCCTCCAATGCCTCGTGGTATGCCTCAAATTGAAATTACTTATGAACTTGATGCTAATAATATTTTAAGTGTTTCGGCAGTTGAGAAGAGCACAGGTAAATCTCAAAAGATTACGATTACAAATGAGTCTAGTCGTTTAAGCAAAGAAGATATTGATCGCATGGTTTCTGATGCTGAAAAATTTAAAGATGAAGATAATAAGATGAAGGCTAAAGTTGAGGCTAAAAATAAATTAGAAAGTTATTGTTTATCAGTTCGTAGCACAATGTTAGAAGATGTAAAAATGAAGGAAGCACTAGGATCTAATGTTGAACAAGTTGAAACTACAATTAAGTCATGTCTTGAATGGCTCGAAGGTGATCATAGTGTAGAAGAATACGAAACAAAACAAAAAGAAGTTGAAAGTGTATTAATGCCTTTAATTCAACAAGCTTATCAAAAGAATGCACCTCCACAAGCACCAACTGAATCAAAATCATCAGGTGTAGATGTAGATTAAAATTAATTATAAAAATTATTAATATATTTTTCTAATATATTAATAATCAATGGGATATAAATTATTAAATATTTTATCAAATTATATTTATTTAATATTAGGTATATATTTATTAACTCAAAAACATTATTTCTTTGGTGTTGGTTTTATAATTATGTGGTATGCTTCACATAAACATCATGAAGATGTTAAAAATAAGTTGTGGACTAATATTGATTCATATATGGCATTATTAGGAGTATCTATTATTTTATTTAAATATTTTCACAAAGTGAATACAATTAAAAATTTATTGTATTTAGTATTAGTATTATGTTTTTATTTAATTGCCAGTATGAATGGACGTAAAAATAATATAGATATGTATAATTTATGGCATAGTTTATGGCATATAGTATCTGGTTTATTTTTAACTTATATTATTTTAGTATAATAATTATATTATATAATTTCTATTATATAATATAATATAATATAATGAGTTTTACTACACAATCTCCTCAAACTATGATTATTCCTAATTATGCATTAATATATACAAATGCATCTAGAATACTTGAAATTTTTTTTAAAGAATTAAAAACAAATTTACTTGCTCAAAATATAACAAATATAAAAGTAATTATACATATTGATTCACAGAAAATAGTTGATACTGTTATATTACTTTCACAATTTACAACTGAAACAGAAAATATACAATTATCTATTAATGTTGATAATAAATATTCAGTAAATGTTAATAGTAAAATAGATATTAAAATAAATTATGGTAATGAAACAAACAATGGACCAGTTAATAATAAAATAATAACTGTAGAAGATCCAAAAACATTTTCTCCTTTTGATTTAGTAATAAATTCTAACTTTTCTAAAACATCTAGTCCAATTGGAACATCTATGTCAACTGTTACTATAGCACCATTTAAAACAACTATTGCAGAACCATTTATAACAACTACTGCAAATGCTAAATTAATGACTACCGCTGCTTTATTAACAACTAGTGTTCCTCTTAAAATAAATACTCCACTTATAACTACTGCTGCTCCTGTTAATACTACTGCTCCTGTTAAAATGACAACAGCTGCTCCAGTTAAAATGACAACAGCAGCACCAGTTAAAATGACAACAGCAGCACCAGTTAATACTACCGGAGCTCCAGTAAAAATGACAACAGCAGCACCATTTGTAACTACTCCTCTTATGACTACTGGTGCTCCTCCAATGGCAACAACATCTCAATTAATAACAAATAATTCAAATTGGAGTATTGTTAAAAATGAAATGATTAAAGTAAATGATAATGGTGTTAATTTTGAATATACTTCAGAACAATTATTAATAATATTTTTACATATATTAAATATGTCAAACTTTTTAGAAAATGTTATAAGTAAAGAAACACTAATTGCTTTAAATAATTTATTTATTGAATCTTATGATAATAAAACAAATTATATTGAAAAAGCAGTGTTAATATTTAATGAAAAAGAAGTAATTGATAATTTATACACTGTATTTGGATTAGAAGGCCCTGTTAAAATTGATAAAGCTTTATATGTATCATTTTTAGTAACACCATTAAGTTTAGCCTATCGCAAATATTTAGTTGAATTATTATATAATACTGATCATAAATATTTAAATTATGCATATGAAACAGTAATTAATCAAAATAGAAATATTTCACTTGAAAAAATATTATTTGATATTGATATATCTGTAGTAACTACATCAATTACACAAAATATAAAACAAACAACCTCATCAATGTTAACCACACCAGCAATATTAACTACCCCAGCAATGTTAACTACACCAGCAATATTAACTACCCCAGCAATGTTAACTACACCAGCAATGTTAACTACACCAGCAATGTTAACTACACCAGCAATGTTAACCACACCATTAGAAACAACTTTAGCAGAACTTAAAAAAGAATCAATTACAACATCTACCATCCAACCAACTAATTGGAATGTTATTAAAACTGAAATAGCTAAATTAGATAATAATAATTTTGTATTATCTAATAAAATTAATACTACATTAACAAATAAAAATGGTCTTTCAATTGCAAATATTTTTAATAAAGATTTAAATAATCAAGAAATATTATTATTATTTATATATGTATTAAATAAAATAACTAAAGTAACAGAATTATTTAGTAGATATTTAATAAATACATTAAATGATTTATTTAAAGAATGCTATAATAATAAAACTAATTATATTGAACAAGCAATATTATTAATTGATGAAAAAGAAATAATAGGAACTAGTGAAATTATTACATTAAATAAACCATTAATTGCAGCTATATTAATAACTCCCACTACTGAAGAGCAATATTATTATTTAGTTGAATTATTATATAACTATAATAATATATATTTAGTATATGCGATTGAAACAATTATAAATGAAAATAAAAATATTTCAATTGAAAAAATATTATTTAATATGGAACTTCCTCTTAATATAAGAACAAATATTAATTCATTATTATATGATATTGAAAATGGAACTCAAACTACTACTGTTATAGAAACAACTACATCAGGAATAGTTAATACTGAAGTTGGTAAAAATATGTCACTTGATCCAACAATATTAAGATCGTTTATACCAGTTCCTACAACAAAAGCAATTGTTGAAACTAAAAAATCAAATAATGTTTTATTATATGTTATTATTGCTGTTATAATTATATTTTTAATTCTTAAATTTGTAAAATAAGATGATTATATCTTTCTTCAGATAAATAAATTAAAGCACCTAAAATTTCCCAGATGCTTTTTTTTGATTTATGATCTAAAGTATAATAAATATCTTTAATTCCAATAATATCATTTATATATTCTGTATCTATATCTTTATTTAAGAAAAAACTTTCATCTCTATTTAAAATTTTTTCTTTAAATTGTAAAACATTTTCAATAAATGAATCAATTCCATAAGATGAATTAAATTTAATAGCAAATGAATATTTATAATAATATTTTTTTCCAGTTAATGGTGACATTTGATTAAGAAAATCTAAAGTTATTTCATTAAAATTCTCTATAATTCTACTCATTAAAAAACAATAATGATCATTATTTTAAATAAGTTTAAATTATTTTAAATTGAAAATTGTGTTATGTGAGATAGAAAATATCAAAGATATTTTCTATCTTCGCTAACAGAATTATAAAAAAGAATCTTTGATTCTTTTTTTATATATGTGTTATGTGAGATAACAGTTTTGCAATTATCTATTTCTATAAACATGATTATACATAATATTTATTATATATATCTTCTTCAATTGTATTTTTACATAATATTCTAATAATTTGAGTTACTTGTTTTTGACCAGTTCTAACTGCACGTCCTATCGCTTGACTTTCAATTGCATTTATATTTTCTTTAGTATCATCAATTGGTTCTACAAAAAATATATGAGTTGCTTCCGTTAAATTAATACCTGATGCTGAATTTTGTAATGATAATAAAATAACACTATTGTCTTTGCCACCTAATTTAAATTTAGTGATTGCTTTATTTCTACAATAAACATTTCCAGATATAAATGAACAATCAATCTCATTTTCACTCATAGATTTACGAATTAATAATAACATTTCATCCCATTGTGAGAATATAATAATACGAGAATCTTGTGCTAATAATTCTCTAACCATTTGAATTAATTTACCTAATTTTGTTCCATATTTCATAATTAACGGGTTAGTTGTAATTATTTGTGGAATATTTGGTTTATTAATTTTAACTAATTTATCATAAGTTACATTTGTTTTACATAAAGGACATTCAGGTTTATTATTAATACATAATGTAATACAATGATCACAGAATATATGACCACATGGTGTTAACATTGGATCATTCATATTATCATAACAAATAATACAATTTTCTTCTTCATTTATAGTATTAGTATTAATATTTTCTAATGTTTTTAAAATAAATTTAGATTCAGTTATTTTAGAATTATAATTAGCTAAAAGCATATGATAAGCTTGATTAGTATTATCTAAATTTTCTATTTTTTTTGTATATGTTTCAATTACCTTATTATGATGATCTACCAATTTATCTTGAACATCTTCTAATGACATTGGATTTTTACCAATAATTTTTTTAAATGATTCTGCAATTAATGGATGACAACAGATTTGTTGTAATAATTTACGTTCTGCTCTTGTTTTTGGTTGTCTTCCTTCTAATTTACTATCATAAATATTTTTTTCAGATGAAGTTAATTCTACCCATTCAATCGTTTCAGTATGTCCTAATAATTTAATACTATCTTTAACATCTTCTTTTAAATGTCTAATAGTAAAAGTATTCATAATTAATTCAAGTATATGTTTTGTAGTTAAATAAGGATATAATTCAGTAATCTGTATATCATCCACTTTTATAATTTCTTCATTATTTGAATATTGTAAAATTATTTTAATATTAAGAAAATTAAAAATATTAATTAAACCATTAAGAGTAGTATAAGGAGTTCCAGATATATACCATTTAAAACAACTATTAATATTTCTAATAAAATCATGAATAAAATTATTAACTTTATATGTTAAATTATTGCTTTCCATTATTTCATGACCTTCATCTATAATAACTCTATTAAAATGAAAAAATTCAAATAATGGTCTAGTATTATTAATATAATCTGTTTTTTTTATAATTTGAAAATAATTTAATATAAAATTAGATCGTTGGTCATTATGAAAACCATGGTTTGGTTCATAATGAATTGATGCATAATTTTTAATATTTAATAGAAATTGAATAGTTACTATAATTAAATCTGCTTCAATTAGATCTTTATATGTAGTTTTATCATGCTGGCATTTAGTTAATATTACAATTACCTTCTTTTGTTTTTTATGAACTTTATTATATTCCTCTACCCATTGTTTTGCTAAATGAGATGGAACAATAATTAATGTTGCTTTACTATAAATTTTATCTGTTTTTATATTTTCTTTTGGAATAATTTTACCATAATTAATTAAACCAATAGTAGTAATTGTTTTACCTAAACCCATTGTATCAGCTAATATACCACCTAGTGATGTTATTTTTGTAATAGATGGTTCATTTACAATTAAATCAACATGTGGGTCCCATTTATATTCTATTTTTTTACCAAGATTAATAGTAAAATTTCTATCAAATGTCATATTAATATTATTTTCAATTTCAATCATTCTAACTATATCTTTCTTTTGATATGTAAATAATTCAATATTAAAATCTTTAGATTCTGCTTTTCTTTTATCAAATATTTGTAAATTAGTAACATTAGGAATAAAACTTAAATTTTCAATATTAGGACAGTTATCATTATTTTCATATAATTTTCTAATTATGAATGAACAAATTGCATTAAATATAGGATTATTAACATTAATCATTTTTGTATTAATATAAAAAGATAATTCATTATGATGTTGTTTAATATCAATTAATTTATTTTCATCATTCATTGTTATTTTATAATAATGTAATAAAATATTAACAATAGGGTCATTACAAAAATCATAATTACTACGTGCTGAATAATTGTTTTTTTGAATAAAATTTAATTTATTATGAGTTGAAATAATTCTTTTAACATTATTTAAATTAATACCACGTAAATAAAAAGAACCAATAAAGAACATTATTAAATATATAAATATATTTATTTATATATTTATAATTAATTTTACATTCATCTTGAAGATAAAAATAATTATTTATAATTAATTTTACATTCCATATACTAACTCACTTAAGCCATCTTCAATAATTAAAATATTATAATTAACTCCATATACAGAAATAAAAGTGCTTCTTTCTGGACCTAATTCAATTTGATAAAAATTAGGATCTTGAATATTATAACTTCTAATATCAGAATCTGCTAAATGAATATTTAATTTAGCAATATCAATTTCACTAAAATTACAACTACCCATATTTTTCTTCGAATTTAATCCAAAGCTATAAACATAAATATAATGTTCTGGTTTACTTTTAAATGTCTCATAATTTTGAACTAAATACCAATATTTATAATCTTTATTTGGAACACGATCAACATTATCAAATTGTAAACTTGCATCTAATAAAATATGTTTATCAGGTATCTGAGTCCATAATGATTTTGTAAATTCTGTTATTTCATTACCATCTCTATCAAATGGTATAAATGTTGGTTTTCCACTATAATTAAATATTTCACCTAATTCTCTAATTTCACTTTTTGATATTAAAAAGTATAATTCTTTAATAGGATTATAAAAATTTAAAAATACTGAATCAGTTTTAGAAATACTTTGATGTTGTGATTGAACTTGTGTTATTAACATTTCTATTTTATTATTTAAAAAATAGTTTCTTTCAGTTTCTTCAAGAAAAATAAAATTACAATCTAATCTAATATTATTAAATGCTTTGATTGGTAATTTATCATAAGTATGAGCATATTTATATGAATTAATATCTATATTTAATCCAGCTTGATCTTTAATATCTGTTAATTGTTGTAATACTAAATAAACACTTTCCCAACTTCTTAATTTTATTTCAACTTCTATTTCATGATATCTTAAAGCACTCAAAGGTAAAGCTGAATTATAATTACCACAATTAAAAAATCTTAATGGAACATAAATAAATTGTTTTGTAATTTTTAATTGAGGTTGAATTAAATCACCATCATGTCCAAATAATTTTAAATTAGACCAATTACAATCATATAAATCTGTATAACACATCATATATTCACCAGTCATTTCCTGTATAATTTTTCCACCAATTCTAAGTATAGCATTTTCTATAATAACATAGCCTAAATAATCCATCCATTTAACTCTATAATTAGATGTTACTTCACTTTCACTTTTACCAATAATATCTGCTACTGATATTTCTGGGATTTCTAAAGCTAAATACATATTTGTTAATAAATCACCAACTTTATTAATTTTAAAAACTACTCTTTCACCCCATGTTATTGAACTAGATGGATAAAAACTATAAGGCATTTCTGCAAAATTTGTTATTTTTTTATATGTTGATTTAAATTCAGACATTTTAATATCATTGCTAAATAACATTTCATCAAATTCATTCTTAGCAGCTAATTGTAATAAAGCCCCAGTTGACATATTATTATATTATAATATAATATATTTTAAATCAAACATTACATAATTAAGTAATGTGCAGTGAACAGTTAAAAATAATTTAATTATTTACCCAATTGTGTTCTAACAGAATTGTGTTCTAACAGAATTGAATAAATAATTTAATTAAATTATTTACCCAATTGTGTGTTCTAACAGAATTGAATAAATAATTTAATTTAATTATTTACCCAATTGTGTGTTCTAACAGAATTGAATAAATAATTTAATTAAATTATTTACCCAATTGTGTGTTCTAACAGAATTGAATAAATAATTTAATTAAATTATTTACCCAATTGTGAATGTATGACCACATTCTAAACATGATATAAATTGAGTAGCTGGTTCATCTGCAGATCTAACTTGTTTTTCTGTAATAGAACATTTTCTTTTTTTACATTTTTTACATTCAAATGCCATACTTCCTTTCTTTTCTGATAACATCATATTTAATTCACGTTTTTTAACAATATCAATATAATTTTTATTAGATAATATTAAATTTAATTCACTTGGCTTCATTGATGCTATTTTACTTGGATTTATTTTATTTTTTTCAATAGCTTTTTTTGTTTTATCTAAATTTTCTCCTTTCATTAAACAATATAATTCATCAGCTTTATTTTTATATATATTTTCTAATAAAAATGGTGTATTATTATTTTCAGCATATTCTTCACTGAAAAGATAAATAGATAATTCTATTTGTTTTGCAATATTATTATTAAATAATTTATAAAATTTATCATAAACTTCAGCTCTTAGTTTAGCGCTTATCATTATTATATATAATAAATTAATGTTATCTCCAGATCATTATATTGAAGAATTTTGGTTAAATTTTAAACAGAGTATGAATAATTTTTATTCATCTAATTCTTTATATAGACCTATTAAGCAATGGAGTAATAAATTAAATGAATTACAAAATAATAAGGAGTATGATTTAATAGAAATAAATATAAGAGATTATATGTCATTATATGCAATTGATTTATTAAGAATACAATCAAATTATCATATGAATATTTTATTAACCAATATTAAAAGATGGAATTCTATTTCAAATAAAATTAGTAAATTTGAAATTTGCGATGTTAAATATATAAATGTTGTATTTTTATTAATAGATTTATATAATACATTAACTAAATGTATTATAGAAGATATTAATATAAAAGACTTGTTTAGTGTTGTAGAGATTTATATTATAAATGAAGATTTTAAATTATTTATTGATTATGCTATTAAATATAAAAAACCAAGTATAATTGATAAAATAAATGAATATCAAATTCAACATAATAAACAATCATATAATGAATATATTGCAACTAAATATAATATATTATTAAGTCCAAAGATGAGTGCTAAAAAAATATTTTTAAAACTTGAATGAAAAACCACATTCTAAACATTTAACAAATGTTGTAGCAGGTTCATCTGCAGATCTAGTTTGTTTTTGAGTCACCTCACAATTACTTTGTTTACATTTTTTACATGAAAATATATTTGTCCCTTTATTTTTTCGTTGATTATGTTCATAAGCTTTCTTTTCAATAATATTTTTATATCTATCAGGGCATAATTCATGAGGTTTCATATAACATAATTCTTCAGGTAGAATATGACCTTGAGAAATCATATTTCCAAGATAATCGGATATAGTCATATTATCAATAATTTCAGATGCCTTATTTATAAATATATCATTAATTAAAAATAAACAATCATTTGTTTCAATATATTTGATTGTAAATTCAGTTATACCTTCTAAAACTCTTTCTAATGTTTCTTCTTCAAAAAATTCAAATAATTTTATTTTAGTTTCATTATAAATAGTTTCATTAATTGACATTATGTTATTAAGATTAATAATATAATTTCTTTTAATCAATTTTTATTTAACAATTCCATAGGAATTGTTAAATAAGTTTTAATCTGGGTTGCCATTATTTTCCTTTAGGAAAATAATTGCACCAGATCAATTTTTATAATTTATATGGTTTAATATAACCAGTTGTATAATCAATCATTTTATCAATATATTGTAATGATGATATTATATCAAATGTATTACTATTATATATATTTTCATCCATATAGTTTTGATTTCCATAAACTTGAAAATAATCATCATTAACTGGTTGAATATTACTATTTATTAAATGAGCACATCGATAACGTGGCTTAAATAATGTATGATTAATAACTAAACTACCCAAGCATTTTTTAAAACTTTTGTTTTTTGAATTAATATTATATAATTTTTTCCAAAAAGGAACTTCAGAAATATATTTTAAGCATATTTTTAATTCATTTTGATTCAACCAAGTTCCAAAACCACGCATACGATATTTATTTATAATATTTATAGGATCTTTACTACCTGCAAAATATTTATAATCTAAATTCATAAAAGTTAAATGTGCTGAAATAAATGATGGAGTCATGTATACAGTAGTCCCATCATAATATGCACGCACACATGGCATATGAAATTTAATAACTGTTTTCATAAAATCATCTTTATCAATTGGAAATATTTCAAATGGCCTATGTAAAAAATTTGAATTAATTCGAATTTTATAAGTGTTACTATAACTAATATTTTGAGTTTCAGGTTGTTGATAATTTATTTCATCATTATCTAACATCATTTCCATATCATCTTGTGTTAGTTCAGTTTCTTTAATTTCAATTTGTTCTTTAATATTAGATTTTTTAATTTTAATAATTAAAAAATCTATTGAAAAATTATGTATCTCGGGATATATATCTTTATCAATATCTTTACATTTTTCTTGATGTAATTTAATAGCATAAGGTTCAAAAAGTTTTTTAATATCAATTGTATTAATATTTTCAACTATATTTTCAAAAGTATATTCTGAATTACAAATATTATCTTTTATAAATTGTTCATTTACAAATAAATAATAGCTACTTATAACCTTTAATGTAGTATCTTGATCAGTTGCATTTGAATAATAATTACTAATATTAATACATAGTTGTTTATAAAAATTTCTAGTAATATCAAAAAATTCAGTATTACTTTTTGTTTTAATCATTGTATCAATATCAGAATCGTAATAATATTCAGCAAAATATCTTTTATATGAATTTATATCATTGTTATCTGAAAATAATTTAATTAATGGATGTTGATATTGACAACAAGCCGTCATAATACTTCCTGATATAGCCATTTTTAATTCTTTAAAATTAATATCTTTAAATATATCAATATTAGACCCAGTAATAAAAATATTAATACGTTGTTTAAATTCTTCTAAAGTAGTGATTCGAATTATATCTCTTGATGTAATTTTAACACCACAAAAATTATTTTTTGGATCAAGAGAGTTCTCTGCTACTAATAATGGACTATAAGGATTACTATAATATTCATTATGATTATAGTAAAATACTGGTAATTTAGAAGCAACCTCAATTGTAAAGATATACATATCAGTTGATTTAACATTAAAAGTATTAATACATTCTTCCATATAAAATCGAAGCCAAGCATAACTAAAAATATATTTATAAAAATAAATATTACTATGAATAGTTGGCATCATTAAATTTAGAATATTTATATTATTAATAATTAAATGACAAAATTCTTTAGATACAATCATTTTATTAAATAAGTTAGTTTTTTGTGTATCGTCTAATATATTAAATAATTTATTAATATCATCATTTGTATAAACACATTCTTTAATAGAATTATAAATTTTAAATCCATTTTTTTTTATAATTTCTGAAGGATCTACAAATTTTTTATGATTAAATATATTTTCAATATATTCATTAGATAGTTGATTTAATTTTGCAGAAATATCAGTCATTAAAAACATTCTTTTACTAAATTTATTAGTTAAATTTAACATACAATTATTTGGATTTGTCCAATAAGTTGCTTCAATTAAACAATTTATTATATTATTTATTTTCATTTTATTTAAAAACTGTTGATTATCATCACCAAAGAAGTTATTTAAAATTAACAAGTCATATAAATTATCAAAAGTATTATAACCATTAAAGTTATCAATATATTTTTGAAGATGTAAAAATGAAATATTATAAATTGGAATAACTATAATTGTTTCTTCCAATTTATAATTAAATTTATTAGTTTTAGAAATAATATTTGAATCAACTTGATAAATATTACCAAAATGAACAGTATTAGATAAAATAGATATTTTAGTTTGATATAAAATCATTTTATCCATTAATTGATTATAAATATCATAATCAATAGTATTATTTAATAATGGTTCATAATTAATAACATCAAAAGGACATAAAAAATAAATATGTTTATAAAATTTCCAAATATTCATTCTATCAATAATAATTTCATCACCACTATACTCATCATATTGAGTAATTGATCGAATATTAGTAAAAGGATTTTCCATTTATTAATATATTTTATTATATTTATAAATAAATGAAATATCAATTTTTATTATTTACACACTTTGTGTGTAAATAATAATTTTTAATCGAGAATGTCATAGTTTTCACTAGTGAAAACTATTACACTCGATCAATTTTTATGGCTATTTAAAATAAGATTTTTTTTATATGTTTATTATGATAATTATATTCAATATATTCTTTAGATATCATATTTTTAATACTATCCATATAAATTATTTTATCTAATTCAAAAATAGTAATATGTTCTTTTACTTTTATATATAATTCATCAATATGATATTCTTGATGTTTAATAAAATGATTAATAACAGAGTTTATTATATCCATTCTACTATGAGCTAATTCTAATAAAATATTCTTTTTAATAATAATATTAGTATTATTCAAATTATGAAAAATATCTATAAGATTAATATATTTAAAAGTAAATTGTTTCATAAAAATATTATCACCATCTTTTTCTAATATACAATCTAATGATTTAATAATTTTACTAATAAAAATATCATCATAATTATTCAAATTAATTTTAATATTTTCATAAAAAATATTATATTTAATTGGTTTATTAAATCCAGTAAATTGTTCAATACATAACATTTGAGCCGGTAATACAATTAAATTTGTATCTTGAATTGTAATATCAACATAACCTAAATGTAAATAATAATTAAGTCCTTTATTTGTTTTAATATTATAATTATATAATATATTACATAAATAAGCAGTAAATAGATCTTTATTAATTATATTATTTGTATAACCATAAATATTAACATTCCATACATCTGGATTAATAATAAGTAATTTTAATTTATCTATATCATAATCTTTATTATAATCAATAGATTTTGAAATATTAGTAAAAATTGTTTTGTATTTGTAACATAAAATATTTTCATTTGCAAATATTTGGCCAAATACTAATTTATTATTTAATTCTATTTGTATATTAAAAGATGAATATATAGCACGATTCATTAATTTTTGACAAATATTAAATACAAATTCATCTTTATTTATCATATTGAAACCAATATTATAATAAAACCAACTCATAGTAAAATTAATATTATTAATAATATTATAATTAATAATTTGAGATAAATATTCACAATTTTCACTAGTGCTAAAATTATCCATATTTATTTTAATCCCAATTATAATATTATTCTTAAATTGTGTATTCTCAAAAATCTGATATATTGTTGAGTAATATAATAAAAAATCTTTAAAATTATCTAATTTATAATTAATAATATCTATTATAAAATCAATATGAATACTTAATTGTAATAATGTATCTTTATATGAATTGAAAAAGGTGATAATATTATTAATATTATTATTTATTAAAATATTATTAATATAAAATATGATATGATTTTTGAATAATTTCATTTCTTTATTTTTAACAATATAATTATAATTTTGTAATGAAATTAAAAAATATTGACTTAATTTATTAAAATGATAAATTTTATTAATATTTTCATCAATATCTAATTTAATATATTCAATAGAACTTATAATTGAATGTGAAATTATATCTACAAATAAATCATATACAGCATAATATTCATTAAAATTATTAGTATAATAATTAAACCTATATAAATCTGTATTTTTTTTATTATCTATATTTTCTTTAATATTTTTTTGAATAGTAATTTTCATAATAACATCTTGATATAAAATATTAACAATTTTTTGAATACTAAAATTAATAATTTCATTTTCACCCCATATTTTTTTTTCATTTTTATTATTTTTAATTATATGATGAAAAATTCTATAAATTTTTATATTTAATTTAATAAATTTATCAAAATAATTAATAAAATCAAGTAATGATAATTTATTTTTTTTATTCAATATGCGAAAATGATTTCGTTGATTTTTAACATTACTTTCAATATATTTTTTAATATTATTAATAATATTATCAGTTAATTCATTATTATTATATGAATAAACATAATTATTAATAATATTAGAATTTATATTACCGTTATCATGAATAATTAAATTTTCAAGATAATTATCTATATTAATATTTATACTACTAATTGGCTTAATAATCATTCGAATGTCATTTAAAACCGCCATTTTATTTGTATTATTTACAAACTTTGTTTGTAATTAATTAATATAATAATCAATTTTTATCCAATATATTCACCAGTTCTTTGTGAATAAGGATATGGGTCATATCTAGGTTGATAATAATCATATATAGTTACATTATATACATTTTTATCAATAGGAATAGTTATTTGAGTTCCATCCATAATCTCATCTTTATTTTTAGTTTGAATTGGAAATTTAGTAGTTAAACCGCCTATATCTTTTCCTAAAATATAATATTCCCATTGTGGAGATCCAGGATATGTTCTTCTTCCATATAATTGATAATTTTTATTAATATCTTGATTATATAATATACCAACTAATTGATAATCATCTGGTTCACCGCGAGTTCTTTGCCAAAATTGGGTATTAGGATAAGGCATTTGTCTTAATTCTACATTTCTTTCTGGTGGGTATAATGGATCATTTACTACTTCTTTATTTAATAATTTCCAATATAAATATTTAATCATTTCTTCTAAACTTGCGCTAACTGTGACACTTGGTTCATTTGGATTACCAAAATTTTCAGTTTTTGAATAAATTTTATGTATAGATAATTGATGGATTAATGCAACTAATAATCCAAAATTAATTAAATCATGAATCATTAATTTAATATAGAAAACTATTTATTTAATTAAATAATAAACAATTATATATTTAGTTTTTTCTTTATTTAAATATTTTCTTTTATAATAAATAAATTTAAAATTTTCTTTTGCTAAATAGCAAGAAATTGCTAAATGTAATTCTAATTGAAATTCATCTTGTAATAAAAATCGACTATTAACTAATTGAGTTTTTAAATATAATTTATCATCATTTAATTCATGTAAAATATCTGGATTTATTTTTAATCCATAATTTAATAATTTTCTAACTATATCTGTTTCATTATACATAAATTCAGGAACCATCCACGCCCACATCCAAATCCTTGTTGTATTATCGAATATACCAAGAACTTCATATTTATGTTCTTTATCTATATCAGGAAATTTAATATTATTAGTAGGTCTATCTATTATAATATTGTCTGTTTGTAAATATTTATTATAATTAATTGTTTGTTGATCATAATAATTTAATGCTTTATCAATCAATATTGATAAATCTAACCAAGGATTAATTGTATCCATATTATTATATTATTTTATAAAATAATATAATAATGGTTTTTAGTGAAATAACAGATTTATTTTTAAAAAATACAATTTTATTTGCTATATCTATAGCAGTATTATCAACATTTATAAATGAATTAGTATTTAGTTTTATTAATGATATAGTATTACCTATACTTGATAGAGATAGCAATGATGATAATGAACCTGATATTAATAAAATAAAAACTATGACTGTTAAAACAGGTGGAGTAACATTTAGAGTTGGTTCATTTATAATTTCTTTAATTAGATTTATTGTATTAATATTTATATTATTTGTAATTGCATTAATTATATTACATTCTACAAAGAAAAAAATAATTAATAATTAAGTAATGTGTAGTGAACAGTTATTATTATCGATTTTGAATCTCAATTTTTATAAAACCAATCTTTGATTAGTTTTATAATTAGAATCTTCGATTCATCGGGATTGCGCCCGATCACATAACACATATATAAAAAAATAATTAAAGATTATTTTTTTATAATTCTGTTAGCGAAGTTTCAAAATTAACAAAGTTAATTTTGAACCTCACATAACACATATATTCTTTTTATATAATACAATTTAAATTAATTTAAAAAATATATATTATTAAATTTAGATAAATATGTCTATATCAGTTGGCATAATATGTTTTAAACTTGATGCTGAAATTTACAATACATTTATAAATAATTTAGAAAATATATCATATTATGATTTATCTCATCTTGTTATAAATAATATTCATAAATATGAATACTATGATAAATATATTAAATTTCTACTAGTTAAACGTAGACATTCATTAAATTATATTGATTTTATACGTGGGAATTATAATATAAATAATGTTTATAAAATGTGTTCCTTAATGAGTAAAAATGAAATTAATTTAATAAAAACAACTGAATTTAATAAATTATGGGAAGATTTATGGTTAAAAAATGCATATAAAAAAAAATATTTAGATGAAATGCATAAATCTAAAAAAAAATTTAATTATTTAAAGAACAATGGTTTCTTTGATAATTTTCATACTGAATATAATACAACTGAATGGGAAATACCAAAAGGTCGTAAAAATACAAATGAAACAAATTTAAATTGTGCAATTAGAGAATTTAAAGAAGAAACATCATTAGAACAAAATGATTATAATTTAATTAATATTATTGATCCAATACATGATACTTTTATTGGAACTAATGATAAAGAATATACACATATTTTTTATCATGGTTTATTTAATAATGATATAAATAAAATAACTTTTACTAATAATTATGAAATTGAAACAATTAATTGGTGTAGTTGGTCTGAATTATATGATTATATTAGACCTTATAATAAAAATAAAATAAATATATTGACAACTATATTTTTATTTATAATTAATGTGTTATGTGATATTCAAAATAAACCAAATTTATTTTGAATATTCGCTAACAGGATTATATATATATATATATATGTGAGTTATTTAAAAAGACAGTAGCTATTAATTATAATGTTGACATATGAAATAATTATTAAATATTTAACTCCAGAAAAAAATCCATTTTTACAAAAATCACAGGATTTTTTTAATTTTAAATTTTTTGATGATAGTTTTTATTATATTAATGTTGATAAATATTCATTTAAGAATAGTATTTCATATTGTTTAAATTCAGTTATAGATGATACTGATATTGTAAATGAATTAAATATTAATATAATTATATTTGACTTTAAGAATAATAATATATATAGTGAATATAATGGGGATTATTTTAATCCCTGGAAGCCTACGATTTTTTTAGCAAATTATAATGAATGGTGGGCTCCAATTGTATCAAATGACACAAAAATATTTAGTTTCTGTTCACCAAAATCTAATATTTTAAAACAGCATATTTTAATTCAAAATATTATTAAAAATAAGACAACTGATCAAATTATTATAAATGATAATTTTAATGAAATTATTGAATTAGAAGGCTTTAATAATTCAAGTGATAATTTTATAATTATAGAGAAACCTCCTAAATCAAAATTAGAAAAAATGAAGAAAGACGAATTATTACAATTATGTCAAGAATTAAATAAAGAAATATATCTTTCCAAACCAACGAAAAAAGACTTGATTGAAATTATATGTAAAGATTAATAATGAAATATAATTATGGAGAATTATGTGTTCAAATAATTGTTTTATTTATTTTTTATAATATTATATATTATTTTCCTCCTTTAAAAAAATATTCAGATGATACACGTTTTAATGTATATAGATCATTAATGTGCCTTGCGTTTTCTTATTTTGGTATTCATATTGGATTAAATTTTTTTAAACATGGTATTAATCATCCATTTTCATTTAGACATACACAAATAAATGAAGTTCAATATATATTTATGGCTTATTTAGTATTAGATATTATTAAAATTATAGCATCTAATCCATTAAAAGAAATAAGACCTGATTTATTAGTTCATCATATATTATGTATATTAGGATTATTAGCAGCTCATAATGCTAAACAATATGGTTATATACATGTTATAATTTTAATTGCAGAATCATTATCAATTGTTTCTGGTATAGATGCAATGGCAATAGAAGATGATAATAAATATTTATCATATAAATGTAAAAAATTTAGAAAACGTGTTTTAAAATATATCCGTATGCCAATTTGGATTTTAATATTAGTATATTTATTAAAATATACAAATAGAAGTAATTCACTTGTATGGTATCATTTTCTTATTTCAACAATATTAATAATATTTTTAGATTATTATTGGTTACAAAAATGTAATAAAGTTATACAAATTTATGAAAATAATTAATCTGAATTAATTTAATGTCAGGACCAAATGTATGGGGGCCATATGGTTGGAAATTTATTCATTATATTACATTAGGATATCCACCTAAACCAACTGAAAATGATAAAAAAATATATTATGATTTTTTTATTCAATTAGCAAAAGTATTGCCGTGTTCTATTTGTGGTCAACATTTTATTGAAAATATGAAAATTACTCCTTTAACCCCACAAGTATTAAGTGGTAGACATAATTTAGTATCATGGGGGATTGAAATGCATAATCATGTAAATAGAATGCATAATAAAAAAGTATATACATTTGAAGAAGGTTTTAAAGCAATTTTAACTGATGAATTGGGTGAATGTAAAAGAATGCAAATAAAACCAATTGAACAAAGTATTGAAAAGTTTGATAATAAAGAACCTGAAAAAAAAAATGATAATACTTTATATGGCAGTATTATTATTAATTTTATATTAATTTTAATAATACTTTATTTATTATATAAAAAATAGATTATATTAATAATATAATGAGTTCTCAAAATATTATTAAAACAATTGAAACTATTAAAAACATTATTAAAAATATAGAAAGACAAGGTATTAATGATCCTATTAAAAAAGAAAATTATATTTGGAATAATCATCCCGATTTAACAAATAAATATCCTTTTCTTGTTTCTCAATTATGTAATAATACTGATAATTCTATATTAGAAAGTATGATTGGATATTTAAAAGATATAGATGAAGGTAAAATTACTAAAAAAGACGCAGATAAATCTATTAGTGAAGAATTATCAAAGAAATTTATTCCAAAAGATAAAGAATAATTAAATTAATTTATTCATAAATAATTTTAATTCAGAATTATTATAAGTTATAATTTGATTTACATAGGTATTTTTTTCATTTAGTTTCTCAGTGAAAAAATTATCAAGCCACCATTTATTTGCTTTTATTTGTTCTTCACGATAACCATGATATGAATCTCCAAAATAATTATTTGATTTAATATATGTGATTAATTTATTAATCATAATTTGTTGAATATTTGCAATATTAATATTAATATATTTAAAAATATTTAAATGTTCATCTGTTAATTTAAAATCAAGAAATATATCATTAATAAATGTTTTTTCATTACCTGCTTTGCGTAAAATATCATTAAGCAAATCTAATTGTTTTTGAGTAATTGTATTGAATCCTTTACATACAATATATTTTTCACTATTAGTTGATCGTGATAAAAATGGTTTATAAATATACACATCTTCGTAAAAATTTTTAAGTAAATATATTAATTTAATAGTTAAATGAGTAAATGTTTCAAATATTTTTAATACAAATGATCCACCTTTCGCTTGATTACTTAAAGCTGCATAAATTTCTCCTAAAATTAATACATATGCTTCTTGTTCTTGATAATTTTCATTTTTCCATTCAAAACCTCCATCAGCTGTAATTAAATCCACTTTTGTCTTAATAGTGTCTTTTAATAATTGATGTGTTTGAATTTTAGTAATATCGCCATTTGCACTTGTTTTTGTTTTTGCTGTTTTAATAACATTAATCATATTTTCATATTTTTTATTAATATTATTAACCATATTTGTATTAATATTTACTTTATCATCTCCTGTAATAGTTAAACCATGAATTGTATCATTTGATGGATCAAAATATTGTTTACGAAATTCAACAATAGCTTGAATAAAACTACCAGGACCCTCTGCGATACATAAACATGATAATTTATCTTTAGTTGCTATATCAAATAAATATAAAATTTCCCATAATTTATAGAATGCACGTGATAATATATTCGGTTTATTTAAAAAATTATCTGATATATGATTTATGTCTTGATCATAATCATTAATAGTATGTTCAAATGGATTTACAACATAATATAATTTATTAGTATTTTCCCATTGTTTTGTAATTTCCATTCCAGTTTTTGTTCTTTGAATAAAACTATGAAAACCTAAACTAAATAATGGTTGTGATATATTACTACTAATATGAATATTACTATTTTTAAAAATATCATCTTCATTATTAATATTGGGTAATTTATAGATAAAAGGCGTGTAGCTGCTCATTATTATAATTGATTATATTATTTTAAATAATATAATCAATTTTTATAAAACCATACCTAAAGGTATGGTTTTATAATTTTTAATCGGGAAAGATGTGTTTTTACTTTGTAAAAACATATCACCCGATCAATTTTTATTTTGGATATCTATTTTTATTTTATTTTATTTTATTAATAATTATAATGAATACAATTATTATAATATTAATAATATTATTAGCAATATTATTATATTTAAAAAATAATAAAAAAGAGAATTTTGTTAACTATACTGGAAATTTAGTTATAACTACAGTTGGAGATAATAGTAAATTTGATGAATTATGGACAGGTAAAAATAGAAATTATCATATTTGGGTTATTTATAATGGAGATGATGATAATAAATATAATCAATATAAAAATAGTGTAGAAAAAATATGGAAAAGAAAAGGGGAAAAATTCCCTAATTTAAATTATATTTATAAAAATGATTATGATAAATTAATGAGATATGAAAGATTTTATATTGTTGATGAAAATATTATAATCAATACTACACAAATTAATGAATTATTTGACATAGCTGATACATATTATTTATCAATTTGTCAACCAGCTTTTAATCCTAAATATAAAATATCTCATAAAATTACTATAGCTGAACCAAATAGTTTATTAAGATATACTAATTTTGTAGAATTTACAACACCATTATTTTCAAAAGAAGCATTGATTAATTTTATGAAAGTATATGATGATTCACTTAAAGGTTGGGGTATTGATTATTTATATATTTGGGCAAATGGTATAGATAAAAAAAATAGATATGCTATTATTGATAAAATAATATGTATAAAACCAATTGATAATAAACAATCATCATTAATAAATAGTGTTGCATACCAAGCTAAAATATGGTATGATTATTCTATGAAATTAGGAGCACCATATGATTGGACACATAAAACTTATGATATATTACCATTAACCATTGTGAACAATAATATCCTACCAGTAGGGTAAGTTTATTAGCTTATAAACTATGGTTAATTTAATAACAATATTTTATAATTATTTATAATGATCTTAATAATATTAATTATAATATTAATTATATTATTATATTTAAAATATAATAAAAAAGAGCTTTTCTTTAATTCAACTAAAAATAACAATCGATCAAATGTAGTATTTACTTCAGCTGGAAATAATACTCAGTTTGATAATTTATGGACTGGAGATAATAGAACTTATGATATTTGGGTTGTATATTATGGAGATGATGATAATAAATATAATCAATATAAAAATAAAGTAGATAGAATATGGAAAAGAAAAGGAACTAAATTTCAAAATTTAAATTTTATTTATAATAATAACAAAGATTTTATGGAATATGAAAGATTTTTTATAATGGATGATGACATAATAATTAGCACAGATGATATAAATAAAATGTTTGATATATCTAAAAAATATAATTTATTGATATGCCAACCATCATATACAAATGATTCAAAAATATCTCATGCAATTACTAAAAACCATCCAAATAATCTATTAAGATATACTAATTTTATTGAAGTAGGTGTGCCATTATGTTCAAAAGAAGCTTTAATAAATTTTATGAAAAAATATAGTCCAGAATTAGTAGAATGGGGTGTTGATTATTTATTTATATGGGCTAATGGTAAAGATTTACAAGATAAATATGCAATTATAGATTCAATTACATGTAAAAACCCATATGATGCAGAAAAAAAAATTATTAAAAGAGAAATTGATAATGTAAAAGAACATTCAAATTCAGCACAAATTTGGTATAATTATGCAATCAAAATAGGCGCTCCATATGATTGGCCGCATATAACTTATAAACAAATTGATAATATAATTACATTATCAAATAAAGATGTATTACTTAGTCCTACATTAACAAAAGATGATATTAATAATATCAAAGCAGGACAAATTAAAATGCTTAATATGATGAAAGAGTTTCATAAAATATGTGTAAATAATAATATTCAATATATGTTATCTGGTGGTAGTTTATTAGGAACTATTTTATATAATGGTTGGATTCCATGGGATGGAGATTTTGATTTATATATACATGAAGATGATTATGATAAATTAAAAACTTCTTTAATTAATAATTTACCAAAAACAATGTGGTTTTTAGATTATTTAACAGAACCTAATTTTAAAAATCAAGAGATGGCTAAAGTTAAAGATTTAAATTCATGCTATTATACTTATACAGATATATCTTGTCATAATGGATTACAAATAGATATTGTTAAATTTAGATTTGTTAATAATCTATTTACAACTTTTGATAATATGTTTAAAACAATTACTTATAATGATGTATATCCATTAAAATTACATAAATATGAAGATACTGAATTTTATGTTCCAAATAATTATATTAAATTTTTAAATGAACAATTTGGTGAAAATTGGAGTAAAATATTACCAATTGAAAAAAGAACACCACATGAAGGTTTAATGGATCCTTATAATGCATGTGCTCATCATAAAAAAAATGTTAACAATATGTATTAAAATTAAACCTTGTTCACAATTTTACCCTACCGGTAGGGTAACTTTAAAAATATATTGTTAATACTTAACAATATATTTTTAAGATTATTATCAGCTTGTGAACTATGGTTAATATAACACTCCTTCATTAATACTACTAGGACTATTTCTTTGTTTTATTAAATTTGGTTTAAAACCAATCCAATTATCTTTTTTAATTAATTCATTCCATTGTTGATCAAGAGCATATGGTTCATGATTATTATTACCCCATTTTTCATCACTCATATGATTATTACATAATAAAAATGCATTCATTAATGTATCAATATAACTAGATTTAATTATATAACCAGTAGATTGGGTAGAATGTTTTAAATAATACATATCATCATTTATATCTTTTTTACTTTCTTGATATGATCCATGTAATATAAGCATATCCCATTTATTATATTCTAATGCTTTATTTATTTTATTATTAAATTCATCTGGAGTAACATTTAATTCCATATCATCTTCAAATATAGCAACATTATTCCATTTATTTAATTTTGCTAATTTTAATGCTAAAATATGAGATTGGACACAACCTCTGTGTCCATTCTTTGGTTTTCTAACACCTGCTATTCTATGTATTTTCTCTTCTGGAATACCTAATTTTTTAAATTCTTCTAATATTAATTTTTTTCTATCTTCTCTATTGTCTAAATTTATATAAATATAAGCATCAATAGATTTCATATTTGATTCTGTTGATGTAAATAATTCTTGATGATGTATATTTTTATTTGAAGTATATATTATATATATAATAATTAAAATAAATACAATAATACAAATTGTCATATAATATTATTTATAAAATAAAATTGAATTATAATTATATAAATAATTATACATATTATTATATAATGTCAGAATTATCCAATGTGGAATTGAATAATAAAGAAATGATAAAAATTATTATTTCAAATTTAGGTAAAATGTTTTATAGACGTAATTATATTAAATTTGATGAATTTTCTGAAACTATTTCAGAAGCTTTAATTACTGATAAATATTATGATTTTGAAATAGATGATAAAAAATATAGTATTAATATATTTATTCAAGATGTTAAGAATATATCAAGTGGTTCACCTGTAGATGATTATCTTAGTAAAAAAATAGATCATCATAAATTTTTACTTGTTAAAAGCTTCTCTAAAAAAACATATATTCAAGTAAATAAAGAATATAAAAATGCAGAAATATTTACAATTTATGAATTTCTTGAAGATATTCCTGCAAAAGATTTTATTCCAGAACATATTTTATTAAATGCAGATGAGAAAAATGAATTACTTGATTCATTTGGCTTAAATGAATTAGGAAGAATTTATAGCACAGATATTATGACTCGGTATTATGGAGCTAAATTAAATGATGTATTTCGTATTATTAGACCAAATATTAGTTGTGGAACAGCTATTTATTATAGACTTGTTGTAACTGGAAATATGGAATTTTTTATATCATAATATAATGAATATAGATTTGTTTATTTTTATTAAAAATAAAGAATTTGATAAATTATTAGAATTTATAAAAAAAAATGAAGACATTGATTTAGATTGTCATGATGAAAATTATAATTACTTTATTCAATATATTATTATGTATAATAATATTGATATATTAAAGTATGTTTTAGAAAATAAAACAATTAGATTGGATATAATAGATAATGATGGTAGAAATTTATTATATAATCCAATTAAATATAATTATCATGAAATATTAAAATTATTATTGGAATATGATAAAAAAAATATAGGCATGTCTATTTTAGATGTGCGTGATAATATGAGTTATACAGGTATTCATTATGCTATTATTTTTAATAATATAACTGCTTTTCATTTATTATATAATATTATTAATAATATTATTAATAATAATGATAATTTATATAATATATGTTTACAATATAAAAGAACTGATATATTATTATTTATATTAGAAAATGAAATGAAAAAAAATCATAGTATTAGTCATTTTTTAAATAACACAGGTGAATCTATATTACAAAGTGCAATTAATTATGATGATAAAAAGGTTATTTATTTTATATTAAATCACAAAGATCTTATTAAACAATTAGTTAATAATAAAGAACATGAATATGGTTTAACTGCTCTTCATCAATCTATTGTATTAAATACAACATCATCAAAAGATGATGTTGGTTTTAGATTAATTGAAAATGGCGCAGATATTAATATGAGTGATTATTTAGGAAATACTCCATTACATTATTGTATTATTGAAAAAAATTATGAATTTGCAGAGTTTTTACTATCTAAATCAAATATATTATATTCTGTTACTAATTTAAATGGAAATACGCCATTACATTTATTATTAGAAGATGATAGAATTAATATAACAATATCAGAACATAAAATAAATTACAATATACTATTAAAAATGTTAGAAAATACAGATATTAATATTATGAATAATGAAGGTAATACTATTTTACATTATATTGCATTAAAAGATTTATGGTTATTACCTGAAATTAAAAATATTTTAATTAATAGTAATTTTAATATGAATATATTTATTATTAATAAAGAAAATAATAATATATTAGATTTAGTTAATAAAAATGATTATAAAAATCAATTTATAGATATAGTAGTTAAAAATTATTATAATTCATTAAAAAAAATTAAAGATAAATCATCATTGACATCATTGACATTAGATTGGGAAAAAATATGTGCATCAAAAGATAATAAAAAATATTGTATTAGTATGATTAGAAAACAAATTATTAATAAAATATCAATTCCTACATATAAGGAACTTAAATTAAATATAGATAATGGTATTTATGTAGAAGGATGTTATTATACTGGATCTACTATAGATATTTTATTTGGTTTATTATATTTGACAAAAGAACATAATAATGTATCTGTTACTTTAGAATATCCATTAACAAATAATAAAGAACTTGAACATAATTATATTAAAATGGGATTAAATTATAATTTTAAATTAGATTTTACTAATATTGAAATTGTATGGAGTTATATGAAATTAATATTTCAGACTAATTTTGAATCTATTTTAAAAAATAGAATAAATAAATCACATTTTTTAATTATACCATTAGGAATAAATGTTAGTATGGGATCTCATGCAAATATAATTATTATTGATACTAATAAAAAGATAATAGAAAGATTTGAGCCAAATGGTATAAATCCACCAAGTGGTTTTTATTATAATCCTGAATTATTAGATAAATTATTAAAAAATAAATTTATAGAAATATTACCAGAATATATTTATATTGCACCATCTGAATATTTACCTACTATTGGATTTCAAATATTAGAAACGATTGAAGAAAATAAATGTAAAAAAATAGGAGATCCAAATGGATTTTGTGCAGTTTGGTGTATTTGGTGGGTTGAACAAAAATTAATTAATTATGATATTGATTCAAAAGAATTAGCTTTAGAATTAATAAAACAAATTAAATTATCTAATAAGAGTTTTAAAAAACTTATTAGAAATTATAGTATTAAAATATCACAATTAAGAGATGAATATTTAAGTAGAGTTGAATTAAATATAGATCAATGGATGAATGGAGAATATAATGAAAAAATTATATCTGATATTGAAAAGATGGTTTTAGATAAAATTAATCTTTGATTAATCTTTGATTAAAATTTAAAAATTTGATTAAATAATAAAATTGGATTCTTTCTTATTTCCGCCATGATATACTTCATAAAACTCATTTAATTCATCTTCAGTTGGACGTTCTAATAATCGCCCAATACAACTAATTTGATTGTTACCTTGAATTATTTTTACTGATTCAATGTAAATCTTAACATTTTCTGATTCTTTTAAAATTGTTTTATTTTGTTTATCAAATAAATCATTACTAACATCCCAAATATTATTATCAATATTTGATTTAGGAATAAAAATCATAAGAGGACCATTATTGATAATAATTAATTCTGAAATAATTTTCTTTACTGTTCCAATAATAATTGTATCTTTGAGAGGAATTACAATATTACAATGATAAGATATTTCAAAAGCAGGACATCCTGATAAATTTTCAGGCATAATAATACATTCATTATAACTATCAATATAATTAACCTTTTCAACAAAGCCAAATTTATTACATTTATTTTCAACTTTATCACGTAAAACAGTTAACATATAATCTTTGATATCACTATTTAACATATGAGGTTGAATCTGAATACGAGTATATTGAATATTTTTCTTATAGGGGATAGTAAGAGACATTAATTTATGATATAAAAAAAGTTTAAATGATTTTCAATATCAATTTTTATTTAACAAAACCTTTTGGTTTTGTTAAATAATTTTTATAGTAGGTGAAGGAGTTTTAACGACTGAACTCAATATCAATTTTTATGATACGAAGGGTTTTAAACCCTTCGTATCATAAAAATTGAAAATATAAATTAATAAGGGTTCCTATAATAAGAGAAATATCGTCTGCATGTCTAGTTCACCACTGTCTGCCTTCGATAATATGCAACTTTATGAAGAATTTATTAAACGTGCAGTGGAAGATCCAAGCCTTTTACGTGGATTAGCTGCTGGATTGAAAACAGTAATTGTGACAAAAGAAGAACCGGAGTATGAAGAAGAAGAAGATGAAGATGAAGATGAAGTTCCACCACCATCAAAAGACACATGCTGTAAGATATGCCATAAATTTATTTCTGATACGTATTCATATAAGATTTATGACGATGTTATTAATTATGTTTGCTCTGATCAGTGTGCCGACTTGTATGATAGTCGGTGTATGTTTTGTCGCAATCCAATTGATTCCAAAAAAGTTATCAAAAATAAAAATGGAAATTTTTGCAGTGATAAATGTAATAGCTCGCATATCCGTTTTGGTAATATCTATTGGAAGTGCATTTGCGGAGCAATTATTACAAAAGACATGATCAAAATCTATGATGGGGATCATTTTTATTGTGACAAAAAATGCAAAACTGCTTGGGATAAATATAAAAAAAAAGAGCCAGTTCAATATAATGGGTGGTCATTTTTCCACCAGGTAGACCATGTTACTGTTGGAAAAATGGGTCGTGATGGCTATCTATATATTTAAACAATCTTCTTTTATTTATAAAAAAATTATTTATTACACTAGTAATTTATATGGTTTATCATATCTTTCAAGACATATATAAATATTTATGATTACACATACTATAATTAATATAACTGATATACATATTAATATATTAACATGACAAATAACATGATTTATATCTGTATCCTTTTTTTCTTTAATAACCATTGCATATGCTAAAGAACATAAAAATGATGAAACTATAATGCAAGTTAAAATCGGAATAAAAAAATATCCAAATAATGGTTGTTTTTTAAATACAAAACTCATTTAATAAATTTAATTATTAAATTTATTAAATTGAATTATCAATTTTTATGATACGAAGGGTTTAAAACCTTTCGTATCATAAACACGATTACGAAAGATTTAATTTTCAAAGAAAATTAAATCTCGTAATCAATTTTTATTTAACAAAACTTTTAGTTTTTTTAAATATATTTCTTATACATAGCTAATGCTTTCTTTTTACTATCAGAATAAGAAACAATTGGTTTATAATATTTAACATCTTTATGTTCAGTATAGTAAGTTTCCCAATCATGTAAATGTTTAGGATCAATATCTTTTAATTCTGGTAACCATTTTTTAATATATAAACAATCTTTATCATAATTTTTAGATTGAAGAATAGGATTAAATACTCTAAAATAAG
>JACCDO010469916.1_pt1 | contig 82622 bp, 75 predicted proteins | sample 7446101 | NCBI WGS metagenome assembly JACCDO01 (sample SAMN15323440, study PRJNA562643) | freshwater metagenome | isolation source: river surface water | place: USA:Blue River Watershed | collected 2017-08-16
AAGACGGTAATTATGAAAAACTTAATGAAAAAGGTTTTGTTCCAGAAGAGACTAAAATTAAGAATAATGATGTGCTATTTGGTAAACTAACCCCTATTCAACCAGGTGAAGAATCTAATAAGATATTTAAAGACGGAAGTTTAATGTATAAAGGTGGGGTTGATGCAGTTGTTGATAGAGTTTATACTGGAATTAAAAATGCTGATGGCTATGAAATGTATAATATGAGAATAAGACAAGAGCGTATTCCCAGAGGTGGGGATAAGTTCTGCAGTCGCCATGGTCAGAAAGGAACTATTGGAACTACTTTGCGTGCTGAAGATATGCCATTTACAGCCTCAGGTATTCGTCCAGATATAGTTATTAATACCTGTTGCTTTACAGGTGATACACTTGTTAGTATGGGAACTGGAATGTCTAGAAAAATTTCCGATTTCACAGAACAAGGCTTGGAATCAGTCTATACTCATGACAAAATAAATGGTTTTGTTAAATCACATTCACTTGGAATGGAATCAAGAGGAATAAAAGATATTGTTAAAGTTACATTAGAAGATGGTAGAGAATTAAGATGTACACCTGATCACAAGTTTTTAATAAAAACAAATGAGGGATATGTTTACAAGGAAATACAAAATGTTATCAATACAGACCTATTAACTTGTGGTATTGAATTTACACAAGATATTGTTTATCCAGATGAAAATGAATGGACCTTAAAAACAACAAATTTTGAATTTAATTGTTCAAACAACGTTGAAAGAGCAAAAACTATTGCATTTGCAAGACTAGTTGGATTCATTTTAGCAGATGGTTCTATTACTCAAGATAAACGTGAAAATAGTCAAAATTGTTATACAACAAGATTATTTATTGGTCATCAATTAGACGTTGATGATATTAAACGAGATATTATGCTTTTAACAGGTATTGATGTTAAAGAATATAATGATGGTATATGTTATAATGTGAATCTTCCAAATCAACTTGGAAGATCTATTGCAGAACTTCAAGGAATGCCTATTGGCAGAAGAACAACACAAGTTGCAACATTACCACAATTTATTCTTGAAGATTCATGCCCTCGTGTTGTTGTAAGAGAATTTTTAGCAGGATTATTCGGTGGTGATGGTCATTCACCATATATACAACAAAATATTTTCCATCCAGTTGGTTTTTCACAATCAATATGCGAAGAACATATTGAATCACTTCAATTAAAAACTGAAAATATAACAAAATTATTAGATAAATGTGGTGTTAAATCAAAAATTACTCGCACTAGAGACTGTCATAAGAAAACTGAAACATATATTAATCACCCAAGACAACAAGTTGAACTTTGTGTTGAATCAAATACAAGCTTTTTAGAAAATGTTGGGTTTAGATATTGTTTACAAAAATCTGCAAGACTTAGTGTTGCAGTATCATATGAGAGATATTTAGAATCAGTCAGAAAACAAAATAATAATTTAGTAAAAATGGTCTTAGAAAAATGTGGTCCAAACAAAACTGTTGTTCAAGCATTGGAAGAAGCAAATATTGAATTATACCAAAATGAAAAACCATTAAATCAATATTATTCATGTGGAAATAAGCAAATGATTGATAACAGAAAAAGACCTAATAGATCAAAAGAGTTACAAGCATTTGACTATAAATATATTGAAAATGCACTTGAGTGGGTTCAAAAATTAAATATTGAATCATGGTTTGTTAAAACAAATGGAAAAACAAACTATATTGTTAAAAATGGTGAAATGCACATTCCAAGCTATAGTTTAAAAATATCTTCAGTTGTACCTGCTGGTCAAGAAGAAGTATTTGACATTGGTGTTGCAAATCATCATAATTTTATTGCAAATGGAATTGCAGTATCAAATTGCATACCAAGTCGTATGACAATCGGACAACTTTTAGAAGGTGTAGTTTCTAAGTCTGCCGCTCTTCAAGGACATACAATTGAAACAACCCAATATGAACGTGTGGATATGAATGAAATTGGAGATATATTAGAATCCCATGGATTTGAAAGACATGGGTTAGAAACAATGTATTGTGGTTTTACCGGGAAAAAAATGGAAGCACAAATTTTCATATGTCCAACTTATTATTTAAGATTAAAACATTTAGTTCAAGATAAGATCCACTCTAGGGCCCGAGGCCCCGTCACGCTCTTAACACGTCAGCCCCCAGAAGGTAGATCCAGAGATGGAGGCTTACGATTTGGTGAATCTCGCCAAAGCAAGTACAAAATACTTGCTAGTCTACATGTGGTAGGCAACACAATCAAATTGCGGGGACGTCCTGACATCTTAATGATGTATTTCAAACACTAGAGCAATACCAAACTATAGATGAAAGTTTATAGTGGTTTATGTTAACTGCATAAAGTATGGTAAAAAGTTGCTAACAGAAGGATAATCCGCAGCCAAGCTCCTAAGGATTTGTATAAGTTAAATCAAATAAATCTATGGAGAAGGTTCAACGACTAGATGGTTGTGGGTGAGGGTAAAACTTACCCTTGCTTAAGATATAGTCTAAACCCACTGGTAACAGTGATCATTCCGAGGCTTTAATATTCCACAGTTTGATATTATTGTCGAAGTCTGATTAGATCACAATAACTGCTTTTGACTAAATCCAAAAGTAGATACACTGAAAAAAATTAGAAGTGTATGGTCTAGGTAGATTGTTTTTATTAATTTGGTTAAAAATATTTTTTTAAGACCATAATTAAGACCAAAACATCGGGAGATGGAGCGTGATGTAATGATCGCACACGGAATTCCATTATTTCTAAAAGAGAAGTTCATGGATTCGTCTGATGGTTATACAATGCATGTATGTGGTGAGTGCGGGTTAATTGCCCGTAAAGTAATGAATAAGAATGTGTATATATGTGAAGCATGTAAGACTTCAGATACACATAAAGTACAGCTTCCATATGCATTTAAATTAATGTTACAAGAATTAATGGCAATTAATATTTTGCCAAGAATTAGAGTAGAACAAAATGAATTTAATAACTCTGTGTAAAACTAAAAAAATTGTTTTTTTAATTAATTTATAATTAATACAATAATATTAATTATAGAAAATGACAGAACCAATTGTTGCAAAAACTTTTTCCAATGGAGTTAAATTATATAAGATAAATTATAATGAAACTGATCTTAGTGCATATTTAATTTCAAAAACTGGTGATATTTATAGTACTAAAACTAAAAGATATTTGTTAACACATATTGTTAATGGTTACGAAATAATAATTTTAAATAACAAAAGCTTATCAGTTCATAGATTAGTAGCATTAACTTTCATACCAACTACAGATACTTCTTTATATGTTGATCATATTGACAATAATAAAACAAATAATTGTGTTGAAAATTTACAATGGGTTACACAAAAAGAAAATATTGCTAAAGTTGAAATTAATACATCTCATCCACGTGCAGTTATTAAAAAAGATCTTGAGGGAAATTTTATTGAAAGGTATGACTCAGTCACAGAAGCTGGCGAAGCAAATGGAGTTTCAAGATATGCTATTTCAAAAAATTGTTTAAAAGTAAATAAAACATGTGCTGGACATATTTTTGAATATGAAGATGATGATACGCATTCACATGAATTTATTAACATAACTGATGGTAAGCCTATAACAAATTATGAAAATTATCTTGTTTTTGCAAATGGAACTATTTATAACACAAAAACTAAGAAAACTGTAAAACCAGTTGAAAATGCAAGTGGATACTGTTATGTAACTTTGTCAAAAACTGGTGAACTTAAAAAAAATGCATATGTTCATACATTAGTTGCAAAAGCATTTATTGAAAATTCTGATCCAAAAATAAAAACTCAAGTTAACCATAAAAATAAAATAAGAAATGATAATCGCGTTGAAAATTTGGAATGGGCATCACAATCTGAAAATTTAAAACACTCAAAAGAAAGACAAGTTAAACATGAAGATGCAATTGAATATTTAATTGAGTATTGTGAGGAATTTAATAAATGTCCAGAAGATACAGACTGTTATGAAAAATATTCAAATTATACAATTGGTAATTTTTTTGCAAGACTTAAATCTCAATATTTAGAATCATATGAATCTGATATTTATAAAGAGTTATCAATTTATCCATTAATTAAAGTTTTGATGAATATATTGAAAGACCAAAAATAAGAATGAGTTATGAAAAGGGCGTAGAATTATGTTTTAAATATGCAAATACAAATAATAAAGCACCACACTATCAAGAAATATATAAAGGTTATCCTATTGGTGCATGGTATAGACAAAAAAGAAAGGAAATTAGAAGTAAAGAAGATGAAAAATATATTAAATTATCAGAAAATCCAATAATTAAAAATGATTTAGAAAATATGTTTAAAAAAAAAGATATTCCTATTGATTCAATTAATTCAATTACAGTTGAAAAAAATATGTCAAGAGCCGAATCAATTAAACTACTAATAAAATATGTTAATGAATTTGGTCATTGTCCTGCATCTAGTGAAAAATATTCAAACTATTCATTGGGTAAATTTTTTGCACATTTAAAATCGAATTCCATTGAATCAGATAAGTCTGATATTTACAAAGAGTTGTCAGTTTATCCTGTTATAAAAGAAAATTTAGACAAATATCTTGAAGATAAAAACAAGAAAATTAGTTTTGATGATGGATTAAAGTTATGTGTTGAATATGTTAATGAACAAAATACTGTTCCAAATATTAATACTGTTTATAAGGATTTTTCTCTTGGAAAATGGTATTCTCAACAAAAGAAAGACATAAAGACAAAGACTGATAAGAAATATATTTGTATGGGAGTTAACCAAATTATAAAAACTGATCTTGATAAATTATTTAGTAAAAGAAAAAACAAATCAAATGAAGTGTAAAAATTATCTACTATAATTATAATGGACAAGTCTTGGGGTAGAAAAAATTTTATAAATTTACAAAAAAACAAAGGCAAAAAGAAGCCAAAATATCCAGATCATCGTAATAAATGTTCATTACATAAGCCAATGAGACAATTTATGTCATCATATATAAATCATAATATTAATAATAGAGATATGTTAGAAGATATTGACATTCCACGAATTGACACTAATACTTACACATGGTGGGATTGCAGACCATGGAAACCAAAGGCTTATTAAAAAATTGTTTTTTTAATATATTTATAATTAATACAATAAATATATTAAATCTATCAATGTCACTGACTAGCAAACAAAAAGTATTTTTAGGTTTGTACTCCACATGGACTTGTCTTGGTTTTAGGCGAGGGTACTTACAGTACAAACATACCCATGAACAAAAGATGAAAAAGTATTTGGAAGACAAAGAAGCAAATAAATCATATGGAGCAAAGCCAGAACCATTTTATTACACAAATGCAGCTCTTGAAGGATTTTTTGGTGGTGCTATAGTTTATATTAATCCTTTTTTTCTCCCATGGACCATTTTTAGAGAAATAAAAAGATTAGAAATCAATCTGAGAGATTTGGAAGAAGAAAAGAATTCTCCTGATTATTATAGAGTTCTTCATTAATAACTTTCATAACCAGATTTATTTTCTTTAAGTTCATTTATTTGTTCCTCGAGATCATCTATTTTTGTTTCAAGATTTACAATTTTATTTTTTAAAGATTGGATATATAGAATAACATTTGGATCTAATTGATTTGTATTTAATTCAATCCAAGAATGAGGATAAATTTCTTCACATTCAAATTGAAATATTGATCTTCTTGTACCATTAATTAGTTCAACATTAATTATCAAATGAGTTTGTGTTAAATAGTATGAAAAATCTTTGTTAAATACTCGTGGATACAAAGTTGTTTTGGTATCCAATGAACCAAATCCATATACATTAAATTTCTTTGGACAATCAAATTTAAAATATCTTGATGTCATCTTATCATGAATTATTAACTCATTATCTGCATTTTCTGCTACTTGTATATTTTCCATTGTATTACTTTAACTAATAAATATTATTTGCTAAATGTTTAAATTAATTTATTTTTTTATATTATCAATAATTAATCTATTTAAACCAATTAACGTAAATGCAGATAATCCTAAAAGTGAAAAATTAAATCCTAACATACATTTGTGATACATATTTAATGGATTTGCTGGTTTCATTTCTACGCATAACATATCTCTAATTCTATCAATTGTAGAAATAATCATAAAACAATTAGACGAATATAGTATTGTAAGTAAAACTGTTCTGTTCATTTTTATTTAATTAAGTTTATTTAATTTAACTTAAATAATAATTAATTCAATTATTTGTTATTTATATTTTTGGTAAAATACTTTGAACACTTTGTAGCGCACCTTCAACCCACCCTTGATATCTACTCACTCCTTCTCCAACCACATATAGGCCTTTTTGAGGATTTTGTATATAACTTAAAAATCTCTTTCTTGTTTTAAAACCTAGTTCTGGATCAAGTGGCTTATAATAATGTGTACCTTCACTCCAATAATATCCCTTAATACCTATTAACTTGATATTTTCTTCTGCACCTAACCCTAGTGCTGATTTAATTAGTTTTTGAAAAATCTTTCGATTTCGTTCTGTATTTGTTGAATAAGGTTCAAGTGTTAATGCACTTGCATTATCGGAATATGCGATCATATATATTCCTTGAGATGGATTAATGGGTATTAGTTTTTGTAATGGTCCAGGTACAACAGTATAGGTTGGAATTAATTGTTTAAGCAGAGGGACAGACTGTTTATCAAATTTTCCATACACACGTAAAAATGGTTGAGAACATATTTGTTGATAAGGACTTGAACTTAATCTAGCTCCAGGAATTAGTTTACGTGCTTGTTTAATTGTAGTTGCAATAATAACTTGGCTTGAATAAAACTCTTGGGCTGACTCGCTGTAAATTTTATATAAATGACTAGTTGAATTTAACTGTATTTTTGTCACAGTGCAAGAGCATTTAATATTTGACCATCCAATTTTATTACAAAGAGTTTCAACTAATTTTTTCCAAGGGACTGAAAGACCAACCCATCCACTTTTTGTATCATCCATTCCATAATTATATAAAGTTTCATAAACATCTGCTTTTTCATAATCTGAATAACCAGAACTAAGTACAAAATTTTTATATATTGGTTTAGTTAAAACTTGAGATGCAAATTGTTTGAAAGTTAAGTCACTCAACTCAGAAGTATAATTTTTTTTAAGTAAAGAAATAGCTTTATTAACATCAATAGGATCTTTTATAAGTGAACTATAATTAATATCAACATCAAACTCATAAAATTTAATATTTAAATCAGTGAGTAATTTAATTAAAAGAGGATTTTTATCTTTTCTTCCAATTCCAGCACCAGTAGCAACTTGAGTTCCATAAAAATCATCATTCCCAGCTCTTCCACCAATCCATTCTTTTGTTTCTTTTTCTAAAATAAGAATTGATTTATTAGGTGTTTTTTTCAAAATATTATATCCAGCATATAAACCAGAAATACCACCACCAATTATAACTACATCATATATATCAATTTTATTCATTTATATATGATATAGCTAGAAATAATATTTTTAATTTAAATTGTTTATACAAAAAATTGTTTTTGCTAACACATTGATTTATTAAGTAAAACTATTTAATAAATAAAAATGAATCGAAGCCATAGCAAAGAAAATTTTGAGGAAAGGTTATCTTCAATTCCAGGGGCTGTGATTGGAGCCGGCACATTAAAAGTATAACATTCTGTTATACTTTTAACGTAGCTTTTATTAAAAAAGTTTACTTTTTTAATAAAATTTAGCTTGTTTCACAAGCTAAACAAGCATGATTTTGTGATAAAATATCACAAAATTCATGTTCGGACTTGTTGGTCTTGGTATAGCAGGTTTTGCATTTACAAGATACAAACATCTAGATCTAATGAATGGTTAGTTAGAACTGGCCTTAGTGTTAGTGATATTCAAATTGGAAAAAAATATATTCAATGGCCTTTTCAAAATATTGATTATATTAATATGATTCTATTTCAAATTTAGGTAAATCTGTAATTCCAATGGTTGATACTATAAGTGATCAAACAGGATACAAATTGCCTGAATGGCTTGTAAATAAAAAAAATTAATTATTTTATCCATGAATATGAATTTGTTCAGTTTTACATATATCTTCTTTTATTAAAAATTCTTTGACTTCTTCTCTTTTATCCCCAGTTAATTTAATAACCTGACCAAACTTTTCATCAACAAGTATTGTTCCAGAACATTGATTTTTTTTAGTTAAATATTTACATATTTTTTTTAAATCTAAATCTTCTGCTAGTCCTTCAATAATAGTAAAACACTTCCTCGCATTTCTTTGTGTTTTTCTTATGTGTACAGGTGTAGAATATATACCTTCTTCTAAAGTAAATAGATCTGACATTATTATATAAAAACATATTAATTTCTTACAATTAATTTAATTAAGCAATTTTTTATAAGGAAATTGCGTGTAAGTATATTGCTTGTAAGTATATTAAAAAATTGATTTGTAAATATTTTAGATTATATTTATTAAATAAAATTAACAAAAGTTAATGGATAGATTAGAACTTATTTGCGATAATCTTGCTGAGATAATTGGAAGGGAAGAACTTGAAACTAAAGTTCTTTCTGGGAAGCCTTTGAAGGTTTATTGGGGAACTGCTCCTACTGGAAAACCCCATTTAGGTTATCTTATTCCTATGATTAAAATTGCTCAACTTGTTAAGGCAGGATGTGAAGTTACAATTATGTTTGCTGACTTACATGCGTATTTAGATTCAATGAAAACCACATGGGAACTTCTTGCATTTAGAACTCAGTACTATGAACATTTAATTAAACAACTGCTACTTGCTTTACAAGTTGATATTTCTAAAATTAAATTTGTTAGGGGATCTGAATACCAACTGAAACCAGAATATACAATTGATGTTTATAAGCTAGCATCCAAGTTAACAACAGATGCAGCACAAAAAGCAGGAGCAGAAGTTGTTAAACAATCTTCAAATCCATTACTTTCAGGTCTTATTTACCCTTTGCTTCAAGTGTTAGATGAAGTATATTTAGGTACAGATGCTGAGCTTGGTGGAGTAGATCAAAGAAAAATATTTATGATGTCTCATGATCATATTCATAAAATTGGTTATAAACCAAATATTCATTTGATGAATCGAATGATTCCTTCACTTACAACTCAGTTACTTGATGACTCAGAAGATGATCCAAGTGCTAAAATGTCATCATCTGATTCTAATTCTAAAATTGAATTAACTGAAACTGTTAAAAATATTAAAAAGAAAATAAACAAAGCATATTTAGAGGAAGGTAATGGTAAATCCCCAGTATTTGAGTTTGTTAAACACATAATTTTTCCAATTAATAAATTAATTTTAGATTCAAACTCAGAATTTGTAATAAATCGAGATGAAAAATGGGGAGGAACTATTTCATTTAGTAATATGGATCAGTTAATTAAGTCATTTGAAGAAAAAACATTATCACCTCAAGATTTAAAATTAGGAATAACTGATTGGATAATAAATTTTTTACAACCTATAAGAGAGTATTTTTCAAAAGACTCAGTAGTTGAACTAACATCAAAAGCATACTGCTAAGTTGCAATTCCTTCGAGATAGACTTACGAATAGTGTTTTCTTGCAATTCTTTTAGGATAGACATATCCTACAAAATAAAAACCTATAGAAATTTTTCGTTTAGAAAAATAGCCAATTGACATTTTTTTTATCTAAATAATAAATATACAAATATGTCAGTTATTGAAGTTTTACATGATGTTAGAAATCTTTCTATTAAAAAAGGTAAAAAAATTCTCGATGAAGAATATGTTATTCAAGGCGAAAAAGGACTTAAAATTAAATTTTTCCACAAAGACGACAAAAAATCTGAAAAAATTGTTATTACTGGAAAAGATGGTGTTTATAAAATGAAAACAACTATTGATGGTGAAGTTAGTGAAAAAGATCTTGATGAAAAAGGACTTGAAAAAGAACTTAAAACTGCAAAACTTAAGTTTGCTAAAGAACAACTTAAAGGCGGTGCTAAAGCTGACTTAGATTTAATCGGTGGCAGAAAGGGCTCTAAAAAGGCTGGATCTAAAAAGGGCTCTAAAAAGGCTGGATCTAAAAAGGGCTCTAAAAAGGGATCTAAAAAATCTGCTGCAAAAAAATAAATTAATTTAAAGATAACTAAAAAAATTGCCAGGGGCTATTTTCCTTTGCAGGAAAAAAATTGAAAAAATAAATGTATACATAATCTCGATTATTATATACCGATACTAAAATAAAATAGTATCGATATATACATATACTAATAGCAATGAGCCAAGTATATACCTTTTGCAAGAATGGATCTTCTAATAAAGGGCCTGCTAACCCAGAGCCAAAAGTTGGAAGTGTTCCATTATCAACAAATAATGCTGCTCCAACTACTGGATATAAACCACCTAGTTCACAAACTGGACAAACTGGTGGTTATAGTTTTAGAAAAGCAGATGAAGCTCCAGATGTATCAAAACCACTTACTTTTACTGAAGATGATTTTCCTTCTTTAGGTGGTGCAAAACCAAAACCAGTTGCCATTGGTTCTTGGGGAGATGCTTCAAAAAGTGGAATTATTCGCGATCCTTTTCCTGTCCAAGTTGCAGCTCCAAGAAGAGATATTCCTCCTCTATTCAAGGTTCAAAAGGTTAAAAAGAATGCAAAGCCTAATTATTATGACGAGGATGAGGATGAACTTTGTGATGACTATGATACAAATTCAAGCCATGAGTCTGACCATGAATGTGGGGGGAATGGTGAGGATGAGGAATATTAAGTTTTCATTTAACGTATAATTTAAAAAAAATTGATATTTAAAGATTATACATATAAAACATATATATAGACATAAATATGTCACGAAATAAAGATGATTTACGCGGTTCAAGAAGATTTGATGGTTCTTCGAATATAAAAAACCAATCTGATATAAGACCTATTACCGAAATGAATAATGGATCTAGAACTTTTGCAAATGATGAAGATGACTGGGATAAACCGGCTCATCCGAATCCAACAGAATCATCAACTGACTCAGCTACTGGTTCAGTTGATGGTGCGTCACAAGCACAAAATTCTGTTACAACAAATGGTGTTATAAGAACATCAAACAGATTTGACAATATGCCGATGAAATCCCAAATTCTAAGGGGTTTGTTTGCATCTGGATTTGAAATGCCATCTCCATGTCAACAAACTATTCCTGCTATTTTAGCTGATCCAGAAACTGGATTAATTAGAGATGCAATTTTAGCAGCAAAGGCAGGATCTGGAAAGACTTTAGTATTTTCAGTAGCAGCACTTAACTGTGTTGAAACTGAAATTAAAGAACTACAGGTTATTATTATCTCTCCAACCAGAGAGTTAGCATCTCAAACCTTTAAAGTTTTATGTGAAATCGGTTCATTTGCTGGTGTATCTGTTGCACTGCATAGAGGAGTTGGTAATAAAACTAAGAAGGAACCTAGTGCTTTTTTAAGAGGAGTTTCAGTTCAGTCTGAAAGTTATATTAGTTTTGGAGGTGCTAAGGAGGGTAAAGAACAAATCATTGTTGCAACTCCTGGAAGACTTTTAGACATTATTACAAACGAGAAGGGTGTGCGTATTAGTCCTTCTAAGGTTATTAAGAAGATTGATACTGGTTTTACTCGTTTGTTTGTGATGGATGAAGCAGATGAACTTCTATCTCCAAAGAATGATTTTCAAGACACGATTGCGCGAATCTTCTCAAACATTCCAACAATTGAAATTTGTCAGAAGATCATTGTTTCTGCTACAATTACTGACCCTGTTTTAGAAATTTGTAGGAGTATTCTCCATAATCCTGTACAAATTCTTGTTAAAAAAGAAGAGGTTAATATTAGTACTATAAAACAGTATTATGTTGGATTAACTAATGAGGAAGATAAGAAAGATTGCTTGCTTGATATCTATTCAAATGCATCAATTGGAACTTCAATTGTGTTTGCTAACACTGCTGTTAAAGCCGAGCATATATATAATCTTTTTAGAGAAAAGGGTTTTAGTGCTGGCTATATTCATGCAAAACTTCCAATGGATGAGAGAGACAATATAATGAAGGACTTCCGTACTGGAACAATTCGTGTACTTGTTGCTACAGATTTAATTGCCAGAGGAATAGATGTACAAAGTGTGTCTGTTGTATTTAACTATGATTTGCCTCCTTCTATGGAAAACTATATTCATAGAATTGGTAGATGTGGAAGATATGGACGTACAGGCGTAGCTGTAAACTTTGTAGTTGAGGCTAATAATTCCAAACCCAAGGATATTGTTACTCTCGAGAAGTATTACAACTTAGACATAAGACCCTTGCCAAGTCTTGATATTCTCAAGATATAATTTCATTTATTAATAATTGAATTTATCTATATTTATCTAAATTTATTTATGTTTGTAAATATTTTATTTTACTATATTATACAATGGAATTATATAGAGATATTGATATCCAAGCAATTACAGATAAATTAGATCAAATTGTTGAAGAGGCTACTAATATTAAAAAGAAAACACTTGAACCAACTCTCGATGAATGTAAAGATGTTAAAGAGGTGATTAATGATTTTATAATGAAAAAGAAAAGAATTGTTTATGGTGGTACTGCTTATAATACTTTAATTACGCAAAAATCAAAAAAAGATGCAATTTATGGAGCAAATGAATGTAAAGATGTTGAATTCTATTCTCCTAAACCTATTGAAGATATTATGGAATTAGCTGATATTCTTCATGAAAAAAAATTTAAATTTGTACAAGTAAGACAAGCAATGCATGCAGAAACATATACTTTATTTGTTAATTTTGAACAGTACTGTGATGTTTCATATATGCCTTCTAATATTTTTTTGAATATGCCAGCAATTACAATTGACGGTATATTATATTCTCATCCCACATGGATTTTAGTTGATATTTTAAGACAATATAATGATCCTATTACATCTTATTGGAGATTAAAAGATAAAACATTTTTTAGAGCTAATGTATTATTAAAATTTTATCCTTTAGAATTAGCAGAAGTAAATATACCTAAACCTTCAACAAGTTTAGATGGAATTAAAGAAAAAATATTCAAAGAAATAGCAAACTTCCATACTTTAATTCATCTTGGTTCAATTGCAGAAACATATTATTTAACAAGATCATCAACAGTTCAAACATCTAATTTAGAAGTTATTTCAACTAACTTTTACAATGATGTCAAGCTAATTGCAAGAATTATTGAAAAAATATTAGGATCTAGAAACAAAGATATTGTAATAAATCCATATAAACCATATTTTCAATTTAGAGATGAATGTGTTGATTTTGTGCTTGATGGTATTACTTTAATTAGAATTATGGGTTCAAATGGTAAATGTATTCCATATAATATTCTAAATATGGAAAATTCTTCATATTCTAAAATTGATTCTATTCAACTTGGTGGATATTATAAGTCAATCAAACCATCCAAAAGATCTAGCTCTGGTGGATCTGAAAAAACAACTCACGCAATCAAATTAGCAACTTTTATGGTTCTATTCCAACACCTACTTGTTGAAAGACATTATTGGTATACATCTAGATCTGATAAATATAAAGAAGTAGAAACTTTAATTAAAAAAATATTAACAGTAAGAAATGAGTATTTAAAGTCAAAATCATTAACAGTAATGGATTCAACTCCATACAAAGAATTTATTATTAGATGTACTGGTGATACAATAGATCAAGGTAGAGAATTTAGACTTGGACTAATGAAACGTAAAGCTCGAGGAGCAAGACTGCTTTTTACTTATGATCCAGATGGCTCTAAATCTGCTAAAGTTCCAGAATATAAATTTGATAACACATCTGGTAATTTAGATAAAAATGGTGTTAAGAAAATTTTTGAAAAATAAAATTACTGGATTATATTTTATTTAATTAAATATAATTATATGATACAAACAATTAACTCTTTTGATCAAATAAAACTAAAGGCTAATACTCTAGTTTTATCAGATATTGACGAAACTATTCTTAAATTTGATCCTATTGATGGAACTTGGTGGAGAAAACAATTTGATTTACATTATCAAATTAATAAAGACTATGACGCTGCTGACACTTACGCACAAGATAAATGGGTTGAAATTGTTAGTATTCATAAACCAACCCATACTGATTCAATTGGTTTTTTCAGATTAATTGAAAGAATTAAAAGATCTACTTCTTCTTTAGAATTTATTACTGCTAGAGATAACAAACTAATTCCATATACACAAAAACATTTTGAAGACTTGAATTTAAATTATATGGATTGGATAGTTCACCATTTATCTGGACAATCTAAAGGTCAATATATTCAATCTAATTTTAAATTAAATGATTATGATCATATAATATTTATTGATGATCTTGACCATAATTTACAATCTGTATTAGATAATGTTAAACATCCTAGTTTAACTATATATAAATTTCAAGTTAACCATACATAAAAAAATGTTGTGGATCTGTTAAATCTATATCATTATATGAGTTTAAATTTACATATATATCTGAGTCTATTTCAGGTTCTGAATCTATTTCATATTTATATTCATCTAAATAGTCATCTGAATTTGGGAAAAATAAAGACAATAAATATATTAATATATTTGACATTTGTTCTTTTATAATATTTATTTATTTAAAAAAAAATTGTTAATTTACTCATTTAAGAAAATGAATATACTAGTAATTAAAATTAATGAATCAACCCCAGGCTGTTATTATTCCATACAACACTACTAATGTGCTTGTTAAAGCCTTAGATATCACGAATATTTTGACCAAATTTAATGTTCCAAATATTCGTGTTAAAAATTTATCACATTTTCAAGAAGCATTTACTCATAAATCATATATTAAAAAAGAATATTTTTCTATTCATTCTAGCACACTAAAAGCTGAAAAAGAAAAATTACCTAATGTTGTTGACCTTCAAGATTCTTCAAATGAAAGACTTGAATTTCTTGGTGACACCTTTATCAAATGTATTATTGCTTCTTATTTATTTAACCGTTATTATGAAGAAGATGAAGGTTTTATGACTAGACTAAAAACTAAGTTAGAAGACACTAAATCATTGGCTAAATATGCACGAAGACTAGGGCTTGAAAATTGGATGCTTGTGTCCAAACAAATTGAAGATAATAATGGAAGATGTTCAGATAAATTACTTGAAGACACATTTGAAGCATTTATTGGTGCTTTATATGAAGACCAAGGTTTTGAAGTTTGCAAAAAACTTTTAAATATATTGCTTGAATCAGAAATAGATTATGCAGAAATTCTTTATAAAGACACAAATTATAAAGACCGGTTACTTCGTTTTTATCATTCAAATAAATGGTCTCATCCAATTTATCCATGTGTTAAAGAAGAAACAACTAATAACAAAAAATTTTATACAATGGGAGTTAATGATTTTCAAGGTAAACTAATTGCCCAAGCTACTGACACATCTAAAAAAAGAGCTGAACAAAAAGCAGCTGCTTTTGCTCTAATTAAATTCAATCAATTAAATCCTGATCAAATAGAGGATATAGAAACTCAGGCATTGGATAACTAAATAAAAATTGATTTATAAATTTATTTATATTTAATAATAAATTATTTTATATTACTATCAAATGCCACGTATTGCAATAGTTAATCATTCTAAATGCAAACCAACTAAATGTTCAAAAGAATGTGTTCGGTTTTGTCCTCCACAACAACAGGGCAAACAAGTTATTGATATTGAAGATTTAGGTTCTGGTAAGTCTATCCCTTTGGGATTGCAACCTAGCGCTAGCGGTATAGGAAAAACAGCAAAAATTGCTGAAAGTCTCTGTATTGGTTGTAATTTATGTGTGAACAGATGTCCATTTTCTGCAATTAAAATTATTAATATTCCAGAAGAGCTTCCAGAATCTATTGTATATGAATATGGACCAAATCAATTTAAACTTTATAAACTTCCATACATTAAAAAAAATATGGTTTGTGGAATTATTGGACCTAACGGTGTTGGTAAATCAACTATTTTAGAAATATTATGCGGATCAATTAAACCTAATTTTGGTTCTTGTACTAATCTTTTAAATAAACAAATTGTAAGTAAATTTAGAGGTAGTTCATTACAAAACTATTTTAATGATTTATATAGTTCAAAGTTAAAAATCACAGTTAAGAAACAAAATATTTCCGAGCTAATTCAAACTTATGGACCAAATTCTCAAGTTAAAAATATAACTACTTGGAGTTCTGAAAATGATCCTTTAAATATTTCATCCCTTGGAGAAAAACAACTACAAACATTATCAGGAGGTGAACTTCAAAGATTATATGTTTGGATTTGTGCATCTTCGAATTCAGATGTTTATATTTTTGATGAACCATCTAATTTTCTTGATGTTAAACAACGAGTTGTTGTTGCTAAAACTATAAGATCTTTAGTTGACACTAATAAATATGTTATTGTTGTTGATCATGATATTTCAATGATGGATTATATTACTGACGAAATAAATATTATTTATGGAACTCCTAATGCTTATGGTGTGTGTTCAAACTCTTTAACTGGATTAGCAGGAACAAATTCTTATTTAGCAGGTTATATTCCAAGCCAAAATATTCGATTTAGAGATTATGAATACACTTTTGTTAATCCTGGATTAGATCTTAAAGAAAATGCTAGTTTACTAGCTTCAAATGTCTCTTATTCTGGAACTATATTTAAATATCCAGAATCAGATTATACTTTAAGTATTCCAGATGGACAAATAGATACAAATGGTACTATAAATTTAATTTTAGGACCAAATGGTACAGGTAAAACAACATTTGTTAATTGGTTATGTAAAAGTTTAGGCGTCACATCAAGTTATAAGACTCAAAATTCTTCATACAAATCATTAAATCCAGAAACTACTGTGCTTGAGCACTTGGATGAGAAAATCAAATCCCAGCTTTACAACCCACAATTTGTTTCTGAAGTAATTAAACCTCTTGGAATAGAAAATTTATATAAATCTAAACTTGTAAATTTGTCTGGAGGAGAAGCCCAAAGAGTTAGTATAGTTGAGTGTTTGGGTACACCTGCATCAGTATATTTTATAGATGAACCTTCTGCTAACCTAGATATAGAAAAGCGATTAAAAATCACAGGTGTTATTAAAAAATATATAATTAATAACTCCAAATGTGCATTTATTGTAGAACATGACATAATGATGGGACTTAATTTTGTTCAAGATGTTAAAAACACTGTAATAATATGTTCACAATCTGAATCAAATACCTCACATATTAGCACGCCTCTCCCATGGTCTCAAGGAATTAATAGTTTTTTACAAATGATGGGAATAACAATGAGATCATCAGAACAAACTGCAAGGCCAAGAATTAATAAACTTGGTTCACAAATGGATCAAGAACAAAAAAAGTTAGGACTCTATTATAAATAAAGTTAGACCTGTATAGATTTAACATAAAAAGTTGTTCTTTGATCTTTTGTTTTGTGTTTGCAAACAGGTAAACCTTGGGGATCTTTCTTTTTTTGATAAACTTTCATTGCATCAATATAACTCTCTAAAGTATTACCCATTAATATTTTATACATTTTATTTATTATTTTTCTTGCACACTTGAAAATTATTTTCCAAGTGTCAATATCAATTGATTTTAATTTTCTTAATGGACTAACACCTGCTAAATATAGTATCTCTGATTTTAAATAATTCCCAATTCCTGAAAATATTGCTTTTTGATCTATTAACACATCTTCTATTAGTTCATCAGGTTTTTTCTCTGTAATATATTCAATTCTTTGAATAATTTGTTGGTTAAATTTAGCATCAGGTTTTGCAATATCAAAAGCGATTTTATTTAGTTCATGAGCTATTATTTCTAAGTCTGAAGTAAATATTAGTGTTCCAAAATTTCTAACATCGCTAAATATAAGTTCTTTGTTTGATCCAAAAGAAAAAACCACATTTTTTTTATTTGAATCAATCCACTCAAATTCTTGAGTATTTGAAAACCACCAACCAGTCATTCCAAGTTTGGAAATCACAGTATATCCATTATCAAATTCTATAAATGTGACTTTTCCTTTTTTATAAACTTTAATACATTTTGAAGGTAATAAATTAACAAATTTATTAAAATTTTCTGGCGGGCCATGTGTTTTATATCTACCAGTTAGAATTTTAATCGATTTTAACTTTAAGCCAACAAATTTTTCAAGTAGATTATTTTTTAAATATAGGACTTCAGGGCCTTCTGGCATACTTTAAATATAGTTGTAAAAATAAATTTTTCTTATACTATTATATATGTCTATAATAGCTTTTATAAACAGTTCTACTCCACAAATTGACATAATTAAAAACTCTTTAATTGTTCCTTGGTATAATTTTTCTAATGTCAAATCAATTGATTTGTCTGAGGTTGGAAGAATTGGTTTTATATGGGAAAATAATAATCAAATGTTTCCTTTTGGTTCAACTGGATATTTACTTCCAAATGGAAAATTTAGTTGTTTCTTTTCCCAGGAGTTAATTGATTTTTTTAAAACTATCACAATTCCAACTGAAATTGATTTAATTACATGTGAACTATCATCACAAAATTTTAAAGATGAACTCGAGTTAATTCTCCAAGAAATCCCACAAATAAAATTTAATTATTCATTAAATCTAACAGGAAACCCCCCTTATGGTGATTGGATTTTAGAATCATCAGGAATAAATATTAAATCAATTTATTTTAATTCTTATATAGACAATTTTACATCTGTACTATCAGCTTCAACTGTTTTCCCATCAGGAATGTTATTATGGTTTGATGCAAAAGATCCTTATAATGATGGTACAATACCAGCAGATAATTCTGTAATATCAGGATGGAATGATAAATCAGGGGGTGGTAGAGATGCAATTGCATCTCTACAAAATACTCAAACTGATGGAATTAAATATAGTCAAGCAGGACTAGGAGGATATCCTACACTAATTTTTAATTCAAGTATACCAGGATGGTTAAAAGGTTCAGTTTCCATAACTGGAAATCAAGTATCAGTACTAGCAGTTGTATCTTTTAGTTCTACTACATCTGAATGGACACGTATAATTGGATTTGGAAATAGTCCCACTTCACCAGACTATAATAGTAATAATTATTTTGGGTTTGTAAGGAACCAGACTACTAATCAGTTTGGTTCTTATCGTAATGGTGTCAAAACCTTTAATCAGGCTAGTTATGACACACCATATTTGTTTGAAACATGGTTTGATGGTACAAATTTAAATAACACTATACAAATAGGTAATTCCACAGAAATAACAACAACAAGTTCATCAGGCAATTTTGGAATAACCAATTTTACAATTGGTTCAGGAAATAATTCAGATACAAGTTACACTGGTACTTCTTATCTAACAGGATCAATATCAGAAATTTTTGTTTTCAACCGAGCATTAACATTAATAGAAAGAAAATTTATGGAAGGATATATGTCACATAAATGGGGGTTAGTTACAAAATTACCAGACTCACATTTATATAAATCATTTGCTCCACAGACATCTTATTATGATTTATCTGGTTGTGATTTGTCTGGTCTTGATTTGTCTAGTCTTGATTTATCTGGATATAATTTGACTAATTGTAATTTGACTAATTGTAATTTATACAATGTTAAAACAGGTCCTCTTGTTAATTTTCCCACCTATCTACCATCTGATGATTATAAAAAGATAATATCAAACAATCAAAAATATATTTTTGGTCCAGCTGTTAACTTATCAAATTTATCATTTGCCAGTACTGATATATCAAATATTTATTTACCGGGAGTAAATTTTACAAACAGTGATTTGTCTGGAACAAATTTATCAAGTTCAATATTTAGTAATTTAGAAGGATTAAAATTCCAAATATATTCTGGATATATGGCTGATGATCCAACTTTTACCAGTAGATTTACAAAAACAGATACTCCTGGTTATTCTTCAGATTTTACAAGTATAACTAGTGCTACAAATAATATTATACCTGCTAATGATTCAAGAAATAACTATTCTATTGAATGGTTTGGATATTTTCGTCCAAATGTTTCTGGAACATGGAAATTTAAAATAGGTTCTGATGATTGTTCATATTTATGGTTAGGGACTAATGCATTAGCTGGAAATGACACATCGCGTAATGCTTTAGCTTCATCACCTGGTTTACATTCTTTTACTACTAGTGCAAATCAATCAGTTGATTTAAGTGCAAATATATTTTATCCAATTAGAATTCAATTTGGTGATGATACAAATAATGATAATTTAGTAGTAACAGTAACTAATCCGTCTAATACAACTATGACTAACTTATCTGGTCTTGTTTTTGCATCAAATTATACAAATGCAAATTTTACCAATGCAAATTTAACAAGTTCTTATTTAGCACTTTGTGATCTTTCTGGTTGTGAACTAACTAATACAAAAACTGTCAATGTAATTGGAAAACCAACGCTAAATCCAATTTATAAAAATATTGGTAAACCTCAAATATCAGCAATACAAGGAAGAACTGGTACTTTAATTGATAGAATTATTTTGTATTTTTCAGACAACACAACAGTTGAATATGGTGGTTCTGGAGGTAGTTCTACAACAAAATATAATTTAGGCGAAAATGAATATGTTTATAAAATTGACCATTATGGAACAGGTAATCAATTACAAGGTTTGTATATTAAATTTTATACTAACAAACAAAGTATCGTTATTCAAGGAACTGATTATTCAAATCAAGCTGTAACAACTTATATAGTACCAGACAAATCTATATTAACTGGAATTAATTGGTCTGGTTCAACTATATCATCATTAATAACATCTTTTCAAACAAATAATATAATTGGTTCTAATTTAAATTTAGAAAATATTGATTTGTCTGGATATGATATTTCTAACACAAATTTAACTGGATCTAATTTATCAAAAGGTAATTTATCTTATTCTAATTTATCAAATAATATTCTATCTAATTGTGATTTATCTGGAACAAAATTTTTAAACACAATATTTACTAACTCAAAATGCATTAATACAAACTTTTCATTCACAGATTTATCTGGTTGTGATCTATCTGGTACTGATTTATCCGGTGCAAATTTATTTTATACAAAAACTTGGCCAATAAATAATCTTTCTAAAATTAGTAAATTACCAAACTCAAATTATAAAACTTTAGGAAAAATTATTTTAGGTCCTTACTTAAATTTACAATTAATAGATTTATCTGGATCTGATATTTCAAATACTAAATTTATTAAATCCAATTTATTACAAAGCAACTTGTCTAATTGCGATCTATCTGGTTGTGATTTATCTAGTTGTGATTTATCTGGATCTAATATTTATAATACTAGAACTGGTCCTTTTTCTGGTGTTCCTACAGTTCCATCTATTGAATATAGAATAATTAAAAACTTAGATCAATTTAATTATATTATTGGACCTCAACTAAATCTCTCCAATATGAATTTTTCAGGTTGTGATTTATCTGGTGCAAATTTATCAAATTCAAATCTAACAAATACAAATTTTTCATTTGCAGACCTTTCTGGTGTAGATTTGTCAGGTGTAAATCTATTGGGAACAAATTTATCAAATATTTATAATCAACCAATTAATATTGATTCTAATTGGCTATTTGATCCAGTTACAAAGTCAATTATTCCTGTGATCACAACAAGCAATACTATTACAAATATTTTATATAACCAAATTCAAAATTCTCAGACTGATACAATAGTAGTTTATAAAAATTCAGACACAGTTATAAACCAAACTGCTAAACTAATAAAACCACAAACCAATGGATCAATTTATTGGTCAACTCCATCAAATGATATTCAAATTAAAATTAATGATGTGTCAATGTCTGATGTCAGTAATATTATTATTAATGTTATTAAACAATCTGATATATCATATTTACTTCCAACAATTAACGGTTCGCAAACACTATTTTTACTTTACTTTAAAGCACTTGATTCTTATGCAAATTCTGTTGTCACACCATTAAAACCAATTATTATGGATATTAGTTTAAATACAAATACTAATTTTGTTTTACTTTACAAATATACTAACTCATCATTTGATCCAACAAATTATATAATTGGAACAAAACTTACTTCTGAACTTGTTACTAATTTATATCGTTTTATATTTACTTCTAATTCAAATTATGGTGCCACTACAACAAACTCAATTAATATGTTAACAGGTGGTGATCCACATATAAGACCATTACTTGGACCTCAGTATATTTTACCCAATGAGATAAAATTTGTTTGTTTGTTATATGATATTTATGATGGAATAAAAATTAATGCACGAGTTGGAATGATGAAAAAATCAGACTTTACAAATCCTATTTTTGCACGTGATTCTTGGTGTAATTCAAAAAAACTTAATTACCTCTATAACTATTCATATTATCGTGAACTATATATTAGTATTGGTGATGAATCAATATATATAAATGCAGACACATTAGAAATAAAAACTAATGGTAGTTCTTTAATTAAATACAAAGAAATTAAACCTGTTGAAGGAATATTTTCACTTATTCATAAAACTCGTTATCCACTATTTAATACAACCCGTATATTAAAAATATTTGTTGGTAAATATATTATTACTTTACATTGTGATTTAACTACAGATGAAAGACATTTTATTAATCTTGAATATTTTGGTTCTAATAATATTACCGCATGTTGTGGTGCATTTATATCTAGAACAAAAATATTTGTAATGGATAATATTGAAGGTGAAGGAATGGATTATTATGATAAAAATTTTAAAGCATATATTGAATCATTAAAGCAAAATATTCAAATTTAAAAAAAATTGATTTTTCTTTGTTTTAGTTTCATAGTTTATATTTAATTTTATATACACTATGGCATCAATTAAGATATTATCACAGTCTATTGACTATATTGGAGCAAATAAATATTTTATTAAGTTTGACATTGAAACTAATGTTAAACCTAATACATCTTTTAATCTAACAAGAAATCATAAAAAACCAGTTAACTTAATTGTTTCACCACATATTTATCATGGATTACAATCTGATATTTGTACAAGAACAAATTCAAATACACATGAAATTAAAATATATGGATATCATGGTGGAAAAGAACTTTCTCGTGTTGTTCCTGGTTGTAGTAAAATGGGAAATATAACTTATCCTGAAATTAGTTACTCACTTTTATCACAAATTGTTTTTCCTAGTCCTGAACCAAATACTCATTATATTTTAGCAATTGATTCACTACCTGCTCTTTTAACAATTGAACATGAACTTTTAAAAAAAGAACTGTTTGAACAAGATTCTAGTATGTTTATTGAAAGTTTAACTAATTTTGTTAAATCTACTAACCCCATTGGTTCAACTGTTGAACTTGTAATTTTAAAAGATAACCACTCTTTAAGTGCTGCAACTTCAAGTATTGCTAGTACATGTACAGTTGACAGTAATAAAATTGTAAGATTTTTAGGAGACACACTTTATGGTAGAATTTTTGGAGGTACTCAAACTATTTTTTCAACTATTATAAGTTTAGAATCAAGTGCTAAACAATCTGATATAAAACTTATAACAGTGTTTTCTCAGTTAAACAAAGAATTTGATTTTAAACATGAGATAACTGTTCGTGGGTCTGGAATTGTTATTTCTGGAAATACAACAAGTTCAATTGGAATGATTGTTGAAACTCCATCAGACAATATTAAACTTGTTGATATTAATACTGGAACAGAAATTTGTAACTTTTCAACTACAGATGTAGAAATTCGTCCACAAGTATCTAAAATAAATCAATACATTAAAATACTTGAATATATTGGTGTATTAGAAAAAATAGATTTTAATAATAAAGATCAAGAAAAAGCTCATATGAAAACTCATAGAGATTTTATCGAGTTAATTGAATATTCTGAATTTGAAGATTTTTATTTGCTTGATGACAAATTCTCATCCACTATTAATAAACATATATGTCAATTAATTAAATTTATTAAAGTTAAATGGTTTGAAATAAGATCAAAATTCGGTTGTTCCGAAACAAAATCTTATTCAAATAAATTATTACCGACAACACGTGCGCAAAATATGGATTTTACTGGACTTGAATATCAGTTTTCAGTTGCTCAAGAGTTTACTCCTGGTGTACCAGCAAGACAATATTCACAACATGTTGATAAAAGAGTTACATTTGATGAACTTAATTAAATTTATTAAAGTTAATTATAAAAAATTGATTTTTCCTTTATTTGAGATATAAATTTAATAATTTTTTAATGAACACCGCAGTTAACAAATTAAAAACATGGCTACAGTCAAAACACTTATATTCTGATGATGATTTTGTTAAATCAGCACATCAAGATGATTACTTTTGCTTAGAAAAATTAGAAGAAATTTTTTCAGAATACGAACTTGAAGTTCCAAGAAATAGAGTTAAAGAATTTGGTAATAAAGTTTATATTAAATTAACAGAAGTTGAACGCTTAGTAAAAACTAAAACTAATGTTCGTGATTTTTGGGTTGGAGATCTACTTGAAGTCTTCGGATTAATTAAAGTTAAAAAAACAAATGGTATCAGTTATATCAGTAACATCTCTGATCCTAATATCAAGTTGTCCGGACAATATAAATTCACATATACCATTTGGAAATGGGTTGAATTAAATTATCCAGAACTAGATATTAAAATTGAGGAAAACTTCTTATCTAGATTTGACATTGAACTTGGATCTAATCGAGGACCTCGTGTTGATATTGTTATTGACAGTATTAAAATAGTGATTGAATATGATGAACTTCAACATGAAGCATATGAAAATACAGACAAAGATTCAGTTAGAGATAAAATAATTCAAGCATTTGGTTACCAAGTGTTAAGATTTAAAGAGAAAGACCAAAAGAGTATTTTTCAGTTTATCAAAGAACTAGCTCAAGTAATTAAAGATCAAGATTTAAAAGAAAATCCTGAAAAATTTGCTAGTTATATTATTGATTTTTTTGTTGCACAAGGTTACCGCAAAGATATCATTGAAAAACTTTCTCAAGAAGTTATCGATGATATAATTTCAAAAGTTCCATATGATCAAATTGGCAACACACCCAAAAAAATTAGATTAAACAAAGATATTTTCGCTTGGTTAAAAGTTGCTGATACAAATGGAAAAAATGCTATTACCAAGTTATTGGTTGAAACAATTGATGACGATCTATATATTGAATCAACAGATGATTCAAATGACTATATTCTTTCACCAAATGCTTTCGAGATAATTCTTGCAAAACTTGATCCAGAATTATATTTACCAATTGAAGAAATTAGAAACTGTTATATTGGGATTAAAAATAAACTCTATCATTTTATCTACTCAATGTATGTGAATTTAAAGCAAGACACTAATTCACGAATTAAACTACTCAAATATGTGAACAAAGAGGGTTATTTACGAGGAGAGAAGGACACAGATATTAAAGTAAAAAAACTTCAAAAAACTATTGGGAAACTAAAAACCCAGAATGAGTTTCTAAACAAATTTATTGCTGAAAAATATCCAAAAGATGGGAGAGGTTTGAAAAAAATAAATCCTCCAACTACCCAACCTAATTTATCAATTAACAAACCAATTGTTTCGGAAATTCCTGAACTGGTTTATACTGGTGAACAGGATGACTATGTTGAAGAAGAAGAAATTAAAACTATTTTTGAAATTAACAAAAATAAATTTAGAACAAAGAAAACATCAAAATCAATTATTCAAGAGATCAAAAAAAGAATTGGTCAAGAAGATCTGTCAAAAACATTAGTTGCAGGATTTATTTTTAAATGTAAGATTGTGTATGTTCAAGAATCAAAATTAGACTTGGACTCAGAGTCTGAATCAGACGCTGACTTAGATTCAGACTCTGAGCAAGACATAAAACCAAAGTTTTCTAAAATAAATTCTGAATCATCTGATGAAGAACTTAATCTCCCACAACCTAAACAACCAAGATCTAAATCAACATCAAAGAAAGTAAATGATTTCATAGATGATTCTGAATCAGATGAAGATGAAATGTAAAATATTTTTTTTATTCTAGATCAGATCTAGTATATTGTTTAAAAATATTAGATTCAATTGACTCATTCAATAATCCTTTAACAATTAATTTAAAATCACCCTTTTTTAATTTATATTTTTCTAACTCTTTTTCAGTCCAGAACACAGAATTTGTTTTGCCGTTCTTTTTTATTTGTCTGCCATTAGAAATAGGTGTTATAGAACAATAAATACTGAGTGGACCAACATCATAATCTCCTAAACTAACTGAGTATAGCACTTTAATTACAGCTGTGTACCCAGACTCACAAAGTTCATCGATATTTTCAGAAACCAAATCATTCAAACCTTTCTGGGTTGAAGATGTTCCTAACTCTTCTATTTTAGATCCTTTCATTTTATAGAGCTGATACCAGTTTTCATTTAAATCAAATTTGTCTTTAAGAGTTTTAAGATATTCTTTAATTTCTTTTTTCATCTATATACTATATATATGGATAAAAATATAAATCCTATTAATAAAAATATTTGTAAAAAAACTATTAAACAAGGTGCAGGATTTCGTATTGTTCTTACACTTGTTACATTTTATTTAATACAAAAATTCTTGAATCCATCTTATTTACTTATAGTTATACCAATTGCTTTAACTTTTTTAGATTTAACAGATAATATATTTTCATTTATATATTCTTGGAACCAAGGATACAAAAAAGATATATGTACCAAGCTATTCCAATACCAAATTACTGATAAAATAAATGATTGGGTGACATATCTGTTGGCTTGGTACATATTCAAACTAGATCATGTATTTTTATATTTTGTTTTATGGAGAGGGATAGGGGTTGCTGCATTTGGTTTGACTAAATCAGCTATACCATTAATTCCATTTGCAGATCTAATGAAAGAGTATTTGGTGTTTAAATATTTCTTTCCTGGATCAAACAGTTTACTTCCTGGAGTTATAGTTCTAAAGATGGGATTTGAAGCTTGGTTTCATTCTCAAAGAAATAAGTTAAATTACTAGGCTATTAACTTTTTATTTTGTTGAACTATATCACGATAATCCCATGTTATATCTGAAATTTTATCCATATATTCTTTTCTAACCTTTTTATTGGTCTCCAATTCTCTAATTTTATCATTCATTGTTTTTTCTTTTTTAGAGTCAATATGATAGCCTTTTACTTTGAGATTTGTTTTAGCAAAGAACATTTCATTAACTGATTTTTCATATAGATCATCACACACATCAGTTTTATCTCTTGTGATCCATCGTTCTATACCATTTTCATCTTCATCAAATACCTGCATGCGATTTGATCTACAATTTGTATTATGGATATTCATCTGTTCGGGTTTAGCTGGATTAAAATGTTCATTAATAATAATTTGTTGAATTGCTTTATTTGGATTATTAAAGTATCCAATTAAATCTCTAACAGACGGTTTGTATTTGGTATATCTAAAAGGTATTAATTTACAAACTTGTTTGCAAACTTCTTCTATATCCTCTTTACCCGATACTGCTATAATAATATTTTGCTGATTGTTGTTATTTTGTGTTTGAATGTTAGTAGAGTTATGAGTTGAGTTATCTGTATTGTTATTGGTTGTGTTATGGGTTGAATTATTAGTTGTAGAGTTATCTGTGTTATTAGTTATAGAATTAATTAATTTATTTTTATTGTCATCTATGTTTAAATGTATATTGTCTGTTTGTTCAATTAATCCACAAACATTATTTAAGATATGATAATTAAGCATTTGTTTAGATGAAAAAATTTTATTACAATCTAAACATTTTTTTTCTTTATTTTTTTTACAAACTTTATTTTTTATGTGATAGTTATAATTTTGTTTATTTTTTAAATAACGATTACAGTCTATGCATTTAAATTCACTAGTTATCTTTATTGTTAGTGGATCTAAATTTAAATTATTATAATAATTTATAAAAAATTCTAAATATTTAGAACAAGGTGAATTATATTGACAATGATTATTAAAACAATAAAAACAACAATTCATGATTATTATTATATAATATTTTAATATTAAATAATTTTTAATATTAAAATATTCATTAAATAAATTATTTTTTTAAATACTGTTTTAACTATTTCAAAATTAAATATTAATATATATGTTTATATTTATCGAATTATGATTGTATTAATAAAAAAAATTTGTTCATTGATACAATTTATGAAAATAATAATAATCTATATTAATTATTAAAAAATTCATTAATGAAAAAAATAATAAAATGATTAAATCTTAATAGTTTCAATTATGAAAAATATAATAAATTATATTTACTTACGAACCTTATTTAATTATGAGAAATATAATAATTTTTTATTGTCTATACAATATCAATAATGTTAAAAATAATAAAAAATTATTTCCCAGGGAGAGAGAGATTTTTTGGGGTCCTTTTCGGCCAAAAAAAGGTCTTGGAAAATCTCAAAAAAATATATTTTTTATAAAAATGACCATTTTAAGACCAGAATATATATTTTAATATCATATTTGTTTTAATGGCTACAAAATAATAAATAAGATTAAAAGTTATATGTTTTTAACATATAAACACATATGATGTTTAGGTGGTTTACATAATGTTTAATTATAACTATTTAAACATTACGAATATAAACTAAATGTTTTTAACATAAAAATACACATACATTTTATGTTATTTAAATAATTATATATAATCTGTCAAGTTGTCAATATATACAGAACTATTGCAGTTAGAACATATTGGTCTAACATTTTCAACTATTAATTTTCCACCTTTGGACTCTGATACAATATGCCCACAAGAAAAATTGAGTTGGGATATTTCAGTTAATTTACAACAAGGGCAAATAATTTTTCCAATATGTTCACCAACCCAATGATTCCAACACTGTCTTTTAAATATATTTGATATTTTTTGTTTTTTAAATGGTGTGAGTTTTTTAATTTCATCAAGTGATTTATCATCATATTCTTTAGCAATCCTATCTTTAATATAATTTCTAAATTCATCTTTAAAAATTTCTGTTGCTATTTTTTGATAAATTGGTTCATCTATTTTAAGTTGGAAATTAGCTGTATTCGGTAAATTATTGCCATAATTAATTTTATTGTTATTTGCATCATCTTGAGTATTTTTTTTATCAATTGCATTAATAAGTTTACAAGTATTAGTTTTTTTATTTTTAAGTGCATCAATTATATGCATATTTCTTTTGTTTAGAATATTAATTTCAGGATTACCACATATATTTTTTTTTATATGACGCTGATAATTGTAATTTCTAGTAAATGTTTTATTGCAATATTTACATATAAAATTATTTGTTATACTATTTTCAATTTTTTGTTTATAATATTCTAACTCATCTAAATAATCTTTTATTGATATTTTTTTATACTGATTTACTAATATCAATATTAATTCTGTTTCTTTACTATTAATAATATTATTATCCATTAATATTATTACATAATATATACTTAAATATTTTATTTTAATAAACTAATTTTCCTATTTCATCAATATCCAATTATAAAACAAGTAAAAACAACATTTATACTCTTATAACAACACCCATTACCTCTAATAATATTTAGATATGTATTTTTTATAAAGATAACCATTAAAGACTATGATAAATAATTATATATAATCTGTCAAGTTGTCAATATATACAGAACTATTACAGTTAGAACATATTGGTCTAACATTTTCAACTATTAATTTCCCTCCTTTGGATTCTGATATAATATGCCCACATGAAAAATTAAGCTGTGATATTTCAGTTAATTTACAACACGGACAAATAATTTTTCCAACATGTTCACCAACCCAGTGGTTCCAACATTGTCGTTTAAATATATTTGATATTTTTTGTTTTTTAAATGGGGTTTCTTTTTTAATTTCCTCAAGTGATTTATCATTATATTCTTTAGCAATCCTTTCTTTAATATAATTTCTAAATTCATCTTCTGCTATTTGTTTATAAATTTGTTCATCTATTTTAAGTTGATAATCAATAGTATTCACTAAATTATCATTATTAATTTCTTCATTTATTACATTAACTTCTTCATTTATTACATTAACAAGTTCACAAACATTATTAATTTTATTTTTACAAACACTATGTGATATATGGTATTGATAATTATTTTTTCTTGAAAACACTTTTTGGCATGTTGGACATTTATTTTTAACTTCCTTTTTACAAATTAAATTATTAACATGATATTTATAATTTAAATAAGATGATATTTTTTTGTCACAATAAGGACATATTTTAAGTTTTTTTAATTTTGTTAATTTAGTAGTTTTAATTTTTTCTAACTCGGCCATACAATTTTCAACGTTGAAGTTTTTATATTTTGCAATATTACTTTCTAACAATAAAATATAATTTTTATCAATGTTCATTTATATTAATAATATAAATAAATATTTAAATATTTTATACTAATATGTCATAATTTGTAATAAATACATGTAAATTTCACAATAAATCAATCTCAAATTTTTACACATTTGTTAGATGTGGAATCATACATTCCGTATAAAGATCCAGTAACTATATTATAAACTTGTCCATTCTTTAGGATATATTTTTTAAGTCCAATATTAATAATTTCGCAATTAGGATCAGTGGTATTTAATTTGTTATATTTGGAAATAATTTGCATCATTTGCAAACTAAATTCTGATTTTAGTTTGTCTATTTTTTTATTAAAACTGTTGTTTAATTCAAGCAACTCGGAAACTAAATCATTTGATTGGTTAATTGTAGAGTTATTAGTTGTAATTGGAATATGTATTGGTTTATTTATAATATTTGATTTATTTATATTTTGAATTAACTTTTCTATATTTTTATTTTGTTCTAATATCATTTCTATTTGATTTTTTGGTTTTCTTCCTCTTTTGTTAGGTTCCTTTATTTTTTTAAATTGTTCTTTATATCTAATATAATCAAAATAACCGCGTGCATACTTTTTTTCTTTAATCAAATCTAGTACTTTTAATCTGCATATTATTCCATTGGGGCCCCGTTTAAAAATATCTGCAATTTGAATAACATTCAAATTTTGATTTGAATACAGGTCTTTTAATTTTTCGTCATCAGACTTTGGCCATGGTTTGCCTGCCTGTTCAAAAGTCATTGATTTAACAAGTGTATCCATGTCTTGAATTTGGATTGTTTGATTTACACTTTCCTTACTATCACCATCAGTTTCAGATTCTAAATCAGAACCAGAATCTTCTGATTCTTCCAACTCTTCCTCATCATTTTCTATAAAATCGTAATCTTTGTTCATTGTATTTAATTACAATCAAATGCAATTCAAAAATAAATAAAAATCAATTTTTCCCTACTTTAAACTTGTCTTACCTAAAAGGTTGCAAGACCTACCATCCCAAATATGCAAGTTCTTCTTGAGTACATAAATTATAAAAATCTGAGTAAACACAAGTTCCAAGTATTACAGATCTAATTTCCTTGCCTTGTAAATACTCAACATAAGATTTAAATTTTTTAGATTCCTTAATCTGGCTAACAATCTCACCCAAAGTTAGATTATTAAGTGATGAATTATAATTACATCTAATCCAAATAGGCATTTCAGATTTAATAAAAGACTCAATTCTGTCATTAATATCAAAATTAATTAGGTCTAATTTTTGCAAATGGGATTGCAATGTTTCATCCCCATTTAAACCCATAGATTGATCTCTTGCATAGTATTCACTAGGACTAAACATTTTATATTAATATGCTTAAAAGAATTAATTTCCAATAAAAAAAATTATCAATTTTTTTCTTTAATTTTAGCATTAGTATTTGTAAAATGGAGTCCTTGTAAAATAATCCCACAACTAATTAATACAATTATGGTAGTAGTTGATTTTACTAAATCTCGATGCATTTGGTTTAATTTTTCTAAACATTGACAAGATCCATAACTAGATCCACATCCAGAACTAAATCCAGAGAAACTTTTAGAATGTGAATGAGATAATCTTGTTATAATCTTGGTAGTCCAAGCTCTAAACATTATTTGTTTTAAATTTAAACAAATAAATTCAATCAATTAAATTTAACAATTTTTTTTAATTAGTTATATTATAGTAAATCAATGTCTGAAACACAAAACTATATAGATTTAAAAGTAAATGGAAGACTTTTTCCTTTATGGATCTTATCTAATTTTAAGAAATATAATCTTCCTCCAATTGAAAGAAAAGATGGAGAAGACCCATGTAATAAAAAGTCATCTGGAAATGTAAAGGAATTAAGAAATTACCAAGCATTTATTGGATCTATTTTAGATTATAGATCACCTTATCATAATGCACTAGTTTATCATGGGTTGGGTGCAGGTAAGACTGTGGCAGCAATTAATGTGTATAACGTTCTATACAATTACAATCCAGCTTGGAATGTGTTTCTTTTAATAAAAGCATCACTAAAAGATGATCCTTGGTTAAAAGATTTAAAAGAATGGATACCAAAAGAAGATCAAGAAGAACGAATGGCAAATATAAAATTTGTACATTATGATGCACCAAATGCAGATAAAGCATTTTTAAATGCAGTAAAAGAGGCAGATTCAACAAAAAAGAATATTTATATATTTGATGAGGCACATAATTTTATAAAAAATGTGTATAATAATTTAATAACAAGAACAGGAAAACGTGCATTGACAATATATGATTATATAATTCAAGAAAAAAAAGAAAGTGATTCAGCACGTGTAGTACTACTATCAGGAACACCAGCAGTAAATACACCATATGAACTAGCATTAATCTTTAATCTTTTAAGACCAGGTATATTTCCATCAACAGAGGCAAAATTTAATGAAATATATGTAACAAAAGAAGGGAACTATTCAATGTTAAATCCATTGACAAAAAATATGTTTCAAAGAAGAATATTAGGATTAGTATCGTATTATATAGGTTCAGATCCAAATTTATTTGCATCAAAAGAAGTAAAAATAAAAACAATTCCTATGTCACCATATCAACAACAAGTATACGAAAATTTTGAATATATTGAAGAACAATTAGAAAGAGCAAGAGCTAAGAATAAATCAGGACAAACAGTATATCGTTCATATACTCGTCAAAGTTCAAATTTTGTTTTTCCAGTAATGGGAGGAAATTTTACAGGAGAAAACAGACCAAGACCAGCAAAGTTCAAGCTAACAGAAAAAGAAGCAGAAGAAATAATAACAGGTAGATTAGAGACAATAACAGAAGATACATCAAATAGAAAAGATTTAGATATAGATGCAGTAAGAAAAAATGCATCAATGTATTTACAAGCAGTAGATAGTTTTATAAATAGATTTAAAGAATATTTAGACGAGATGAGAAGTTTAGATAAAAAAGCGGGTCATACATTAGAGGATGATTTAGAAATATATGAGACAAAGTATAATTCAAAATTTGCAAATTTTTGGAAATTACATAAGAAAAAATCAAATCTATTACAAGCATTACATTCATCATCATGTAAAATGTTAGCAGTTATATTTTATACATTAAGAACAAATGGTCCAGTTGTAGTATTTTCAAATTTCGTAAAAATGGAAGGGTTAGAGATATTTAAAATATATTTATCATATTTTGGTTATGGAGATTTTTCAAAGTCAGGAGGTTCAGATTATCATAGATACACAGAGTTCCATGGTGAGATAGATAGAGATGTTCGTAGAAAAAATATTATTGCATTTAATGGAAAGGATAATATAGATGGAAAATTGATTAAAATGATTTTAATTTCTCCAGCAGGTTCAGAAGGTATTAATTTAAGAAATGTTAGACAAGTACATATTTTAGAACCATATTGGAATGAAGTAAGAATTCAACAAGTGATAGGTCGTGCACTACGTATGTGTTCACATTCAGATTTACCAATGGAAGAAAGAAAGGTAGATATATTTAGATATCATGCAGTAAGATCATCAGGTCCAAAAAAAAAATATTCAACAGACAGAGAAATATATTCAAATGCAATAGAAAAGGAGAATTTAATTGATTCATTTTTACAATCAATTCGTGAAGCAGCAATAGATTGTGAACTATTTAAAAATCATAATATGTTAAATGGAGAATATACATGTTTTAAGTTTAATGAAAGTTCATATTTTGATAAATTTGTAGGGCCAGCATATAAAGATGATATATATTATGATAAAAAAATAGATAATGGTTTTAATTCAGTTAATTCTATTAAAAAAAAAGTAAAAGTGTATAAAATTAAAGGTAGAATGGAAATAGAAGGTGAATTATCAGATGTTGCAGAATATTGGTATAATCCAGACACTGGAATTGTATATGACAAAGATTTTGATTATCCTGTTGGAAGAGTAAGCAAAGAATTTGGTTTACCTAAAAAAATAGATGCTGCAACTTATTTAATTGATGAAGTCATTGATATTCCTAAATTAAAACGTGTATAAACACGTTTAATTTAGCGTTAGGCCTAAACTTAAAAGAGTTTAAGCTCGTAGAGGCCTAAATTAAAACGTGTGTAAAAATAATTAATTTTTTCCAAAAATATTATAAAAATATTCATCAAGTAGTGTAAATGGATTTTTCATTTCAATAGATTTTAAAAATTCATCATCTAAAATATGTGACCAATTTCTATTCATTAAATTTTTTGATTTAATTTTATATTCATCAATAACATTAACATTAAAATAATTAGAAAAATATTTTTTCAAAAACTGTAATTTGTTTGGGTTGTTTTTACATAATTCAGATAAACTAGTTGAACCCATACCTGCACCATCATAAACATCAAAAATAATATTATATATATCTTTATATAATGATTTAAATAACTTAACATTTTTATATTTGGAATTAAGATTAGATAGTCCAAAATCATTTATTTTAGGGAAAAATATTTTTTGTGGAACATAATACTTTTTATTATTAAATACATATGTATAAAAATTGTTTGTGTCTATTTCTTTTATACCTAAAATATTTCGTATAAACAAATCATTATGTGTAAAATATGGAAATTCTTTTTGAATAGATAAAATAGTGTAAATAATTTGAAAAAAGAAAATATTAAGATATTTTTCCATTTCAAATTCTGATAATTTACTAATGTCTTTTATAAATTCAGCACACGAATAATCACAATACTCAATTTCAATAACTTTATATTCACTATTAATTTTATTTAGAGGATAACGTCTAAAATAATCATAACATAAATCTGTTTTTTGTTGTACATCTAATTTTAAAAAATCAACATATGATTTTGAACATTTAGTAAATAATAACTCAGCATTTTTACAATTACTTAAACCTTTATATTTTACAATATGATTTGAAATATTTTTGTCAACAATCTTTTTTGTTAGTAATTCACATATTTTAATTTCACTTTTAACTTTGTGATTATTAATTTTTATTTGTCTTTTTAGTTCAATATCTAATATAAAATTATAAAAAATAAATACTTTAAATACTTGGTTGTTTTTAGTTATAATAATTATAGATGAACTACCACCATTACCAAACATTATTTTATCTGTTTCATCTATTAAACATTTTTGTTTTTTATTTCCACCAATTTGATTATTTATATTATTTTTTAATTCTAAATACTTTGCTTTGTATTTTATATATTTGTCTTTGTAATTCATAATGTTAATATAAATTATAAAAATAAATTAATTTATTTTAAATTTAATCCATCAAATCAATTACTCGTTTAGTTAACTGATATATTCCAAAGTCAACAAATAAAGATCCTGTATAAATAATTGATCCAGCAGAAAAAACTGCACCAGTTGTATCAATAGGTTTCCATATCATATTACTTAAATTATCTGGTGATCTAGCTATCAGATATTGAATATTAGATGGAATTTGAATATTATCAACTTCCCAACCTGCAGGACCATAATTTATTGATTTTGAATTTAAGTTTTTAAATCCTATATTACCACTTGAATCAACAAGTCCAATAAGTAAGGGATGTATTGGATTAATTGCTTGATATGGAAATCCAAACTGAATATTTGTTGGATACATTTTAGAATAATACACTTTAACAATTTTTTCACCTGGAGAGCCTAATTCACCCCATTGTCCTCCTTGAGTTCCGTCCAAATGTATTTTTCTATCTTTACGAACTTCCATTTGATTTCCATTCCATGTACATTTCCAATATAATCCATTTCCTCCAATATACATAATGCCGATTTTTGCCTTATTTATTTGTTCAATTAAATCAATTTGTTTTTGAGACCAATATTCAGGATGTACGTGTATAATAAATATTTTGTATTTAGAAATTTGACTAATTGTTATTTTATCCATATCTTGGTCTGTTATAACATCAAAAGGTCTATTAAGCTCATCAAGATAATTAGGTAAAAACATCTCCCCATAAATATGATCATTAAAAAATAAAGTAGATTTAATTTGAGATTCAAAATATTTTTGAATATATGAACTCATAGTTCTATCAGGTCTTTCAGTATGTACAAAATTAGAGACACGGGGAGCAGAACTTTTTGTACCGCTTGCCGAAGGTGCGCTAGGTTGCAATCCCGAAGGGATAGACTTACCGTCGGTTCCTTCAAGTAATAAAATTCTATTTTTTTGATAATATTCAGTTGATGAAAATGTATATAAACTAATTGAACCATCTAAACCAGCCCAAGTATTATAAGCATTCCATTTATTACTGTTTGCTAACACAAGTATTTTAGAATTAGAATTATCAAGTGGTTTAATTATTAGTGGTAACCAATAATTATTAGATTTATATTGAAGTTTTAAAAAATAGTATCCAGAAAGAATATTATAAGGTAGTTGTATAAATGTTGGAGATGTCCATTGACAACCAAAAGCAAAAGAGTTAGGAATAAATTTTTGATTTGGAAGATTATAAGTTTGGACTGAAAAAACATAGTTTTTTTTATGAGAATATAAAATTATTTCTGTTGGTTCAATTGTGTTAGTAATAAAATCAAATGAAATATTAAGAAGATCAAAATAATCACCTAACTTAAATTTACTAGATACAAGTAAAAAAATATCAAGACTTAATAAATTAATAGGCAAAGCTATTGTAATAAAATTATTTTCAGCTTGAACTAAGTTATTTTTTTTAGAAATCCAATAAATTACATTGTTAGATAAATCTCTAACAAAGGGTGAAATAGTTAGATTTGTTTTAGCAAAATATCTAATAGTTAAATATTTAGATTTAGGAGGTACAGAAATTTTATTCCATACAAGACCTGGAGTTGAATTAGATTGATTAATAGTGCATTTAATTCTATTATAAGAAATATCAAGTGATACTTTTTGATTAGGTTTAACTTTAGTAAAAATCTCATCCCAACCTATTGTGGAAGGGTAGTGGGTATAAAGCTCAACTAACTCCCCAGGATAATAAGATGTAGATTTAGTATAAGCAAGTAAAGTGTTCATATAATATAGATAAAGAAATTTTTCTTAGTAAAAAAATTGATTTTTCAATCTGTTGGTCAAATAAATAATAAATTAATATATATAAAAGATGAGCTGGAATTTAGTTTGGACACCTTCTGAATCAGATGATAAAAATTTTTGTAATAGTAAATTTGTATTTTATTTAGGAGATGAACCAATCTTAACTAAACGAATGTATGGACAAATCTATAGGTCAGAAAAAGAGTCTTGGCTAACATTTGTAGAAAATTCACATAAATTTAGTTTTGAGGATTTTAATGAGTTTATAATTGATTTTTCAAAATCTGCTCAGGCAAAAATTAGATTTGATGTTTGGGATGGTGAGGAAGCATTTGCTTATGACAGTGATTCTGAACGATTAATAATTGCACTCGATTCATATACTTCAAATATGAATTTTTCAATTCCAATTGATGAGAGAATAAGAAATCAATTTATTGGAGAGTTTAAAAAGTTTTTAAATTATTGTCTAAACTTTTTTGAAACAGCAACTAAACCTAAAGAGGGTGTTACTGAAGTATTTGATTTGTAGATATTTCATAGTGATGTTTATATTTTAAATAATACTCCTCTTTAACTCTTAAATTTAATTTATCTCCAGTCTCAAATTCTATTTCTATACAATATATTGATCTTTTTTTAGGATTTAAATTAAGGATACCAAGTGTTCTTATTTCTTTTATTTTTTTTGATGTAATATCAGTATTTAACTTAGTTTTAGAACAGTTCAAGCCCATTTAAATTAAACAATTAAACAATTAATTAATATTAAATAAGTATGAAATGTTTGTTTTATATAAAAAAATTGCAATTTTTTTTGTTTAGTACTTGTGTTCAAATATAACATATAAATGTCAAAAAACATAATAATGTCAAAAAACATAATAATACCAAAGCTAGAAACAAATGATAATTTAGAACCAACAAATTCATCTCCATCTAACTTGTCAAATGAATATACAAATATTTCTTTGACAGGGGAATTTTCTGCTGATATTGAATCAAATATAAAAGATTCTGCAAATGATATTTGTAATAACACAATACAACAAAAACCAACAATTAATAGTCAACAAAATTCAGAATGTTGTGGATGTTTAGTTGTAATGCTTGGAGTATTATTTGCTATTGGATTATTAGGACTAGGAATTACATATATTGTATATGTAATTATTAGTCTTTGTCGAACTTCATACAAAGAACAAAAAGATATGTGCGAAGAATCAAATGTTTGGTTATATTTACTACTTAGTCTTATTATTGGAACTATGGTAAATTCGTCATCTGCTAAATCAAAAGTAAAATCAAGTACATCTAGTTCTAAAAATAAATCAAATGTTCCAGTTTTAGTACAAGTTGTATGTATGTTAGCTTTTACAATTTGGGGATGTGTAGAATTATTTAAAGTTAAATGTGTGGGAGAGTTAAAATCAACACTGTTATATACAATGTTAGAAATATCAGTTATAAGTAATTTAGCATTACTTTCTGTTGTTGTTGTTGCATGTTTATTTTTATGTTTTATTAATTGTTGGTCTATTAGTAAACAAACAACTTTAAACTAATCCAACAATTTTTTCAAATTCTTTTACAAAGGTTGTAATTGATAATTTTGTTTTATCTAATTTAGTTAAATATGTATATGTTTCTTTAATTTTATTAATATCAGTAGCAAGTTCACTAGCTTCCTGAATAGAATCATAATAAAAAGGATATTTAGAACCGAGAATTTCTTCAACTGCTTCAAGCCTATTAATTAAAATAGGAGTATTTCTAACAACACATTCAATTAAAGTATTACAAGCAGATGCATTAATTAAATTTAAGAATACAATATTTTTACTAAGAAGTTCGTCATATTCATTATTTTCTAATCTACTAATAATTTGAACAGAGTCATAAGAAGATTGAATATGTTTAACAAGTCCTTCAACATATTTATTAGTAGAAACAGAACACATTCTTTTATTAAGTTCTGGAGGATTTTTTTCCATATACTTGACAAGTTGATTTTGATCAAAACTATCTGGTTTAACATAATTTTCCATATGTCTACCTTGTAGAAGTGCTTTTGATATATTTAGTTTTTTAGTATTAATACCAAGTTCATAAATAGCATAAGAATTTCGTAACCATCCACCTATTTGAATAATTTGTTTAATTTGATTTTCTTCAAAAGATTTAAATGTAAATTTAAGATCTGGTGTTTCTGTTGGGTGAGTTAGTAAATAAACAGGAATTTTACTCTTAAAGTGTGATTCTAAATATTTTTTTAAATAGTTTGAAAGAACAAATAAACCTTTACAGTACTTTAGTGATTGAATAAATAATTTAGATTCAAGAATAGCATTTAATGAATTAGGAGTATATTCGGGATTAGGAGTGTGATGTATAAATCCATACCATGGTAAAGTGTAAGGAATTTTTTTATTAGATTCATATACAGAAGAATTCCATAAAAATGTTTTGTCAACATATAAATCAACAATTATTTTAGCTTGTGGTGAATGGAATTCTTTAATTAAATTTGAACCAGCATATTCCCAACCAGATCTATGGGTTTTAGAATTAAATGTATTGTCAATCCAAGAAAAATTAAGACTAGGACGTTCAGTTGGTGTTGTATTCATCCAAGGATTACATTGTTCAAAATCAACAAGAATAGTTGGATTCAAACTTTGAGTTGGATTTGTATCTTTACCAATACCTTTAAAATGACTGTTTTCATAAACCCATAAAATATTATCACATAAATTACATTCAATAACCTTTTCTTCTAAACCATAATTATATTCTGTATCAATTTTCCCAAATAGTTCATACATTATAAAGTTAGTAATAAATTTTCTAGTATTTTCACTAGGTTTATCAATTTTAAATTGTATAAAAACATCATTCAAACAATATTTTTTAAGAAAAATATTTGTTGCTAATACCATATCATAATCTTTAAAAATAGTTTTAATAAGTTTTTCAGTTATTATATTAAATGATTTTACAAAGTCTTCCATTAAAAAATATTTAGGCCCAGATGTTCTAATTAATTTAGATTTAATAGGAAACATAAATTTATCTGAATTAATAGTTCTAGATTCAGTTTGTGTTTTAAAAAAATCTTTGTCTCTCATTAATTGTCCAAGTAATTTTATGAAATTTTGTATATCCAACTCTCTAGAAGTATAATCTACTAAATATCTTTGTATTCCAAAATCTCTCATATATTCAAAAGTTTTATTTGTCATTGATAAAGATATAAATGGAATTGAATAAGTTTGACATAAAATATGTGAATGATATCTCATACAAATTCCATAAGAATAAACACTTGATCTAAATGTTTCAATAAGTTCTTTTAAAGTTAAATTTTTAATAGAAACACGTGTTTTATGGTCTTGTTTAAGTTTTTTATAAATTTTTTCATTAAGTACATTATCATTTTCATTTTTATTATTACCAACATTAAATGGTACTAAATGAATGTTATAATTTAAAGGAATAGATTCAATAAGTTCAGCAAATTTAGAAACTTCGTTGTCATAATTTTTATTTTTTCCAGAATCAGAAATAGTATTAGTTAAAAATATTCCAATAATAGGTTTTAAAGCTCCAGAACCAACACCAATCCAGTTATTAATAAATTTAGTAATTTTTTTAGGTTTATATGTTGATAGTAAATGTACAACATCAGGAACATAAATTATATTTGTTTCAGGATATCTAGTTTTTAAAATTGTTTCATCAATTTTATTTCTAACTATCCAATAATCAAAAATATCTAAATAATATGGTTTACTATTAGGAATAGATTTTTTAAAAGTAACACCAATACTGATTGCATATGTTGGGATTCTTTTATTAGCTTTTTGTTCAGCACGAATTTTAAGTTTAGAAATTTGTTGCATAAACCAGTCATTAATAATATCACCACCGCCACAAATAATAATATCAGTAGATTCAGGTATTGCACTAATTTTATTTGGATCATAAAATGATAAATTGTGTTCTAAATATAATTTTTTAAAAATTACTTCAAACATATCATCCCCATAATTTCCATGTCCATAATAACCTAAAATAACTATGTTCATTTTAAATATAATTAATAATATTTATTTTTTAAATAAACAAATATTATTTTTTTGACTTTTTATATTGATCTTTCATAAATTCCATGTCCTTTGACATTTTTTTCTTATTTGACTCTACAGCTGTATAATTTCTAATTAAATTAAGTCTCCTTAAAACTTTAAGAGTACCTTCTTTTTTTGAAGCTCTTTTTAAAGATGTTTTTCTTTGAGTCTCTGTCTTGTCTAATGAATAACCATAATCTGATAAATGAATGTCTTGATTATCAATTGGTGGAAGGACTTTAAGTTTACCGCTTGCCGGAGGTACCTTCGGTGCGCTAAGTTGCAATCCCTTTGGGATAGACTTACCAGATTTAGTTCTACCTATTTTTTTAGATGATTTTGAGTTTTTAGATAATTTTGAGTTTTTAGATAATTTTGAGTTTTTAGAACCTTTTTTTTTAAAATTTTTAGAAGTTTTTCTTCCGGATTGCATATGTTATATTATAGTAAGAAATTAATTTTCTCCAAATCCTGGATTAAAATAAACGCATGATTTAGTATGTGAGTCTAAAGTTGCTAAATTAAATCTATTACCATCTAATTTTAAGTGTGTTAAATCTTTTACTTTTCTAATTTTATAATATCTATCAAATAATCCACAAATATTAACACAATGAGCAGCCCCTAAATAAACAAAAACATATTTGCTTGTTGAGACTAAAATATTTGCAATTGTATAAATTTCCATTAAACCAGATAATAGTTGTTCAATATCTCTACAAATATTGATATCTTTATTATCTTGATTTAGTTCAAATGGATATGTTAAACTAATTTCTTCCACATAATTATAACCATCACAAACAATTGATTTATCTAATCTCTCTTTAATACTAATATATCTTTTATATAAAGATTTATAATGATTTGAAAATACTTCATTTTTTTTAAATGCATTTAAAATTACAGAAAGAATAGATTGTACTTGTTGGTCTATTATATTACAATTATAATTTAAGCTTGTCACCTCTGGCAAAGAACAATCAATAATACTAAAAAATTGGTTAAGCAAATCTAAACCATTGGGTTTATGAAAATTATCAAAAAGTATTCTGATATCAACTGGTTTTATTTTATTTTTTTCATTTTGATATTTTGAATAGAATTCCATATATTTTACTAAATGTGGTGTTTTTGAAAATAGTTCTTTATATTGGTCAGTGGGTTTAATACCTTCAAGTTCTTCAAAAACAAAAGTACTATCTTTATTAATATAATGTTCAAATAAATTTTCAATGCCAGAAAACATATTTTTATCTGAACAATATGATTCTGGATTATGATTGTCAAATAAGAAAACTATGTATTTGTTGTTATTTTTATAAACTGCATAATCAATAGCTCCTGATAAGTTTGCCATACTAAAATAATGTTAGAAAAAAATTCCCTAAAGGGCTATTTTCACTTGCAAAAAAATTGATTAAATCTTTGTTTAAATACTAATTATTTTAAATGATTAATGACAAAAAGTCCAAATAGTTCTGAAACAGATGAAAATATACAAAAACTAATAAAATTGAAACAGTCATTTTATAAAGAAATATATTCACATGAAGAAGAAATAAAAAGATTAAAAAAAAAAATAGATGAAATTGAAGATAAAATAATGGGAATGTGTGCACATGAATGGGAATATGAACATTATTATGGAATGTATGATAAACCTGATAAAGTGTGTAAGTTTTGCGATTCCAGAATTTATAGATTTTAATTTGTTAAATAATATGTTACTTAAGAATTTGTTAAATAAATTAAGTTAAATGCAGGGAGAAATTATTTGTATAAAAAATAAATATGTAATTAACGGAATAAAACAAATTATAAAATATGACCCAATTATTCATTCTTTACTTCCAGGAGATATTGTTACATATACAATTAATCCAATCACATCTAAAATTAAAATTATTAAAATTGAATCAAGAAAACCAATCAAAGCTCTTGGGATTGTTAATGGAGATAGAATTATATTTCCTGAACTTCCAAGTATTTTTTTTATTGAAAAATTAAATTTTAATATTAATTTAACTCAAGCACAAGTTCTTATTATACAAATTAATCTCTTAAATTATGATATTATTAATGTTTATGATCCTCTTAACTTAAGCAGACTTAATGACTGGAAAATAGCCTTAGACTTATATAAACCAATTGATTCAACTATACCAAATCCAGTAATTAATATAGACTTGGTTGGAGAACCAAATTATAAAAATTTAACACATTTAAATACATTTAATATAGATCCAACTGAATCAAAAGACTTTGATGATGCAATCAGTTTTGATATTTTAGAAAATAAAATATATGTCCATATAGTTGATGGTCATTATCAAATAGAACCAGGATCTCAAACAGATAAAGAAGCATTAAGCAAATCATTTACTTTATATTTACCAGAACATATAGAAAATATTTTACCCCAAGAGTTGGCAGAAGATAAATTAAGTTTAATTCAGTATCAACCAAGAAAAACAGTTACAGTTGAATATAGTTTAGATCCTCAAACATTTCAAGTTATCAACTCTCAAATATATTTAAGTATAATTGAAATAAAAACAAGATATAATTATGAGACATATGATAGATTAATATGTGATTTTGCAAAAAAATTTATATCAGCTAATTTAAACAATTTTAATTCACTCCCAACACCTTCATTAAATTTATTAGTAAATAAATCAACTGGTCTAGTAGAAAGTCATACTTGTTTAAACAACAATTCAACACCATCACATAACTTAGTACAAATTTTAATGATTTTAACAAATCAAACAATAAGTAAAACAACAAATCAAATAATACCACAAAGATATCATTCAATTAGTTTAGCATCAAGTCTTGAAATTGATAACTGTACATCATCACAATCAATTAATTCAATATTATCAATAAAAAAATTTAGAAAAGCTTTATATTCAAATATACATTCAGGACATTATGGACTTGGTTTATCTACTTATACTCATTTTACTTCTCCAATAAGAAGATATTTTGATGTTATAGTTCACAGACTTTTACAAAATTGTGTTTATACAAATTTAGAGGAGGTTTTAACTTATATAAATATGCGAGAAATTCATGTAGATCGAGTAGTAAAGTTATATAATAAAATAAAAATTTTGTCATTATTTGAGTTAGACTTAACTAAGATATGGATTGGATATATTATATCAACAAATCCAGGTAAAATTATTATTGAAGACCTACTATTTGAAATAGACTCTTATCCTTTAATATTAAATCAACCTTTATATTCACCTGTTAGTATACAAATTACATCAATAGATTGGATATGGTTAAAACCTAATTTTATTGTAATTTAAATTAATGTATTAGTTAATAAAACTTAAAATTAGTCTTTCTTAAGAAAACTAATATGTCCACGAGAAAAAGTTGGTTTATCAAAAGTTGATTTAAATTTACATAAATTATCTCTTGGTACATAAACAAAACCTTTACATTGTTCATCAGTTTCACACATTTCAATACATTGATTTAAATCAACATTATACATACGAAGAATGTCATCATCTAAATAGTCAAGTTTATGAATAGGTGTGTTAAATGTTCTAATGTCAAATTCTTCATTTTTATTTTTTGGTATAAATTCTTCTAATACTATATACACAAGTAAAAATACAGCTACAAATATTACAAAAATACTTATCATTATAAAATAACTATACATTTTTTTTAAAAAAAATTGAAAAATATTTTATTAGAAAAATAAATTTGTAGGTAAAATGTTTTAAATATACATAAATTTAAAATATATAACAAATGTTATTCTAATATAGTCGAATCATTTGATAAACTTTTGCACCCAGATTATTTGAATTATGTAGATGATTCAAATAAAATGGATTATTTAGCTCAATTAGAGTTAGATATAAAAAAAGAACAGGTTGATTTAATATCTCAACTTGCTCAAGGAAAAAATATTTTGCGTTTTACACAGATACTTCCATTTTGTGATGTAGTAAGAAATCCGTTGAGAAGAAAAATAAAAATGATAAAAGACCATTATCTTAAATCGGTAAATTTAATAGTTTATGGAGAGAATTTAGAAAATAAACTTGGGAAAATATTAAAGAACTATTATTTTGAAATTGCATTTGAAAATACTAAATTTTCTAACACAGGAACATTAACAAGCTCAAGACTATTTGAAAGATATCTGTCTAAATATTTGGATAATCAGTGTGAAGATATATTTAAATCTGAAACTTGTATTTCAATAAACATTTTTGATTTTAGGTATACACCAATAAATATTCCAGATTTAGTTTTAGAACTTTATGTACAAGAAAGGGCAGATAGAACAGTTTCACTGAGTTTTGAATATATATATGAATTTAAAAAAATAGATTCAACACTTAGTGGATTTGTTAGACCAAAAAATGGTTCTGATTTTTATGTACATTCAGAAAGTTTTGAAGTAACACAGTTAATACGTAATTCTGGATATTGTTATGGAATGGTTTTATGTTTTATACCTGAAAAATCTGAAAGTCTTGAATTTGAATATCCATCATTAGAAAATATTTTAATATACCCTGGAAACTTTTCATTTGATGATTATAAAGAATTTGGTCCTGACGATTTCAAAATAATTGAAACACCAGTATATAAATATATAGTTCTAATTTTTGATCCAAATTATAGGTCTGATGAAAATATTTGTGACATGTTAGATGGATATTTATTTGATTCTAAAAAAATATATGGACTAAATTTTTCAGACACAACAGATCCATCTATTAATTTGACAAATAAAATAGATGAAGAAGATGATGAAGAATATGGTGAAGAAGAATTTGCGTGTTGTTCTTATAAACTAAAATTTAATAGACTAGATCCTCATGGTGATATAAGAGTCCATGAAAACTTTTACTATTTAGATTGTGTGTAAAAAATTGCCAGGGGGCCCTTGCAGGGAAAAAATTGAATAATTTAATTTATAGTAATATCTGTGAGTAATATTTTTTGGTTTTATATATAAAAAAAACCGATATAAATCTATTTGTACAAGTAACCAACTTACAAACAGGAACTTTTGCCGGAGCTGGTTATGATTTATTACATTCCAGCCCATTTAATCCATTTGACCAAACTCAAATGACAAGACAACTACAAAATATTATGCAATTCCAGCTAATAAAACATATATCAACTGGAAATTTTATTATTGACACAATTATTCAAGTTATACTAATGGCTATAATAACATTTACTATTACGCACATAAAAACATTTTTAGATTGGATTTCAATGTGGATCGGTTGGGGATTTAACTTAACTGAGAGAAAACTTAAATCAAAAATATCTGAATGGAGGGGGACTGTACCACAATTTACAAAAACAGTTGAAATCCCTTATATTTCTGATTCAAGACAAATCAATGAATTGTACAGAGCTGTTCATTGGTTTTTATCTTCTAATACTGAAATAAACTATATAAAAGAATCAAGTCTTCAATATGTTTATGAAAAGAAATTAGACCATACTCATATGGATTTGTCAATGTCTGCTCTCCCAATAAGTAAAATATTAAATCAGAATAGATCAAAAAAGATATTATACAAAGGGTATCAAATATATTTTTTGTTTGACACAGAGACAATTACAATATATACAGACAAAGAGAAAAAACGTGATAATTTTCGAATAAAAATTTGGACTCAAATTGATGAGAATACAAAGATAGATATTTTAGAAGAATTTTGTCAAATGTGTGTGATAAAGTTTTTAGAGTCACTCAAGGCTTCAGTTTGGAAACAACAAATATTTATTAACAAAGCAAATGTTTGGGAAGCATCTGATTCAAAAAATGTTCGTAAACTTGACACAGTAGTCCTCCCAAAAGATATTAAAGATTATATTAAGAATGATATGGAAGTATTTTTAAACTCGGAAGAGTGGTATTTACACCGTGACGTTAAATATACTAGAGGATATCTTCTTTATGGATTACCAGGAACAGGTAAAACATCTTTAATCAAAGCATTATCACTTCATTTTAAAAAACATATTGCTTTTTTAATACTTAATTCTGTAGATTCTGATAACCAACTAATTGATCTTCTTCAACTTGTAAACTATAAAACAACTATTCTTATTATTGAAGATATTGATTCAATGATTGACCTTGTTAAGTCAAGAGAATTAACTAGTCAATCTCAAATAGTGTTACAAGAAACCAGTCCAAAGATAAAAACAAATCAGACTGAAGTAAAATCAACTCTAACATTTTCAGGAATTCTAAATGCAATTGATGGAGTATTTAATGCTCATGGTAGAATAATGTTTATGACAACAAATAAACCTGAAGTACTTGATGAAGCATTAATACGGGCCGGTAGATGTGATGTTAAAAAACAGTTTAACTATTGTGATCGCAAACAAATTAAAGAACTATTTCATATGTTTTTTGAAAAGGAAGCACCAACTGAACAGTTAGACAGTATAAAACAATATGTTTATTCTCCCGCACACATATCATCCGTATTTATGAGATATAGAAATACTCCTGAAGAAGCATTAACACATTTAGATGATATTGAACAGAAGGTATGTATTAAACCAATGGTTGAGATGACTAATTAAGATTAAAAATTGATATTATTTTATTTTGATATATATATAACAAATAAATTACACATGATATCAGAACAATCAATTGACTTAATTCGTCCACTGGTTCCTTGGATGGATGAAGGTGTTTGTGATGTATCAATTCATGATGAAATAGCTTGTATTGAATATAAAAAATTGGATGGTTTAATTAGTTTTTTATTAGGACAAACTCAAATAAATACTTTAAATTATAAAGCATTTTCAAATTGGAAATTAGATTTAAATACATTGTCACCAAGTAAATTTGTTGATGTATTTTTAAAATCAGATGAAGAATGGCCAATAAGTTTTCAAAAGTCAAGAAATTTAGTATTACTTGATATGTTGGAGTTTAACACATTGGCTTATTGGATTAAAATTAATAAAAAACAAAGATATCTTTATATACCAATAAGTTTATGTCCTGAATATAATCTTAATATAAAACATCATGGTCATGCATGTAGTTTAATAATAGACAATGCATTAAGTGAAATATATTTTTTTGATCCAAATGGAGATACAAATTACTTTGGTTTTAATAGGTTAAATCCAATAGATATATTATTTGAAGAGTATTTTAAAGATTTTGAATTAAAATTTTCATTAGGATATACTTATGTGAAAGACACAACAACAAAATTCTATGTGTTAAATAGAGATTTTTCTTTTTCAACAATAGCAAATCCCGGTAATTGTATGATATTATCTATTATGTTTCCTCACTTTCTCACACTTACACAATCAGATATATTTACAGGTATTTCTCAATTAGGAGAACTGGATGATAATGAATTAATCACATTAATTAATGGTTATTCTGTTGGTATTTGTAGAATAATACTATAACTAAAAAAATTGCCAGAGGCCTATTTTTTTATGAAAAAATTGAAATTTTTATTTTATATAAAACCCCAGGTTCAAGTTATTGGTTTAAATACATAAATATAAACCGATATTATATCTAATTTGTTGAAATGAACAATTCAGATGAACTTTTGCGCTCTGACTATATTAGTCAGATTAGAGATTTTTTACTCCGTTTAGGAGTAATTATTATTATGGACGATTCTGGTTCAATGGGTGAACCAGCTAGTAATTCTGAAGAAGCTTTAGGATTTTCTAGAAATGATTTTTCTCGTCAAGGGGCAAAATTGTGTGTTAATGGAGCTCTTGATGAAATGTGTGTGGGAGTAATTAAATTTAACTCGGATGCATCAGTCGTACATTCTCCAGTTAAAATTAGTTCTGTAACAAGACAGGGACTTGTGAATAAAATAAATGATATTCTTCCAAATGGAGGAACACAAATATTTTCTGCAATGCAGGAAGCAAAAAAAATGGCTGACCAAATGAAAGAGCTATATGGTATTACTAAAGTTCATATTATTCTCTTTACAGATGGTGAGGATGGGACTCTTAGCGAGACAAATGTGGAGTCATATCTTTCAAGGTTAAAAGTCAGTGGCGAATATCCTTTTACAATGGATACTGTTGGATTCGGACCAAATGCTAATACCCAACTTTTAGTTCGAATGGCTTCACTTTGTGGAGGTACTTATGCATTATGTTATGATGCATCAATGGTCGGAACTATTTTTGGTCGAGCAATTGCACGAACATATCTTGGTTCTGAAGCTTATGGAATTCATGAACTAGATGGACCTAAAAGTACTGACTACTATCGTTTAAAGAACAACTATGATGAATTCAGATTAGAACTTTCTCGTTTGCTTTTGAATTCTTACAGAATGCTTGATGAACGTGTTGCGGCAGTTAACGCATTTAATTCTAAACTTGAAGTTTGGCTTCGTGATCCTACTAACCAACCAACTGAACAAACAAATCCTGATTGGTATGGATTTGTTTGTGGCCTTCATGCTGATCTAAATGATCAAATTAGAATGGCTGTATCAGATCCTAATTTTTGGACCAAGTGGGGAAAGGCTTATTGGCAGATGGTTGGAATTGCACTTGATAAGCAGTATTCTCCTAATTTTAAAGACAATTGTCTACAAATTTTTGGTTCACCAATTGCAAAAGCAGAATATGAACGCATTTCTCAAATTTATGACGAGATGCCAATGCCACCGCCATCAAACAGATATCTAGCAGCGACACGTTCAACACCAGCGCCAACAACTTCTGCAGCATTTAATTATGCTGGTTCAGGATGTTTTCATCAAAAGGCTTGTGCACTATTAAGTACAGGTGAATATGTGGGGTTTGAACAAATTGAACAAATGGTAAAAGAAGGTAAACGGGTTGTCTTTATCTCTAAAAATAGAGCTAATCCTGAGCTTGTTGAGCTTGAGTGTTTGATTAAGACAGATAGACGTGGAATGAAAACTGCATTCTGTAAAATTGACAGTCTTGTTCTCACACCAACTCATCCAGTATTTTACGAAAATCAATGGGCTCATCCTAGGACAATTGTAGGACGAGTATATGAGGAGTATGTTGATTGTGTGTACAATGTGGTCTTAAAGCCAATCCATGGTTCTGGAGCTCGTGCTCAAAGTATTAATGTTGATGGATATGAGTGTGTAGGATTAGCTCATGGGATTACTTGGGAACAAGATCCTGTTGCCTATGATACATTCTGGGGGTCTGAAACAATTGTAGATGCAATCAAGGCTCTATATTCAGATCAGTATAGTTCAGGATTAGTAAACTTTACTCATCAATTTAAAAGAAATGAACTTACGGGGTTTATCGATTCGATTGAATCACATGAATCTGCTTAGGAAAAGTTAACTCTGCCTTTTATTCTTTTATTCTTTAGTGCATTTAATATAGCACATATATATGTACGATGTTTAGAATCAAATTGATCTAACTTAATATCACTAACCCAGTCCTTATATACAAGATTTTTATAATATCCAATCTTTTCATCTGGTATCTTTGAATCGGTAAGTCTAGCCATAACTTGGGAAAATTTAGTTATAAATATTCTTACTTTGTAATAAGATTCCCAATCCATATTAGTTTCTAAAATATATTTAAGTTGGGCTGCAGCAGGACATGAAGTGCATGAAACAAAAGATGAAAAATCCATATGTTTATTTTCACAAAGTCTTAGAACAGCCAAGTCTAAATAATTTTTATGCCCGTCATTGTTAATTATTTTATCAAAAGAATATTTCATCCATTCTATTTCACTAGGATGGAACGAACTTAAATCCAATGGTCTTCCAGATCTAAACTCTTCAAACCACTCGGGTTCATTTCTTTGTACATAAATTATTTGGGAGTTAGAAAATTTTTTAACCATATCTAATTCATTAGTAAATCTACAATCTGTCACAACTATTTTAATATTGTGATTTGATTGGATTAATTTGGTAATTTTATTTTCAACAATATCAACCCATATATTTGCACTAAAATTTTTTCTCAACACATCAGTCCCAATCATTTGTAAAGCTTTTCGAGGAGTAAATTCAAAAAAGTTTAGTTTTTCACTCCAAAACTCATCTACACTTTCTCTCCATTCTCTACTTTCAGGAGTTGATCCTTCTAACATCGATCTATCCCAGCCAAACATTGATGCACACACATCTTTTAAAGCTGAACCAAATGATATCTTTATAAATCCATGATTTTTAACAAGTATATCCCCCACAGTATCTTTACCAGCACCTTGAAATCCACATAAACCTATAATCATATTTATTTCTTAGCCTATTTAAAATTAGTTTCAAGAATATTTAGAATCAATTTTTTCGTATGTTCTGGACTAGTTGTTTTATATGCATAAACTTTTGGATGTTTCATAATTGTATGATCATTTCCACCAATTTCATACTTGTCACCAAAGTACGCTATCAATTTGTAAACTGATAGATCTAAATAGTCTAATATTTGAACTTTATCATGTTCTATAGGCATTATTGTAATACCAACAGCTCCTCCAATCATTATTTGTATTTGATCTTGACATTTATAAAGATGTCGTAGTATTTCTAACTCACAAATTAATTGATTTCTAAACTTGTGGATTTGATCTAATTTAATAAATTCATTTCTTTCCTCATCTGTTGCTGTCATCCCCACTAAACTTACATAAACAATACCTTTTCTAATATCAATCATATGACCACCTAAATTATATTCCATTTCTGAAATAAATCGTAAACAATGTTTGATTAGCACATTAATCTCTTTGATCAACTTGTGTGATCTAATATTTTTTTCTTGTATTACTTCGTATTGATTGATTTCTGGGTTATACTTTCTATAATCACATCCACACTCTGCAAATATATAATCAAATATTTTTGTGTTTAACACTTGCTCACATGCTTTTTCAAATTTACCACCTCCACAAAGGGCAAGTTCACAACTAGTTTGTTTTTTAAGTTCAACAAGTAGATTTAAAATTTCCAAGTCAACGTGTTTACCAGATTCGGAAATTGTTCCATCAATATCAAAAATATAGATTAATTTTTCCATATATAAAGAAATAAATAAACAAATTGTTAAATTAATTTTTAGGTCATTTTTTCAATAAATTCAATTAACTTACATTTGGCCGTAAACTTGACAAAAATAATTATACTTACTATTATAAGCTTTGGCCAACAAATAAATAAAACAATTTTTTACCTTCTAATGGTTAAAATAGTTAAAGAACTATTTTTTACCTGCGAAAGTTAAAATAGTTAAAGAACTATTTTATACTAATTATTGTCTTGTACTAATATATATTAAACCAAATGAATATTAAACTAAATCCACATCAAATACCTCCTGTAAAATATATTAGAAATGCATATGGGTTAGTACTATTTCATAGTCCAGGATCAGGTAAAACAATCACATCTTTAGAAATGGCTAAACAATTTGTTTCACATCAGCTACTAATAATAACAACTAAATCTTCAGTCAAAGCATTTCAGGATGATATGGTTAAGACAGCTTGGGACAAACCTGTCGAGTTCTACACATACAAAAAATTTATTAGTGCTTATGAGTCTAATATTCATATATGTGATAATAAAATAGTAATTATTGATGAAGCACATAGACTAAGAAATGAGTCAAAAGATATGTTACTTATTATGTCAGCAGTATCTAGAGCACATAGACTAATACTTTTAACAGCTACTCCAATTATAAATTATCCTTCAGATATTTCACCATTAATAAATATGGTTAAAAAACAAGAAGTACTTCCATCAGCAAAAAATTTATTTGAATTCTATTATTTATCAGATGAACAAGATGAATTAATAAATACTCAAGTTCTTGAAAATAAAATTGCATGTGGAATATCATTTTATGAAAATGTTAATCAATCAAGTTTTCCAGAAGTTATATCTTCCACAATAAGAGTTGAAATGGACCCAAATCAAATTATTGAATATAAAAAATATGTTGGACAAATTATTTTAGAAAAAAATGTCGTTAATGTAGACACTGATGTTAGACTAACTGATCTTGAAGTTAATTATAAACTTCTTGATAAAAAAAAGAAAAACTCATTTTTATCAGCAACAAGACAACTATCAAATTCTGTTGATAAATCTAGACCTAGTTCAAAAGTTTCTAAATTAATAACAACACTTCTATCCAATCCATTTCCGGCATTAGTTTATTCGAATTATTTGGATCACGGAGTTTTTCCAGTTATAAAAGAACTTGAAAGTCAAGGAATAAATTATTCTCTTATATCAGGTTCAACATCTGAATCTAAACTAAATAAAATAGTGAATGACTATAATTCAGGTAAAACACAAGTACTTTTTATAACTTCAGCTGGTTCAGAGTCACTTGATTTAAAATGTACTCGTCAAGTCCATATTATGGAACCTCATTGGAATGATGCTAAAATAAGACAAGTAATTGGACGTGCTGCAAGATATGAATCACATTCAAGTCTTCCAGTAGAATCAAGAAAAGTTTTAGTATTTAAATGGATAGGAATATTTCCACCATATATAAATTATAAAACGGCAGATGAATATTTAGAGGATTTATCTAAAAAAAAAGATATAATGTTTTTAGAATTTAAAAAAGTATTAATTAATGGATCAATAGAAAATAGAAAAGGTTGTTTTTAGAATTTATTTTTAATAGATATAATTTTAAAATACAAGTATATACCAAAAAAGTTTTTAGCAAATATGTCTAAAACATTAAATGAATGATTTTTATTAATAGGACTAAAAGTTGCTGCAACACCATATAAACTCCATATAAAAAGAATAAAATAAAACATTTTAACTGACTGTTTTGAATTAACAGCAAATTTACTATAAATAATATAAAATGTATAGGCAAAGAAAATAAATCCTAATACAAGTGACATATCCATTCTAATTACTTGAACTTCACCAAGATAACCAGATAATAACATTAAGAAATTAGATAAAAATATAGTTAGTATGTCTTTCTTATGTTTTTTTACAAAATTCCAAAAAGTTAGTTTCTTTTTAGATGAATTTTCAAGATTTTCAAGATTTTCTTGATATTTAAAATATATAATTGTTGTTAGTAACATAGTTGGAGTTGTTATTACCCAATCAAAATATCTAGTTGCTGCCATATCTCCTAATGCTGTTGTTGCCATAGATTTTAAAAAAAAGAAATAAAAAAAAAGTTCAACAATCTGAACTATTGTTTCAAGCACTAAAATTTCTCTAACAACTAAATGTTCTTCAGACAAAGGAATAAATATTCCTTGAGCACTTAGAATTCCAGTTATTATTTGTATGAATATACTTAGATTTGTTGAAAATTGTACATCAAACATATTTAATTTATATTCATATAATAAAAAATTGTTATTTTAATTATATTGACTTATAATTAAAATAATTAAATACAAACCATGTACTCAATTAATACTGTTGAAGTCTCAACTGATTCTCTTGAAATAATATTTGAATTTAATTCTGTTATTATTGGAACAAAAATTCTTGAATTAAGTTTTAATGAAGACAAAACACCAACATTTGTTGAATCAGGATATAGTTATTTAAAAGTTGAATTTGAAGATTTTATAAAACGTATAGAAACAAATGATTTAGGATATGCATTTTCTTTTGATGATCCAAATGATCCAGATATATTTGATGGTTTTGAGTATAAAACTGTTGGTAACAAAAAATATTTAGTTTCCAAATTTACAAATACACGGGTTATAGTTGAAACACTAATACAAATTACTGATGAAAACCGTTTAGGTATAGTGTCAGATTTAAAAAATTTAGTTGAACATATAGATAAAATTATAAAAAATGGATCAAAATATTTGTCATATATAGAAAATCCTGAAAATATAGACTTAGAAGAATAAACAATTTATTTAGAAAAATTATCTAATATATATAATATATGTATAACTTAATAATATTTGCAAAATTACTTTTAATTATTGGTGGATTAGCATGGGGTGTATATGGATCAATTGGTATCAATATTGTTAAAAGAATTTTTCCTAATGAAACTCTACAAAAATTTATATACATTGTTGTCGGTATTTCTGCTATTATTTTAATGTTTAATAGAAATTTTTATTTACCTTTTTTAGGTAAATCTGTTGTTCCTAAAACATTTTTAGAAAGAGATAGAGTTCCTATTAACTCTACTGTATCTATTGAAGTTAAAGTTGAACCAAATGCTCGTGTTATTTATTGGGCCTCAAGAAAAAGAGGCGAAGTTAAAGATGCATATGGTCAATTTGAAAACTCTGGTATTACTACTGCTGACTCTAATGGTAAAGCACATTTAGTTTTAAAAAGACCTAAATGCTATTATGTCAAAAAAGGACTATTCAAAAAACGCCTTAGACCTCATATTCATTATAGATATACTTTACCCAATGGTATGATGTCTCAAGTCTTTACTAGACGCCTCACTAAAGATGAAATCGCTAGATCTAGATCTTCTGAAAAATCTAAATCTTCTTCTAGATCTTCATCACATTCTTCTTCCAAATCTTCATCACGTTCTTCATCTAAAAGATCACCAGGATCAGACCTAACAAAGTTAAAATCATGTAAATGTGCTTTAAGACATTTAAATATGCATGATGCAGGATGTAAAATTTCTTTCTCTATAAAAGATGTTAAAACTTTACCAAACCCAAATATTTCAATGGCTGCTGTAGCTGGTGCTCCTAAACCTGTTGAAAAATACGAAGAAGACAGATCATTAGAACATGTACTTGGAGATAGAGATATATCTTCAAAAAGCAATGTTGACTTATATGATTTTAATGGATTAGACAATGACAAGTATTCTTTAATATAAAAAATTGAAAAAACAAATTCTTACTAGTTTGTCTTAAATAAGTTTAGTGGATCTTGTATAGGATCTGATATAGCAACTTTATTAATTTTTAAGCTTTAAATTGTTAATAAGATTAAAGTGTAACTTTTGCTCGTGATAGGATCTTGTATAGGATCTAATTAAAAAGCAACTCTATTAAACAAGCTTTAAATTGTTAATGTGTTATGATCTTGTATAGGATCTAATTAAAAAGCAACTTTATTAATTTTTAAGCTTTAAATTGTTAATGCGATTAAAGTGTAACTTTTGCATGTGATAGGATCTTGTATAGGATCTAATTAAATGCAATATTAATTAAGCTTTAAATTGTTAATGTGTTATGATCTTGTATAGGATCTAATTAAAAAGCAACTCTATTAATTTTTAAGTTTTAAATTGTTAATGTTTTATGATCTTGTATAAGATTTATATTTTTTTATTTAGTAGTTTTATTAAATAAATATTATTATTTTTGTTTGGTAAGTATTATGCCATGAGATATTTTTTAGTTAAAAAATTGAAAAAATATATTTATATATGTTCATTTAATTCTATTTTTTGGTTAGATTAACCTATCTATTATATATAAAATAGAAGAAATCTAACTGATATTTCCTGAAGGTTATTGTAATGAACGATCCTACAGAAATTTTTGCAAATGTTCTCAGAAGTGCTGCTGCTGAAGAGAATAAACAAGATGGTTTGATATCATCTGATCCAAATTTAGTATTTGGAGAAAATGGGTGTCCTGAGTATTCAGTAGAGGGTGTTGGTGATGCAAGGCTTGCAATGTTTTCAAAGTTTGTACGTGGAATTCCACAAAACAAAATTGACGAGTTAGTTACACTAGCTCTTGAACAGGCAAATTCACAAACATCACAAGATGCCAAAAAAGCATATATTTGTGATCTGTTTCTTATCCTTTTTGAGAAAAGAGACTGTAGAGGAGGCGAAGGTGAACAGGCACTATTCTACCATCTGTTCTGGAGATTAGTAACCGAATTTCAATCTCATGCAATTGCAATGATCAGTCTTTTTCCAGAATATGGATATTGGAATGACATGTTCAGAGTTATCAACTATATTAGAGTCTATAACAAAATGGCAAACTCTAAAGAAAAGTTGAGTGAAGATGATGTTTCTGAATTAGGAATGGATTCTGACTCTGCATCTGCCTCTGATTCTGATTCTGATTCTGACCAAGACCCAAGATTCAAAAATGTTACTGGAAGAACTGGGATGAGAAGGAAACAGTTTAAGGCCAGACATTTTTTATTAGATTTTGTCAAGACTTTAGATGTTTCAATTGACACAATCAAAAGAGTAACTGACAATATTATTGAGGTTGTAAAAACTAAATATGTTGAAGATATTCTTTTGATGAGTAGCAACAAATCAATTTCACTTCTTGGAAAATGGCTTCCAACTGAACGTGGTAATTTTGCTAAGCACAACTTTACAGTTTGGAAAAGACTTGTTTACATTCTAAGTAAGGCTGTCGCATCTGAACTTGGTACAATTGCGTTCAATGAAAATCAAGTTGAACGTGACTATCGTGTCCGAACAGTTGGTATGCGAGATTACATTGATGTTGCAGAACGTCATATGTGCGAAGGTACTTGGTCTGAACTTGATCCTAGTAAAGTTCCATCAAAATGTGCTGCAAAAAATCGAAAGGCTTTTTTGAATGAACTCACAGAATACCAGGCGAAACATTTGGGAAGAGAAACTGAATTAATTGGTAGTGAGAGTATAACTGGAAATCGTTATCCAGACCGTGAAGATCGTGTTAATACACGATTAAAATGGCTTGATGCAATTGCTAGCAAAAAGATTAAAGGCTCTCAACTTTCACCCGACGAGTTAGTAATGGCTGCTATTAAAGCAACTACAACATCTGAAAAAGATATGATTAATGCACAATGGATATCTTTGAGAGATTCAGTTCAAATCAAGATTGAGAAAGCACGTCAAGAAGGTTTTAAACCAATGGATAATATTATTCCAATGATTGATCTTTCTCCTTCAATGAATTCTGGACATAGAGGTTGTTGCAGTCAAAAATCTAGTAAAACTAGTCCTAAAATGGCTGCAATTGGTCTTGGAATAATGCTTTCTGAATTAAATGCGGGCCCATGTAGAGATCTTTTAGTTACATTTGACTCCAGATGCGAGATAATTGATCTGCGCAAATGTAAGAATGATACTTTCACTGAAAAGGTAAGTAGAGTTCTAGATTTGCCAGAAGGTTACAGTACTAATTTCCACTTAGCAATTGAAAGAATTTGTGGACTTGTTCGAGTAAATAAACTTCCACAAGAATCTATTCCCGCACTCTGCATTTTGTCAGACGAACAATTTGACAATCCTCAGTTTGGCTACAATGCAACTATGGAAGATCGGATGAATCGTATGTTCCACGATGTAGGAATGGAGATCTCCGGGACTCCTTACTCTAAACCTCGTACAGTACATTGGAACTTGAGAGGTGATACTGAGGGATTTCCTGCTATAGCAGATTCTGAAAATGTCCAGATGATTGCTGGCTATTCTCCATCATTATTTGATCTAATTCTATGTGGAAAGCCAAGTCCAACCCCCTTTGAGACTATGAGGAGGAAGTTAGATTCTGCGAGATACCAGCCAGTAAGGGATGCATTTAATTCAGTTAGTTTTGTCTAATTGCGATTTTCTTTATTTCTTTATTTCCTTAATATATATAAACATATGTTAATATATTAATATATGTTTAATGAATTGCAAGCTAAGAGAAATTTTAGAAAAAGATGGTCTTGTAATTATTCCAGGAGTTTTAAATTCAAATGAATGTGATGCAATGTATAAAGGAATGTGGGATATGTTTGAACATGTTTCTTCAGATTGGGATAATCCAATACTAAGATCAGATTCATCAACATGGGAAAATTTTAAATATTTAAAACCTAATAATAATATGATGTATCAAATGTTTGGACTACCGCATTCACAACATTTATGGGATATTAGATCAAATGAAAAAATTGTTAATATATGGGCAGATTTTTGGAATGTTGAACCAGAAGATTTACTTGTTTCATTTGATGGAATATCTTGGTTACCACCACATGAAGAAATTACAGATTATGTTCATCCAAATTTCACTAGTGATTGGTTTCATTTAGATCAGACAATATTAAAATCAGAACTTGAAGGTGTACAAGGATGGATTACTGCATTTGATGTTAATCCAGGAGATGCAACTCTTATATATTATGATCAATCACATAAAATGATAAAAGAATTTGTCGAAAATTTTGGTGTTAGAACAGATTCTGATTGGGTTTTGCTTGAGCATGAAGAAAATGAATTTTTTAAATCAAGATGTGAAATTAAAGAAGTTACATGTCCTGCTGGTTCACTTGTAATATGGGATTCTAGACTAGTCCATTGCAATAAAGGTCCAGATTTAACAAGATTAAAACCAAATTATAGATGTATTAGTTATCTGTGTTATATGCCAAAATTTATGTCAGACCAAGAAACAATTAATAAAAGAATACTAGGATTTATAGATATGAAAACATCAAATCATTATGCAAATAGATCAACATTTTTTCCAAAAATGCCAAGAGATTGGGTAGTTCAAAAATTTAGACTTGAAGACGTTATTAATCCAATTGAGAAACCAATTTTAAATAATTTAGGTAAATCTCTTGTTGGTTTAAAAACTGTAAATAATGAATATGATGAATATAGTGATGAATATAGTGATGAATATAATTTATAAAGACACTGTATATAGATTTAATTTTTTAGTATCACCAATTTTTGCATTAGAATTTACTGAAAAAGTATTATTTATAAGTAATTTACAATTAAAACCTTTAGAATTTAATTTGTCTATAACTTGACTAAATGTTTCTGACGGTTTTACTTCCAAATTAACAATTTCTACTTTCATTTTCTCCTCTTTTAAGAGACCAATTTTTACTTCAATAGTTTCTAATGTTTCTTCAGGAGTAAATTCTTTATTTGTATCCAAACTTGTATAAAAAGACCAAATATTTTCTGGTGGAACAGAATTATATGTATTAATATACAAGTATCTAGTTAAATTAATATCAAATTCATTTATTTGTTTTTCAGAATTTGAAATAATTCTAAACTGTTTAGGACAATAAATTTGTGTGGTTGGATATAGTTTAACAAGATTATAATACCGTTGGATTTCTAGATCCATATTTTAATAATACAAATAACAAATTTAAATAAAAAATTGTTTTTTCAATTTTTTATTAATAAGTAATAAATTAGCTATTTACAATGAATCCTAGACCTCCTGATTCAGTTTATTCAATGAGACTCATTGATGGAAATAATAATTATGATGAGAATAATGAATATGATGATTATTTAAATTTAACAAATGAAGAAATTAAACAACTTGAAAAAATTGAGTTAGCTCAAATTGAAGAACTTGAAATTGAAGAGATTGAGAAACTTCATTTTAAAGAATTAGAACAAGAAGAAAATCTTTTTAAACAAACAATCTTACAATCTAAAAAAGATATGTTCGAAGATATTATTCAGAAAATAAATTTAACAAAATCTAGAATTCCAGATCAAGATATTCAAAATAAATTCATTAATTTAGATTTTAAAATTAATGAATATTTAAATTCAACTGAACCAACTGAGCAAATAGATATTGAATTAGATGAATTTATTGACTGGTTATGTGATAAAACAATTTTTTCAAGATATAAATATAAAGATGTGCTAAAAGCTGTTTTTATACTCAAATCCATTTCTCTTTAGTTCCACCAGAATATGCTTTTCCGTGAGATTCTTTTATCATAATTGAATTAATTGATTCTTTTTCTACACCATTAAACACAGTTACTAGTAATCTACCATATTTATCAAATTCTCCACATTGGATTAAACAAAGACCTGATGGATGTGAAGTAACTAATTGTACAAATCTATTTTTAGCAGCTTGAGCTAGTTTTTTTTCAGCAGCAGCTGCTTCTACTTGTTCTTTAGAATTTTTGTCAGCAACATGGGGCTTGATTTCGGCAGTATCATATCCAACACATCTACATCTATATTTAATGATTTGTCCATTAAACTCAAAAATTGCTGAGAAAGTGTCACCATCATAAAAATGACAAGGTTTAGCAATAAAAGTTTTGCCATTAAAATCAAAATAATTTACACTCTGTTCATTCAATTCAGCTAATTTAGTATAACATGGTAAACTTAAAAGATTCCAATACACACTTTGATCCATTATATAAATATCTATATATAAATATCTATATATAAAAAAATTGCATAAATTAATTTATTGGATTACTAGACTATTATATAAACAAATCCAAATGAGTCAAATTGATTATAATAAATTATTCCAAACTTGTGTTTTCTTGTGTCAATTTAAACAAGTAAAAACTCTTGATCCTAAAATTATTCAATATGCTTTTAGAATTTTATATACTGGAAATAATCTTTTTAAACAAGCACAGTCTAATGCTGTTAAATATGTTCAATTTTACCATTCAAATGAAATTTCACCTTCTAAATTTAAAAAAGCAAACAAATTAAAAAAATCCCTTAAAAAGTATTTAGATACTGATGCACAAAATATATATTCTTGTGATTTTAGAATTAGTGGAATCACAGGAATATTTTTAGCTGGTTTAGATGATGTTTTTGATGGTTCTGCTCAATCTCAATGGGATGAACTTAAAAATCCTTCTAAAACAACTAAAACAACTAAAACTAAATCAACTAAAGAACCTACTCCCGAAGATTGCTTAGGGGAAGATTTAATTGAGGAAGATAATGAAGAATATGAACTTGGTGATGAAGATGGAGATGTTGAAGAAGACGTTGAGGAAGAGGAAGAACCTATTCAGGCAAAACCTAAGGCTAAATCTAAAACAAAATCTGCAAATATTTAAAGTTATTTAAACATTTGTTAATAATTTAATTTATCTAAATGTTAAGAAAAGTATTTATTAGAAACTATTGGACAGCAACAAAAACAAATCAAACCAGTAATATCATTAAAAGATTAGAAGAAGTTCAAATTTCTATTAGTAAAATAGTAAATGCAACAAAACCAATTACATGTTTAGAAAAAAAAGAATTAGCAAACCAACTTAAAAAACTTGATGAAAATATAGTTTTAATTAAAAAAAATTCTGATGTTTATTTTGATTTAACTAAATACACTTAAAGATTTTGATATTATAATATATTATTATATCAAACTATGTGCATGATTTCTTTGCCAGTTGAAAAAGTTTCGAAAACTAATATTTTTGTTGGATTAGATTCATCTAAAACATCTCAAATAACTATTTACTCAAATTTTGTATCAAATAATTCAAATGGTAATGCAATGGTAATTCCTGTTCCATTCCCAACAACTGTTAAATTTCATGATGTTTCACATATTAATAACTTTTTTAAATTAGTTGATAAATCTTTTTTTCGTCAAGCACAAACATTATCATGGAGTAATTCTTATTCAGATTCTAAGGGAACTACAAGATCAAACTCAACTCTAGAAGTTTTTAGTGTTGGAAGTTATCAAGTTTCTCTTGCACAAAATTTATCAGATTTATCAAGATTAAATAAAGAAATATTTATTTTGTCACCTGGACTATCAAACACATTAGAGAGTAATTATAGTGATTCAGTTTGGGGATTTATAGTATTTGTTTTAGCTAGAGATAAAAAAGATTATCATCCTTTTGGATTTTCCCATAAATTATATAATAATAAAATTTATATACCAACAAGACATTATCATGAAACTAATAATACTAATCCTGTTGGTTATATGGAAAGAATTGGTGGGATTGATACTAGAACAAATCCTTATGACGGATTAGATACTAGAACTGGATTTTATTCTTTTGAAAATCAATTTAAACCAGGATCTAACAGTTCAAATTCACATTCTAATTTAGCAGATGATTGGTCACATAATATTTATTTATTTAATTGTGGAAATTCTGGATCTAGATCTCAACTTTTACAATCAATGTTAAATCCTGAATATAAATATTCATGGGATCAAAATATGTATTGGAATAGAAGATTAATTAATTTTGATTTAATGGCATGTGATGGATTTGAAAAGTATCATATTGAAGGTTCACATCCTAATTTAGATTTAATGCTACCAGTTTGTTAAGAAAAATTTTAACTCTTACAATTAAATTTATTACTCATATACAAGTAATAAATTTATATTAATTTAATCCAAGAACTTCTAAAGATTTAAGTCCTAATTCTAATTTAACTTTAGTTGTTGCATTAATCCCCATAATTTTATCTTCAAGTTCTGCAATAGATTTTTGGATTTGTTTGATAGATTTATTTAGTTCTTCTTTACTAAATGCATGAATTGATGTATCTATTGTTACATTTGGTGCAGTTCCAACCTCTTTTTCTTTTTGACTATATTTAATAAATTTCTCAATAAAATTTTCTAAATCATCAATTTGTGATCTATTTGATCCATCCATCTCTTTTAAACAATCTTTTAATTCTGCTATCTCTGCATTATACCATCCAACTAATCCTAAATATTCATCTGCACCAGTTTGAACATTTGCTTTATGTATTGCTTGTTGAATTTTTATTATGTCTAATGAAACTTGTCTTTTTTCTGAATGAGTATTTTTATATTCTTCAACTCCTACTAATATCTTTCTTTTTATCTCTTGATTTGAACCTCCATATAATAATACACTTTCACAACTTAACACTCCATTAAATTTATCTGTTTGTTCTGAACTACTATATCTTGAAGAATATCTATTTGACACTTGAGTTTTCTTTTGAGAATTTTGGTGTGCTTTTAGCTTGGATAAGTATTTGTGTGCAGTATTTAAATTTACTTCCATAATATACTTTAAATATATAAGACATCTTTAAATATCTTTTATATCCAAAAATTAACAATAAACATTTAATAAATAACTAAATAACAATTAACATCAAACCACAACAATTAACAATAAAATCTTAAACAAGACCTTGGGGGTGTGTGTGATTATTTTTATGAATATGGGAATGATCGTGCATGTGTAACAGCTTAAAATGTCGCAGTGATTAAATATAAAAGATTAAATGGACTTGAGTTTGTTTTCTAAATCATTAAATATCTGTGATTCATCAAACATAAGGTTTCAAGCCCAATTAACTATATTAACAAACCTTTAAATATATAAAAAATTGTTATTTAAAGATTCTGAGAATAAATATTATATATAGGTATAAATGGATAATAAACAAAAACCTCGAATAATCTCTATTGAAGGAAATATTGGCTCTGGAAAAACAACATTACTAGCTAAACTCAAAGAGCATTATAAATCAAATCCTAAAATAGTGTTTTTAAGAGAACCTGTAAATGAATGGGCAAAAATTACTGACTCAGATGGAAAAACAATGTTAGAAAAATTTTATTCAGACCAAGAAAAATATTCTTTTGCATTCCAGATGATGGCTTATATTTCTAGATTATCAATTATTCGTTTAGCAGTTGAATCAAATCCTCCTGGTACAGTATTTATTACAGAAAGATGTTTATATACAGACAAACATATTTTTGCTAAAATGTTATATGACCATGGCAAGATTGAAGATGTTTGTTATAAAATATATTTAAATTGGTTTGATGAATTTGCTTCTGCATATCCTATTGAATCAATTATTTGGGTTAATGCAGAACCTGAAATTTGTCATAAAAGAATTCATAAAAGAGCTAGACCTGGTGAAGATATTATTGGAATTGATTATTTAATAGATTGTAATTTTTATCATCATTCATATATTAATGATGTTGGAATACATACTATTGGATTAGATGGAAATAAAGATATTTTTTCAGACCCAAATATACTTGATGAATGGATTAAAAAAATTGACAATATAATTAATTGTAGTGATAATTTAGTTTAATTTAATAATGGAAAGATTAGTTTGGATTTTTATAGTATTAATAATAATTAAAATATCAAGCTTAATTGTTGGTATTTCTCAAGACTTATATATATTTATACAAAATATATATAGACTTGCATCTTTTTTTATAGAAAGAAAAATTGAATAATTTAACATTTGAATTAAGATTAAAACATATCATAATAATGTTAAAATTAATAAAATTTATTCTAACTATCCAAGCATTAGTAAATGTTGCTACACTTCCCTCTACAAAAACTCCAACAACATTATTTGATAAAGTAATGGGTTTTATTGTTTATACTACTTCTTCTTTGTATGTATTTCTTGGAGTAATTCATTTTTTAAAAGTAAATGAACATAATATTATTGGATTATTTTTTATTGAAGATTCTGACTATTTATTGTTTAAAATTTTAGTAACTGCTTTAAGTAATTTCTTTGAATTAAATAAAGGCAATCATGGAGCATTAAGAGTTTTAGCAAATGCATTAATTTTCACATTATATGAAAACAAAGTTGCTTTTTTCAATTTAATATTTTCAAATGTTTTGTTTACAGAAATTTATGTTCCAGGGATTAGAATTGCTTATAACAATATATTTCAAGGTAAAGAATTACATTTTTTAAATTTAGAAATAGATAAACTCAAAAATGGATTATATTATTTAGTTGCATTATATTTTGTTTCAGTTGTTATTATGACACAAAAACATAAACTATATTAAAAAATTAATTCTAACTTAGTAAAAAAATTGATTTTTTAATTACTTACATTTTATTTATTAGATTTCCTTAAAGACAAATGAACTCTTTAATTAATGGATTTATCAACCTATTTGTTTTAATTGGTGTAGGATCAAATGATCATAAGACACTTACTGAAATTTTATATAAAACTGTATGTACTGGATATGCATATTTTGTATTTTCAGAATTTATGCGTGTGAATATCGAATCAATTATTTTCCAGTACTTTGAAACTTATTACAGTTATAACCAGTTTGTATACTTATGTTTATGTCTTGATGTTTTTGCTTTGTATTTAAAAAATTTAGAATACAAAGAAAAAGCAATTGCAACCCTTGCTGCGTATTTAATCTGGGGAGAGAATGGCATTCATTTGTTTTGGCTTATCAGGATTTTTACTGCTATTGTTTATCCAGCAATTAAGATTAGTTATAATCTGGTATTTGAGTCTAATGACACAAATAAAGTTTTATCTACAAATTTAAATGTGTTAGTTAGATTTTTATTAGTAATATTTAATAGTTATATTATTTATTTGTTTGTAAAAAAACCATATAAAAATATTTGAATATATATATTCAATGGAGCTGATGGAACTTACTGAGTTATATAAAAAAATTAAACCAATTAGAATAATGGTTTTAGATACAGAAACTGCTGGATCTGGAGAAGTAATTCAGGTTGCATATAATATTTATTTATATTATCCTGAAATTAATTTCTTTTATTGTGATTCAAAAAATGATTGGATTATAGATGAAAAAATTAATAAAGTTGATTTTTATGGTAAATTTAGTTTACGAGATATTAGAACGAAAGGTGAAGACCCATATTATGTTTTTGGTATTCTGTCAGTTCATCTAGAGTCATGTGATTATTTGGTTGGTCATAATATTAGTTTTGATATAGACAAAATAGTGAAATACTTTTCCAAGTTAAAGATTAATTATAAACTACCCCAATCTATATGCACGATGAAAGCATCTAAAGAACGTGTTGGATTAAAAAATATAAAAGGATGGGTTAAATATCCTAAACTTTCAGAACTATATGCATTTTATTATGGGGAACTCCCAGACCAAACTAAAACCCATACGGCAGATTATGATATACACTTAACTTTTTTATGTTTTAAAGGATTACATACAGACAAACTTGTTAAATTATGTTAAAGTAATGTTGTAAAAACTAGAGAAATAATGCAAAAATGACTTAAAATTTTGAGAATTTAATATTTAATAATGAACAAATGTACAATTTGTGAACAGAATATTAATACACATACTTATAGTGATTTGAAATCATGTAATTATTTGTATAGTAAGATAATTAAAAGACATATTGAATTTTATAATAACCAATTTTTAGATGACATTAAAGACATAAAAAATAATTATTACAATAAAAAAATTAATAAAATATTTAAATGTGAGAAATGTGGAAAAGAAATTAAAAATAAAAGAAACTATGATACTCATATTAATGAAAATATATGCACAAGAATAAAAGTAAAAAAAATACCGGAATTTAAATGTGAGAAATGTGAACGTAAATTTACTGATAAAAGATCATTAGTTTATCATAATGAACATAGTGTTTGTAAGAAAAATAAACTTATTCAAGATCAAATTAATAAACCAGTTCAAGATCAAATTAATGAACCAGTTCAAGATCAAATTAATGAACCAGTTCAAGATCAAAATAATGAACAAATTCTAGAATTAATTAAAAACCAAGTTAATGAACAATTTCAAGATCAAATTAATGAACAAATTCAAGAATTAATTAAAAACCAAGTTAATGAACAATTTCAAGAACTGATTATAAAACTAAATAATAAGCTAGATCAAGAAACTGTCAAGGAATTAATACAAAACCAAGACCAAGATTTAAGACCATTCAAAAAAACTAAAATTCCGATCGCACTTAAAAGAAAAGTTTGGGACAAATGGATCGGTATCAATATTGGACAAACCAAATGTTTGTGTTGTAAAATCACAGATATTGAACAATTTAATTTTTCCTGTGGGCATGTTATTCCAGAATCTAAAGGTGGAACATTAAATGTTGAAAATTTAAGACCAATATGTTCGTCTTGTAATTCGTCTATGGGTAATGAAAATATGTTTAAATTCATGCATAAAAATAAACTTTAGATATTCTAATAGAGTACCCTTCGGCTGTTTATTAAGAAAATTATAAAATTTTCTAATAGAGTACGAAATAAAAAATACTAAAATTTTGGGAAATGATTTATAACTTCAAATTTAATTATAAAATAATTATTTTATAATTATCTCAACAATATTTTTTCTATTATTTTTTAAGACCAAAAATGAAAAATAGTTTTATTTTAAGTTTTCACCAGACCAAAAAATTTTCCAAAAATTTTTGCCCCAATCTTAAAAATTTGCGCCCCCTCCCTGGAAAAATTATCTTTTTAATATCACAAAACAATGTCAAATATAGCAAATATTCAAATTAGATAAACAATATAGAGTGATAATACAATTAAGTATTAAAAATATCATTTTTATATCAAAAATATTTAAAATAATATATATTCGTCATAGGTAAACAATTGTATAATAATTGAAATATCATAAATATATCACAAAATAATTTAAATATTAAATAATCAATACATATAAACATAAAATAAATAATAACAATATCATAAATATATCACAAAAATATTATTTAGTATTTAAACAATAAAATTATATATTAAATACTAATAATGACAAATATTATTTTAACTAATTCAGAGGAAATAAAAAATTTAAAAAAACAACTAGCATATTATACAAATATTTATATTGAAGAGCTTCACAACATAAAAATAAAAAAATACAAACCAATTAAAAAATACACATATACATTTATATGTTCTAAATGTGAAAAAACATTTTCTAATAAAAGAAATTATGATTCGCATGTTTTAAATAAAATTTGTGAAAAAACAAAACCAGATTTAAAATGTGATAAATGTAATAAGATTTTTACTGATATTAGATCACTAAATTATCATAATGAACATAATGTTTGTACTAAAAATGAAACTCAAATAACCAATACAAATAACCCCACCCCATCAAACAATACAAATAACTCCATACCATCTAACCCTATAACAAATAATCCTATAACAAATAACAACACAAATAATTCCACTAATATTCAGACTCAAAATAATCAAACTCAAAATATTCAAACTCAAAATAATCAAAATATAATAAATATTAATATTGATTCAACAAAAAATACAGATAAAATTGCAGAGATGATACCATTTAGAACTTGTGGGTATAAAATAACTCCAAAAAAATATTTAGAGTATGCTAAATATCCAGAACGTGCAATTAAAAGTTTTATTAAAGATGAACATTTTAATCCTGAAAAACCGGAAAGAATGAATGTGTTAAATACAAATTATAAATCAACAAAGGTTAGTGTTTTAGATTATGATGAATATGATGAAATGAGATGGATGTTAAAATCTAAAAATGATATTAATGGTCTACTCTGTGATCGTGTTATAAATCATTTATTTATGGCAAAGATAATGTTACAAAATGCAGGAATAAAATTAGATGCAGAAACAGAAAAAAAGTTAAATGAACAAATTAATGATTATGAATCTAATGAAAAAGTCAAAAAGAAATATTTGGACATGGTTTCTGAACTTAGTTATAATTATAGAGATATGGTTGAAGAAAATAAAAGAAAATACTCTAAACTTCAGATTAAAAATTAAGATTATTTGCCTAATTTTCTTTTGGTATTTTATATCTATTTGGACAATCAAAATTATGGAAAAATAAATACACATTTTCTGGATAAAGTACTGCATCAGTACCAGTGATTGTTTTACAAATTGGACATTGATATCTTTTTGGATTATCAAGTACAATAGGAGTAAAAAAACCACCTTGTTCTCTTAATCTCTCTTCTCTTAGTTCTTCTTCTCTTAATCTCTCTTCTCTTAGTTCTGTTTCTCTTAGTTCTGCTTCTCTTAATCTTCTTTGTTCTTGAATTTCAAATGTAATTTCATTATTTAACCTAAACCAATCTGTATCTTCAACTTGTATTTCAGGATAGTTTTTGGCCAAATCTATGATCATTTCTGCTATTGGATTAGTTTCCAAATTAATGAATTCTGTAATAAATTTTGTTGAATCATTAAAATCTCTTGGATGATATGCTATTACAAGTCTTGGAAAAGTGTCAGAAAACTTTGGTTCACATGGTAATATTATTTCTTTGTCTACTGGAATTTTTGAAACACCTTTAGCTGCATTTATTGCATATTTTTTAATGTTTTTAATATTTGAAAAACAACTTTTTATGGCAGATTCAAATGCTAATATGCCAACTCCAGAATGAACACCATCAATTATAACTATATTGTCTTTTAGCATAATATTTTTTTCCCTTAATCTTTGACAATATAGTCTGTTTTCTTGAAAACTATCTATTAGACTAGTTTTAACACCAGCTTTACTATGAGGTAAAATAACTATATCTACTAATTCTGGATTATAAATTTTAAAATTCATCATCGCTAAACAATAATATGATGGAGACTGTCCTCCACAAAGTATTGTTGTTGGTATTCTAGAAGATAATATTTCTGTATATATTTTATATGACTCGTCAATCAACTCTTTTATACAATCACCTAGGGTTTGAAAAGTTGTAAATCCTAATTCTATGTCAATTTTTTTAGCAGATCCACCAAACATTTTTTTTAGTTGCAAGTATTTTCTTTTGTATTTTAAATATTTTTGTTTAAAACTATTTTCCATATATATATATATATAGAAAAATTGATTTTTCAATTAATTTAAATTAAAGTAATTGAACCAATACTAAATTAAATAATATGGCAACTTTCTTACCTATTAGACCGTCCAATATTCCTTTTTTGGCTTCCAAACCAATCGAAGATGTGCAATTTGAAGCAATATCAAACTGGGAAGATTGTGATTTTTCCCAGATAACAAATTGGATTGAATCGAAGAACATCAAACTAAATACAGGAGATGTGATTGGTTTTGGACCATTAGATGATTTATACAGAAATGGATCTAAATGTATATGGTATTCTAATTCAGCCCATGATTTAGAATACGATTTAGATGAATATGGTGCTATACCTAATGTGCAAGAGTTACAAGTTAGACCAGGACATTTTAATCCTAGACATTGGTCTGATGTAATAACACATAATGGAATTTATTGGGTTTGTGATCAATACAGAACCCAATGTGTAGAAAATATTGAGGTTATAATTTTAGAGTCTGGCGTAAAATTATTTAGGACATGGTTTGAACATAATGGGATCAAAGAGTTTTTAGTTTTAAGTTCAGATTATATTGATGAACAAGAATTAGATATTCATGTTAAAGAAAAGTTTGTTCAATTTATTCAAGATAAATCTATACCATTTGAATGGACATATTTTAACTATCAAGAAGATGCAGATGAACTTATGACAGAAACAAACACATCTATTATTCATGGGTTAGATAATGAAGATGATGAAGATGATGAAGAAGATGAAGAAGATGATGAAGATGATGAAGATGTTGATGAAGATGATGATGAAGATGATGAAGATGATGAAGATGATGATAATGAAGATGAAATAGTAATTGAAGAGTTAGATTAAATAATTGAATAAAATATTAGTAGAAATAAGTTAATTTATTTTATTAATTTATAATATTGTAATGTTTGGTTTAATAGCATTTTTTTCAACATCAAGTATTTGGGTGGGCTATATAAAATTAAAGCTATCCAAAAAACTTAATATTATTTTTGATCTTGATAATACTTTAATTATGAGTTTAGAAAAAAAAAGATATGAAAACATAATTCATCCACATAAACCAGATTTAGATTTAAAACATAGAGTTGTTTGGATAAGACCATGGGTTAGACCAGTATTAGGTGTATTAGACAAATTTACGAATCTTTATTTATTTACAAAGGCAGAACAGGGATATGCAGATGAAATTTTAAATTTATCAGGTTTAGACAAGTATTTTAAGTCTTGTAAATACAAGCCAGATTGTTTAATAGATAAAAATATAGGAAAGTTTAGTTCAAGTTATAATAAAATAATTAAATTACATGGAAAAATATCATTAACAAATTGTGCAGATAACAAATTAATTTCAATTGCTTTAATAGAGCGTTATGGAGAAAAGCTTCGTAGTTTTATAAAGAAATCTGTTCTTGTTGATGATCAAATTACAAATAAAGTGTCTGGACAACATTTATATCATATGGAATATTTTCAGTTTGGAATGACATGGGATATATCAATGTTAAAATTATTAGTATGGATAGTATGGAAAAGTATATTTGGATTAAGTAGTAAATAAAATTAGTCCACAAAAGTTAAAATAATCTAGTTAATGGATTAATGTATGGATCAAATGAATTTAATATACAAGTTATATTTGTAAAAGATATTTATGAAAGAATACAATTTAAGTTAATGATGAATAAAATAATAGAACCAGACTTTAATAAAATACTCAACACATTTCCTGGTCTAACTACTATATTAAAATGTACAAGTTATAGAATTAAAAAAAAATTAGTAGTAAAAATAGAGTATAAGTTTAATAATGAGATTATATTTTGTGATAGTATTTATTTATCAGAGTTATAAATATTTTTAACACTTGAAACAAGTTTTGAATAGTTTGAACAAACTATTGATGCTTGAGTTATTATTTTATTTACATTTTCAAGTAACACTATTGTTTGGTTTTGTGTTTTTGCTATAGATTGTGTTTGATCTATAGCTTTATAATCTATATTATTAGACTTTGTATAATTGATAGTATTATTACCTCTAATATCATATTTAGATTTAACAATTTTAAGTTCAATAAGCTTACTAATAATAACTTTGCATTTTCTTTTCATAATTCGGCAAATTTCCAATAGTTCAAGCTTATCATCAACATATAGCTTAATAAGCTGTTCAGAATCAGATATATCCCAGGATTCCATATGGTAGTATAAGTATTATTTTTTCTACTGCCAAGAACAATAAAAAATCAATTATTTTAACTAATAGATAATTGAAAAAAAATTGAAAAAAATTAATCATCGAAGGCCCATTGCAAAAATATTTTACCTCGCTTTTTAGCGAGTAGGGAGTTGGAATTCGTATTTTACTGTTATTTACTAACAGCAAATATGTATTTTAACTTCTGACCCTGTCCAGGCACCACATAATTAGGAGTGGAGTTAACCAAGAGGACAACTTTAAGTCCCCCCGTTGTAGAAACCTTCCTGGAAGAGGTACGCTACTAAGAGACTCATAAACTTTTTTATCTCTTGTTACCGAGAGACAAAAAAGTTAGTGAATTTTTTAACCAGTAATGGGAACGGGCAGCTTGTCCATTTCAAAGCGTAGGCTGTGAAATGGACAGGCTTTGATGGGTTTTGCTTGTTTTTATGCATAACCTATCGATGCCCTTGGATTAATAATCTGAGGGTGTCAGGGGTTTTATTGTAAGAGAAACATGAGTATGAAATATGAAGTATGTAATTTGAAGTAACTAACATAAGTCAAGTTGAGTGTTTAATAAATTCTGACCAAACTAGAAGGTTAACAACAGAAATGTTGGGTCTATAGTCTCTTAGAGAGATGGAATTTTTAATCAATTAATTTGATAAATGTTGTTATGGATGTTATGTATGAAATATGATTACGAGTCAAGTGGAAAGTTTAGTATCGTCCGACAGACACCGAGTCACAGATAGCAATATCTGGTCTATATCCCAAGGGGGAGACTACTTACTACTCAAGAAACTTGACAAAGTGTTTTGATTTAGATAAAACCCAAGAAATTTAAACTGAAAATACGGGACAGAGGATACGGGATCTAATGATTATCGGCTTAGACAACCGATGGTTAGAAGTGAAAGGAAATCCTCGAGCTTAGTCGGATAAATGGTTTAACAAACTGTTTGTCTCAAACCACACCCAACATTAAAAGAAGACGACTTTTTTTGTTTGGAAGTATATCCTTGGCCAAGGGGGATGTGTGTGGTGGAAGGGCTCCTGGTTGTGTTATTCTTAGTATTAATATGATTTGCCGTGTTGGGAAACTGCCCAACGGATCTGATAGAGTGTCAGCATCTTAGTGGACCTGTTTTCTAGGCCTCCTTTGGAGGACTCGAAAAACAGTCCTCCAAAGAAGGAGGACCTGGAAATAAAAAGTAGGGGTCTGGTCATCCCTTCAAATCAATTAATATTAAATTGTCTACTCAGACAATATATGGTGGTTTTAACAGCATGTATAACACGCTAGTGACTTCTCTAGGTGAATTAACACCACTCCTGTTTGATTCTGGAGTACATATTTTATGTAATTATCAACAGGAGATGCGGGGAGGAACTCGAACTTCACTTAGCTACCGCTGTATGTTCAATTGCCAATGCAGAACATTAAACTTATCTTTTCAGAGAGGTGAGTTTAGATACTTTTGAGAGACTATTAAAAGTTTTTTGAGAGTATGACAGCAGGTTGGGATTGACTTGAGAGAGGTTGATGCCCAATCGTATGGTAAAAGCGCTATTTAGAATGCCGATCCGCAGCCGAGGCGATTTTGGTTTGAATATGTATTTGAGTTGTAATATTTGAAGATTTCACAATCGGAGAAGTTATCAGCACAGATTTAAGAGCATTAGTGTAAGGAAACACTAATTGGTCCATATTAAGAATTTACATGGTTTGAGGCGGTGTATTACACAGTTGTATAGTGTATATTTCCGGTTTAGATCTTAGCATTAATATTTGTAAACTCTACATTATTTATGGTATAAATTCGAGTCGCTTTGGTTCAGAGGCCACACGGGAAGCGGTGGGCACTACATTTTTACAATGTGTGTTTGCTGAAAGGTATGGTCCATTAATTTGAGTATGTTTTAGTTGAGCGGAATAAAACAATTTTCAGTTTAAATTTTTCGTCATTAAGCGAAATGTCTACCCCTACAAACGACAGTGACAACTGGTCTACAGTTGGAAAAGGTGGCAAGGTTAAGTCTCAGGACAAGTCTCAGGACAAGTCTCAGGTCAAGTCTCAGGTTAAGTCTCAGGACAAGTCTCAGACCACCAAGACCTTCTCCTTTGACAGCAACGACTTTCCTGAGATTTCAACTCCTGGATCTCAGAGTCCTTCTGGATCTGGAGCTTCAACTCCTAGATCTCAGAGTCCTGGATCTGCTAGATCTTCAAGTCTTGCTGCTATTGAGGCTTTTGCCAGTGGCATTTCTGTCACTGGCACTAAAAAGCCTGTCAAGACTAGTACTGTTTGTGCTTGTAGTGGTGTGTGTGTGTGTGGAAGTGGTAAGTCTGTTAGTGGAAGTGTTGAGTGTATCGACACTGCTAAGAGATCTGGTGTGTGTGGAAGTGGTAAGTCTGTTGGTGGAAGTGTTGAGTGTATCGACACTGCTAAGAGATCTGGTGTGTGTGGAAGTGTTGAGTCTGTTGGTGGAAGTGTTGATTGGATCGACACTGCTAAGAGATCTGGTGTATGTGGAAGTGGTAAGTCTGTTAGTGGAAGTGTTGAGTGTATCGACACTGCTAAGAGATCTGGAAATTCTTTTTTAGTTACTGCGCCTGCCGGACGAAAAGGAACTTTTGCAAACGGTGGTGAACCCACCAACTCGGGAGGCGGAAAACCTTCTTCCAACTCGGGAGGAGGTAATTCTTCTTCCCACTCGGGAGGAGGTAATTCTTCTTCCCACTCGGGAGGAGGTAATTCTTCTTCCCACTCGGGAGGCGGAAAACCTTCTTCCCACTCGGGAGGAGGTAATTCTTCTTCCCACTCGGGAGGAGGTAATTCTTCTTCCAAGTTGGGAGGCGGAAATTCTTCTTCCCACTCGGGAGGCGGAAAACCTTCTTCCAACTTGGGAGGAGGTAATTCTTCTTCCAACTCAAGTCAGAGACCACCTAATGGAGTTAGTGGCTCTGCAGTCTCTCGAAAGGGAGATTTTAAGAAAGGAGGTAGTGGACCTGCTTTAGAGGAAAGAGCTCTTAATTTTTGTGGTTGCTGTGCTACAGTAGCTTACAAACAGAAAAGGGAAAGAAAAAGAACTCTTGAAGTACAAATACCACATCTTGTAAGGATGTCTCAGAATCTATGTAAGCGTAACAACTCAAATGCTTCATTAGATGCAGAAATATTTATTTTGAGAATAGAACTAGCTAGTATAATAGTTCAACCTGGATGTCCTACTATTTCAAACATGGAAAAGGATGTTCAGGGATTTTTGAAATCTAATCCTAATGCCAGTGAAGATGAAATTAGCAAATTTTGCCAACAGAACTTTGGATTTACTTGTCAAGTAGCTAATCAAACATATAGCTTCAATCCATATGGACATCAGATGCTTAGACCATCAGTTATTTGTAGAAATGATTGTTTGAAAAAGGGGCATGCAGAAAAAGAGCACACGCTTGGTGATGACATTTTGGTAGACAGCTGTTTAGGTCCTGAGGCTTGGGTTTTTGTTAGACTTCATTTTGGAGAGGGAATCTTAGAAGATGGTAGAGTAGTTTCCAAAGGTGTTATGGATGCACTTTGTACGGAGGCAATACATCGTAAAGAAAATGGTTCTTGTCAAGCCAGAAAATGCAAGTTCATTGGTGGTGAAAAAGACATAGACGGACTAGATCCTAGTTCTGATCGAATTCGATTTTTTACTAATGAGGGCTGTGTTTTACATACAGCTGCAAATGCAGCAGCTTTTCATAGTAGGATGGTGGGTATTGGTCTTAATCACGAGGAGGTTGGAAGTATTTTTGACTATTGGATTACAATGAAAGAGGAAGAGCTACGTTGTCGTCAAGCTATTGATAGTAAGACGGCTTGTATAAAGAAGATTTGTGATGGAGGAATTATGAGTACCTGTTTTAACTATCTTAGAAATATGATTACTGAATTTTCTGAGATAATTGAACGTGTTTGTCAAGGTAAATTTGAAGAGATTCTTTATTCGGATATTAAAAAGAATATTGGATCTGAAGCTATCATTAAATCTAAAAAAACCAATATGGACTTCAAGAAGTGGCTATTATTAAGTTTCAACAGATGGATACAAGATAATAAACCATTTGGTCTTGTTGAATTCAAGAAAATAGATGACTTGTTCGAAAATGTTTTTAAAGACCAAAGAGTAGCTCTAGGTTTGTATGTCTGTTTGGAGAGATTATTTAAGTTTAAGAAAGTTAGACTTCTAATCTATCCAGACAAAGTTGATAAAAGCGACCGTGATAGAAAACTGGCTTGGTGTGGTAGAAACGAGGTATTGTTACGTCAAAACAGAACAGCTGTGCTTGCTGAAGGTAGAAGTAAACTTAGTCGTAATTTTTTGCGACATTTAGAAGCACAAGAGAAAATCTATCTTGACTCTAAAGATGTGTCAACTTGTCTTAATTCTAAAAATTCGTCAACAAAATTATTTAGCGATTATTTGCTTTCTTCTTTTTTTCAGAAACTTCCCAAAACGCTATCTGTGGAGCTTGAAAATAATCCTGATCTTCGTGAGAAGATTAATGAGTTTGTTGCGAACCTTAAGAATATTACACCAAACGAACTTGAACTTCCTGATTTCGATGAGTATAAAGCAGAACTTGGGGAGGGAAAAGTCTTTCAAAATCTTACAGAACTTGTGGGAGAGATTAAAAATTTCCTCTGCGGGAGTGATGATTTGAAAACAAAATGTAGTTCTTACGAAAGTGGAAATGATGAAATGTCTTCAAATTGTAGTTCTAACGAAAGTGGAAATGATGAAATGTCTTCAAATTGTAGTTCTAACGAAGGTGGACAAGTAGTAATATATGAAAGTGAGGAGGGAGACAACGAATCGGTTTTGAAATCTACTCGCAAAGCAATGTCAGATAAGGAGAAGCTTGATCAGTATAGACAAACTCTAGCCACTGCATGGGCAGTAAAAGAAAGACTTGAAAAGGAGAAAAAACAATGCGCTAAATTTGATAAGAGTCTAGAGCATTTCCAATACTCATTTGCAAGGGCTGTAGACGGAATGAATAGTTCTGGTAATAGTTCAAGTAGTACTTCTATTGTTAGTTCTGAAAACGCTTCTGGCAATAGTTCAAGCAGTACTTCTATTGTTAGTTCTGAAAACGCTTCTGGCAATAGTTCAAGTGCTTCTGGTAATAAAAGGAAGAACACAAGAGCGGTTGCAATTCAGGCAAATAAAGATAATACTGGTCTTGTTGTTTCATTTGCTAAAACACATGGTTTTGTTGCTGACGAACTAGAGAAATCTATTAGTAATGCGTTAAGAGTTAGTCCTAAACCTGTTTCTGATGCTCTTGCTCAGGCAGTTGTAGCCATCCAGTCTGGAGATAGTTCAAGAGCTGCTGCAGCTGTTAACGATATGGCTTTAATAACTGTGGCTGCAGGTACTTTGACAAAGTATGAAAAGATAGATGGTCATATGGCTGCTAATACTTTGTGTAAATCTTTTGGACTTGGTGGAGGATCTGTGACTCCTTTTGATGCGACAGTAAAAGATGGAGTTAAAGGTTTGATTGAAGCTGACCAAGCAGAAAATAAACTTGCTAGTATGCAACAGCAAGATGAGGAGAACAAAAAGACCGACAGATCCAAAGAGAAGGAGGACAATGGTGCTAAAGGTCAAGAAAATCTTCAATACAATGCTGAAACACGCAAGAAAATGGGAAATTATCTTAGTAAACTTGCGGATTTCGTGTTCAACTTTATTTTTCCAAAGGACAGACGTTGTGGAGGAACCAAAAAAATAACTGATCTTAAAGTTTTCCTTGAAACTGCTTGTTTGAATCGTAGTGGCGGTTTCATGCTTAACCCTGACTGCATTAAGATATATATGTATGGAGGAGATGTCAATCGAGACTTATTTGTTGAATGCATAAGATGTTTTACTTCAATAGATTTAGACCATGAAGGAACAGCCTATGTTGATGATGAAGGCAGAGATGCTAGAATGTACCACAACGGCAAGACTATTCGGGAGATAACTAGACAATTAGAAGTATTTCTTAAATCATCAGACAGTAAAGATAAGGTCAAATATTTTACTTTTGTTTCTGAACTCAAGAATACCTTTACAAACGCTTTAAATCCCAATTCAGTTAAGGTCAAAGAAGCTAGCTACAATGCTGACACTTTGTATAACATGGGAAGTAGTATTTGTCAAGTGCTCTCTGGTAAATATGTCCAGCTTTTCCCTGCCGCCGCAGGAACAGGAAGACGCTCTCAATCGAAGGTAGTAAAAGTTGTTTTGGATCCAGTTCCTACTCTTGATCACATTAGGAAGATATTTGCTGAAAAACATGAGTCTGTGTCTAAGATTTCTATTGATTTTGATTCAGAACAAGTATTGTCACCTAAACTATACGATTTCGTTAAAGGAAAACGTTCTGGTGTTGCTTTTGGTTTGTACACGTTTGTACTGATTGAAAATACTGGAAATAGTGCAGATGAAGTGATTGAAAATAATACTGGAGACACTGCAGATAAAAGGTTTGAGTCAATTAAACTAGGATGTAATCGTTTAGTTTTTTGGCGCCCTAAAGTTGATGATACTCGTTCTGCAAAGAGAGTTGAGAAATTAGCTCAAGTTGCAGATCATGTTCTTGTTTATCCCGACAATATCGAACTAATGGAATCTGGCAAATGGACTTATGCTGATGAAAAGGGCAGAATGTATTACATTTATCTAGCAGATGGCGGAATAGTTCTTGGTGCAACAAGATTTAGCAAGTCTGGGTGCAAACAATATAGAACTGATCATGATGATCAAGGCAATAGAATCACTCAAAGAAATAAGAAGACACAGTGTAAGGGTACTAACATTATGTCTCTTTCTGATTTATGCAAGTTGAGACAATCGAAGGATCCTTCTAATAGACTAACAATTGCTCCTCTTATTGGTGTAACTGATGGTGGAAACAATATTGTCGAACTTATGAAGGGTAATGAGAGTTATTATTGGGAGACTCTTGCTACCTTAACTACATCTGATTCTGCTGAAAATCCATTCAAGCGAGACGAGTGCATAACTGTTTGGGACTTGAGTCTTATGCGAGATGCTCCAAAGAAACAATCTCATAACAAGGATCGAGCTTCTTGTTTGGAAGATGAAGGACTTATAGGAAAATATGAGCTTGATGTTTTCACCCCTTTGTCTAGACCGCTTTCTAAGAGCGAGCTCTGTTCCCGTCCTCGCGATGAAAGTGTCAAAATTGTAAAAGCTATACTTGAAAAAGCTAAGATGTCTTTAACTTTAGCTAAGAGTTTTACGACAGATGATGACTTTAAGCAAAATATTCTTTCAAGATTTACAGGTGATGCTAAGGGGATTATTAGGAGTGCATTTGAATTTGATAGCGATTATACTTCTGATTCAGATGAAGACGAAGTTATCATAGACCCAAGTGTTCGTGTCTATGAAGATCTTTGTGACGGGATTCGTAAAGCTTATAGATCTACTATTGCGGAGTTGGATAAATTAGCTAGAAGCGGTTCTCCCAACAAAAATTCTCCAGATCTTAAAAATCTCCAAAAAGCTTTTCAATCCTTGAAGATTTTTGAGGACACTACAGAGTTGATAAATCTTTTTCCCGGTCTTAATATTGGAATAGTCTATATTCAACGCTTAGCAGATGTTGTAATTAAACTCAAGTTAAGTTGTTCTTCAGTTGTCGCTGCGATCAATCAACAAGTAGATTTGCTAGTTGAATGTTTACCGGATAAAGGTGAAGTTCTAGATTGCGATTTTAGACATGCTATCCTCTCTGTGTTTTTTGAGTGTGGAAATGGAAATTCAGGATTTCTGCTTGGAATCATTCTCATGCTTATTTTTGATGGTTCTGCGTATTCTGCAGATTTCTTGTCTGAATTTGAAAAGAACAGAGATGAAATAAAGAACGTAGAAGCTGCTAAAAACAAGATTGATAAGAGTGAAAAGATACAACCCGTTGCTACCAAAGACGCAGATAGAGATAGTGAAAAAGAGAAGAATTTTGCAGAACTTCGTGAGCTTTTCCGTAAAATTGAGTCGAAGACTCTTTCCAAGGAGGCATACAAGACTACTTGGGAAAAGATTCGAAAGAATAAGTTTTACAAGGTATTCATGGAGCAGCTTGAGGCTGAAGATGAGGCTGAAGATGAGGCTGAAGATGAAGCAAAAGTTGATGCTAAAGTTGATGCTAAAGTTGATGCTGAAGATGAGTCTGAATATAAGTCTGAAGATGAGTCTGAAGATGAAACTGAAGATGAGTCTAAAGTTGATGCTGAATATGATGCAGATTATAATGGTCCTATGGATGTTGTACCTGTCTCTGACACTAACTCTAACTCTGACTCTGACTCTGACTCTGACTCTGACTCTGACTCTGACTCTGACTCTGTCTCTGTCACTGTACCTGCATCTGTATCTAACTCTGTCACTGTACCTGCATCTGTCTCTAACTCTGTCTCTGAAGCTACTGCGAAAGCTGATGCGAAAGCTAAGAAAGCTGCTAAGGAAGCTGCTAAGGAAGCTAAGAAAGCTAAGAAAGCTGAGAAAGCTGACGCGAAAGCTCTGACAGAAAGAGAGATCGAGAGGGCAAATAGAGATGCTGAGAGAGAAGCAGAGAGGTTAAGGAAGAGATCAGGTAAAGGAGCTAAATTCGATGCCGAAGTTTTGAAAGGTCCAGACCGTGTTAATAATTCAGTCGAGACTAACGATCGTAAACGGGGCAATCATAAAGATCTGAATCAAAACATCGGAACAAAAAGCAAGGGCAGAAATATTATAGGCACTGGCGGAAGATTCTAATTTTGATATGGTCTGAGTGATCTGTATTGGTATGACTGATCTGTATAGTATAATTGAAAATATAATTGAAAATATAATAAGATATAAAAAAAGATTGAAAAAAGAAATGTATACAAGTGCTATTAAGTTTTAAGTTTTTGCCCTGGTATGCGGCCTGTGTATGTATGTTATGTATGTACACAGAAATAAAGTATACTAACCTAATAGGTCT